>Ga0102590_1001537_pt1 | contig 33940 bp, 37 predicted proteins | sample AraplaMF_Col_mMF_FD_76859 | JGI IMG/M metagenome (GOLD analysis project Ga0102590, IMG submission 76859) | Arabidopsis root microbial communities from the University of North Carolina, USA - plate scrape MF_Col_mMF | ecosystem: Host-associated > Plants > Roots > Endosphere | place: USA... | reverse complement strand
CGTGGCAACTTCGCCATGGGCATCAAGGAGCACATTGTGTTCCCTGAGATCAACTACGACAAGGTTGATCAGATGTGGGGCATGGACATCATCGTTTGCACGACGGCTACCAAGGACGACGAAGCACGGGCTCTCCTGAAAGAGTTCAACTTCCCGTTCCGCCAGTAACCGTAACGACGAGCGTTTAAAAGGAACTCCGATATGGCGAAGACCAGCGCAGTTGAAAAGAACAAGCGCCGCCGCAAGACCGTTGCCAACCAGGCTGCCAAGCGTGCAGCCCTGAAGGCGACCATCATGAACCAGGAACTTCCGATCGAAGAGCGGTTCAAGGCAACTATCAAGCTCGCCTCGCTTTCGCGCGATGGCTCGAAGACGCGTATCCGCAACCGTTGCGAAGTCACCGGTCGCCCGCGCGCCTTCTATCGCAAGCTCAAGATGTCGCGTATCGCGCTTCGTGAGCTGGGCAATCTCGGCAAGGTGCCGGGCATCGTCAAGTCGAGCTGGTAAGGAGATCGTTAGATGACCATGACTGATCCCTTGGGCGATATGCTCACCCGTATCCGCAACGGCGCAGCCCGCCGCAAGTCGACCGTTTCCACGCCTGCTTCCAAGCTGCGTGCACGCGTTCTCGACGTTCTGCAGGCTGAAGGCTACATCCGCGGTTATTCGGAAATCGATTACGGTAACGGCAAGGCCGAGATCGAAATCGAACTCAAGTACTACGAAGGCGCGTCGGTGATCCGTGAGATCGGCCGCGTGTCCAAGCCGGGCCGCCGGGTCTATGTCTCGGTAAAGTCCATTCCGCAGGTCGCGAACGGCCTCGGCATCACCATCCTTTCGACCCCGAAGGGTGTGATGGCCGATCACCAGGCTCGCGAACAGAACGTAGGCGGCGAGGTTCTCTGCTCGGTCTTCTAAGATCAGAGCAGGGGAACTCCATAACGGACAGACAGGATTTAAAATGTCTCGTATCGGTAAAAAAGCCGTCCCGGTTCCAGCAGGTGTAACGGCAACCGTCGATGGCCAGAAGGTCACCGCGAAGGGCCCGAAGGGTGAACTGTTTTTCGTCGCCAACGACGAAATCACGATAACCTTCGAAAACAATGCTGTAGCGGTCGCTCCGGCTAACCAGACCAAGGACGCTCGCTCGAAGTGGGGCATGTCCCGCACGATGATCGAGAACATCTTCAAGGGTGTTAAGGACGGTTTTGAGCGCAAGCTCGAAATCAACGGCGTCGGTTACCGCGCGTCCATGCAGGGCAAGAACCTGCAGCTGGCGCTCGGCTTCAGCCACGACGTGGTCTACCAGACCCCGGAAGGCATCACCATTGCCGTGCCGAAGCCGACGGAAATCGTCGTCACCGGCATCAACAAGCAGCAGGTCGGTCAGGTAGCCGCGGAAATCCGCGAATACCGCGGTCCCGAGCCCTACAAGGGCAAAGGCGTCAAGTACGCCGAGGAACGGATCGTCCGCAAGGAAGGCAAGAAGAAGTAAGGACGACGGATCATGGCTACCAGAAAAGAAGCACTCACCAAGCGTGCGAGCCGTGTTCGCCGCCAGATCAAGAAGGTCGCAAACGGCCGTCCGCGTCTGTCGGTTCATCGCTCGTCCAAGAACATCTATGTCCAGGTTATCGATGACGTGGCCGGCCGCACGCTTGCTGCCGCTTCCACGCTCGACGCCGGTCTGCGCTCGTCGCTGAAGACCGGTGCTGACGTTGCGGCTGCCGCCGCCGTCGGCAAGCTGGTCGCAGAACGCGCCACCAAGGCCGGCGTGACGGAAGTCGTGTTCGATCGCGGCGCCTTCATCTACCACGGCCGTATCAAGGCACTTGCCGAAGCTGCCCGCGAAGGCGGCCTGAGCTTCTAAGAATTTTCGCCCGCATCCCGAAGAAGGGGAGGCGGGCGAAATGCGGTTCGCCGCACGCATCAGTCGTTCCATCCTGGTCCGTCGTGGACGGGGGATGGTTGGCTCCCGGAAATTGCCCATTGCACCCGGAAAAGAAAAAGGAAAAGAACAATGGCACAAGAAAGAAGAGGCCAGCGCGAAGATCGCCAGAGCCGCGAAGAGCGCGATAGCGAATTCGTCGACAAGCTGGTCGCGATCAACCGCGTCGCCAAGGTCGTCAAGGGCGGCCGTCGTTTTGGTTTCGCAGCTCTCGTCGTCGTCGGCGACCAGAAGGGCCGCGTCGGCTTCGGCCATGGCAAGGCACGCGAAGTGCCGGAAGCCATCCGCAAGGCGACCGAATCCGCAAAGCGCGATCTGATCTTCGTACCGCTGCGCGACGGCCGTACGCTGCATCACGATGTCAACGGCCGTCACGGCGCCGGCAAGGTCCTGCTGCGCTCGGCGAAGGCCGGTACCGGCATCATCGCCGGCGGTCCGATGCGCGCCGTATTCGAAACGCTCGGCGTCCATGACGTCGTCGCCAAGTCGACCGGTTCGTCGAACCCATACAACATGGTTCGCGCCACGTTCGACGCCCTGAAGCATCAGGTGCATCCGAAGGACGTAGCAGCACAGCGCGGCATCAAGTATGCAACGCTTCAGGCTCGCCGCGCCGCTTCCGGCAATGCGCAGGAAGAATAAGGAGAGCGATAATGGCCAAGAAAGCCACCCCGGCAGCAGATGCCAAGAAGACGGTTACGGTCGTACAGACCGGTAGCCCGATCCGCCGCCCGGCCGTACAGCGTCAGACGCTGATCGGTCTCGGCCTCAACAAGATGCACCGGACCCGCACCCTGGAAGATACGCCTTCCGTTCGTGGCATGATCCGGGCTGTCCAGCATCTCGTTCGCGTCGTCGACGAGAAGTAAGACGGAAGGACACGACCATGAAACTGAATGAGATCAAGGACAACGAAGGCGCTTCCAAGGACCGTATCCGCGTAGGTCGCGGCATCGGTTCGGGCAAGGGCAAGACCGGCGGTCGCGGCGTGAAGGGTCAGAAGGCCCGTTCCGGCGTGGCGATCAACGGCTTCGAAGGCGGCCAGATGCCGATCTATCGTCGCCTGCCGAAGCGCGGCTTCAACAACATCTTCGCATCTGACTACGTCACCGTTTCGCTCGGCCGTATCCAGACCGCGATCGATGCCAAGAAGCTCGATCCGAAGGCAACGGTCGATGCGGCTGCCCTCAAGGCTGCCGGCGTCATCCGTCGCCCGAAGGACGGCGTTCGCATCCTCGCCGACGGCGAGCTGACCGCCAAGGTTTCGATCGAAGTCGCCGGCGCCTCCAAGGCCGCCGTCGAGAAGATCGAGAAGGCCGGCGGTTCTATCAAGCTGCTGGTCGTCGCCGAAGCGGCAGCCGAATAAATCGTTTAGAAATCGCCCGGTTTGTGCTTCACACCGGGCGATTTTATCTCCATATGTGAGCCTCACGATCCCGAAGCGATCCTGTTGGTCGCCTGACCGGGATCATACGGAAAACAGGGTGAGGCATCCGATTGCATTCGCAATCTCGCGCGCCCGGTTTTTGTGAACCTGAATTTTTAGACTGCTTTCCGGACCTGGCATTTCCCCCGCCGCCGGAGAATTGGTCGGGCGGAGAATTGCATGGCTTCTGCAGCGGAACAACTTGCCTCCAATCTGAATTTTGCGACCTTCGCCAAGGCGGAGGACCTCAAGAAGCGGCTTTGGTTTACCCTTGCGGCACTTCTCGTGTATCGCCTCGGCACCCACATCCCGCTTCCGGGCCTGAACCCCGAAGCCTATGCTCAGGCCTTCCGCGGCCAGGCCGGCGGTATCCTTGGACTTTTCAACATGTTTTCGGGCGGTGCAGTGGAGCGCATGGCGATCTTCGCACTCGGCATCATGCCCTACATTTCCGCGTCGATCATCGTGCAGCTGATGACCTCGGTCGTGCCCTCGCTTGAAAACCTCAAGAAGGAAGGCGAGGCCGGCCGCAAGATCATCAACCAGTACACCCGCTACGGAACGGTGCTGCTCGGCACGCTGCAGGCCTATGGCATTGCGGCAGGCCTTGAAAGCGGCCAGGGCCTCGTGGTCGATCCGGGCTGGTTCTTCAAGCTTTCCACGGTCGTGACGCTGCTCGGCGGCACCATGTTCCTGATGTGGCTCGGCGAGCAGATCACCTCGCGCGGCATCGGCAACGGCATTTCGCTGATCATCTTTTCGGGCATTGCCGCCGGTCTGCCGACCGCCCTTGCCGGCACGCTCGAACTCGGCCGCACCGGCGCGCTTCCGACCGCGCTGATTCTCACCGTGCTCGTCGTCGCGATCGGCGTCATCGCGCTGATCGTCTTCGTCGAACGTGCCCAGCGCCGCCTGCTGATCCAGTATCCGAAGCGCCAGGTCGGCAACCGCATGTTCCAGGGCGATACGTCGCACCTGCCGCTGAAGCTCAACACCTCGGGCGTCATCCCGGCGATCTTCGCCTCGTCGCTGCTGCTCCTGCCGGCGACCGCCGCGGGCTTTGCCGGCAATGCCGGACTGCCGGACTGGGCGACGATGGTCATCTCGGCGCTCGGCCACGGCCAGCCGCTGTTCATGCTGTTCTACGGCCTGCTGATCGCCTTCTTCGCCTTCTTCTACACGGCGATCGTCTTCAATCCGAAGGACACCGCCGACAATCTGAAGAAACATGGCGGCTTCATTCCGGGCATCCGTCCGGGCGAGCGCACGGCTGAATACATCGATTATGTGCTGACCCGAATCACGGTCATCGGCGCGATCTACCTTGTCTTCGTCTGCATCCTGCCGGAATTCCTGGTGGCCCGCACCGGCGTGCCATTAGCCCTTGGTGGGACTTCGCTTTTGATCGTTGTCAGTGTAACCCTCGATACGGTAGCACAGATTCAGGGGCACCTCATTGCGCAGCAGTATGAGGGTCTGATCAAGAAGTCGAAACTGCGCGGAGGAAAGAGGGGACGATGAGACTGATTCTTTTAGGACCGCCGGGCGCGGGGAAGGGGACCCAAGCCCAGCGGATCGTGGAAAAGCACGGAATTCCGCAGCTCTCCACGGGCGACATGTTGCGTGCGGCGGTCGCCGCCGAGACTGAGGTGGGCAAGCGCGCCAAGGCCGTCATGGACGCCGGCAACCTCGTCTCCGACGAGATCGTCAATGCGATCGTCTCCGAGCGCATCGACCAGCCCGACTGCGCCAACGGTTTCATCCTCGACGGTTTTCCGCGCACGCTCGTGCAGGCGGATGCCACCGAGGCGATGCTGAAGGCCAAGGGTCTCGAACTCTCCGTCGTCATCGAGCTGCGTGTCGACGACAAGGAGCTCGTGCGCCGCGTCTCGGGCCGTTATTCCTGCGCGAATTGCGGTACGGTCTATCACGACACGGACAAGAAGCCGTCGAGCGAGGGCGTCTGCGACAAGTGCGGTTCGACGCATTTCAAACGTCGTCCCGACGACAATGCCGAGACCATGACCAAGCGTCTCGAGGTCTATTACAAGGAAACCTCGCCGCTGATCGGTTACTATCATGCCAAGGGCAAGCTCAAGGCTGTCGATGGCATGGCGGAAATGGACAAGGTCACGTCCGACATCGAAAATATCCTGGCGGCTCTCTGAGCCGTCATCGATCTGTTAAAGAATCTTGGGCGGAGTGGTTGCATTTCAGCGCTGATTCCGTTAAACACCGCGCCAACTCGCGACAGCTTTAGCGATCGGCGCGGATTTCCCGCAAGGACATCCGAGACCGGTCGTTTTGACCTGTTCCGTATGGTGTTTGAACTGGCGGCCTTCTATCGGGCTGCTTTCATGGAAGAAGTACCACTTGCCGGATGGCAACTGGAACAAGGAGAATAGGCGTGGCACGTATCGCTGGCGTCAACATCCCGACTGCGAAGCGCGTTGTCATCGCGCTGACCTATATTCACGGGATCGGCCCGAAATTCGCATCGGAAATCATGGAGAAGGTCGGTCTTCCGGCTGAAAAGCGCGTCCATCAGCTGACGGACTCGGAAATCCTCCAGATCCGCGAAACCATCGACCGCGACTACCAGGTCGAAGGCGACCTTCGTCGCGAAACCGCGATGAACATCAAGCGTCTGATGGACCTCGGCTGCTACCGCGGCCTGCGTCATCGCCGCGGCCTCCCGGTCCGCGGTCAGCGCACGCACACCAATGCCCGCACCCGCAAGGGTCCGGCAAAGGCGATCGCCGGTAAGAAGAAGTAATTTTCGGGTGAGCAGTGTTGGTGAGCGGTGACTAGTCCTGCTCGCCAACAGTTATTGATTGTTCGCCTGAAGGTGGAGCCGCTGGAATTACGGCGGTGCAGAGATCAACGAAAGGGATAAAATGGCCAAGGAAGCCACCCGCGTCCGTAGACGCGAGCGTAAAAATATCACGTCGGGCGTTGCCCACGTCAATTCTACCTTCAACAACACGATGATCACCATCACCGACGCACAGGGCAATGCGATTGCCTGGTCGTCCGCTGGTGCGAAGGGCTTCAAGGGTTCGCGCAAGTCGACCCCGTTCGCCGCTCAGATCGCTGCCGAAGACTGCGCCAAGAAGGCTCAGGAGCATGGCATGAAGTCGCTGGAAGTCGAAGTCTGCGGTCCGGGTTCCGGCCGTGAATCGGCTCTGCGCGCTCTCCAGGCTGCCGGCTTCATGATCACCTCGATCCGCGACGTGACCCCGATCCCGCACAACGGCTGCCGCCCGCGCAAGAAGCGCCGCGTCTGATCGTCGGAACTCGAAGAGGCTGCCGGATCTCTTGTTGAGAATTGGGCGGCCTCTCGTCTGAACTCGGGAATAGCCGCCTGATCCTCCCCGGAGGCTCGGCGGCTTTACCCATATCGCCGATGGACATCGTTCCGATCGGTGCTCCTCATGCTCGGTTGCCACGATTGGATGGTGGCAACGAACGGAAGGTATTTAGTGATGATCCAGAAGAACTGGCAGGAACTGATCAAGCCGAACAAGGTGGAATTTTCCTCCTCCGGCCGCACCAAGGTAACCCTGGTTGCCGAACCTCTCGAGCGCGGCTTCGGCCTGACGCTCGGCAACGCGCTTCGCCGCGTGCTTCTGTCGTCTCTGCGCGGTGCGGCTGTGACCGCCGTGCAGATCGACGGCGTATTGCATGAGTTCTCCTCCATCCCGGGAGTCCGGGAAGATGTGACGGACATCGTGCTCAACATCAAGGAAATCGCCATCAAGATGGATGGCGACGACGCAAAGCGCATGGTCGTGCGCAAGCAGGGCCCGGGTTCGGTCACCGCCGGCGACATCCAGACGGTTGGCGATATCGAGATCCTCAATCCGAACCATGTCATCTGCACCCTCGACGAGGGCGCCGAAATCCGCATGGAATTCACGGTCAACAACGGCAAGGGTTATGTTCCTGCCGATCGTAACCGTGCCGAAGACGCTCCGATCGGCCTGATCCCGGTCGACAGCCTCTATTCGCCGGTCAAGAAAGTGTCCTACAAGGTGGAAAACACCCGCGAAGGTCAGGTTCTCGACTACGACAAGCTGACCATGACCATCGAAACCGATGGCTCGGTCACGGGTGAAGACGCCGTTGCCTTCGCTGCCCGTATCCTTCAGGACCAGCTCTCGGTCTTCGTCAACTTCGACGAACCGCAGAAGGACGTCGAGGAAGAGTCGGTTACCGAACTCGCGTTCAACCCGGCGCTTCTCAAGAAGGTAGACGAACTGGAGCTTTCGGTCCGTTCGGCCAACTGCCTGAAGAACGACAACATCGTTTACATCGGCGACCTCATCCAGAAGACCGAGGCGGAAATGCTGCGCACTCCGAATTTCGGTCGCAAGTCGCTGAACGAGATCAAGGAAGTTCTGGCATCCATGGGCCTCCATCTGGGTATGGAAGTTCCTGCCTGGCCGCCGGAAAACATCGAAGATCTCGCCAAGCGTTACGAAGACCAGTACTGAAAACAACAAAGGCAGGTTTTGACTGCCTTTCCCCGTCAAACAGCGGGCCTCTGATCGGAAGATAAGGGTGCCCGTATGTGCCAGGAAACGGCAGGCCCGAGAATAGATGGGTACCTGCATTAAAGGAGAATAGCCATGCGCCACGGAGTAGCCGGCCGCAAGCTCAACCGTACCGCCAGCCACCGCAAGGCGATGTTCGCCAACATGGCGGCTTCGCTCATCACCCACGAGCAGATCGTCACGACCCTTCCGAAGGCGAAGGAAATCCGTCCGATCGTCGAAAAGCTCGTCACCCTCGGCAAGCGCGGCGACCTGCACGCTCGTCGTCAGGCGATCTCGCAGATCCAGGACCAGGACGCCGTCAAGAAGCTGTTCGACGCCATCGCTTCGCGTTACGCAACCCGCAACGGCGGCTACCTGCGTATCATGAAGGCTGGTTTCCGCCAGGGCGACAACGCTGCCATGGCCGTCATCGAGTTCGTTGAACGCGATGTCGACGCCAAGGGCGCAGCCGACAAGGCACGCGTTGCTGCTGAAGCAGACGCTGCAGAAGCCGCTTAATACTGTCCGCATCGTCGGAATAAAAAGCCGGGTGGAAACGCCCGGCTTTTTGCGTTTTCGGTCATTCTGACGGGTATTCCCACCGATCGACCGGGCAGCTTGACCTGCGTCAAGAGCTTCCCCCGCCAAAGCGATAAGGTCTCGGCATTGAGGCAAGATCGTGAGGTTACGAAAATGGTTGAACACGTAGTTTTTGAGAATGCGAAAGAAGAACTTGTCATTCCCGCTTTGGCTCCTGTCTATGACAAGCTGGCGCAGCCCATGGCCTGGAGCATATTCCGGCTGGCGGTCGGCGGCATGCTGGTGATCGAGGGATGGCCGAAGATCATCGCGCCGCTCGCGCAGGTCGGTTTCGTCGAGAATATCGGCATGTATCCGGGCTGGTTCTGGTCGCCCTTCCTGGCCGCCCTGCAATTTTTCGGCGGCATGTTCATCGCCGCTGGCCTGTTCACGCGGCCCGTGGCGCTCGCTAATGGCGTCATGCTGGCCATGACGCTCTGGTTCCACGTCACGCACCCCTATGGCGAGGCTTTCCTGACCCCGGCCGGCATCGAGGCGTTGAAGGCAACCGGCCAGCAGTTGTTCACGCCGCAGGCATTGATGCGGCTGAAGGATGGTGGTCATGTCTTCCTGGAGCAGGTTCAGGGCAAGGCCGAACTGGCATCGCTGTTCTGGACCGGAGGCGCCTTCCTCTACGCCGCCTTCGGAGGAGGTTATCTGTCGCTCGACAGACTGCTGTTCCGCAAGCATTTCTGAGCGGCCGCGAAAGCGGCTGGATGCGAAAGGAGCCGGATCGATGGATCCGGCTCTTTGCGATTGGGGGAATGCATCCGGATTGCGATAGACAATCCGTTCTGTGCGTCAGCCGTTCTGCCTGGCACTCCGGGAAGCTGCGGGCTTTGCCGGTTTGGCATTGCCCCTTTTCCAGTTCAGGACCGGCCGCCTGACCGCCCGGTAGGCGACCAGAAGCGCGATCAGCGCGATATGGATGAACGGCACCAACGTCACCGATTTGACCGCCAGAACGTAGTGGAGCGCCCCGCCGGCAGCGATCAGGTAGATCAGCTTGTGCAGCTTGTTCCAGCCTTGGGCGAGCTTGCGGATCGACCAGTTGTTGGAGGTGACCGCAAGCGGGATCAGCAGCAGCAGGCAGGCAAAGCCGATGGTGATATAGGGCCGCTTGGCGATATCGCCGCCAACAGCGCCGAAATCGAAGCGCAGGTCGAGCGACACGTAGACCGAAAAATGCAGGAGCACGTAGTAGAAGGCGATCAGCCCGAGTGCCCGGCGATATCGTATCCAGTTGATGCCGGCGAGGTCGCGCAGCGGCGTGATCGAAAGCGTGGCGATGATGAACCGCAGCGCCCAGATGCCCAGCTGATGCTCGAATTCCTTGACCGGGTTGAAGCCAAGCCCGCCGGTCAGCCCGAGATAGAAATACCAGGCGGCCGGACAAAGCCCGATCACGTAAAGCGCCCAGACGCTGGCCTTGTGATAGCGGCGGGGCAGGGCGGGGAGGCTCGCCATTCTCAATAATTCGCCTTCAGGTCGAGGCCGTCATAAAGGCTTGCCACCTGATCGGCATAACCGTTGAAGGGCAGGGTGGGACGGCGGTTGGCGCCGAAAAAGCCGCCTTCGCCGATCCGCTGTTCCGTCGCCTGGCTCCAGCGCGGGTGATCGACTGCCGGATTGACGTTGGAATAAAAGCCGTATTCGCGGGCGTTGGCGTTTTTCCAGGTGGTTTCCGGTTGTTTCTCGACGAGCGAGATCCTGACAATCGACTTGATGCTCTTGAAGCCGTATTTCCACGGCACGACGAGCCGGATCGGCGCACCGTTGGCGTTCGGCAGCGTTTCGCCGTAAAGACCGACGGCAAGGATCGCCAAGGGGTGGCGCGCCTCGTCGAGCCGCAGCCCTTCGATATAGGGCCAGGGCAGCGCCTGGAAAAAGCCGTTCTGGCCCGGCATTTCCTCCGGCCGCACCACGGTTTCGAAGGCGACGTACTTGGCGCTGCCGAGCGGCTCGACCTGGTCGAGAAGCGCGGAAAGCGGGAAGCCGATCCACGGGATCACCATCGACCAGCCCTCGACGCAACGCATCCGGTAGGTGCGCTCCTCGAGGTTCATCTTCATCAGTTCCTCGAGCCCGAATTGCTTCGGCTTGCCAACCATGCCGTCCACCTTGACCGACCAGGGCGTTGGCTTGAAGTTGCCGGAATTGGCGGCAGGATCCTCCTTGTTGACGCCGAACTCGTAGAAATTGTTGTAGGTGGTGACCGCTTCCTTCGGCGTCAGCGTCTCGTCCAGCTTGTAGGCGCTCGGATTGGCTGTCAGCGGCGCGGCGAAAGCGCTGTCGGCACCCGCAAAGGCAAGCCCGGCCGCGGCCGCAGCGCCCATAAAATTCCGGCGTGACATGTAGATGTCGCGGGGAGTGATTTCGGAAGCCGCGATATGCGGCGGACGATAGGCGGGCATGTGGGGATCTCCTCTGCGGCAGCGTGTGCCTTCCTCATCCTATACGTAACGCGGAACCGAAAGGTTTCACAGCAGCGCCGGGATTGTGCCGGACCACGTTTGCGTGAAAAACCGAAGGTTTGCGGATGGAAATGCGATCGATGGAACCCCATTTCCGATTATTCAGTTCTCATCATAGGGCCGTTCGCCCGACAGGAGGAGATTTCAGATGGCCGCACGCACATGGGATGCCGCAAGCCAGGACGCCTTTGCCGGTCGCGCCGAGAGATTGCGCCGCCTGCGCCGTCTTTCGGGCATTGCGAGGCTGATGGATACGGCGATCGGCATTCCCGGCACCCGCATTCGTTTCGGCGCCGATTCCGTCTTCGGCCTCATCCCGCTCGTAGGCGATGCGGGCGGCGCGCTGGTCGGCCTCTACATCGTCAACGAAGCACGCAAGCTCGGCCTGCCACCCGCAAAGCTCACCCGGATGCTCGGCAATATCGCCGCCGATTCCATCGTCGGCAGCGTACCGCTTGCGGGCGACGTCTTCGACCTCTTCTTCAAGTCGCACCGCCGCAACGTCCAGATGATCCTCGACCATTTCGGCATTCATCCCGACGAACTGCGGGAGAGGTGATGCAGCCCCGTCCGACGGCCGGTCTTGCCAACCGTACCGCTTTGGCCTGTCATGATAGTGACACTCCGAGCACTTTGCGTTAGGAAAGCCGCAAAACCACGGGCTTTTGCGCGCGTCTCCGGAAAGCGGTAGACTGTGCCGGCCCGAACAAGAGATCGAGGACAACACCATGCCAGCTTACCGCTCGAGAACCACGACCCATGGCCGTAACATGGCAGGCGCGCGCGGGCTTTGGCGCGCGACCGGCATGAAGGACAGCGATTTCGGCAAGCCGATCATCGCGGTGGTCAACTCGTTTACCCAGTTCGTGCCCGGCCACGTGCACCTGAAGGACCTCGGCCAGCTCGTCGCCCGCGAGATCGAAGCGGCTGGCGGCGTCGCCAAGGAATTCAACACGATCGCCGTCGACGACGGCATCGCCATGGGCCATGACGGCATGCTCTATTCTCTGCCGTCGCGCGAAATCATCGCCGACTCGGTCGAATACATGGTCAACGCCCACTGCGCCGACGCCATGGTCTGCATCTCCAATTGCGACAAAATCACCCCCGGCATGCTCAACGCCGCGATGCGCCTCAACATCCCGGCCGTATTCGTTTCGGGCGGCCCGATGGAAGCCGGCAAGGTCGTGCTGAAGGGCAAGACCCATTCGCTCGACCTGATCGACGCAATGGTCGCCGCCGCCGACGACAAGATGAGCGACGAGGACGTCAAGGTCATCGAGCGCTCGGCCTGTCCGACCTGCGGTTCGTGCTCGGGCATGTTCACCGCCAATTCGATGAACTGCCTGACCGAGGCGCTCGGCCTGTCGCTGCCCGGCAACGGCTCGACGCTCGCCACCCATGCGGACCGCAAGCGCCTGTTCGTCGAGGCCGGCCACCTGATCGTCGATCTCGCCCGCCGCCATTACGAGCAGGAAGATTTTTCGGTCCTGCCGCGTTCGATCGCCACCAAGCAGGCCTTCGAAAACGCCATGGCGCTCGATATCGCCATGGGCGGCTCGACCAATACGGTTCTGCACATCCTCGCCGCCGCCTACGAAGGCGAGGTCGATTTCACCCTCGACGATATCGACCGGCTGTCGCGCCAGGTGCCCTGCCTCTCCAAGGTCGCGCCGGCCAAGGCCGACGTGCATATGGAAGACGTCCACCGCGCCGGCGGCATCATGTCGATCCTCGGCGAACTGGACAAGGGTGGGCTGCTCAACCGTGATTGCTACACCGTCCATGCCGAAACGCTGGGTGATGCCATTGATCGTTGGGACATCACCCGCACCAACAGCGAAACCGTCCGCAACTTCTTCCGCGCCGCTCCGGGCGGTATCCCGACCCAGGTCGCCTTCAGCCAGGATGCGCGCTGGGACGAACTCGACACCGACCGCGAGGCGGGCGTCATCCGCTCGGTCGAACATCCGTTCTCCAAGGATGGCGGCCTGGCAGTCCTCACGGGCAATATCGCCGTCGATGGCTGCATCGTGAAGACCGCCGGCGTCGACGACTCGATCCTGAAATTCACCGGCCCGGCCCGCGTTTTCGAAAGCCAGGATGCCGCGGTCAAGGCAATCCTCTCCAACGAGATCGTCGCCGGCGACGTCGTCGTCATCATCTACGAAGGCCCGAAGGGCGGCCCGGGCATGCAGGAAATGCTCTACCCGACCAGCTACCTGAAGTCGAAGGGCCTCGGAAAGGCCTGCGCTCTCATCACCGACGGCCGTTTCTCCGGCGGCACCTCGGGCCTGTCGATCGGCCATGCTTCTCCGGAAGCGGCCAATGGCGGCACGATCGGCCTCGTTCGCGAAGGCGACAAGATCGAGATCGACATCCCGAACCGCACGATCAACCTGGCGGTCTCGGAAGCCGAACTCGCCGAGCGCCGCAAAGAGCAGGACGCTTTCGGCTGGAAGCCGTCGCAGCCCCGCAAGCGCAATGTCACCACGGCACTCAAGGCCTATGCCGCATTTGCCGCGAGCGCAGACAAGGGCGCCGTGCGCATCCTGCCGGAGTAACGGATTAAGGCCAATCGCCAATTTAATGATCGAAAGCGCCGTCAGGTTCTCCTGGCGGCGCTTTATGTTATGCTGACATTTCCGCGTCCAAGGGATGAGAAATGTCCGAGCTTCATCGCATCACCGTTGATCCGCATATCTGTTCGGGACGTCCGACGATTCGCGGCCTGCGCATCCGGGTGAAAGATGTCCTGCAGTTGCTCGCTTCAGGGGCAACTCACGAAGAAATTCTGGAGGACTATCCGCTGTTGGAAGCGTTGGACATCGTTGCGGCTTTGGAATATGCCGCGCGCCAAAGCGATCATACCGTGCTGCGCGTCGCCTGATGCGTTTTTTGGTGGATGCGCAGCTACCTCCGGCTCTCGCCCGTTGGCTAACTGAGCAGGGGCATGAGGCCGAGCACGTCATCGATTGCGGCCTACAGTCGGCTCCCGACCTCGAAATATGGGATTTCGCCGAAGCCTTCGACGCGGTGGTCATCACCAAGGATGAGGATTTCGCTCAGCGCAAGGCGCTTTTGCAGTCAGGGCCGTCCATCGTCTGGATCCGCCTGCCGAATGCCCGCCGCCGCGATTTGCTCGCTTGGTTTGAGAAGGCCTTGCCGGAGATCATCAACGCGCTGGAACGCGGCGAGCCGCTTGTCGAAGTTTTGTGATCGAGCTTTATGCTCGCCTCACAACGGCCGATCCAAATTCTTGTAAGCCTCATCCAGCTGCTTCAGCCGATCGCCATACGCCGCCCTGATGCATTCCACATCCTCACCGCAGGACTGGCGTTTTTTCAGCCAGGCGCTCTGCTCGTCCTGCAGCTTGCCGCGGTTGCCCATCGCCATCAGGCTCGTCAGGATGTCGAACGTCGTCACCATCTTCACGTCGGCATCGTTGAGCGTGCGCGTATCGCAGATCACCTTCTCGTCGGCGGCAAGATTGGCCCGGTCGCAATCGAAGCTCGCAGCCGATGCGGTCCGGGGAAAGGCTGTTGCCGTCAGGCCGAGAAGAAGGCCGCTGAGGGCGATGGCGGGGATAAGATGTCTCATGGCTGCACTCCTGATCTCGATGCGCAACGCCTGGAGATCAGGTGAGTTCCAGAAGGCTCCAGAGCGCGAAGACGAAACAACAGATCCATACGCCCAGGATGAAGGCGAAGCCGGTGCGGCTCACCGGGCGCTCCGCCCAGCGCTCCGCCTCCTGACGGAACTCGCCCATCAGTGGCTCCGGTATCAGTCTCACCGCGAGCACGATGCCGAGCGGCACGATCAGCAGATCGTCGAGATAACCGAGCACGGGAATGAAATCCGGAATGAGGTCGATCGGCGACAGCGCATAGGCAGCAACCGAGCCCGCCACCAGCTTCGCATGCCATGGCACGCGGCGGTCGCGCGCAGCGAGCCAGAGCGCCAGAACGTCGCGTTTCAGCCGTTTCGCCCAGCCTTTCGCCTTTGCCAACCAGGTCATGTCTTTCTCCGCGTATCGGCCCTATATAGGGTGAAAACCTTGACGGTTTTCGCCATGGTTTCCGTTGTTCCGCCACCTTTTCTTTCTAGCGTCCCGCGCTACAAATCGATCCGGATTTTCTGAAAATGAGGACTTACATGCTGACCATGCTGAAGCGCGTGTCGACCGGCCTTCTCGCCCTTGCTCTCCTGATGCCCGTGTCGGCAGTCGCGCAGGAAAAGGTCGTGCCGCAGAGCCGTCAGGAAATGCAGCTTTCCTTCTCGCCGCTGGTCAAGCAGACGGCCGGCGCCGTCGTCAACGTCTATGCCGAGCGCGTCGTGCAGCGCCTCAATCCCTTTGCCGGCGACCCCTTCTTCGAACAGTTCTTCGGCCAGCGCATGCCGAACCGCTCGGAAAAGCAGTCGTCGCTGGGCTCCGGCGTCATCCTTGCTGCAGACGGGCTGGTCGTCACCAACAACCACGTCATCGAAGGCGCCGACGATATCAAGATCGCACTCGCCGATGGCCGCGAATTCCCCTGCGACGTGGTGCTGAAGGATGAGAGCGTCGATCTCGCCGTCCTCAGGATCAAGTCGAAGGAACATTTCCCCGTCCTGCCGGTCGCCGATTCCGACCGTGTCGAAGTCGGCGATCTGGTGCTCGCGATCGGCAATCCGTTCGGCGTCGGCCAGACGGTGACGAGCGGCATCGTTTCGGCGCTTGCCCGCAACCAGGTCACGACCGGCGATTTCGGCTTCTTCATCCAGACCGACGCGTCGATCAATCCGGGCAATTCCGGCGGCGCGCTGATGAACATGAACGGCGAGCTGATCGGCATCAACACCGCGATCTTTTCGCGCGGCGGCGGTTCCAACGGCATCGGTTTCGCGATTCCGGCCAATCTCGTGAAGGTCTTCCTCGCCGCCGCTTCCCAGGGCAAGACCAGCTTCGAACGTCCCTTCGTCGGCGCGAGCTTCGACGCGGTCAATTCGGATGTCGCCGAGGCGCTCGGCCTCAAGACTGCCCGTGGCGCGCTGGTGACCCGCGTCGTCGAAGGCGGACCGGCGGACAAGGCAGGCCTCAAGCCCGGCGAAGTGGTGATTGCCGTCAACGGCATTCCCGTCGAACATCCCGATGCGCTCGGTTATCGCCTCACCACCGCCGGCCTCGGCAAGCAGGCGGAACTGACCGTCCAGACCAGTGACGGCCAGCGAAAGCTCAATCTCGCTCTCAACACCGCGCCCGAAACCACGCCCCGTGACGAGCGGCTGGTCGAGGGCCGCAATCCCTTCGCGGGCCTCAGGATCGCCAATCTCTCGCCGAAGCTTGCGACGGAGATGCACATTCCGGCCGAAAAGAGCGGCGTGATCGTGACCGACGTAACGCGCAACTCTCCCGCCGCCCGCCTGGGCTTCCAGCCGAAGGACATTCTGATCTCGCTGAACGGCACTGCCGTCACCACCACCAAGGGCATGGAGACGATGCTGAACGACGATCCGGGTTTCTGGCGGGTCGAGATCGAGCGGGACGGCCAGCGCATCAGGCAGTTCTTTCGATGAGCGGCGATCTCTTCGCGCCGAAGGTTCCCGACGAGGTCGCCAACCGGCGGCCGCTCGCCGATCGCCTGCGGCCGAAGTCGCTGGCCGAAGTCACCGGCCAGCCGCACCTGACCGGCGAGGACGGCGCGCTGCGGCGGATGATCGACAGTGGCTCGCTCGGTTCGATGATCTTCTGGGGGCCGCCCGGCACCGGCAAGACAACGGTGGCGCGGCTGCTGTCCGGCGAGGCGGGGCTCGCCTTCGAGCAGATTTCGGCGATCTTTTCCGGCGTCGCGGACCTGAAGAAGGTGTTCGAGACGGCGCGCCTGCGCCGCATGGACGGCCGCCAGACGCTGCTTTTCGTCGACGAGATCCATCGCTTCAACCGCGCCCAGCAGGACAGTTTCCTGCCCGTCATGGAGGACGGCACCGTCATCCTGGTCGGCGCCACGACCGAAAACCCGAGTTTCGAACTCAACGCCGCTCTCCTGTCGCGGGCCCGGGTCCTGACCTTCCGCAGCCATGACGAGGAAAGCCTGAGCGAGCTTCTCACCCGCGCCGAACAGGCCGAAGGCAAGCCGCTGCCGCTCGACGAGGATGCGCGGGCAAGCCTGATCCGCATGGCCGATGGCGACGGCCGGGCCGTGCTGACGCTTGCCGAAGAGGTCTGGCGCGCTGCAAGGGCAGGGGAGGTTTTTGATACGACGGGCCTCACCCAGATCGTCCAGCGCCGTGCACCGGTCTATGACAAGGCCCAGGACGGGCACTACAATCTGATCTCGGCGCTCCACAAGTCGGTGCGCGGTTCCGATCCCGATGCGGCGCTCTATTACCTGGCGCGCATGTTCGATGCCGGCGAGGATCCCCTTTATCTCGGCCGCCGGCTGGTCCGCATGGCGATCGAGGATATCGGCCTTGCCGACCCGCAGGCGCTGGTCGTCTGCAATGCGGCCAAGGACGCCTATGATTATCTCGGTTCGCCGGAAGGCGAGCTCGCCTTCGCGCAGGCCTGCGTCTATCTGGCGACCGCGCCGAAATCCAATGCTGTCTATAACGCCTTCAAGGCCGCCACCCGGGCCGCCAAGGAAAACGGCTCGCTGCTGCCGCCCAAGCACATCCTCAACGCGCCGACGAAGCTGATGAAGGGCGAGGGATATGGCGAAGGCTACCGTTACGACCACGACGAGCCGGACGCCTTTTCAGGTCAGGATTATTTTCCGGAAAAGATGGGCCGGCAGACGTTTTACGATCCGCCGGAGCGCGGTTTCGAGCGCGACATCCGCAAGCGGCTCGACTGGTGGGCCAAGCTTCGGAAAGAACGGAACGCGAAGTGAAATTCTTTCAAGAGCCGGTCAGGACGCCTGCTTCTGAGCCACGATATTGGCTGGCGCGCCAATCAGTTTGACTGAGGATTCGGCGAGACCGTGATGGCCTTCCATATCGACGATCACGTGCCAATGACCCGGTTCCGGGATGACTAGGCGGATGGGGGAACGTTTGGCGACCCCGCCGACATATTTGAAATCGAGCAGTTCGGTAAAGCGCTGGAAATTGGCGGCATTCATCAGGCGTACGTTATTCACCGCATTCAACGTCACCTCGATTGCCGTCCCCGCGCGCTGCGGTTTCAGATCGTAATGAGTAAAGCGGAAATTCGGAACGGCCATTCCTGCCTCATCAATGCCAACATAGAAGTTCATCAATCTTAACGACACGTCGTTAACGAATGGTGGAACATTGCGGTTACCTATGTGTTTAGCACTTTGAACAGCAGCTTCAGTGCCGGCACAGTCCCCATGCCGCGCCGAAGACAACAGGCGGCTTTCGTCCCCTGCAGCCGCCGTACAACAATAAATTTTTGACCTCCAATCCAACTGTCCCGCCGCTTCCTCGCGGCGGGATTTTCTTTTGCGCGAGACGTTTGCGGATCGCGCTGTCGGCGCCGGCTTGCCGTCGGCGGTCCTGGGCGGCAGGACCAATGCCCCGGCTGGGCGGAGGTCAAGAAGTGGCCTCGGTCCCTCTGTAGGACGCCGGCTGCAAGCCGGCATCGTCTCTGTTTTTCAAATGCTTGTTCGCGTTTTGGATTCTAATTTAGAAATACTTGAATCAATTTCGGAGGCTTTCGCGCTCGATCTGGGTTTCCCGGTCGAGCTGGACGGTCAGCGCCAGCACCGTCTCGCAGGTCGGTGTCGGCACGCCGGCGAGCTTTCCGAGCGCCACCACCATGCCGGTCAGGGACATGATTTCCAGAGCCTTGCCGGCAAGCAGGTCCTGCAGCATCGAGGTCCGGACCGGGCCGAAACCGCTTGACCGGTTGAGCTGTTCGTCGACGCTTCCGCTGAAGACCGCGCCGAGCGCTTCGCCGACGGCCCTGGTTTCGGTCATCACCTTGCCGACCTGTGCGACCAGAAGCGGATTGTTCATGATGCTGTCCATCCGGCCGCGGGTCAGCGCGCTGATCGGATTGTAGGCGGCATTGCCCATCAGCTTGGTCCAGATCGCGTCCCGGATGCGCTGGGTCGGCAGGATGTTGAGGCCGGCCCGGCCGAGAAGTTCCGAAATCGATGCGAGGTCCTGCGACAGCTCGCCGGAGGGCTCGCCAAGGAAGAAACGGCCGTCGCCGTTGAGGCGGATGGTGCCGGGCTCGATGACCTCGGCCCCCTGATAGGCGACGCAACCGATCACCCTTTCCGGCCCGACCAGCCGCCACAGCCTGCCGTCGGGATCGAGCTCGGAAAGCTGGCGTTCCGCATGTCCGCTTTCCACGTCTCCATGGAAATACCACCACGGTATGCCGTTGAGGATCATGATCACCCGCGTGCCGTCCTTGAGGAGGCTCGCAAGCCCCTCGGCCGCATCGGCGAGCTGATGGCCCTTGAGGCCGGTGATGACAAGATCCTGCTTCGGCAGTTCCGACGGATCGCTGGTGGCGGCGACACGCGCATTGAGCGGCGCGGCATCACCGTTCCGCTCGACGGTCAGGCCTTTTTCGCGGATCGCGGCAAGATGGGCGCCGCGGGCCACGACGGAGACGTTCGCCTCGGTGCCGAGCCCGCTCGCGATCCTCGCGGCAAACGTGCCGCCGAGGGCGCCCGCGCCGTAGATGCAGATATTCCTGATGGTCATGAAATCCTCGCGGCACCCTGTTGCAGTGCGGCAGGTTTAGGACATCTTCGGCGCTCAGGCGAACGAGTTTTTGTGATGGATCAATGGGCCCAGCTGGCGGACACGAGCTCTGTCCGGCGAAGCTCGTCGATCGCAGTGACGGCGTCCTCCACCGACCAGCCGGCTTTGACGGCAGCGGCGATCATCTTGATCTCCGCCTCCTCTTCGAGCGCAAGAAAGAGCGGTTCGAGAGCCTCCTGAACGGTGAGGATATGTTCATCGGGGGCGGCGATGGACGTACGTGCAGCGGACGTAGACATGATACGCTGGGCTCCTCTCTCTTTTGTGATCGAATCCTCACAATTGCTCTGAACGAAAAAAGTTCCACGCAACTTGTGGAAAATTTCGTTCAGCCGCTTTCTGCGCGGCGGAGCTTGTTCTTTCGCCAAGCCTCTGCCTTGTTGCCCAGCTAAAATACATGTGATTCGGGTGCCACCAGGCCGCCCGGCCGGCGGGTGCCGATGCCAAGGAGATTGCGATGACGGACGGCAAGAAATACCAGATTACCGAAATGCGGCCGAAGATCACCGTGATTGGTGTCGGCGGCGGCGGCGGCAACGCCATCAACAACATGATCGCCGAGGAGCTGGAGGGCGTCGACTTCATCGCTGCCAACACCGATGCCCAGGTTCTGGCGACCTCCAAGGCCTCCCGCCGCATCCAGCTCGGCGCCCACGTGACCGAAGGCCTCGGCGCCGGCTCGCTGCCGGAAATCGGCCGCGCTGCGGCGGAAGAATCGATCGACGAGATCATGGATCACCTGTCCGGCTCGCATATGTGCTTCGTCACCGCCGGCATGGGCGGCGGCACCGGCACCGGTGCCGCGCCGATCATCGCCCAGGCCGCCCGCAATGCCGGCATCCTGACCGTCGGCGTCGTCACCAAGCCGTTCACCTTCGAAGGCAACCGCCGCATGAAGACGGCCGATGCCGGCATCGAGGAACTGCGCCGTGCCGCCGATACCGTCATCGTCATCCCCAACCAGAACCTTTTCCGCATCGCCGATGCCAAGACCACCTTCGCCGACGCCTTCATGACCGCCGACAAGGTCCTGTTTGCCGGTGTCGGCTGCATCACCGACCTGATCGTCAAGGAAGGCCTCATCAACCTCGATTTCGCCGACGTGAAATCGGTGATGAAGGGCATGGGCCGGGCGATGATGGGCACCGGCGAGGCCTCCGGCGACGGCCGCGCGCTGCTCGCGGCGGAAGCTGCGATCGCCAACCCGCTGCTCGACGACATCTCGATGAAGGGTGCAAAGGGCGTGCTGATCTCGATCTCCGGCGGTTCCGACATGACCCTGTTCGAGGTGGACGAGGCCGCAAGCCGCATCCGCGACGAGGTCATGGATGATGCCGATATCGTCGTCGGCGCGATCTTCGACCGCAGTCTCGACGGCAAGTTCCGCGTCTCGGTCGTCGCCACCGGCCTCGACGGCGGCGAAGCGGGTGTTGCTCCGGGCACTCCGGCCGACATGCAGCCTTACCAGCGCACGCTGCAGTAACGTCCGACGCCTCTGGGCGGAGCCTGTTCCGATCAGAACCTTCCGGCGGTTGTGCTGCCGGAAGGTTTTTTCTTTTGCCCCCACCGTCTTCCCTTTGTCATCCGTCGCGGATATAGCTCGCCGCCCAACCGACGATTGAGAGGAGACGAGCATGGATGCGACTGATGTCGGCGCCCATTGGGAGGGCAATGCCGAGACCTGGACGATCTATTCGCGGGCGGGTTACGACAAATATCGCGATGCGCTGAACACCCCGGCCTTTCTCGATATGCTGCCGCCCGTCGCCGGGCTGAAAGGCCTCGATCTCGGCTGCGGCGAGGGTACCAATACCCGCGAAGTCGCGCGGCGCGGGGCGGAAATGACCGGGCTCGACATCGCCCCGACCTTCATCCGCTACGCCCGCGAGACCGAGGCCGCCGATCCGCTCGGCATCGATTACGTGCTCGGCGACGGCCAGGTGATCGACTTCCCGGACGACAGCTTCGATTTCGTGACCGCCTTCATGTCGATGATGGACATGGCCGACCAGCGCGAGGTGCTGAAGGGCATTTACCGGGTGCTGAAGCCCGGCGGCTTCCTGCAGTTTTCGATCCTGCATCCCTGCTTCGTGCCACCGACGCGCAAGAACATCCGCGACGAGACCGGCGAGGCGGTGGCGGTGCAGATCGCCGACTATTTCGACGAGGCGGACCGGATCGATCGCTGGCTGTTTTCGGAAATTCCGGCCGAGGAGCGGGCCGGGCTGACGCCTTTTTCGGTGCCGCGTTTCCACCGGACGCTGACCACCTGGGTGTCGATGATCATCGAGGCCGGACTGGTGATCGAGGCCTTCGGCGAGCCGATGGCGTCGGAAGAGGTGGCGCTGGCGGAACCGGTCGTCGCCGATACCCGCGTTGCGCCGATCTTCCTGCATATCCGGGCCGGCAAGCCTTGAGATACGAAAAGAGCGACCGCATGCTCTGCGGCCGCTCGTTGTCATCATTCGACGATCAGTAGCGCGCCGAAACAAGCAGGTCTTCTTCCTCGTCCCGCTGACGGCCGCCCAGTGCGGCGGCTGCGCACGAGATGAACGCGCCGACGAGCAGCGACAGCGAGCCGACCAGGGCGGTGGCGGCGGCTGCCTTGCGCGCTTCGTCCGTGGCCTTCTGGGCGGCGACCTTGGCGTCTTCGATCCGCTTCAGGACCGCATCGACGCGGGCCCGGGCATCCTGCGGCGAAAGCCCGGTGCGGGCAGCGACGATGGTTGCAAGGTAGGCCTTGTCGTCTTCCGGCACGCCGCCGTTCACGGCGCCATTGAGAAGAATGCGCGACACTTCCGCGGTTGCTGCCCTATCGTCGTTCTGGGCACGCGCCTGCGCCTGCTGCGGACGCAGGAGCGCATCGGTGAAGTAGGACGTCGCCATGTCGATGCCGCCCGAGGACGAATTGCCCGCCGATGAAGTGTCGGAAGAGGCGGCTGCCGCTGCCGATCCCGCAACGCCGGCAGTCGCCGCCGCCGAACCCACCGCCTGCGCGCCGGCGCCGGCAAGCGAACCGAGCGAAGAGGCGAGGAAGCCCGCCACGAACACCGTCGCCACGGCCCAGGATACGAAACCGTGGGCGGTATCGCGGAAGAACACCTCGTCGGTATGGACGGCGGCCCATTTGGTGCGCAGCCGGCCGGTCAGATAGCCGCCCAGCGCGGCCGAAAGCCATTGCACCACCACCAGCCAGATCGCCGCGCTGATGCCGACCGTCGCGGCCGAACTGCTTTCACCCGACCAGGGAGAGATCATGGTGAGGCCAAGGCCGGAGCCGAAAAGAATGAGGATGAGGCTGATGCCGATGGCGGCCACCGCGCCGCCGAAGATCGGCCCCCATGCGATCGCGGATCTTGACGATTCCACCGGAGTTGCGACCGCGGAGCCCGCGGATGAAATGGGCATGTTTACCTCCTCAGCGCATGAAGAGGACGAGAAGGATGACGATCGGTAGTGGGATGCCGAGAAGCCAGAGCAGAATGCCGCGTCCCATGGTGAACCTCCTGAAAGATAACGGTTTGTTGATCTTGATTGCGTCCTTCCAACACGCCGGATGACCATTGGTTCCTGTGGCTCGGATATTTGCCGGTTTTCACCTCCTGGGGTTGGTTCGCAAGCCGTCTTCGCTCGGTGGGGTAGGGGAAAGGACACGCCTTGTCGTTCACGCGCGATCTCTCGCCGTGGTATGGATCATGGTTCGGACGGGGCGCTGAAAGCTGCCTCTTAAGTTAGTTTATAGGTGACACCTCTCAGCGCCCCGTTCGGCGGTTTATGCCCGCGACTGCGGTCCCTCTGCCGTGGCTTTCCCGGACGGAATGTCGCCGCCGGTTGCTCCGATTCCCTCGGGTTAAACCCGAGGGTCGGTCGGACTTCAGGAATCCGGCGAAACCATCCGGGTCGACCACCCTGTGTGCCGCACAGGCACGCCCGGCGCGCTCTTTCGGGCATCAAGAGACGAAGGCTCGGTCCGTTTGCCTCCATCTCTCCCCGTGTCGCCGGAGGGAGACCATTTTCCGCGAACCCCGGATGGAAGGACTTACGTCGTTTCCTCCCACTCGGCGCCGGTTCCGCCTCGCCGCAACGCCTTGCGGTGTATCCGCGACGGGACAAGGGGATGATGGCATGGGGGCGAGGTGCGGGGAAAATCGAGCGCGGTGTTTTCTTTTGACTATTGATTAGGAGCGCGACGAGAACAACGAAGCGAAGGTGGACGTCGGCTTGTTCGGCATGCTCGTGACCACCACCAGTTGACGGATCTGGCCGCGTTTGAAGGCGGCGAGAAAGCGCTTGTAATCCCTGAAGGACACGCAGCCGTTGGAATCGCCGCGAGCGCCGAGCATGTAGGTATGCGCTAGCAGGCCAACGCGGTTGTAGACATAACCTGCGCCGCCAACAGGATTGAGGCGAATAGCCTCGACGCCGTGGAACAGGCTTTCGCGCATTGTCAGATTGTAGGTATGCGGCGGGGTCGGTCCGCGGTTCTTGGCATTCACATAGCGCGGGTTGTCACGCATCTTGCCGAGACCGGAATGGGCTTCCAGGCGCTCACCGTTCGGAAGGTAGACTATGTTGGCGGAAATGTCGTAGACCGCGACGCCACTACGCGCGACGGGCGCAGATAGTCCCTTCTTCACGGTCGGCATTGCGTCTTCGTCATCAACCGAAGCGCCCGCATCCGGCCGGGCATAGGCCAGCACGGGTTCTGCCGGAGCACTACGATCGCTGAGCGTCGCCCGCTTGGTCAGGCCATCGGGCCGGGCCATCGGCAAGGGGATCGACGTGTCGCTGCCGCTCAATACGAGATCAAACGGCTGGGTGGACGACGCAGGTTGCTCGGTCGGCGCGGCAGAAGCAAGACTTGCAACCTCGACCGGACCTCCTGGCTTGGCCGCCGCGGGTGGAACCTGTCCCTTGATGGGGTCAGCAGGTCTTGCGGCGAGCGCCAGCAGGGCAGGTCCTTCGGCAACTGCAATTTCTTCTTTCGACGGAATGATGATGCGATCAGCCGAGGCAACAGCGACCGGTGTCGCCGTGACGGCGTCGTCCTTGGTCTCGCGGCTTGGCAGGGCAGGTGCTGTCGTTGCGGCAACCATTGCCGGCTGCTTGTTCGGAGAGCCTTCAGAAATAGCAAGAGGTTCGGATTGCCCGACGAATGCAGCTGCCAGCGCCGCGGATGGAGCGGCCACGCGAATACCCGTGGCCTCCGCCAGCTCGCTTTCCGAGCTCATTCGTAGGCGCGAGAATTTCTTGACATGAACGAGGCGCTGCATGGGCTCGGTTCTAGCAATGGCTGCAGGGGCCAGCGCGATGTCGGCAAAGCGACCGGTGCTCGGATGCGGAGCTGGCGCAGCCATGTGCATGGTCGCGACTGTGGCGACGATCCACGCCGAAGCGGCAAACCCCGCACCGATAAGAGTTGCACCTGAGAGAAAATGGAAAGAGCGACCGAAGCGAGAAATGGACGTACCTATGGGCCTGGTATTGGCAAACACATCGACCGCAAACGCCATAACACTTGTCTTTCACAACTCGTTACAAGGCCGGCGGTACTGACAGATTGATAATTTTCTTCGCCGGGGCCGGTATAGGAGCATCAGGGCCAAATTGCGGCTTTGCTAATATGTCCGGTTGCCTGACAGAATGGCGAATTATGGTAACCAATTCCTTTACGTGATCGCTTGCACCGTACGAATTTGAATGCAGAGCTTTCGGCATGGCCCCGAGGCTCGATTTTACCCGCCTCCTTCTTTGTCATGACGTGCCGAAGAACGCGGATTCTGCTATGAATGCCTGCCGTCGCGTGTCTCTACCTTGGGAGGGAAAACGATGTCTTCGACACAAGTGGTTCATGAAGAAATCTCGCCAGCGTCGCTGGTCGATGCGATGTTTGCTTTTCGAAAAACGGCGGCAATGAAGGCCGCAATCGAATTCGATCTTTTCACGAAGTTTGGCGGCCAGGCGCGCACCGCGAAGATGCTTGCGTCGGACCTGGATTGCGCCGAGCGCGGAGTGCGCATTCTCTGCGACTTTCTGGTGGTTTCGGGTTTTTTGACGAAGAGCGGCGAGAGTTATGCGCTGACGCCGTCGAGCCAGGCCTTTCTCGACAGGCGCTCCCCGGCCTATATGGGAGCGGCGATCGATTTCCTGGCTTCGCCGCAAATGATGTCCTTGTTCCTCGAAAACCCGGCTGCCTTTGTTCGCAACGGCGGCTCCGTCGGCTTGGCCAACGTAGCGCCGGACAATCCCATTTGGGTCAAGTTTGCCCGGGCAATGGGTTCCTTTACCGGTGCAAGCGCAATGGCCTTGGCGTCTGAGGTGGCGACGTGGCCAAAGCTGCCGAGCAGGGTGCTGGATATCGCGGCCGGTCCCGGCGCCTTCGGCATAGAGATCGCCAAGGTGGCGCCATCGGCCAGTGTGGTCGCTATCGACTGGAAGCCGGTTCTTGCGGTGACGGAAGAGAATGCGACGAAAGCAGGCGTTGCCGAGCGCTTCACGTTCCGCCCCGGCAGCGCCTTCGAAGTCGATTGGGGCAGTGGCTATGACCTTATCCTGCTGCCGAACTTTCTCCATCACTTCGATCGAGAGGGCTGCGTTACGCTGTTGAAGAAAGCGCGTGCGAGCCTCGTGCCTGAAGGCCGCGTGGCGGTGGTCGAGTTCGTTCCGAACGAGGATCGCGTGTCGCCCGAGTTCCCGGCGGCGTTTGCCATGGTCATGCTGGCTACGACGCCGAATGGCGATGCCTATACCGGGCGGGAGCTTGCCGAGATGGCCAAATCGGCCGGTTTTCGCGTCGTCGCGACGAAGCCGCTTTCGCCGTCACCGGCCAGCCTGATCTTCCTGGAGTAACAGAGCCGCTGCGGTTTCCAGCAAGCCTCAGGCTCGCTCCATGACATAGCTTCCCGGCGCTTCTTCGATGGCGTTGAGCGCAGCACCGCCCGGCTTGCGGGCGGGCACGCGCTTGCTGTCTTTCGCCTCGATCCATGCCTGCCAGTGTGGCCACCACGAGCCGGCATTTTCGGCGGCTTCGGTAAGCCATGTCTCGTAGTCGCCTTTCGCTGCGCCGCCGGTCCAGTATTGGTACTTCTTCTTGTCCGGCGGGTTGACGACGCCAGCGATATGGCCGGAGCCTGCGAGCACGAAATCGACCTTACCACCGAAGAACTGGCTGCCAAGGAACACCGACTTTGCCGGCGCGATGTGGTCTTCGCGGGTTGCGAGATTGTAGATCGGAATCTTGACGTCCTTCAGGGACAGCTTTTGCCCGTCGAGGATCATCTCGTTCGCAGTCAATGCGTTCCTGAGGTAGCAATTGCGCAGGTAGAAAGCGTGGTTCGCCGCCGCCATGCGCGTGGAATCAGCGTTCCAGAAGAGCAGGTCGAAGGGCATCGGATCCTGGCCCTTCAGGTAGTTGTTGACGAAATAGGGCCAGATCAGCTCCGAGGCCCGCAGCATGTTAAAAGCGGTCGCCATCTTCGACCCGTCGAGATAGCCAATCTCCTCCATATGGGCTTCAAGCCGTCCCAATTGCTCCTCGTCGACGAAGACCTTGAGATCGCCGGCATGGGTAAAATCCACCTGCGTCGTGAAGAGGGTGGCGGTCTTGATCCGCTTGTTCTTCTCCTTGGCGTGCAGTGCCAGCGTTGCGGCGAGCAGTGTGCCGCCCACGCAGTAGCCAACAGCGTTTGCCTCCTTCTCGCCCGTCGCCTTCTCGATGGTATCGAGGGCAAAGTCGATGCCTTCGCGCGCATAGGCGGCCCAATCCTTTTGCGCATGGCGCGCGTCCGGATTGACCCAGGAAATCACGAAAACGGTCTGCCCCTGGTCGACGCACCATTTGATGAATGATTTCTGCGGGTTGAGATCGAGGATGTAGAACTTGTTGATCCACGGCGGACAGATGAGAAGCGGGCGCTTCAGCACCGTCTCGGTCGTCGGCTCGTACTGGATGATCTGGCAGATCTCGTTCTGCGCGATCACCTTGCCTGCAGTCAGCGCCATGTCGCGGCCGACGGCGAACTTGGTCATGTCGGTTTGGCGAAGCCTGAGGTCGCCTTGGCCCGCCGCGATATCCTCGGCAAGCATTTTCATGCCGCGCACAAGATTTTCGCCGCTGGTGGCGATCGTTTCGCGGTAAAGCTGGGGGTTGGTGGCGACGAAATTGGTTGGCGAGAGCGCGGCCGTGATCTGCTTCACATAGAAACCGGCCTTGTGCTTCGTGTGTTCGTCGAGCCCGTCGGTGTCGGCCACCATCTTCTCGGCCCAATCGGCGGTGATCAGGTAAACCTGCTTCAGGAATTCGAAGAACGGGTTCTTTTGCCAGTCCTCATCGGCAAAGCGCTTGTCCTTGCGATCCGGCTCTTCCGTTGGTGTCTCGCCCTGCATGCGCTGCATCGAGCGCATCCAGATGCCGAAGTAGCTGCTCATCAGCTGCGTCTGCGCTTCAAAGGTCCGGCGCGGATCGGAGATCCAGTACTCGGTGACCTTGGAGAGCGTCTTCACCATGTCGGTCACCGGTTCTGCGGCATTTTCCGCGATTTCGCCACGTTCGCGAGGCGCGAGCCAGGCTGTAGCCGCCTTGCCGAGATTTTCGAGCGCCCGGGCGAAATTGATCGCCATCGCCTCGGGATCTTTCAACAGGTAGGGATCGAGGCCCTTTGCATCGAAGCCCGGGCCTTTTGCCTTGTTGCCGTTGTCCTGCTTGCTGTCGGTCACGCGTCTCCTCCGGCGGCAGCATATCCTGCAAATCGAGTTGTACATCTGGAAAGATCGATAAAACAAGTTCCGCTGATGCACGCTCGTGCTATTGCTTTGTGGCGGCGACGAATTTAACAGTCGAAGCACCTCAGGATTTGGGACCTCTGGCACATGACGAAAAACGGCATCCGCACTATCGCAAACGTGACCCGCATCGCGCTCATTAGCGCCGCCGCGGCCATGACGCTTGCCGGATGCCTGGAAACGCCCGAGGAAAAGGCCGCCTTCCGGGCCAGGCAGGCAGCGCCGACGCCTGTTGTCATGAACGCAACGAAGGGCGAGGCGGCGGCGGAAAGCGGCCTGTCACACTACAAGGACGGCTACCCGGGATTCGGTGCGCCGCTGACAGCCGCAAACGTTCAGATGGGTGACGACGAGGCTGGCGGGCTTCAGAAGAAGCTGACGGCCCTCGGCGCACAGCGCAAGGCCGGCACGATCTCGGAAGCCGAGTATCAGCGTCGCGTAGCGGAATTTCGCAAGCTTGCGGCCGAGCATGGCGCCGAAACGCTCTCCGAAATCGCCAATTAGGCCTTGCCTTCGCTGCGATTTGGAAGCAAAGCCTTCCAGTAGTGGCGGAAGATGAATTTTTCCCAAATGCAAGGCCTGCACGGTTTTCCGCCAAAGAAATGCCGTGTGACACAAGTCTGATGAATACGGCGTTGGCGATTCTGAAGTTTGTATCGCGAACAGCCGGGAATTAGGACGAACTTCGAGCGCGGTCATGGTGGCCGCATTTCCGTGGGGAAAGAAATGGAAGAGTTTCACAAAGTCCGGCGTTTGCCGCCTTACGTTTTCGAACAGGTCAACCGTTTGAAAGCAAGCGCGCGAGCGGGCGGGGCCGATATCATCGATCTCGGCATGGGAAACCCTGATCTTCCGACCCCGAAGGCGATCGTCGACAAGCTCTGCGAAGTCGTCCAGGATCCGCGCACGCATCGCTATTCCTCGTCCAAGGGTATTCCGGGTCTCCGCCGGGCCCAGGCCGCCTACTACGCCCGCCGCTTCGGCGTGAAGCTCAATCCGGATACCCAGGTCGTTGCGACATTGGGCTCCAAGGAAGGCTTCGCCAACATGGCGCAGGCGATCACAGCGCCCGGCGACGTGATCCTTTGCCCGAACCCGACCTATCCGATTCACGCCTTCGGCTTCCTGATGGCAGGCGGTGTCATCCGGTCGATGTCGGTCGAGCCGGACGAGAGCTTCTTCCCGCCACTGGAGCGCGCGGTCCGTCATTCGATCCCGAAGCCGCTGGCGCTGATTCTCAACTATCCGTCCAACCCGACGGCTTTTGTTGCGACGCTCGACTTCTACAAGGACGTCATCGCTTTCGCGAAAAAGCATGACATCATCGTGCTTTCCGACCTGGCCTACTCCGAGATCTACTTCGAAGGCGAGCCGCCTCCGTCGGTTCTGGAAGTTCCGGGCGCGATGGATGTGACGGTCGAGTTCACCTCGATGTCGAAGACCTTCTCGATGCCGGGCTGGCGCATGGGCTTTGCCGTCGGCAACGAGCGCCTGATCGCGGCGCTGACGCGCGTCAAGTCCTACCTCGATTACGGCGCGTTCACGCCGATCCAGGTGGCGGCAACGCATGCGCTGAATGGTGACGGCTCCGACATCGCGGAAGTCCGCAACGTCTATAAGCGCCGCCGTGACGTCATGGTGGATACCTTCGGCAAGGCTGGCTTCGAAGTGCCGCCACCGGCGGCGACGATGTTTGCATGGGCCAAGATTCCGGAGAAGTTCCGCCACCTCGGTTCGCTGGAATTCTCCAAGCTGCTCGTCGAGAAAGCCGACGTGGCTGTCGCGCCAGGCATCGGTTTCGGCGAAATGGGCGATGACTACGTGCGTTTGGCGCTCGTCGAGAACGAACACCGCATTCGTCAGGCAGCTCGCAACATCAAGAAGTTCATGTCGACGGCAGACGAGACGATGCACAACGTCATCTCGCTCAACGCACATCGCTGATATAATCTCCTCAACGGCAGCCGCTTCGGCGGCTGCCCTTCATGACACATTTCAGGATCGATCCATGGCAGATGCCCTCAAAATCGGCATTGCGGGCTTGGGTACCGTTGGTGCTTCGCTTGTCCGTATCATTCAGCAGCGCAGCAACGAGCTTGCCGCAACATGCGGGCGCCCGATCCTGATTACGGGCGTTTCCGCCCGAGACAAGACCAAGGACCGCGGCATCGACGTCGGCGGCATCGAGTGGTTCGACCGGCCGGAAGATCTGGCGGAGAAGGGCGACATCGATGTTTTCGTCGAACTCATGGGCGGCGTCGATGGATCGGCCAACAGCTCTGTGCGTGCGGCTCTGCAGCGTGGTCTCCACGTGGTGACAGCGAACAAGGCGCTGCTTGCCTATCATGGCGTCGAGCTGGCTACGATCGCGGAAGAGAAGGGCGCCTTGCTGAACTTCGAGGCGGCGGTTGCCGGCGGTATTCCGGTCATCAAGGCGCTGCGCGAATCGCTGACGGGCAATACGATCTCCCGCATCTACGGGATCATGAACGGCACCTGCAATTACATCCTGACGAAGATGGAAAAGGAAGGCCTTTCCTTTGCCGATTGCCTGAAGGAAGCACAGCGGCTCGGTTATGCCGAAGCTGATCCCGCCTTCGATATCGAAGGCAATGACACGGCGCACAAGCTCTCCATTCTGACGACGCTCGCCTTCGGAAACCAGATCGCAGCCGACGACATCTACCTCGAAGGCATCACCAACATCTCGATCGAAGACATCCACGCCGCAGCCGATCTCGGCTACCGCATCAAGCTGCTCGGCGTTGCACAGCGGACCGATACCGGCATCGAACAGCGCGTCCATCCGACGATGGTGCCCGTTGATTCCGTGATTGCACAGGTCGACGGCGTGACAAACGCGGTTGCGATCGAGTCGGACGTTCTCGGTGAGTTGCTGATGGTCGGCCCCGGCGCCGGCGGCAATGCGACGGCTTCGTCCGTTCTCGGTGACATCGCGGACATCGCAAAAAGCCGACCCGGTGCACAGCGCGTGCCCGTTCTCGGCCATCCCGCCAAATCGCTGGAGCCCTACCGCAAGGCACAGATGCGAAGCCACGAAGGCGGATATTTCATTCGCCTGACCGTGCTCGACCGTACCGGCGTGTTCGCAAGCGTCGCCACCCACATGGCGGAAAACCACATTTCGCTGGAATCGATTGTTCAGCGTTCGAAGCAGCATCTGGCGCCCTCGCATCATCAGACGATCATCATGGTGACTCACGCGACGACGGAGGATTCCGTCCGCAAGGCGGTCGCCGCGATCAAGGGCGAGGGCTACCATGTCGGCGAACCGCAGGTGATCCGCATCGAGCGGCCAAAGGAAGACTGAGAAGTCTCCTCGTTTTCAGGCATATTGGCGTTGCTTGGGGTGCCGCGGCAGATCTGCTGCGTGCATCCACAGCTAACGTCGTATGTCTTCGCCAAAATCGTTGTGTGGCCGTGCCAAGCCGCTTAAAGCTGCCGATATCCCTCCGGTCTCGGGGTGGTGACAAGCGATGAGGGCAGCAGACGAGATGGAGATTCCGGCCGATCCGGTACAGCGCGCGTTTCTGGGCGTAGAGAAGTCCGTCTTGGACAACCGTTGGATCTCGCGCCTGGATCAAGCCGGCCAGAACCGGGCGCTCGCGATGTCTCAGATGCATGGACTGCCGGAGCTCATTGCGCGCGTTCTTGCCGGACGCGGTGTCACCGTCGATGAGGCCCTGGAGTTTCTTGACCCGACCCTTCGTGGCCTGATGCCTGATCCCTATACCCTGACGGATTGCGAAAAGGCAGCCAAGCGGCTTGCCGAAGCGATCAGCGGCCAGCAACAGGTCGCGATTTTCGGAGATTACGATGTCGACGGCGCCTCCTCATCGGCGCTCATGTTTCGCTTTCTCAAACACTTTGGCGTCAAGGCCGAGATTTATATTCCCGACCGCATTTTTGAGGGTTACGGTCCCAACGCTGTCGCGATCGGCAACCTGATCGACAATGGGGCACGGCTGATCGTCACCGTTGACTGCGGATCTACGAGCCATAATGCACTGACCGAAGCTGCGAGACGCAACATCGATGTCGTGGTGATTGATCACCATCAGGTGACACATGATTTGCCGCCCTGCCACGCGCTGGTCAATCCGAATCGCGAGGACGATCTTTCAGGGCAAGGACATCTCTGTGCCGCCGGCGTCGTATTCCTTGTGCTCGTCGCGACGCTGCGCTTGTTGCGGGAAGCCGGGGACCCACGCGCGCGGTCGATCGACCTGCTGCAGTGGCTTGATATTGTCGCGCTCGCGACTGTCTGCGATGTCGTCCCCCTGAAGGGCCTGAACCGTGCCTACGTGGTCAAGGGATTGATTGCCGCGCGGCATCAGGGCAATGCAGGCTTGTCCGCGCTGTTCCGTAGGGCGGGCCTTGCCGGGCCTGTAACACCCTATCACTTCGGCTTCCTGATCGGCCCGCGCATCAATGCGGGCGGGCGCATCGGCGACGCCGCGCTTGGCAGCCGCCTGCTCACTCTCGATGATACAGGCCAGGCCGAGGTGATTGCGCAGCAACTCGATGACCTCAATCGCGACCGGCAAGCGATGGAAGCCGCGATGCTTCAAGAGGCTGAGGCCGAGGCGATGGCGGAATACGGGGACGGTGAGGGGGCGTCGGTCATCGTCACCGCGCACGAAAAATGGCACCCCGGCATTGTCGGCCTGATTGCCGCCCGCCTCAAGGAGCGATTCAAGCGCCCAGCCTTTGCGATCGCCTTCGACCCATCCGGCAAAGGCACCGGCTCTGGCCGCTCCATCAACGGCTTCGACATGGGCAAGATGGTGCGCGCGGCCGTGGACGAAGGTTTGCTGGTCAAGGGCGGTGGCCATGCCATGGCCGCTGGCCTGACCGTCGAGCGCGACAAGCTGGGTCTGCTGCGCAGCTTTTTTGACGAACGCGCCGAAAAGACGATAGCCGCGCTCGTGGCTAACGAGACGCTGAAGATAGACGGTGCGATTGCCGCCAGCGGTGCAACGATCGATCTGATCGATCGGCTGGAGACGGCCGGGCCTTACGGATCGGGTCATTCCCAGCCGTTCTTTGCGGTTCCCGCTCATCGCCTTCGCGATTCCCGCCTAGTTGGCGAGAAGCATGTGAAGGTGACGCTCGAAGCCATGGACGGCGCCCGTCTCGACGGAATCGCCTTTCGGGCAGCCGATACGCAACTGGGCAACCTGCTGCTGAATTCAAGGGGCTCCAGTCTGCATGTCGCGGGCTCGCTCGGCGCGGACCACTATCAGGGCTCCCGACGCATCCAGCTACGTGTTCAGGACGCCGCTCCAGCGCGGTGAGGCCGGCAGGCATGGGCGACCATGGACGAGGCGATCGGAAACGCGCCCGGGCAGCATCTTCTCGTGGCGACGCTACAGGCCATCTTCCTTTGCGATTTTTGGTGGCATCGGGTGATAAACGAGGGAACAGGAAGACAGATCCTCGTTCATATACA
>Ga0102590_1001535_pt1 | contig 33953 bp, 30 predicted proteins | sample AraplaMF_Col_mMF_FD_76859 | JGI IMG/M metagenome (GOLD analysis project Ga0102590, IMG submission 76859) | Arabidopsis root microbial communities from the University of North Carolina, USA - plate scrape MF_Col_mMF | ecosystem: Host-associated > Plants > Roots > Endosphere | place: USA... | reverse complement strand
GACGACGACCAACAAGGACGCGCGATGAAATTTACCGGCACCAAGGACTATGTTGCGACCGACGATCTCAAGGTCGCCGTCAATGCCTCGATCGTGCTGGAGCGCCCGCTGCTCATCAAGGGCGAGCCCGGCACCGGCAAGACGGTGCTGGCGGAGGAAGTGGCGAAGGCGCTGAACGCGCCGCTTCTGACCTGGCACATCAAGTCCACCACCAAGGCGCAGCAGGGCCTCTACGAATACGACGCGGTGTCGCGCCTGCGCGACAGCCAGCTCGGCGATGCCAGGGTCTCGGACATCAGGAATTACATCAAGCGCGGCAAGCTGTGGGAGGCCTTCGCCGCCGAGCAGCGCCCGGTGCTCCTGATCGACGAGATCGACAAGGCCGACATCGAATTCCCGAACGATCTGCTGCTCGAGCTCGACCGCATGGAATTCCATGTCTACGAGACCGGCGAAACGATCAAGGCGAAGCAGCGCCCGATCATGATGATCACCTCCAACAACGAGAAGGAGCTGCCTGACGCGTTCCTGCGCCGCTGCTTCTTCCACTACATCAAGTTTCCCGACGCCGACACGATGGGCCGCATCGTCGACGTCCACTTCCCCGGCATCAAGAAGCGCCTCGTCGAGGAAGCACTGCGGATCTTCTTCGAGGTCCGCGAGGTGCCCGGCCTGAAGAAGAAGCCGTCGACGTCGGAGCTTTTGGACTGGCTGAAGCTACTGCTCAACGAAGACATGAGCGTCGAGCAGCTGCGCGAACGCGATCCGCGCAAACTGATCCCGCCGCTGCACGGCGCGCTGCTGAAGAACGAGCAGGACGTGCATCTGTTCGAGCGGCTGGCGTTCTTGAGCCGACGGGAAGTGTGAGTTCGCTGCTATCAGTCCCGTCATCCTGAGGTGCGAGTGGCGCGATGCACAGCATCGCGCCGGGAGCCTCGAAGGATGCACGGCCAAGATGCAGCCGGGCCGTCGCCCTTCGAGGGCCGCTGAAGAAGCGGCCACCTCAGGGTGACGGTGAGAGATTTTGAGCACGCTGCCTCCACGTCGTCATTGCGAGCGCAGCGAAGCAATCCAGAATTCCTCCGCGGTGACAGTCTGGATTGCTTCGTCGCAAGGGCTCCTCGCAATGACGGAGCAAGGGGCAGCGTCGCCTTCTCCCATTCTCGTCTGAAATCGCAGACACACCTTCGCGTCCTCGCGGCGCGTTTCGCCCGAGCTTTGCTCTCTCCATCGCCCCAAGCAAAGAGGGCGCAGGGAAGGCCGGGTGCCGGCTTGGCACCCACGGTCTGCTGCGCGAAATGTAGCGCAAAGAGACCGCACAGCAGCATACAGGTGTCGCCGATCACACGGCCTTCCCTGCGCGATGGTCGGACGGCTTATGCCGTGCTCTCCCGGGAGCCGAACTTTCCTTCTGGCCTCCCTCACCCCGCGAATTGACGATGCCGTCCGCCCGGTTGGGCTCGCGCACATCTCCGCAAAGGCTTGACCGTAGCAACGACGGCCAGGACCACACGGTTTTGCCGTACGCGCTCAGCGCCGTCCGTCTGCACGCGGCCGCGGACTCACAGGGACTACCCGCCCTGCCCGCTACCGATCGTGCCAACGCTGCCGCGTCCACCGCAACCCGGCCCGCGCTTCGAACGACTCGCGAACCGCCCCTCTTCGTCGGGCCGGGTTGCGTGGATATATGCCGCAATTCCGAATTTCGGTAAAGTGGAATATTTTTGCGGGGAGGGGTTGACGGGGTGCAGGGTGTTTTGCCCGACGGGACGCGTCAACCCAATTCCAGGTCTCACGACGCCTTGCGCTTCACCGCCTTGCGCAAGGTCTCGTCGATCCGCGATTGCCAGCCCGGTCCGGTCGATTTGAAATGCTCGACCACTTCCGGGCTGAGGCGGAGGGAGACGAGCTTCTTTGTCGGCGCCTTGTTCGGCCCCCGGCCCTTGCGGATAGATGCACTGAGATCAGGGAAGACTTCGGAGAAGGGCCGCGCCTTGGCGAAATCGGCCTTGGTCAGCTCCGGATTATCGCTGACCGCGCGCAGGTCCTTCTTTGTATAGTTCGACTTCTTCTTAGCGTTCGGCATAGAGTTTCCTTTCGCTGCGGCTTGCCGGTCGCATGCTGATGATGCTGACGCCTTCGCGTCCCAGCCGGGCGAATACGACGACGATGACGCCACGGATACTCGCGCCGACCGCGATCCAGCGCTTGCTGTTGCTTTGTGACGGAATGACCAGCGCGGTGTCGAAGAAGGCTTCGTCCAGATCGGCAAAATCCAGCCCATGCTTGTCGAGGTTGGCGAGCCGCTTCGGTTCATCCCAGACGATTTTCATTATTTTTAATGTAGCTACGATTTAGGTGGTGGTCAATATCTTGTAGCTACAGAATAAGAAAACTCAGGGCGGGGTGGGTGAGCGTCACCCACCCGACGAAACCTCACGCCACCGCAGCGTCCGGGATGCGCGCGGCTTCCATCGGGGTCTTGCCGCGGATGAGGTCTGAGGCGCGATCGGCAATCATCATGGTGGAGGCGTTGAGGTTCGCCGAGATCATGCGCGGCATGACCGACGCATCGATGACGCGGAGGCCTTCGAGACCGTGGACGCGGAGCTGGTCGTCGACCACCGCCCAGTTCGAATCCGCCGGGCCCATGCGGCAGGTGCAGCCGGGGTGGAAGGTGGTGGTGCCGCGCTCGGTGGCGGCGGCGAGGAATTCGTCGTCGGTGTTGATGTTGGGGCCCGGGAAATCCTCGTAGGCGTAATAGGGCGACAACGGCGCAGACTTCAGCAGGCGCCGCGCGAGCTTCATGCCGCCGACGATGACGCGGCGGTCGAGCTCGGCGTCGAGATAGTTGGTCTGGATGATCGGCGGGGCGAACGGATCATTGGAGCGGATGCGGACATAGCCGCGGCTCTCGGGGCGCTGCTGCCAGGAGGCGACCGTCATGCCGGGCTCGTCCTCGAGCTGGCCCTGCACGCCTTCCTTGTAGCTCGCCGGCGTGAAGGTGAGCTGCAAATCGGAGCTGTCGGCGCTCTCGCCCGAATGCCAGAAGCAATAGACCATGGTCGGCGACAGCGAGAGCAGGCCGCGGCGCGCGGTCGCCCATTTCAGCGCCTCGATCCACAGCGAGACGCCGCGGCGGAGCTCGTTGATGGTCTTGATGTCCTTGACGCGTGCTACCGTTCGCGGGGCGTAATGGTCCTGCAGGCCTTCGCCGACCGGCAGCGCGTGGCGCACCGCGATGCCGTGGGCGCCGAGCAGATCGGGTGAGCCGATGCCGGAGAGCTGCAGCAGCTGCGGCGAATTGTAGGTACCGCCGGACAGGATCACTTCCTTGTTGGCGCGCACTTCCACCGGGGTGCCGCCGCGGCCGCCCTTGATGTAGCGCACGCCGACGGCGCGCTTGCCCTCGAAGATGATCTCGGTCGCGTGCGCGTGCGTGTGCACATGCACGTTGGGCCGCTTCATCGCGGGCTTGAGGAAGGCGGTCGAGCCGGACACGCGCAGGCCCTTGTCGATGGTGCGCTGGCAGTAGGAGACGCCCTCCTGCTTCGCACCGTTGTAGTCGGGGTTGCGCGGGATGCCGAGGCTCACCGCACCTTCCATGAAGGCCTCGCAGAGCGGATCGCGCCACTCCATGGTCGTGACCGTGAGCTTGCCGTCGCGCCCGCGAAACGTGTTGTCGCCCTCGCCGACCCGCTTCTCCAGCCGCTTGAAGTAAGGCAGCACGTCGGCATAGCCCCAGCCGCGATTGCCCATCTGCGCCCAGGTGTCGAAATCCATCCGCTGGCCGCGATTGTAGATGTGACCGTTGATCGAGGACGAGCCGCCGAGCGTCTTGCCGCGCGGCGCATAGATGCTGCGCCCGCCGGTCCAGGGCCCCGGCTCCTGCTGGTAGGCCCAGTTGATGCTCTTCATGTGGAAGGTCTTGATGAAGCCCGCCGGCAGATGGATGTAGGGATGCCAGTCGCTCGGCCCCGCCTCCAGCACGCAGACGCTGGTCGAGGGATCTTCGCTCAGCCGGCTGGTGAGCACGCAACCCGCTGAACCCGCGCCGACGATCACATAATCAAATCTGTCCATGGTGCCTCGGCCGCCGCTCAGCGCGGCTTTTCGTTGAGCTGATAATTCAAATGTGTTCGCACCGTCGGCCATTCGGCCGCGGTGATGCTGTAGACCACGGTGTCGCGCAGCGTGCCGTTCGGAGCGACCTGGTGGCTGCGCAGGATGCCGTCCTGCTTGGCGCCCAGGCGCTCGATCGCATTGCGGCTCTGGTGGTTGAAGAAGTGGGTGCGGAATTCCACCGCGATGCAGTCCAGGGTCTCGAAGGCATGGGTGAGCAGCAGCAGCTTGCACTGCGTGTTGAGCGGACCGCGCTGCGCGCTCTTGCCGTACCAGGTCGAGCCGATCTCGACGCGCCGGTTGGCGGCATCGATGTTCATGTAGGTGGTCTGACCGACGATCTTGCCGCCGGCGTCGAACACGGTGAACGGCAGCATCGAGCCCGCGGCCTGCAGGCCCAGACGGCGGTCGATCTCCTTGGCCACGTTCTCCGGCGTCGGGATCAAGGTGTACCAGATCTTGTAGATCTCGCCGTCCTTCACGGCCTCTACCAGCCCCTCGCGGTGCTGCTGCGACAGCGGCTCGAGACGGGCGTGCTGTCCACGCAGGGTGATGGGATCAGGCCAGGGCATTTGGGACTCTCTCTTGTGTCATTGCGAGGAGCGAAGCGACGAAGCAATCCAGATTGTCCCCGCGGGCGCATTCCTGGCTTGCTTCGCTTCGCTCGCAATGACGGTAACTAGCACCATTCACTTGTTTAGGAAATTGAGAGGCAATCCGCCGCGCGGCCAGTCCATGGCGATCAGCTCGCCCTTGCCCGACAGCGTGATGTAGGCGGTCTTCAGTTCGGGGCCGCCGAAGGCGATGTTGGTGGTGACACGATCGCCGGTCGGGACCTGCTCGACCAGCGTCCCGTCAGGCGCTATCACCGAGATGCAGCCGGAGACAAGCGTGGCGACGCAGACATTGCCGTTTGCTTCCACCGCGAGCGAGTCGAACATCTGGTAGCCGCCGAGGCCGCAGATCGGCTTGCCGCGCTCGCCGCGATAAATCACGTCGCGCGGCTTGAGCGTGCCGGGCGCGGAGAGCTCATAGGCCCAGAGCCGCCCCGTCGGGGTCTCCGCGATGTAGACGGTGTTCTCGTCCGGCGACAGCCCGATACCGTTCGCCGGCAAGATGCCGTGCACGACCTCGACGATCTCCTTCATGCCGGGCTTGAGGTAATACATGCCGCCGACATCCATCTCGCGGGCGCGACGCTTGCCGAGATCGGAGAACCAGAGGCCGCCGTGCTTGTCGAACACCAGATCGTTCGGCCCGCGCAGATCGTGCTCGCCGCATTTGGTCACGACGGTCTCGACCTTGCCGGTCTGCAGGTCGACGCGCTGGATCGAGCCGCCGAGATAATCGTCGGGCTGCGGGCCCGGCATGATCATGTTGCGGGTCGGAATCCAGGAGAAGCCGCCATTGTTGCAGAGGTAGATCTTGCCGTCGGGGCCGAGGGCTGCGCCGTTCGGGCCGCCCGGCACCTTGGCGACGATCTCCTTGCGGCCGTCAGGATAGATTCGGGTCAGGCGCTGGCCGCGGATTTCGACCAGCACCACAGAGCCGTCCGGCATCACCACGGGGCCTTCTGGAAACTCGAGGTCGGTGGCGAGAACACGAACGTTGGACATGAAGACCCTCCCGGCTGCTTGTTATGGCTTGCGCGGGATGTCCGGCACGGGCCCGCACGCAAGATTTGCCTGCGGTTATGACAAAACAGGTTCGCCTTGCCAAGCAAGCGAGCAGGTATGCCAGCGTTGCGCCACCCTACCCTTTCACCGAAAGCGCGACTACACTCGCTGAAACCGCTCACGAGAAAGAGGAACCGCGTCATGGAGATCACCGATGTGCGGGCGCACCAGATCCGCATTCCCTACGACGCCGGTGTCGCTAGCTTTCGCCAGGGCGCGTCCGCAATCTCCGCGCTCGACATGGTGCTGGTCGAGGTCACGACCGATGCCGGACTGACGGGCTGGGGGGATGCCTTCGCCTATGTCTGCCCCCGCACCACGCGCAGCGCCGTCGATGAAATGATCGCGCCGCAAGCCCGCGGGCTGAAGGTGCCTGACGCCGCCGGCATTCCCGCGACCATGGAGCAGATCCAGCGCAATCTGCACCTGTTCGGCCGCTACGGCATCACCATGTTCGCGATCTCCGGCCTCGACATCGCGCTGTGGGACCTGGCTGCGAAGATCGAGGGCGTGCCGCTGCATCGCCTGCTTGGCGAGACCAGACGTTCGAATATTCCCGCCTATGCGAGCCTGCTGCGGATCGGATCACCGGAGAACATCGCCGGCGAATGCAGAAAGGCCATGGCGCTCGGCTATGGCGCGATCAAGCTGCATGAGACCACGACACCCGCGATATTTGCCGCACGCGAGGCGATCGGCCCCAATATTCCGCTGATGGTCGACATGAATTGTCCGCTGACCGGCGAGCAGGCGATCGCGTTCGCCAAAGCGTGCAAGGACGCACAGCCGATGTTTCTGGAGGAGCCGGTCTGGCCGCCGGAAGATTTTACTGCGCTCGCCGAGGTCCGCAGCAAGGGCGGGCTCGGCATCGCCGCAGGCGAGAACGCATGCACGGAATATCAATTCCGCCAGATGATGGACGCGGGGGCGGTGAGCCACGCCCAACCGTCGGTCATCAAGGTCGGCGGTATCACGGAGTTTCTGAAGGTTGCATCGCTTGCCGATCGGCTCGGTGTCAAAATCGTCCCGCATTCCCCGTATTTCGGCCCCGGCCTGCTTGCGACACTTCATCTGCTGGCGGGGCGGGACGACGGGCTTGTCGAGATGTTTTATCTCAAGCGCGAAGCCTGTCTCTGGGGCGGCCGGGCCGATGTCGATGCCACCGGCCATGTCGCGGTGCCGACAGGACCAGGGCTCGGGTACGAGCCCGATCGCGGCGTGATGGAGCGCTATCGCGTCGCGTGATAGCCGCGCCTATTTTGCCGCATCCTTCGGCGGCGGGGCGTCCTGCTTCTTCTTCAGATCCTCCACGATTTTCGCCTGCGCGGTCTGGAGATCGCTCAGGGTCTTCTGCAAGCCCGCGACACTCGTCTTCAATGCGTCGATCTGGCGATTAGCGGCATCCAGCTTCTGCTGATGATCGAGGCTGAGCTTGCCGATCGTCTTCTGGAGGAAATCGACGTTGCTCTGCAGGCAGCTCGTGCGCCGCTCCATCGTCTTCTCGACGGTGCATATCTCGATGCCGGGCACGTCCTGCGCGATCGCCAGCGTGGCGGGCAGCAACATCACGACACAAACGCCGGCGCTTCGAAGCAGCATGCAGGTTCCTCTCCCAAATCGATCACGGCAATGTGCGCTTTTTGCGCGCCGTCGCCGGAGGCTACCACACTCGTACCGCATTCTCGCGTTGAGCTTGGCTCGTTCCCGTTGGATGATCCTTGGCAGATGATCCTTGGGACGGGCAGCAGTGAACCGTGCGCGGAGGAAGTGGGCGCTCTTTCCGCGACTTTGATTAGGGGAGATTTTTGCGATGGCTACGCGCGACAGACGTCTGGCGGAATTCGATGGCGCGGGAGAACCGCCACCTGGCCTGCCGGTCGAGGTGCTGTGCGAGGATCACAGCGGAACGTATCAACTGCCGTTCGCCTGCCGTTATGTCGAGGGCCGCTGGCAGAACCACGCGGCCGGCGTCGCGGTGGAAGCTACCGTCATCGGCTGGCGCGTCCCGCGGGTGAAGCATTCGGGCGCCGCCTGACGGCCGCTTCTGTTCCAAAATGCAACGGGGCCGCGCGCCGCCTTAACCTTCGGAACGCGGCCCGAACGAATCACGTCCGAATCAGCCGAATCGCCCTGTTCCCGGTTGTTCACGGCTAGATGTCGCAACGAGGCCGCGCGCGTATACAACATCTGCGCGTACGGAGGCGGGCCGGCCCCGACGAACGGCGCCAAACGTTAACGACTTCAGGGATATGGCCGCCCGGTGCGGCGGCTCAGACCCCGCCACGGAAACAGGCAGGGCGGCGCCCGGCCTGCCTAATATTCGACCTCGAGCTCCTCGATCTCGGCCGGCTCGTCCTTGGCTGCAGCGATCCATTCCTTCATCTCGGGCATCGCCATGATGGTGTCGGCATAGGCCTTCAGCTTTGGCTCGAGCTTGACGTCATAGGTGACGAAGCGCGTCACCACGGGCGCGTACATCGCATCCGCCATGGTGCGCTTTTCGCCGAACAGGAACGGGCCGCCGGACTTCTCCAGGCAATCGCGCCAGATGAACCAGACGCGGTCGATGTCGGCCTGCGCGCGCGACCAGATCTTGAAGCCGGGGAAGTGCCCCTTCAGATTGACCGGCAGCGAGGCGCGCAGCGTGGTGAAGCCGGAATGGATTTCGCCGCAGATCGAGCGGCAATGGGCGCGCTGGACGCGGTCCGCGGGCAACAGCCCGGCATCCGGCATCGCCTCGTTGAGATATTCGCCGATCGCCAGCGTATCCCAGACCGTGGCGCCGTCGTGCCGCAGGCACGGCACCAGGATGGACGACGACAGCAGCAGGATCTCGGCACGCGCCGATGCGTCGTCCGGCGCGGTTACGATCTCCTCGAAATCGAGCCCGGAAAATTTCGTCAGCAGCCAGCCACGCAGCGACCAGGACGAGTAGTTCTTGCTGCTGATGGTCAGTGTCGCCTTCGCCATATGGCCCTTCCCTCACGCCTGATACTGGCACCCTGCCCGGCTCGCGGCGTGCCCATGCTCTGTGCTTCCCGCGAATAGAGCAGCAAGCGACGTGCCAGTTTTCCGGGCGATTTGACTCTTGTTTGGCTTCGATATTGCATAGCAGCACGGGACAAACGGGCGCTTCAGAATGATGTCGATGAATTATCAGGCGTTTCAGAACCACATGGATTTGACGGCGCCGTTTCGTGCGGGAGCCTCGTCCGCGCTCAAATTCCTCCATCTGGTGCCGCAGGGGACGTCAGATCAGGTGTTTGGCCGGCTCTCGGCCGCGCTGGAGATGATCTCGCGCTCCGCCCTCACCTATCACCGCCCGGCCTACGGCATCGACAGCGTCATGGTCGGCAACCGCGAAGTCGCGGTCACCGAAGAGATCGCCTACGCCACCCCGTTCGGTTCGCTGCTGCATTTCAAGAAGGAAGGCGTCGGCGAGCAGCCGCGCATGCTGCTGGTGGCGCCGATGTCCGGCCATTTCGCGACGTTGCTGCGCGGCACCGCGAAGACGCTGCTGCAGGACCACGACGTCTACATCACCGACTGGCACAATCCGCGCGACATCCCCATCAGCGAGGGCCGCTTCGGGCTCGAAGACTACACCGAGCACCTGATCGACTTCCTGGGCCAGCTCGGCCCGCGCCCGCACATGGTCGCGATCTGCCAGCCTTCGGTCTCGGCGCTCGCGGCCGCCGCGATCATGTGCGAGAGCAATCATCCCTCGCGCCCGGCGACGCTGACGCTGATGGCGGGCCCGATCGACACCCGCATCCAGCCGACCAGGGTCAACGAATTCGCCAAGAGCAGGCCGATCGAGTGGTTCGAGCAGAACCTGATCAACTACGTGCCGGTGCAGTGCCGCGGCGCGCTGCGTAAGGTCTATCCGGGCTTCGTGCAGCTCACCGCGTTCGTCTCGATGAACCTCGAGCGTCACATCAAGCAGCACATGGATCTCGCCAACCACATCGCCAAGGGCGAGAAGGAGAAGGCCGCGACGATCAAGACCTTCTACGACGAATATTTCGCGGTGATGGACCTGCCGGCCGAGTTCTACATCGAGACCGTGCGCGACGTGTTCCAGGAGCATCTGTTGCCGCAGGGTAAGCTGATGCACCGCGGACGTCCCGTCGACACCAAGGCCGTCAGCCGCATGGGCCTGATGACGGTGGAAGGTGAGAAGGACGACATCTGCTCGATCGGCCAGACGCTCGCGGCACAGGACCTCTGCACCAGCGTGCGCGCCTATCGCCGCGTCCATCACATGCAGGCCGGCGTCGGCCATTACGGCGTGTTCTCGGGCAAGCGCTGGAACAACGAGATCTATCCGCTGCTGCGGGATTTCGTGCACGTGAATTCGTGATGGCGCCGCTCGTCGCGCCTCAGGCCGACCACTCCTCGCCCCAGACCTGGACGACGTGGCCGGGCGACACTTCCCGATATTGCCGCACCGGCGGCTGATAGTCCGGTGCGCGCACCGGGCTTCTGATCTCGTCGTTCGCGACCCCGCGCTTGGTGGCGCGGCGCGAGGGATCAGGCACCGGCACGGCGGCCATCAGCTTCTTGGTGTAAGGATGCTGCGGATTGCCGAACACGGCCGCACGCGGGCCGGTCTCGACGATCTCGCCGAGATACATCACCGCGACGCGATGGCTCATGCGTTCGACCACCGCGATGTCGTGGGAGATGAAGAGATAGGCGAGGCCCATGCTGGCCTGAAGGTCGAGCATGAGATTGACGACCTGCGCCTTGACCGAAACGTCGAGCGCGGAGACCGCTTCGTCCGCGACGATGAGCTTCGGTCCGAGCGCGAGCGCCCGCGCGATGCAGATGCGCTGGCGCTGGCCGCCGGAGAATTCGTGCGGGAAGCGCGCGGCCATGTCAGCGGTGAGACCCACACGCACGAGCAGGTCGGCGACCTTGTCACGCGCCTGCGACGCCGTGGCGAGCCCGTTGGCGAGCAAGGGCGCGGCGATCGCCGTCCCGACCGACATGCGCGGATTGAGGCTCGCGAACGGATCCTGGAACACGATCTGCATCTGCTTGCGATAATCGCGCAAGGTGCGACCGGTCATGGCGAGCACATCTTTGCCGTCGATCAGAACCGTCCCGCTGTCCGGTTCGATCAGCTTGAGGATGGAGCGGCCCGTGGTCGACTTGCCGCAGCCGGATTCTCCGACAAGCGCCAGCGTCTCGCCGGCGCGCAAGGTGAAGGAGATGTTCTCGACCGCGTGCACCCGGCCCGAGACCTTTCCGAACAATCCCGAGCGGATCGGAAAGCGCGTGGTGAGATTGGCAACTTCGAGCAGCGGCCGTTTGGCGATCGAGACCGTATCCGGTGTCTCGGTCGGCTCGTCCGATGTCCCCGTCACCTTGTCGACGATCGGAAACCGCATCGGCCGCGAATGTCCACCCATCGAGCCGAGGCGCGGCACGGCCGCGAGCAGCGAGCGCGTGTAGGGATGCGAGGGCGCCGCGAAGATGCGCGCGGTCGCGTCGGTCTCCACCGCCTGCCCGCCATACATCACCACGGTCCGATCGGCGATCTCGGCGACCACGCCCATGTCGTGGGTGATGAAGAGGATCGCCATGCCTTCCTCCTGCTGAAGCTCTTTCAGCAGTTCCAGGATCTGGGCCTGGATGGTGACGTCGAGCGCCGTGGTCGGCTCGTCGGCGATCAGAAGCTTCGGCTTGCAGGCCAGCGCCATCGCGATCATCACGCGCTGGCGCATGCCGCCGGAGAAGCGGTGCGGATGCTCGTGAAAGCGCGACTTCGCCGCGGGGATGCGGACACGATCGAGCAGACGAATGGTCTCCGCCTCCGCCGCCGCCCGCGACAGGCCGCGATGCTGGATCAGCGCTTCGGCGATCTGGAAGCCGATGGTGAGCACCGGATTGAGGCTCGTCATCGGCTCCTGGAAGATCATGGCGACGTCGTTGCCGCGGATGCCCGCCATATCCACGTCCGGCAACGCCAGCAGGTCGCGGCCGGAGAGCACGACGCGCCCCTCGACGCGGCCGATGTCCTTCGGGATGAGGCGCATGATCGAGAGTGCCGTGACGCTCTTCCCGGAGCCCGATTCGCCGACGATGGCCACGGTCTCCCCGGGCGCGACGTCAAACGACACGTTGCGGACGACCGGAATCCATCGCCGCTCGATCATGAAGGAGGTGACGAGCCCGGCAACCGACAGCACGGGCCCCTGGTTCGCGGCAGCGGCTTGATCAGGTCCTCTTGCGGCGGTGCTCATGCGAATCCCTAGTAGCCCCGCGTCCGGTCGACGCGCCCGGGCAATTCCTCGCCGCGACGGTGGCGTGCGATCACGTCGAGCACATAGTCGACGGCCGTGTCCGGAGTCGTCATGCTGGCATTGTGCGGCGTCAGCAGAATCCGCGGATGGTTCCAGAACGGATGGCCCGCCGGTAGTGGTTCGGGATCGGTGACGTCGAGCACCGCGCCCGACAGCGCGCCGCTGTCGAGCGCGGCGAGGAAATCGGCTTCGACGAGATGCGGGCCGCGCCCGACATTGACCAGCGAAGCACCGCGCGGCAGGCGCGCGAACAGATCCGCGTTCAGGATGCCGCGCGTCTCGTCGGTCAGCGGCAGCAGGCAGACCAGGATGTCGGCCTGCGCGAGGAATTCCGGCAAGGCGTCCGCGCCCGCATAGCAAGTGACGCCCTTGATCTCGCGAGGCGAACGGTTCCAGCCGAGCAGCGGAAACTCGAACGCCCTGAGGCGCTCGAGCGCGGCCTGGCCGAGTTGGCCGAGCCCCATCACACCAACGCGCCGCCGCTTCGCCGGCGTGATCCGGATCTCGCGCCAGACCTGCTCCTTCTGCTGGGTCATGAAGTGCAGGAGATCACGATGCAGAGCGAGCACGGACATGGTGACGTATTCCACCATGGTCTCGGCGATACCCGGCTCCAGCATGCGCACGAGCGGAATGTGCGTCGGAACCTTCGTGGCATCAAACTGGTCGACGCCTGCTCCGACCGAGAAGACCAGCTCGAGATTGGGAAACGTCGTCGCGATATCATCCGGCGGCACCCACGCCACGAGATAACGGATTTGGGCGGGATCGCCGATGTCGGGCCAGAGCCGGAACGGCAGCTCGGGCGCGCGCTCGGCGAAGAAGGTTGCCCACTCCGCGCCGCGAACCATGTTGGCCTTGTAGAGAACCGACATACCGCCCTCAGAACGGGCTGACCGGCGCGAGCCGGCGGCCGTCGATCATGCGCTTGTGGCTGTAAGGCTCGGGATCGACCAGCGGCGTCGAGCCGGTGACGATGTCGGCGGCGAGCTTGCCGGCGGCGGGACCGATGCCGAAACCATGGCCGGAGAAGCCGGTCGCGAGAAAGAATCCGGGGAGCGCGTCGACCGGCGAGATCACCGGAATGGTGTCGGGCGTGCAGTCGATGGTGCCGCCCCACGCTTCGGCGATCTCGATGTCCTTCAATTCAGGGTTTGCCTTGATCAGCGCGGCCAGCGCCGAATTGACCAGCGACATGTCGGGGGCGGGATCGCGCACGCGCTCGGTCTCGAATGGCGACGGCTTGTCGAGGCTCCAGCTGGTGCCCCGCACGATCTGGTCGAAGAACGACTTGCCGAACGACATCTTCAAACCGTTGCGGCGATGCAGATAGGTCGGCCAGAACGTCCGTGCATAGCGAAACAGGTCGGGCGACAGCTCGACGGTGCCACGGTTGCGCAGCGCCAGCGTAAAACCACCATCGAGACGGCGGCGGATGCAGTAGAAATCGGTGCCGAGCGCGCCCGAGGTGATCTCCGGTCCCGGCGTGGTCCGGCACGCGGTGGCGTTCACGAGGCCGATCGGCAACTCGATGCCATGGCGCCGGCAGAACAGCGACGACCACGCACCGCCCGACAGCAGTACGGACTGGGTACGAATGGTGCCCTTCTCGGTGACGACCGCGCTGACGCGCCCGCCTGATGTCTCCAGCCCGCGCGCGGCGCAGCCCTGGTGGATGGTGACGCCGTGCTTTCGCGCGGCGGTCGCGAGCGCGGGCACCGCCATCGACGGCTCGGCGCGCCCGTCGCTCGGCGTATGCAGGCCGCCGACCCATTCGTCGATATTGCCGGGCATGCGCTCGGCGACCTCGGCCGGCGTCAGGACGGTGGAATGAACCTGCTCCTCGCGCGCCATCGCCGCCCAGCGCTCCCAGCTCGCGAGCTCGTCCTTGCTCTTGGTCAGGAACAGCACGCCGGTACGGCGGAAGCCGGCATCGACACCGGCGTCGTTCTGCATGTCCTCCCACAGCCGCAGCGCCTCGCGCGCCAGCGGAATTTCCTCGCGCGCGCGCCCCTGCTGGCGGCACCAGCCCCAGTTGCGGCTGGACTGCTCGCCGCCGACATGGCCCTTCTCGATCAGCGCGACGGACTGGCCCTTCTTCGCCAGATGATAGGCCGCGGAGACACCGATCACGCCGCCGCCGATGACGACGACATCCACCTGCGCCGGCAGGCGTTCATCGCTGTTGATACGGTTGAGCGGCGGGGACATGGGACACTCCTTAACGTCAGTCTGGACTTCAGTTCGATCGAGTTCCGGCTCGTCATGAGTTTGCAGATCATGGGATGTTCATGCGCGGATCGAGCGCGTCGCGCAGGCCGTCGCCGAGGAAGTTGAAACTCGTCACCGCCAGCGTGATGGCGAGGCCCGGCGCGATCGCGAGCCACGGCGCGCTGGTGAGATAGATCTGCGCATTGTTGAGCATGTTGCCCCAGCTCGCGGCCGGCGGCTGGATGCCGTAACCGAGATAGCTGACATAGGATTCGAGCAGGATCGCCTTGGCGACATTCAGCGTCGCCGCGACCACGATCGGCGCGATGGCATTCGGCACGAGCTCGCGGAACATGATGCGCAGGTTCGACGAGCCGAAGGCAAGTGCGGCGACCGCGAATTCGCGCTCGCGCAGCGAGCGGACCTGGGCTTCGACGACGCGCGCCACGGCCATCCAGGCGGTGGCCGCGATCAGCACGGTCGTGGTGACGAGGCCGGGCTCGGTGAGCGCCGCCAGCGCGAGCAGCAGAAAGATCGTCGGGAAACACAATACGGCATCGACCAGACGCATCAGGACCGCGCCGACCACGCCGCCATAGAAGCCGGCGAAGGCGCCGACGGCGATGCCCACCGCCATCGCGATCACCATCGCGACGATGCCGATCGAGAGCGACACACGCCCGCCCATCATCAGCCGCGCCAGCACGTCGCGGCCAAGCTCGTCCGTGCCGAGGATATGCGCGCCCGACAGCGGCGGCGCGAACCGCTTCATGATGTCGATATAGGTGTCGTCGAACGGCAGCAGATAGGGGCCGAGCGCCGAGCCAAGAAGAAGCACCAAAATGATCACCGCCCCGGCGAGCGCGAGCCGATGCCGGCGGAATCGCCGCCAGGCGGCTTGGCCGGGCGCCGGCGGAACGGTGGAGAGGGTTGCCGCGGTCATCCTAGCCCACCCGGATGCGCGGATCGACGACGGCATAGAGGATGTCGGCGAGCAGCGAGCCGATCAGCACCATGGTCGCCGAGAACATCAGGATGCCCATCACCACGGGATAATCACGATACCCGATGGAATCGAGGAACAGCCGCCCCATGCCGGGCCAGGTGAAGACGGTTTCGGCAACCAGCGCGCCGCCGAGCAGCGTCGGAAACTGCAGGCCGCCCACCGTGATCATCGGCAGCAGCGCGTTGCGCAGCGCATGCACGGTGAGGATGCGCCATTCCGGCATGCCCTTGGCACGCGCGGTGCGGATATAATCCTGGTTGATGACCTCGAGCATGGAGGAGCGCATGAAGCGGCCCCACATCGCGGTCTCGACCAGCGCCAGGACCAGCGCCGGCGCGATCAGATGATGCAGGAGGTCGAGGAAGGATCCATCGCCGACGGTCTGCCGGTTACCCGCCGGCAGCCAGCCCAGCTTCACCGAAAAGATATAAATGGTGACGAGGCCGAACCAGAACGTCGGGATCGAGAGCGCGACCATGGCGCCGACGGTGGCGAGCGTGTCGAACAGCGAATACCTTCGCAGCGCACCGAGTATGCCGATCCAGCAACCGAGCAGCACAGCGACGATGGTCGCCGTCGCCATCAGTTCCAGCGTGGCGCCGAGATGCGACGAGATCACCGACAGCACCGACTCGCCGTCGCGATAGGATTTGCCCCAATCGCCTCTCAGCATGCGGCCGAACCAGTCGAGATACTGGATCGGCAGCGGGCGATCGAGGCCGAGCTGCCTGGTGACGCGGTCGAGATCCTCCTGAGTCATTTGCCCGGAGACGGCAAACTGCGAGAGCGGACCACCTGGCGCCAGATGCAGGATGGCGAAGCCGATCGCGGAGACGATCACGAGCAGCATGATCGCCTGTGCCAGGCGATTGGCGACGTAACGGGCCATCTCAGGCGATCCAGCGCGCCGGATTCATCAGGCCCAGTACCATTCGCGCACGTTCCAGCAATTGATCGACATGTTGATGTTGGGACGGAAGCCTTGCAGCCCTTCCTTCACGCCCTCGGCAATGAAGCCCTGGAACAGCGGCAGGATCGCCAGATCGTTGCGGATGAGTTTTTGCAGCTCGCCATAGGTGGTCTTGCGTTGCGTCAGATCGAACTGCTTGGCACCCTCGGCAAGAAGACGATCGGCCTCGGCGCTCTTGTACTGATAGGTATTGTAGCCGCGGCCACCCTTGGCGGGCGTCGCGCCTGAGCCGAAGCGCGGCGTCACGTCGGGGTCGCTGCCCAGCATGAAGTTTACGCTGACCAGCACCGAATTGAATTTCGACTGCTGCCAGAAGTCGCCCCAGATCACGGCCGCCGGCATGTTGTTGACGCGCATTGCCGCGCCGATCGCGCGCCAGTCCTGGATCAGCAGCTGCTGGGTTTGCTCGCGCACGGCATTGCCCGATGTCGTCGAATTGGTGAACTCGAGCTTCACGCCGCCTTTTTCACGCACACCGCTGGAGCCGCGAACCCATCCGGCGGCATCAAGCAGCGCGTTGGCTTTGGCCGGATCGTATTTGTGTTGCGGAAGGCCTTGCTGGAACGACCAGGCCTGCTGCGGCACGAAGCTTTCGGTCAGACTCGGCAGGCCGTAGTTCAGCGCATCGATAATCGCCTGCTTGTTGATGGCGAAATACAGCGCCTCGCGCACCGTGCGGTCGGCGAGCGGCCCGAATTCCAGATTGGGCGCGATATGCTCGACCGAGGACGTCGAGGAAACAACGATCTTGCGCCCCTTCAGCGTCTTCGCCTCCTGCACGAAGTTCGGCAGAATGCCTTGCAGACCGGTGTAATCGACCTGGCCGGTGCGGAACTGCGTGTAGAGAACGGTGAGGTCCGGGATGTATTTAAAGACCACGCGTTCGAGGTAGGGTCCCTTGCCGTGATAGGCGGCATTCGCATTCAACTGGATGTGGTCGCCCGGCACGCGCTCACCCCAGCGGAACGGCCCGGTCCCGACCGGCGCGTTGTGGAACGGCGAGGCGTTCGGATCGGTCACCTTCTCCAGAATGTGCTTGGGCACGATGAAGGTCAGCGCAGCCAGGATCGACATGTAGGGCGAATAGGCAGCTTCCATCCGCCAATGGATCTCGTCGGGGGCGACAACCTTGATGTCCTTGACGAGGCTGTGGCCGACGCGGCTGCGCGCACGAAAATCCGGATTGTTGATCAGCTCGAGCGAGAACTTGACGTCCTCGGCCGTGAACGGCGTGCCGTCGTGCCACTTCACGTCGCTGCGCAGCTTGATCTTCCAGGTCAGGCCGTCGGCCGACAGGCCGCCATTCTCGATCGTAGGGACTTCGCGGGCGAGGTCAGGAACGAACTTGCCGTCGGGCTCGATGAACCAGAGCGGCGAGAACACCTGCCACCAGATGCCCTGGTCGACCTCGATGCCGGGCATCAGCGGATGAAAGACGGTCGGCTCCTGGGACAGCGCGGCAATCACTTGCCCGCGCGGCTTGTCCGGCGGATTTGAGGGACGCTCGGTCTGCGCGAACGCGTTGCCTGAAAGGCTCCATCCTGCCGCGGCGCCGGCGCCGAGCTGGAAGAATTGTCGGCGATTCGGAATGCCGAGATGCAGTGCTCCAACGCCGAACCTGCCGGTGTCGTCTGCCATGACCACTCTCCGTTGTCGCACGCGGCACCTTCTCCCGCGCCCCCGAAACCCCGGCAAAGGGACAGGAGTGGGCTTTAGTGCTTCTAAATTTTTCCTCCAAAAGTTCATCACGACTAAATACAGCTGTCAATCACATTGCTAGGATGCGCGACGTTTTCACTCCGACTGAAGCCCCGACCGACACGGTCTTGGGCTGCGGCAATGCATGGGAGAGCGACATGGATGGTCGCGGCGATACCAACCGTCCGAAGGACGCCCCAACGATCGAGGCCGACGATGCGGTCGACCAGCGCCTCGGCGAAACCGTGCGGCTGCTGCGCCAGCGCGCCGGCCTTTCGATCCAGGACGTCGCCACCAAGACCGGCCTCTCCAACGGCATGATCAGCCAGCTCGAACGTGCACGCGCCATGCCATCGATCCGCACCCTGCGCCTGCTCAGCATCGCGCTCGAGGTGCCGATCTCCTACTTCTTCGAGACCAGCGATCCCAGCGACGTGCAGCGCTACATCGTGCGCAAGAACGCCAGGCGCCTGCTGCGGCTCACCGCCAGCGGCGTCGTCAAGGAGGCGCTGACCCCGGAAGACAAGGGCCAACTCGAACTCTACGAGTTGACACTCAATCCGGGAGCCTCCTCCGGCACGGATTTTTTGCAGCACACCGGCGAGAAGGCCGGCTACATCCTGTCCGGCAGCCTGCGGCTGTGGCTCGACAACCAGGCCCATCTGCTGGAAGCGGGCGACAGCTTTCGTTTTCCGAGCATCGTGCCGCACATGTTCGACAACCCGACCCAGCAGCCTTCGCGCGTGATCTGGGTGACGACGTTGCGGCAGACCGATTCGCCGGCAGGCTAGCCGCAGCCTTCCTAGAGTACCGCAAATTGACCCTCGACGCAGCCGCGCCGAGTCTATAGCTCACATCATGCCGGACTCTTCGACAGGGCGGCCGCGGCTGCCGTCTTTGGTGTGAGACCATGAAACTCAGGGGGCTTCTGACACTCGCGATGGCCGCGCAGGTCATCGTGACCGCTGTGGCTCTCCTCGCCTCCTATGCCGTCACCGGCGCCGGCTTCGGCGTGCCAGAGATCATCGCCCTGATCGCAAGCGGCGCCGTCGCGGTGCTGCTCGCGCGGCTCTGCGCGCGCAGGATCGAAGCGGCGCAGCAAAAACAGGCCGCGGCGCAACTTGCCGAGCAGGCGCAGGCCAGCGCGCAAATGACCCAAGCCGTGATCAAGACCGCACTCGATGCCTTCGTTCAGACCGACGCGAACGGCATCGTCCTGGAGTGGAGCTTTCAGGCCGAGGCCCTGACCGGATGGACGCGGCAGGAGGCACTCGGCACCGACGCCGTCGACCTGCTCGTCGCCGAGCCGCTCCGCGACGGCTTTCGGCAACGAATGATGCGGCTGCTGCCGGAGCTGTCGAATACGCCGATCGGCATCCGCTTCGAAGCAACCCTGCTGCACCGGGAAGGCGACGAGATCCTGATCGAGGCGTCGAGCACTGCGCTTCAGATTGGCGGGCGCACTGTCATCAACAATTTCGTCAAGGACGTCACCCAGAAGCGCGCCGCCGAGGAGCAGTTGATCCAGGCGCAGAAGATGGAAGCGGTCGGGCAACTCACCGGCGGCATCGCGCACGAATTCAACAACATGCTCACCGTGATCACGGGTACGATCGAGATCCTCGCCGACGCCGTGAAGGACAATCCGCCGCTTGCGACCATCACCAAGCTGATCAGCGAGGCCGCAGACCGCGGCGCCGCGCTGACGTCGAGCCTGCTCTCCTTTGCGCGCAAGCAGGCGCTGCAGCCGGCCGAGATCGACGTCAACGACCTGCTGGAGGAGCTCGCAAAGCTGCTGCTGGCAACCTTCGACAAGAAGATCGAGATCGTGACCAGGCTCGACGGCAATATCTGGCTGGCCTACGCCGACCGCGGCCAATTGAGCTCGGCCCTGCTCAACCTTGCGATCAACGCCCGCGATGCGATGCTGGACGGCGGCAGGCTGACGCTGACGACGCGCAACGTCGTGTTCGGCGTGCGCGAGGCCGTCGCGGTCGGTGCCGGCTATGCCGGCGACTATGTCGAGATCGAGATCACCGATACCGGCACCGGCATTCCGCAGGCGATCCTCGAGCGGATCTTCGATCCGTTCTTTTCGACCAAGGACGTCGGCAAGGGCACCGGGCTCGGCCTCAGCATGGTGTTCGGTTTCGTCAAGCAGTCCGGCGGCGGCATCAAGGTCAACTCCGCAGAAGGCAGCGGCACGACATTCACGATCTATTTGCCGAAGGCCGAGACCAGCACGCTCCGCCCGGCCGGCTACGACGAGCGCAAGGTCGTGGGCGGAACGGAAACCATCCTCTGCGTCGAGGACGACCGCGACGTCCGTCAATTCGTCACGGTCCAGCTCGAAAGCCTCGGCTACAAGGTCATCCCCGCCGCCGACGCGGCCGAGGCGCTTGCCATCGCGGGCGCAGGCACGCCGTTCGATCTGCTCTTTACCGATATCGTGATGGCCGGCGCCTTGAATGGACGGGAGCTCGCCGACGAGATGGTGGCCAAGCGCCCCTCCTTGAGAGTCTTGTTCACGTCCGGCTATGCCCACGACGCCCCGCATGGACCGGGACATACCACCATGGGCGCACCGCTGCTGCCAAAGCCCTACCGCAAGGCGGAGCTCGCGCGCATGCTGCGCCGCTCTCTCGACACCGCCGTCGATGCCGCCGGCGATCCGATCCCGACGCCCTATTCGGTTCAGGCCGACGTCGAAGGCTTCTTGCGCAAGAAATCCTCCGATCGCGACCGGCGTTGACGCGCGTCTGACGGATGGACTCCGCCGCTCCGCTGGGCAAAACTCCGCGCCAGCAAGAATTCAGATGGAGGCGAGCCATGACTGCACTCGAAAAGGGCATCACCGCGAACGGCACGGGCTATGGCGGCAAGAGCTGGAACATCCTCGGCCAGGTCTATTTCCCCAAGGCCGTCACCGACTCCACCTTCGCGTTCGAGACCAACAGCGATCCCGGCCAGTTCGTGCCGGTGCACGTCCATCCGACCCAGGACGAATTCATCCTGGTGCAGGAAGGCACGCTCGACCTCAAACTCGACGGCGTGTGGGTCAAGGCCCATGCCGGCGACCTCGTGCGCCTGCCGCGCGGCATCCCGCACGGCTATTTCAACAAGTCCGACAAGCCTGCCCGCGCGCTGTTCTGGGTCTCGCCGATGCAGAAGCTGGAGGCGCTGTTCACCCAACTCGACAATCTAACCGACCCCGCCGAGGTCGTGCGCATCTCCGCCCTGCACGAGGTCGACTTCCTGCCACCGGAGGCCAACGACTAGGTTACGATCTCCCCACGAACGAATCGTTCGGAGGGAGCCGGCCATGCGTGCACGCCGTCATGCCATCGCAGCTCTTGCGGCGCTTGGGCTGATTTTCTCGACTGTTGCCATGAGCCGGGCGCAAACGCTCACGGCAAAGCAATCGGAGGCGGTTGCGGCCTACCAGCGCGCGCTCAGCGATTTCAGATCCATCCTCGCCGAGCGGCGCAAGCAGATTGAGGCGAAAGAGCCGCTGCCGAACCTGCCGGGCCAGGCGATCTATCTCGCCCGCGTCGCCGTGATCAGCAGCTACAAAGACCTCACCGACGCCATGCCGTCGCGGATCGGGCGGCCCAACAAGTTCGAGATCCCTCCGGCCTATTTCGATGCCGACATCGAACCGCTGATCGACGAATACGGCAAGCTGTTCGATATCATGGAGGCGCCGCCGGCCAACGCGCAGAACTCGGCGACACCGTTCAAGGACGTCGTCGATCTCGCGGTCGCGATCGCGCGTGCCAAGGGGCTTGCGCCTGACCACGCCGAAGCCGCGGGCCGGATCAGTCTCGGGCTTTTCTTCGCGGAGACCAACGGCAAGCAGAATGTCCGCAACGGACGCTCGAACACCTATATGGGCAGCTTCCAGACCGGCCCCTCCGAAGACCGCAACGGCCGCAGGAAGTGGGAGGCGATCAAATCAGAGATCGCGGCGGCCGATCCCGGACTGAGCGCCCGCGACGACAGGGAAGAGGCGCGCGCCCGCGGCACCGACCACCGCTTCAACCACTGGACCAACGTGCGCGACGGCCTGATGAACGCGCATGCGGACGTCTTCCGGGAGATCCCGGGAATCGTGAAAACGCTGCCCGACCCGATCGACCAGATGAAACTGTTCGAGCTGATCCAGATCGTGCCGACCCCGACGCGGGCCGCGCTCAAATCGGGCGACCTGCTGAACTACCGGGTGTCCAGCCCCACGATCATGAAGCACCTGCGCAACAACAGCATCTTCGCGTTCGGACAGGCCGACCGGGCGCGCAGCTCGGCCAGCTTCCGCGAGATCCTCGCCGCGATGTGGCTGTTCAATCGCAAGTTCGAGCGGGCAATGACGAAATATACCGAGATCAAGCCGCGCTGACGGCCGCCCTACTCGGTGCGGATCGGCGTGTCCTTCAGCCCGTTGTTGTCATAAGCCTTGCGTAGCGTGCCGTTCGTCGTCGCCTCCGTCATGAACTTCGTGACGAACGCCAGCGACTGGTTGTGGCCGAGCGGGACGGCGATCGCCGTCACCGTTTTCTTGAAAGTCTCGTCCAGCACCTTGGTGCCCGGAATCTTCTGCGCCATCTTGTTGAGCTGGTCGCGCGACAGCGCGAAGGCGTCGATCTCACCGCTCTTCAGCAAGCCGAAGATCTCGTCATAGGTCTGATAGCCCGTGACTTTCGCGTTCTTCAGATGCGCGATGGCGCCGCGCATGGTCGTCGTGGCGTTGACGGCGGCGACCTTGATGTCGGGCTGGTCGAGCGTGGCGAAGTTGGTGACGCTTGATCCTGCCTTGACGATATAGGTGGCGTCGGCGACCTCGTAGATCGGGCCGAACATCATTTTGGTCTCGCGCTCGGGATCCCTGGGCAGCCAGGTGACGTCCCACGTCCCCTTGCCGGCCGCGTCGGTGATCTGCCCAGAATTCTGGTGCACGACATATTCGACTGGTACGCCGAGCTGCGCGGCCATCTCCTTGCCGAGATCGACGGGAACGCCGGCATAGCCGGCTTCGGTCTTGGTCGACCAGAACGCGCCGCCCGCCGGGCTGATCGCGATCGCGACCCGCAGCTTGCCGGTCGGCGCGATCTCGTCCTTCAGGCCGTCGGCTAGCGCGGGCATGGCGACCGCCGCTGCGAGTACGAGGCCGACGAAGGCCGATTGGAGAGTCGTGAGCATGTCATGTTCTCCTCACCTTTTCTTCTTGTCTTCTATCTTGCGGCCTTTGACGCAATACTGATCGATCGTGCGCGCGATGAAAAGCGGTTTGTCATGACAAACTCGTCAAAGGGCACAGCGCCGTTTGCAGTGCAAGGTCTGTGACTGCCATGGCTATGGTGTTCCACAGCGGTTCATTTGTTGGTAGCCTGCCAGACTGACAGACTGCAATCGGGGGCCCCTGAATGACGCGCGCGAATCCCGCATCTCTCGCACATCGCAATGGAGAGTGGAGACAGATCGGGCGGGCGCTGACCGCCTTGGCTGCCGTGGCCGTGCTCGCGGGCTGCGAAGACAAGAACACCTTCGTCGCGCCGCCCCCGCCCAAGGTGGACGTCGCGACGCCGGTGCAGCGTGCGGTGACGCGCTATGTCGAGGCCACCGGCAACACCGCGCCGATCAAGAATGTCGACCTGGTGGCGCGCGTGCAGGGCTTCCTGCAGTCAATCGATTACCAGGACGGCACCTTCGTCAAGCAGGGCACCCAGCTGTTCACGATCGAGCCCGAAACCTACAAGCTGAAGCTCGAGCAGGCGCAAGCGGCGGAAGCCGGCGCACAGGCCTCGCTCCGGCAGGCGGAAGCCGACTTCAAGCGACAGAGCGATCTGGTGCAGCGCCAGGCGGTGTCGCAGGCCACCCTCGACAGCTCGACGTCGACCCGCGACAACGCGCAGGCCAGTCTCCAGCAGGCCCAGGCCAACACGAAGCTCGCGGAGGTCAATTACGGCTACACCAAGGTGAGCGCGCCGTTCGACGGCGTCGTCAGCGCGCACATGGTCTCGGTCGGCGAGCTCGTCGGCGTCTCCTCGCCGACCCAGCTCGCGACCATCGTCGCGATGGACCCGATCTATGTGAACTTCACCATCAACGAGCAGGACGTGCTGCGCATCCGCGCCGAGGCGGTCCGGCGCGGGCTCACCACCGCGGACCTCAAGCAATTCCCGATTCAGGTCGGCCTCCAGACCGAGAGCGGCTATCCGCATGAGGGCCACCTCGACTATGTCTCGCCGACCATCAACCAGTCGACCGGCACGCTGGCGGTGCGCGGCCTCGTGCCCAACGACAAGCGGGTGCTGCTGCCCGGCTATTTCGTCCGCGTCCGCGTGCCCTTCAGCCAGGAGAAGGACTCCCTCCTCGTCCCCGACACCGCGCTCGGCAGCGACCAGGGCGGCCGCTATCTGCTGGTGGTCAACGGCGACAATGTCGTCGAGCAGCGCAAGGTGCAGATCGGTCCCGTCGACAACGGGCTGCGCGTGATCGAGAGCGGCCTGAAGCCGGACGACCGCGTGGTGATCGCCGGGCTGCTGCGGGTGATCCCGGGCCAGAAGATCGACCCGCAAGCAACGAAGATCAGCCAGCCGCAAGCGTCTGCCAAGTAGGAGCGGCCGGTCATGATCTCAAAATTCTTCATCGAGCGGCCGGTCCTCTCGAACGTCATCGCGCTCCTGATGATCCTGATCGGCGGCGTCGCGCTGTTCAACCTGGCGATCGCGCAATATCCCGACGTGGTGCCGCCGACGGTGCAGGTCACCACACGTTACCCCGGCGCCAGCGCCAAGACCGTGATCGACACGGTGGCGCTGCCGATCGAGCAACAGGTCAACGGCGTCGAGGACATGCTCTACATGCAGTCCTACAGCGCCTCCGACGGCACCTACACACTGACCGTGACCTTCAAGATCGGCACCGACCTGAACTTCGCGCAGGTGCTGGTGCAGAACCGCGTCTCAAGCGCGCTGTCGCAACTGCCGCAATCAGTGCAGAACCAGGGCGTCACCGTCCAGAAGAGGTCGACCTCGATCCTGCTGTTCGTGACGCTGACCTCGCCGGACTCCCGGTTCGACAGCCTGTACCTGAGCAACTACGCCACCATCAACATCCGCGACGAGCTGTCGCGTTTGCCCGGCGTCGGCAACGTCACGGTGTTTGGCGCCGGGCAATATTCGATGCGGGTGTGGCTCGATCCGAACAAGCTGCAGGTACGCGGATTGGTGCCACAGGACGTCATCCAGGCGATCCAGCAGCAGAGCCAGCAGGTGTCCGCCGGGCAGGTCGGTGCGCCGCCGACCCCGCCGGGACAGGCGTTCCAGTACACGCTCAACGTCAATGGCCGGCTCGACGACACCAGCCAATTCGAGAACATCATCGTCAAGACCGGCACCAGCGGCGACGTCACGCGCGTGCGCGATGTCGGCTGGGTCGAACTGGGCGCGCAGACCTACAGCCAGATCTTCTCGCTGAACAAGCAGCCCTCCGTCGGCATCGGCGTATTCCAGTCGCCGGGCGCCAACGCGCTCCAGGTCGAGCAGGCCGTCGAGAAGAAGATGGTGGAGCTCGCCAAGCGATTCCCGGAAGGCATCAAGTACGACACGCCGTTCGACACCACCAAATTCGTCGAGGCCTCGGTGCACGAGGTCTACATGACGCTGATCGAGGCCGGCCTCTTGGTGCTGGTCGTAATCCTGGTGTTCCTGCAGGACTGGCGCGCGATGCTGGTGCCGGCGACCACCGTGCCCGTCACCATCATCGGTGCCTTCGCCGCGATGGCGGCGCTCGGCTTCACCATCAACATGTCGACGCTGTTTGCGATCGTGCTGGCGATCGGCATCGTGGTCGACGACGCCATCGTCGTGGTCGAAGGCGCAGCTCACAACATCGAGCAGGGCATGAACGGCCACGACGCCGCGATCAAGGCGATGGACCAGCTGTTCGCGCCGATCGTCGGCATCACGCTGGTGCTGATCTCGGTGTTCCTGCCGGCCTCGTTCCTGGCCGGTCTCACCGGGCGCATCTATTCGCAATTCGCGCTGGTGATCGCGGCAACCGCGCTTCTGTCCGCCATCAACGCAGCGACCCTGAAGCCGACGCAATGCGCGCTGTGGCTGCGGCCGACGGTGCCGCCGGAGCAGCGCAACTTCTTCTATCGCGGCTTCAACAACGTCTATAACCGGGTCGAGCGCGGCTACACGCGGCTGATCACTTTCCTGTGCGGACATGCCACGGCGTCGGTCGCGGTCGCGCTGGTGCTGATCGTCATCGGCGGCTACGGCCTGTCGCGGGTGCCGACCGGCTTCCTGCCGATCGAGGACCAGGGCTATCTGATCGCCGCCATTCAATTGCCCGATGGCGCCTCGCTGGAGCGAACCCAGAAGGTGCTCGACCGTGCCAGCGAGATCATCAAGGAGACACCGGGCGTCCAGCAGGTCATCACCATCGCCGGCATCTCCGCGCTCGACAGCAGCGCCAGCCTTGCCAATGCCGGCGTCGCCTACATCATCCTGAAGGACTGGGAAGCCCGCAAAGGGCCCGGCGAGGATCTACGCTCGCTGGTGTACGGGCTGAACGACAAGCTCGCCGTCATCATGGAGGCCCGCACCATCGTGCTGCCGCCGCCACCGATCCAGGGCATCGGCAACGCCGCCGGCTTCTCGATGCAGGTCGAACTGCGCGACGGCAACAGCGATTTCGCCAAGCTGCAGGCGATCACCGGCGCGGTGGTCAGCAACGGCCAGAGCCAGAGCGCGCTCCAGCGCGTGCAGTCCTCGTTCCGTTCCTCGGTGCCGCAGTTCAACGTCGAAATCGACCGCATCAAGACCCAGACGCTGCACGTCACCACCGACCAGGTGTTCTCGGCGCTGTCGACCTATCTCGGCTCGTCCTATGTCAACCAGTTCAACAAGTTCGGCCGCGTGTTTCAGGTCTACACCCAGGCCGATCCGGCCTTCCGCGTCACCGAGCGCGACATCGCCAACATGATGGTGCGCAACTCGAACGGCGACATGATCCCGATCGGCACCGTCGCCACGATCACGCCGGCCACCGGCCCGTCGCTGATCAGCCTCTACAATCTCTATCCGTCCTCGACCGTGATCGGCCTGCCGGCGCAGGGCTATTCGTCCGGCCAGTCGCTGAAGCTGATGGAGGAGATCGCGGACAAGACGCTGCCGCCGGGCACCGGATACGAATGGACCGCGATGTCCTATCAGGAGAAGGCGGTCTCGAGCCAGATCTACTGGGTGTTCGGTCTCGCCATGCTGCTGGTTTATCTCGTGCTCGCCGGCCAGTATGAAAGCTGGTACGCGCCGATCTCGGTGATCCTGGCGGTGCCGCTGTCGCTGATCGGGCCGACGCTGGTCCTCAACGGGCTCAAGATCGACAACAACCTCTATTGCCAGATCGGCCTGATCCTGCTGATCGCGCTGTCGGCCAAGAACGCGATCCTGATCGTCGAGGTCGGGCTCGAGCTGCACGGCCGCGACGGCAAGCCGGTGCTCGAATCCGCCATCGAGGCGGCGCGCGCCCGCTTCCGCCCGATCCTGATGACGTCGTTCGCCTTCATCCTCGGCGTGGTGCCGCTGGTGCTCGCGACCGGCGCCGGCGCCAGCGCGCGCAAGTCGATCGGCATCACCGTATTCTCGGGCATGCTGGCCTCGACCTGCCTCGCGGTGCTGTTCGTGCCGGCCTTCTTCGTGGTGGTGCAGCGGTTCGAGAACTGGCGCGCGTCGAAGAAGGCGCCGAAGGCGCAGCCGGTGGCGGAGGTGAAGACGTGAACTGCAAAATAAAAATATCGAAAACAACCCCATGCACAGTAGCCGGAGACCGCCGGCAGGACGATTCGTATCTTACGTAGTCATTTGACGCGTCGGGGCAAATCAGGAGTAAAGGCTCACCATTGAGCATGGACTATCAAGCCGGACCTGATTGATCATGCGCCGCCGCAGCGGCGCTTCTAGCCTCGTCGGTCATGGGGATGCCCCTGTCTGATGTGAAGTTGGCAACCCCTCAACTTCAGGCAGGACGCTCCCATCCGACTGGCCCAGCCGCCAGCAGTGACGCCCTACCGCGCAAGCGATTCAGTCCGTTGACCCGTCTCGGACGTGGGGGCGAGCGAGATCACACGCAAGCCGCCAATCTCAATCATTCCTCCGCTTCCGCGTATCCGCGAAGTGCATTGACGTCACTTATCGTAATCGAGCGATAGGTGTGCGTGAGCCAGCCAGCCTCCTTGAATTGCTTCAATGTAGCGTTCACTTGCTTGCGGGATGCATTGGCCATGATGCCCAACTCGCCTTGTGTCAGCGGCAGGGGGACGTCGCCAATTCTGATCGTCCGCTGCAAGACGGAGGCGATGCGACGATCCGCTTGGGGCTTCTGCAAGTCATACACGACCTGAAGCAAAGTTTCGACGCTCATCATCAAGATTTGGGCCACGTGGTGCGAGACCGAGGGGTCCTTCGCCGCCATTCGGTCCAACGCATCGAGGGGCACGTGCAACATGGTTGTATCAAGGACAGCTCTCACCTCTCCCCGTCGCGGCTTTCTAGTCAGAAAACATGCCTCTCCCGTCCAATGGCCAGGTATACCAAGCACCATCAGGCGTGGGGCGTGATCGGAAGGCGCCAGGCTGATGCTTACGGTGCCGGCCACAAGCCCATAAATGCCGCCGGGCGGATCGCCGACGCGAAACAGCACGTCTCCCTTCTTCAATTGAATCAATGTCGAATGACGCAGCAGGTCCGCGCGAAACTTGCTTGGTACCAGGGCGAGCCAGCCCGACGAACTTGCGATCTTTTCAGATTCAACCTTGGATATTTTTTGCACGGGCGCTCACCCTTTGTCCGATTCCGGACAATCCTTGCATTTTGAGTTTGGTAAACTCAAGGGACGCCTGCAGCGCGGAAGGAAGAGAGAGGGGGGGGTCGGTAATGACTATACTGCTAACTCGTCGTGGCCTTGTCCTCGGGTCGGCTGCTCTGTCCATCGGCGCTCGCACGAATGGTGCAGCGGCGGCATCGCTTGCGCCGAGCGAAGCACGAGCTATTGCCAAGGAGGCGACAATCTACGGCGTACCGATGCTAGAGAACTATCGCATCCTGACGTCGTACTTCGTCGATCGCAACGATCCGGAATTCAAGGCGCCGTGGAACACAATCAAAAACGTAGCGCGTGTCTTCACGCCGGACGACAAAGCGATCCAGACCCCCAACTCCGATACTCCGTACTCCCAGCTCGGCGCAGATCTGCGTGCCGAACCGCTGGTGCTGACAGTGCCTGCCATTGAGAAGAGGCGGTATTATTCACTGCAGTTCATCGATCTCTACACCTTCAACTTCGCGTATGTAGGAAGCCGCGCGACGGGCAACGATGCCGGCAGCTTCCTGCTCGCCGGGCCTCGATGGAAAGGCGAGAGGCCGAAAGGCATCAAGGAGATCATCCGTTCCGAGACCGAGCTCAATCTGGTGCTCTACCGGACCCAGTTGTTCGACCCATCCGACATCGATGGTGTCAAAGGAGTTCAGGCTGGCTACAAGGTTCAAGCGCTATCCAGTTTCCTGGGCCAACCAGCTCCGCCACCCGCATCCGCAACCACTTTTCCAAAACCACTTACGCAAGACGAGCAAAAGAGTTCGCCCGAGTTCTTCGTTCGGTTGAACTACCTGCTGCAGTTCTGCCCAACGCACCCATCCGAAAAGTCCCTAATGGCTCGCTTTGCGAGGCTGAACATCGGGGCAGGAAAGAACTTCGATCCAGACAGTCTATCGCCCGAAATACGCAAAGCCGTGACGGAGGGAATGGCAGACGCCTGGAAGGCCTTTGCCGAGTTCAAGGCGAAGGAGGTTGATACCGGCAAGCGCACCGCGGCGGACGGATTTGGTACACGAACCATGCTGAAAAACGACTACATGGCCCGGATGGCGTCTGCCGTCCTGGGCATCTACGGCAATACCAAGGACGAGGCCATGTACCCGGCCTATTTCCGGGATGCAGACGGCGGTACGCTCAATGGTGCAAACCGCTATGTCCTTCGCTTCAAGTCGGGACAATTGCCGCCAGCCAACGCCTTCTGGTCTCTAACGATGTACGAGCTGCCGTCAAGCCTGCTCTACGCCAACAAGCTAAACCGTTATCTGATCAATTCGGCAATGCTCGATAGCCTCAAGCGCGATCCCGATGGCGGTTACACCATCTACATTCAGAATGAACCGCCCGAAGCGGATCGCGAGTCGAATTGGCTGCCTTGCCCCAAGGGACCGTTCTGGACGACGCTTCGCATATATTGGCCGAAGGCAGAGGCTTTGGAAGGTCATTGGAAGCAGCCTCCGTTGCAGCGCGCTGCCTGAGCGTAAGGAAGATTGGCATGAAGATCGGTCGTGTTTCTATCGTTGCAGCATTGATTACATCAGTGCAGTTCGGTGTGGCGCAAAGCGGCTCCTCCGCAGAACATAAACCCGCTCTGGTAACGCCGGAGAACTTTGCCCGTGCGGAATCGGAACTGTATTTCGGAGGCGTCGTGAAGAACGGTGGCTTTGGAAAATTCGACCATACCCGTTCTCCCGCGCCGCTGGACAAGCAGACCGTCATCCGTCTGAACCGAGACACGCTCTATTCGGCGGCCGTGTTCGACCTCGATGCGGGGCCCGTCACGATAACGTTGCCGAACGCCGGCAAGCGATTCATGTCGCTACAGGTGATCGATGAAGACCAGTACACTTACGGTGTGTTCTACAAGCCGGGCAGTATCACGCTTGCGCGAAAGGATGTAGGCACACGCTATGTTTTGGCCGCCGTTCGAACGCTCGTCGATCCGGCCGATCCTCAGGACCTCAAGGCGGTGCACGCGCTGCAGGATGCGATCCAGGTATCTCAAAAGCAGGCCGGAAAGTTCGAGATTCCTGATTGGGATCAAGCAAGTCAGAAGAAGGTGCGTGATGCGTTGCTGGCGCTTGGAACCACGCTTCCCGATACGAGCCGAATGTATGGACGCAAGGGCGAGGTTGATCCCCTCCGCTTCGTGATCGGTGCTGCCCTGGGCTGGGGGGCAAATCCTCCAAAGGAAGCACTCTACCTGAACGTCGTCCCGACCCGTAACGATGGCACGACGGTCTACAAGCTAAATGTGAAGGACGTGCCGGTTGACGGGTTCTGGTCGATAAGCCTGTACAACGCGGAAGGCTATTTCTACCCGAACCAGTACAACGCCTATTCACTCAACAACATCACGGCACAAAAGAACAAAGACAATTCAGTGTCCGTGCAATTCGGCGGTTGCGACGGAAAGATTCCCAATTGCCTGCCCACCATGAAGGGCTGGAACTATATGGTCCGGCTTTACAGGCCGCGGGCGGAGATTCTGAACGGAAAGTGGAAATTTCCAGAAGCCCAGCCTGACGAGTAGGTCCCGGTGACGAGGAAAAAATCGTGAAGCGCAACCGACGGCTCGCCAACATTTCCCTGTCGATGTTCGGCCTGGGTGTTGCTTTGCTGGCACGACCGGAGCCGTCGGCTATTACCTGCAGCAGGTCACGGACGATTTCGGCGCGCCGCCTTCATTGGGCGGCTTCCGGTCTCGCGTGCCGGGTGTCGGCCGCAGATCGGATTCCCGTTTCCGGTCGGCGGCATGCAAGGCTATGTCAATCTGAGGGGGTACAAGGAGTTCGCGGCGCAGAACCGAACCGAGGCTGGAATACCTGGGTTTCGTTTGTGAATTCACCTGCACCTCCAGAGCCCGGCCTGGCAGAGCCGGGTCCCACGCGACATGGCAGTTCCTGGCCTCTGGGTCCCGGCTCAGCGCCACAACGCCGTAAGCGCGTCTACGACACTCTATGCGCGTTACGGCTTGTCCGGGACACTAGACCGCCGCCTCACACCACCTGCGGCGTCCGAATCTCGCGCGGCAGGATGATCGCCGCCGCGATCGCGAGCAGGCAGAGCGCGGCGAAGGCGTGCAGCATGGTGACGAAGCCGCCCTGCTCGTACAGCCACGCGACCAGGCCGACCGAAGCGCCGGCCGCGGTGAAGCCGATGAAATAGCGCACCGCATAGGCGCGCGAGCGCCATTCCTCGCTGGTGTATTTGCCGACCATGGCGTCGTTCACAGTGACCTGCCCGAACGCGCCCATGACGATGCCGATCGAGACCAGGATCAGCGGCAGATTGGACAGGCTTGCGGCGAGATAGAGGAAGGGTGCCAGCATGAAGGACAGCGGCAGCGCCACCGTCTTCAGCGAATAGCGGTCGAGCAGCCGGCCGATCGTGTATTGCGTCATCGCGCCGAACACGTAGACGCAGGCCGCAATGATTCCGAGCAGCGCAGGGCTTCTGGTGAGGTCCGCGAGCCGCTCGGCGAACAGCTTCGGCAGCGCCACCGTGACGGCATTGAACGTCGTCGAGATCGCGATCACGACGATCAGGAGCGCGAGGATCACGCGCCACATATCCTGCTTGGCGACGCGCGCCTGCGCTGCCGCCTGCTTCGAACCCTTGCGGTCCTCGTGCACGACCATCATCGCAAAAGCGATGCCGATCAGGATCGTGACCGCTCCGGGAACGATGAAGGCAAAGCGCCAGCCGAGATACTGCCCGATCACGCCGGTCACCAGCGCCGAGGAGGCGACGCCGAGATTGCCCCAGACGCCGTTGATGCCCATCTCGCGGCCGAGCCGGTCGGCATAGGAGACGATCATCGCGGTGCCGACGGGATGGTAGATCGAGGCGAAGATGCCGATCGCGAACAGCGCGGCGCCGAGCTCAGCCGGCGTCCGCACGAAGCCGACCGAGATCATGGACAGGCCGATGCCGACGAAGAAGATCAGCATCATGTGGCGGCGGCTCCAACGATCCCCGAGCCAGCCGGTGAGCAGCGAGCCCGCGCCGAAAGCAATGAAGCCCGGCGTCGCGTAGGGAAGCAGTTCCGAATAGGCCATGCCGAGCGCCGGCCCCATGATGATCACGGCGGCGGCAAAGATCAGCATTGCATAATGGTCGATGAAATGGCCTGCGTTGACGAAACTGATGACCCGGCTGGGGCTGTTCATACGAATCCTCTCCTGCTCGAAAATGAGTTATATGTCTGAGCCATGACGGGATGCGGCCAATGACTGTCTTGGAAACGCCAATTTTGGAAACGCCAATCCTCCGGGAGGTCCGGGGCAACCATCGCTCGACCGCGGGCGTGCACCTGGTCGCGCGGGACTATCCCAGGGGCCTGCGGCTCGACCCGCACATGCACCGCGAGGCCCAGCTGGTTTACGCCGCGAAGGGTACCATGCAGGTGACGACGCCCGGGGGACGCTGGCTGGTGCCCCCGGACCGCGCGGTCTGGGTGCCCGCGGGGCTCGAGCATGCCATCGACGTGCTCGCCGACATCGAGATGCGCACGCTGTATTTCGACCTGCCCTGGCTGACGCGCGAGCAGCGCAACGAGGGCCTCGCCAAGGAATTCGTGGTGCGGGTGTCGCCGCTGCTGCACCAGGCGATCCTCGCGCTGTTCGACGCCCGCAACACGCAAGAGCGCACCGAGCTGCTGGTGCGGCTGGTGCTGCTGGAACTGCACCAGGCCGAGGATTCCGCCACCTTCGTACCGCTGCCGCGCGAGCCGCGCTGCCGGCGCGCGGCGATGATCGTGCTCGACGACCCCACCGGCCTGCACGACATCGACACGCTGGCGCGCGAGGTCGGAACCTCCGCGCGCACGCTGTCGCGGTTGTTCTCGACGCAGACGCAGCTGAGCTTCAAGAGCTGGTGCCAGCGCGCCAGGATTGCGGCCGCGATCCAGCGCCTGTCCACCGATGCCGGCGTATCGGTCAAGCAGCTCGCCACCCAGCTCGGCTATGCCAGCGTGCCGGCGTTCTCGGCCGCGTTCCGTCAGGTGACGGGGCGGACGCCGACGGAGTTTGCGGGGAAGGGATGAGGTGCAGAGGCGAGCAGCCTACCTGCTCAACACC
>Ga0102590_1001534_pt1 | contig 33953 bp, 31 predicted proteins | sample AraplaMF_Col_mMF_FD_76859 | JGI IMG/M metagenome (GOLD analysis project Ga0102590, IMG submission 76859) | Arabidopsis root microbial communities from the University of North Carolina, USA - plate scrape MF_Col_mMF | ecosystem: Host-associated > Plants > Roots > Endosphere | place: USA... | reverse complement strand
TCGCGGTCGGTACGCCCTCGCGCCGCGGCGATGGTCACGCCGATCTGTCCTATGTCTACGCCGCGGCGAAAGAGATCGCGCAGTCGCTGTCCGGCTTCACCGTCGTGGTGACAAAGTCGACCGTGCCGGTCGGCACCGGCGACGAGGTCGAGCGCATCATCCGTGAGACCAATCCGAAGGCCGACGTCGTCGTCGCCTCGAACCCTGAGTTCCTGCGCGAAGGCGCTGCGATCCGCGACTTCAAGTTCCCCGACCGCGTCGTGGTCGGCACCTCCGACGAGCGCGGCCGCAAGGTGATGGGCGACATCTACCGTCCGCTGTCACTGAACCAGGCGCCGCTGATGTTCACGGAACGCCGCACCGCCGAGATGATCAAATACGCCGCGAACGCGTTCCTCGCGACCAAGATTACCTTCATCAACGAGATCGCGGACCTCTCCGAGAAAGTCGGCGCCAACGTCCAGGAGGTCGCACGCGGCATTGGCCTGGATAACCGCATCGGCACCAAGTTCCTACACGCGGGTCCCGGCTTCGGCGGGTCGTGCTTCCCGAAGGACACCAAGGCGCTGATCAAGATCGCGCAGGACTATGACGTTTCCCTGCGCATCGTCGAATCCGTGCTGGCGGTCAACGAGAACCGCAAGCGCGCGATGGCGCGCAAGGTCAGCCAGGCGCTCGGCGGTAGCTTGCGCGGCAAGACTGTCGCCGTGCTCGGCCTGACCTTCAAGCCCGACACCGACGACATGCGCGACGCGCCGTCGATCCCGCTCGTCACCGGCCTGATCGACATGGGCGCGAAGGTCAGGGCGTTCGATCCCGTCGGCATGGAGCAGGCCAAGGGCGAGCTCCCCAGCATCACCTATTGTGAGGATGCCTATTCGTGCGCGCAAGGCGCCGACGCGATCGTCATCGTCACCGAGTGGGTCCAGTTCCGCGCGCTCGATCTCGACCGGTTGAAGGCGACCATGGCTCAACCCGTCGTCATCGATCTCCGCAACATCTACCGTCCCGAAGAGATGGCTGCGGCCGGCTTCGTCTACGAGAGCGTCGGGCGCAGGAGCGCACGCCGCTGAGCGCCAAACGCGCATCAAAAAGCTCAGTTGCGCTTAGCGCGCGCCATTGCCTTGGATCGGTGCTATGTACGCTAGACCAATAAGGTTTTTCATACTCCATGGTTGCGCAGCTGTTGATGATATATTCCGGCACAAAGCCGCCGTAAATTAGAACTCTACGACCAGAAATCATGGGGCGCGCGAGTTTCAAGTGATTCGGCCGGAGGCTTTGCTGGTAGTGTTAAAGCAGCTTGTGCGCGATGCCTGATGTCGGGTTTGGTAAGTGCGGTATGTGGCCCAGCCAACGCCGGCGCGATTGCGTCAGTCCGCTAACTGGACTGTCTTGAGCACACTCCGAGGAATTACTTTGGCATCATTCCGTTGACAACTGACTCCTTGGCATCTTCCGGGGCATACGTCTTCAATCTAGATCTCGCGAGTTCCTTCTGCCCGTTAGCCTAGCGGTCCCAGAAGTTGCCGACATCTTGGCCCGAGATCCATCGAATTGTCGGAGAACTCGTATTTCTCGGCCCATAATGTCTCGATTCGGCTCCACGGTATCCACGCAACGACAGATCATCTCCGTCGTTTGGAGCTGTTTAGTACGGCAGATCGGCGTGTCCGATGACTGGTGTACTCCCGAAAATGGAACTCGTCATGCCGCAGCCTCTCGCCCATCGTCGATTGGCCCGAGCACGGTTTGACCGCCACTGCGGCTATCTTCTTCTGACTGCATCCGAGCAGGTCAGCGCGATCCGGGCTCTTAGAGCCAGCGCTAATCGTGCTTCCGCCGAATCATCAGTGGTCACGTTCTGCTTACTCGATTTTAGGGAGGCAAGTTTGCTGAGCTGTCATCATCACTCCGTCGCCGCTGCTTCTCCCCAGAACTGGAATGCTGATTCTAAATCCATCTCGATCGTACGATTGCGAATTTGTCACTCAGGGTAATTGCCTTATCCCTTTTGACTTCATCAATACGAGACTGCTCCAGACTCTGGAAGCCTGACGATGAAGTTTGCGGCCGGTAGCCCGAGCGTGAAATTAGCCAATACGAGCAGCGCAGGAAATCCCAAAAAAGCACTCGCAACAATTCGCGAGGTTGGTCTTTCGTCTCTGAGGGAATGGCGCTCGCTCATACGACAAAGCTGCGTCCAAAAACATACTTGCTGATGATGGCGTTGCTTTCCAAGAGCCAATGAACGCACACAGGAGCAATCAATGCGACAATCGCAAGCAAATACCGATTTCCTATAAGGGCCGCTCCATGAACAAGGAACAATGCGTGTAAGAACATGATCGTGATGGATGCGCGACCAATAGCGGCAAGTGCGTACCCCACATAGGCCACTCTATCGAGGTGGTAGCTCACGCCCAACCAGCAAGCGCTCAGAGAAAACGCAGCAACGATGTTAGCCAAGTTACCCACCGCGGACATCTTCATGTCGAATGCGCCAACGAATGGCAGACTAAGAATTGATAAAATCGCACAAATAGCGAAGATCAAATGCCTCCGATGTCGTTGCTCCGCCAAAACGCATCCACTCCACAAAAACACAACGGCAATTGGAACGCTGGCGATCCCCTGTGGAGACGGTAGTCCCGGATGCTCGATCATGGCAATCGCAATAAATCCAACAATTATTATCGCTGCTGACCAGCTGGTGGGTTTCCCGATACTACCTATAGAATTCAGCACAACTAACGAAATCCATAGGCAGCCAACAAACCAGAACGCAGCGTATGCCCCGTAGAGACTTGGACCTCCATAAAAAAAACGAAGGATGATCTGACGTGGGTCAGCCAAATTCAATGATGGAGCAACGCCGCTCACCTGAGCGATAGCGTTGTCGAATAGCAGTACCACAGCAAAGAAAACCAAATACGGGAGCATCAACGATCTGGTGCGACCCATCGAATATGACCACGGGGAGCGTGGTTTGAACAAAATGCCACTCACGATAAAAAATAGCGGCATGTGAAATAAGTAGATCCAGAACTTCGCCGCGGCGAACTGAGGCATGTGTCCAACTACGACAAGGAGCATTCCGCCGCCCCGTGCAGTGTCTAGATCGCGAAATCGGGCGATCGCGTCAGGGCCTTTGACATCAGTCATTAGTAGAGTTCCCACGCTACCAAGTATCCATCATCACGCTCGACGATTAGCTCAGAACCTCTGTGGCGTATAGACCATCGTTATTAGGCTTCTTGAGTAAGTCTGACGCCAGGGCGCGACGGGCCCACGGTCTTGCCTTGCGGCATCATCTGAGCGGTAAGAGAGTCGAGCCAAGTGCAGCCTGGACGCGCCACCCGAGCAGACGTCGATATGCGAGAGGCGACTTCGCCGAAGGGGAGCAAAAGATATATCAGCCTGCCCGTGGCTCGGTTTTGGATCGTCAAGAAATTCCTCCGTCAACTCGGTGGCGCCGATTGTAGTACCGACGCGAAGTGAAGCTTGCGAATAGAGCGGTGCCGCCGATGGTAGAGGTAGGTCGCCGGCAACATTGGCAAGATACGGCATCCGGGCAAGACCCACGAGCTGCCGCAGCACGGCTTGGCCCGTCACATCCGCTATGAGTGGGTGAGCACGGCCAGTTCGCAGAACAGCAGCATTTGTTATAACTTAGCAACAGGGGTGGTTAGGTGCGGATATGTCTGCTGGCTTGCGATGATTGCGGCGTCGATCATCTTGAATAACGAGGAAGGCATAGTGATGAGCGAGCAAACGTGTGATGTGGCGGACATGTCGTCATGGCCACGCAGGAATCACGTCCGGGCCTTCTACTCGGGCCACAGCCTCAGCGAGGGGGTTCCGGAGGTCGTCGCGCAGATTGCGGGCTCACTGGGCTATCAACTTGATTTCGAGACGCAAGTCCTGGGTTACTCGCTGTTGCGTCAGCGTACAAAAGGGGAGGTGCCTTCGGCTTCCGACTGGCCGGGCTATCGATCCGGTCAGAACCGCGAAGGCGCTGGACTGGATGTCGCCGAAGAGCTGCGCCAGCCGCGGCGACTCGCACCGGGCGGTACCTACGACGTCCTCGTCGTCACTGAGCGTCACGATCTGCCCGCCGTCGCGCGCAAGGAGCGGACAGTTTTCTATCTGACTGACATGGCGAAACACCTTTTAGCGGGCAATCCCGAGGCGGAGGTGTTCCTTTATCAATCCTGGCTTCCTGTGAATCTCGAAGTACCGCTACGCTGGATCGACTACGAGCGGGCGGTCTCGCCGATGTGGGAATGCATCGCCAGTCGCGCGAATCTGGAGCTGCAACCGCGCGGCGATGCGCCGCGCGTTCGCCTGCTGCCAGGTGGAAGTGCTCTAGCCGAGCTCGCTGCTGCGCTGTGGGAAGGCAGCGTGCCAGGCGTTGCGAGCGCTTCTCCCGCTGGGCGCGTGCGCCTGCTGTTTTCAGACAATGTGCACATGAGCGATTTCGGCCGCTACTTCATCGGGCTGGTGAACTATGTGGTCCTGTTCGGCGACCGTCCTGACGGCGCGGTAATCCCGACAGGATTATCGCAGGCGACAGGTCGGCACCTTCAAACGTTGGCATGGCAATTTGCCGTCTCCTACGGCAAGCGGGCGAATGCCGTCGCGGGTCGAGATATGGCAGCTTGCCGAGCTCTGATGCAGAAGCAAATCTGTCCGGCCTATGCAGCCTTTCGGTACGGCAACGGTATGCCGATGCTCGCCACGCTCAAGCGCTTGGTCAAAACCTATTCTTGCCGGCGGGACTACGCTAATGCGCGCGATCACGAAAATCCCTTTGCTTCGCTCGAGGACGAATGAAGCGTTTTGGCGCATGCCATCAGCGGGTCTGCCTTGTCGAGGGCTTCGTTCAATGGACCCATCAACACCTTCGCGTTGGCGCCAAGCAGCAACGTGTCATGATTGCCGGGAATCATGACCGTCTTCAATCCACCTGTGATCACGCTGTCCCATCCGTAGTAGGGCCCTCCGCCGCCATAGATGTAAGGGACATTCTCGGCCCGGAAGAGAATCGCTTTTCCATGCCATGGCTGAGGTCGGTAGCACGCTGCGGCATGGCCAAAATTGTCGGTAAGCTGACGGTCTCGCAGCGCGTGTGGAACGTGCTTGTTTCCGCGGACGTACATCCTGATTTGTAACCGCTCGCGCGCCACATGAGCATGCTCGCGTTTTTTGCGGACGATCTCTTTGATGTAGCCGAGGCCTTCGTTGCGCAAACGTAGGAGCATCCGGTCCAACGAGACCGTTCGCACCGGCATCTGAGGGTGGAAAGTGTCAAAGAATACAAGGAGCGGAACGTCTTCACCTAAGGCTGTCAGTTGTTGCGCCATCTCGAAAGCAACGACACCGCCACCCGAGTAGCCGGCTAACAGGTAGGGACCGTGTGGACGCAACTCGCGGATCTCCGCAATATAGGCGCGGGCCATTTCCTCAATCGACTTATGCGGGCTGCACTTGCCATCGACGCCACGGGCCTGCAGCGCGAAGAACGGTTGGTCATGGTGAAGTCCCCAGGAGAGGTCGCGAAAATTAAGAACATTGCCTCCGGCGCCATGAACGCAGAACAACGGCGTCCGATCGCCACCGCGCGCGATTTCGACCAATGATCGAGGCACTGTCGGAAGCCCCTCGGAATGTATATCCTGTGTTGGCCGAGCTTCGGGGGCCTCAAGATCGATGGTCGCCGACGTGACATGGGACAAAGGCAGGTCTTGGCCGCTCCGCTGCGGGAGCACACTGGTACTATCTGCTGAACGATCGATCGCGGCCAAGCCCTTGGCCTCACGCAACAGCGCCGCGGTCGCAGCAATGGTCGGCGCTTGGAACAGCACCGAAAGTGGCAGTTCGACTCCATGCTCTTTGCGAATCCGGTTGAAAAGCCGCATCGCGATCAGCGACTGCCCGCCCAGTTCGAAGAAGTCATCTTCAATCGAGACCCGCTGAACGCCGAGCATGTCCTGCCAGATAGACGCCAGGTCGCGCTCGATTGCATCTCGGGGGGCTCTAAAGCCGACATCGCCACCGGGGCGCACGAGGCCCGGAGTTCCAATGGACCAATTGGCCTCCTCCGCCGGTGTTCCGCGGCCGCCGTGGTCCAACCGGTCGAGCCAGAGGTCGAGGTCGAGGGTGGAGGCGGCGATCTGCGGCGAGAGGTCGTAGGCGAGAATGCGATCAAGCGCTTCAAGACCTTCCGCAGTGGTCATACCCTCGCGCAGGAAGCTTTCCTCGGCTGTCTCGGGGCCATCCGGCCGTGATGGCTTGGGGGAGGCCGGTATGGCAGCAAATGCCTTGACCCGGCGCATGGTGAACCGTTCGATCGAGACCAGTTCGTTGCCGTTTTCGTCGAGCAGGGTGACATCGAAGATTGCGCTTTTGCCGTCCGCGGCCTGCAGACGCACATGACTGGAGAACGTCGCCGGCACCGGTTGCCTCACCAGCACGCGGCCATAAGAGAATGGCACGTAGAAATCATCATCGCTTGCAAATCCCGGGATTAGCTTTTGGGCTGCACCGGTCGCCATATCGAGCAGCGCCGGGTGCAGCGCATAGGTTGCAAGATCGGAGGCGAAGGCGGCCGGCAACGCGAGATCGATCAGCGCTTCGCCCTCGCCGAGATTGATCGCCCGGAGGTTAGCCCAGCGCGGGCCGAAATCCATGAAGTTCTGGACCAACCGTCCGCTTATTACCTCGACATGCTCGCGGCAGCGTCCGCGAATTGTTGATAGGGAGTGCCTTGGAGCCGATGGGGGATCGGCATAAGCGACATGCGCCGTGACGTATGGCTGCTCGTCGGACTCGCCGTAGATTACGAGGCTATGATCGCCTGCGCGATTCAATCTGATATTGAGCGTGCGCGCCTCGCTAGGCCCGACGGCGCAAGGCTGGAGGAAGATGAGGTCGCTAATATCGATGGGCCGGTCTTCGGGCCGGTAGGCAAGCGCCGCGCGAGCAAGCTCCAGGAAGCCTGTACCTGGAATGACCGCTTGGGCGTTCCTAACGACATGCTCTCCCAACGGCCAATGTGTTTTGGGATGCAGCAAGGAATGAAACACTGTCTGCTCGACATCGTCACGGACGCAGTCGCCAAGGAGAGAGCCAGCGCAGGCGAGATCGCCACCAGTCGTGCCGTGACGCTCGCGGACCAAGGTCGCAAGCATCCCTACCTCTTTCCAGGCATTCCAATTAATGCTGACGATACGTGTACGGCTGCCCCGAGCCGTGCGGGCCTTCGCCACCGCGTCCAGAACAGCGTTGGCGGCTGTATAGTCGACCTGTCCGGCCAGTCCGAGAATCGAACTAACCGAAGAGAAATTGATCAGGACATCCAAGTCGCCATCGCGGAACAGTGATTGCAGGACCAGGGCACCCTTGGCCTTGACCGAAAGCACGGCCGATTGGGTCTCGGGCGAGCGAAGCGCGATCAATTGATCTTTGAGGACGCCGGCGCAATGGAAGACACCGTTGATGCGGCCGAAGCGTCGCGTTGCCTGGGTGACCACATCGGCCATCGCAATCCGGTCGGTGACGTCGGCGGCGGCCAGCATCACCTCGGCGCCGAGCGCCCGCAATGCCCATATCTTCTCGATTTTCCGCGAGGTGCTGTCGTTCGCGCCATGGTCTTGGACCCAGCGCTCCCACGCCGATTCCTCGGGCATCGCCGACCTGCCGACGCACACAAGGCGGGCTTTGGCGTGCAGCGCCAGATGCTGCATCAGTTCGAGACCTATGCCGCCCAGTCCGCCGGTGACGAGGTAAACCCCGCTGGGCCGCAGCCAAGTGCGCGCGCCCGGTGCGGGATCCAGCACCAGCCGATCGAAACGCTGCACCCATCGCCCACCGTCGCGCAGGATCACAAGTGGATCGCGCTTGCTGCCGTAGAGCTCGTCGACCAGGCGATCGGCCAGGAGCGCTTCCTCGTTGGATCTGGCCCGCGGCATGACCACGTCGACGACCGAACATGATGCGCCTGGCATCTCGCGGGGCAACACGCGGCAGACGCCCCACAAGGTGGACTTTTCGGGATGTAGCTCGTGTTCGCCGGGAAGCGCCTCGATTGCAGTTCCGATCGCAGTCAGCCGGATCTGATCGACCTCGAAGGTCAGGGCTTGCGCCAAAAACAGCAGGCTGTAGAAATTGCGAACCGCACCGTTGTCCCAAGCAGCAAGGTCGCCATCAGCGGACGACCCGAAGAAACGCATTGGCCTTGGAGCGAGTGCCCAGAGGTGGACAATATGCCCCGGCAGCGCGTCCAGCCTTCTTAGCCGCTCTAGCAGTCTGGAGTAATCGGCGGCGCTTTCTGGATCGATCGTGAAGCTGAGTGCGCCGCGCTCTGCAAACTGGGGCGCGGCTGTGACCGTGGCAACCCGTGCGCCGGATGCGCGCAGGCGTTTGACGATTGCGGTAGCCAGCGGTGAATTGTCGGTGATAACAAGCCACGGCTTGCGAAGCTCTTCTTCCGGAAGCTGCGCGGAGGGCGCGGAACGCACGAACGAGGGCGCCGAGAACCATCGGCCCAGATCGGGCTGCCGCGTCAGCGAGGTGCTGTGTGGGGCCTGTACGCCCTTATCGATCCAGTACCGCTGCCTTTCGAAGGGATAGGTTGGCAGCGGCACTCGGCGTTGTGAAGTCCGCGCGAAGAAACTGGAGGGATCGATCTCGATGCCGGCGACCCAGAGTCGGCCTATCGCCTCCTTCAGGAAGGCAACGTCCGACGCCGCTTCGTTGGGATGACGTAGCGAGGTCGTAACCACCGCGGCTTTGCTGGGCTGCTGCCTGCAAAGGCTGGCAAGCGTGCGGCCAGGTCCGACTTCCAACAGCGCTCGACTGCCGCTCCCCAGCACCATCCGGGCGCCCTGGTCGAACCGAACAGTGTTTCGCAGATGACGGACCCAATAGGCCGGGTCCATCGCTTCGGCGTCGGTGATCCAGGTCCCTGTCAAGTTCGAAACGAACGGGATCGCCGGCTTCTGGAACCGAATAGTTCGGCAGAAGCGCTCGAACTCCGACAGGATCGGCTCAAGCATCGATGAGTGTGCGGCGACGTTGATGTGAATGCGAGTATGTTCGATCTGCTCCGCAGCAAGCTCGGCCTCAAGCTGCGTGATCGCGTCTATCGGGCCTGATGCGACGCAAAGCGAAGGTCCGTTCACAGCAGCCAGCGAAAGGTCGTTTCCAAGTCGCGACCGTACCTGTTCCTCGGATAATGCGACCGACAGCATCGCGCCGCGAGGTAGCGTCTCGAATAACTTACCGCGCAGCGCAACCAGCGCCATCGCATCCGGCATCGTGAGCACGCCCGACGCACAGGCGGCGGCGTACTCGCCGGCGCTGTGGCCGATCAGAGCAGCGGGGATCAGGCCCCATGATCGCAGCAGCATCGCCAGGGCGTACTCGACGGCCAACAGTGCAGGAAGCGCCAGAGAGGGAGCCTCCAGCTGCTTGTCCGCCACGGCCACAGCCTCGGGAGGTGGAAACATCAAGCTGCGCAGATCGACAGTGAGGCGGGGTTGAACGACCGCAAGGCAGGCATCCAATGCGTCGCGGAAAACCGGTTCCTTCTCATAGAGCTCGGCGCTCATGCCGGCGTATTGTGCTCCACCGCCGGGGAAGAGGAATACCGTCGAAGTGTGTTCGCGCGCGGCCTTACCCGTGAAGACGCGCTGCGGATCGCAGGCCTCCAATTGATCTGCCGCCGAGGCCGCGTCGCGCGCCACCAAAGAGCGACGAACCTCGAAGGCCTCGCGACCGGCCATCAGCGTGAATGCGACCTCATCGAGCGGCTGTCTCGGGTTCGTCCGCAGATGGTTGGCCAGATTCCGGGTCGCAGCGTCGAGGGCCGCGTTGGTTCGCGACGACACAAGAAGCAATTGCGGTCCGGCATCCCTAGGCGTGTGCAGTGGCCTGGGCGGGGCCTCTTCCAGGATGAGGTGGGCGTTGGTGCCGCCCGCGCCGAGGCTCGTGACACCTGCAATCCGCGTCCGGCCAGGAGCCGCCGGCCACGGCCGCAGGCTGGCGTTGACGAAGAATGGCGAGTCGGAAAAACCGGCCTGCGGATTGGGCGTTTGATAGTGCAGCGTTGCCGGCAATTCGCGCTGCTCGAGCGCGCAAACGGTCTTGATCAGGCTGCACATGCCTGCGGCCTCGCCGGCATGGCCGATGTTGGATTTGACCGAACCGATCGCGCATGACTGGCGTTGGACGTTGGGGCCGAAAGCCTGGACTAGCGCCGTGATCTCGATAGGGTCGCCGATCATCGTGCCTGTGCCGTGCGCCTCAATATAGGACACCTCTTCGGGCGCGACACCGGCGAGATCAAGCGCCTCGGAAATGACCCGAGCCTGCCCGCTGATGCTGGGGGCAAGGTATCCCACCTTGTCAGAGCCATCATTGTTGATTGCTGAGCCGCGGATCACCGCACGGATACAGTCCTCATCGCGCAGGGCATCCGAGAGCCGTTTGAGAACGACACAGCCGACGGCGGATGCCATTACCGTGCCGCCGGCCTGGGCATCGAATGGACGACAGTGTCCGTCGGGAGAGAGGATTTCTCCCGGCCTGTACAAGTAGCCTTTCTGCTCTGGGTAAATGGTGGATGCGCCGGCCAGCGCCACGTCGCATTCGCCGTTGAGCAGACTTTGGCAGGCGAGATGAACCGCAACGAGCGATGAAGAGCAGGCCGTTTGCACATTCATGCTCGGACCGACCAGGTCGAGTTCGTAAGATACACGCGTTGCGAGGAAATTCGGATCGTTGCCGGTGTGTCGCAGTAGCCAGGCGCCGATTGAGCGCAGGATCTCTTCATTGGTCGTGAGGTTGTAGCTAAAATATTCGCTTGCGCCTGATGCGGCAAAGACGGCGACCGGGCCGCCGATCTTTCCGCCGACATAGCCAGCATCCTCGAAAGCTTCAGATGAGCATTCTAGAAAAAGGCGATGCTGCGGGTCGAACACGGCGGCGTCGCGGGGGGAGATGCCGAAAAATGATGCATCAAATTGATCGATGCCGTCTAGATAGCCGCACGCCTTGACGTAGGACGGATCGCGCAGCACTTCGGGGCGCTCGCCGACGGCAAGTAGCTCCTGCTCGGTGAAGACACGAACGCTTTCACGACTCTCGCGAATGTTCTCCCAGAATTTTGTCACGCTGGGTGCGCCGGGGAATCGTCCGGCCATGCCAATGATCGCGATTGAAGACACTTCGCTGTCGCTTTTGCCTCCAGCTGACATCACTTGATCATGCACTGGGCTCGCTCCGAAGGGGGCTTAAATCAGCTGCAAATGTTTGAATAGTTTAAGATGAAATACGGATTGACTGGCGAGGTGCCATGCAATGCCGGCCGGTTGCAATCGTTATGCATTTGTCACACTCCGTCCATGGGACGCGATTAATAAACTCGATATTTTTTCAAACGGCGGAAAGTAAGGTAAATTCGCCGACGACGTTTTTGCCCCCGGCGTACGGACCGTAAATCAAGCTCGTTTTAATTGCTTGCGGCCATGTCGGCTATAATGGATATATTGGGGCTGATTTAATGTTATTTCTGGCAATTAATATACCCCGCTGACGCTGCGCTCTCTTTTATTCGCGATCCAGGCGGCCGGCGGCGGTGATCTCTTGGGAGTACCATGCCTCAGGACAGTTATCCTCTCTCGCCGCTCCAGCAGGGTATGCTGTTCCATCACCTCGAGGCGCGTACTCCGGGCGTGGACGTCGAACAGCTTGAGATATGGCTCGACGAGCCGATCGACGACAACCTCTTCCCCGAAGCTTGGGCCATGGTCGCGAAACGACACCCGATCCTGCGGACTCGGTTCCGTTGGGAAGGCATGAAGGTTCCGCAACAAGAGGTCGTGGGCGAGGTCGCGGTGCGGTTCGAGACGCGTGACTTGTCGGGGATGACGGCCGGGCAGCAGGAAGAGGCGCTAAGAAGTTTCCTGGCCGAGGATCGATCGCGGGCCTTCGCTCTCGACGTTGCGCCGCTCTGGCGCGTGACGGTGCTGCATCTCGCCGCCGATCGCCGCCGACTAGTTTTCACATATTCGCACGCCATCCTGGACTCCTGCTACGCCTTCGTCGTGAAGGAGGTGTTTGACGTTTATGCAGCGATGGCGCGCGGCGCGCAGCCGTCGTTCGAGCAGCGTCTGGCTTACCGCGAGCATATCGCCTGGCTTCAGCGGCACCTTGCAACGAACGCATCGGCCGCCGAGGCGTACTGGCGCAGCTTTCTGGCCGGCTTCCGCACTCCGACCAATCTCGAAACGCTGCGGATTGCTACTTCGGATGCGCGGGCCGCCGCAAGTCACGCCACGCTGGAATTCGCGCTATCGCTTGCCGACACTGGGAAACTGCATGATCTCTCCGCGCGGGCCTCACTGCGGACGTCCGTCCTTGTCGAGGTCGCCTGGTCGCTCGTGCTTTCGGCGTTTTCGGCCCAGGAGGATGTCGTTTATGGACTGACCAGGGCCGGCCGCCGGTCGTCTATGGAAGGCGCAGATCGTGCTATTGGGCTGTTCATCAATACCGTGCCGATCCGGGTCAAATTGCCCTCCGAACTGCCGGTGCTGGAGTTATGCTGCCAACTGCGTGAGCAGCACCTCGAACTGCGCCAGTTTGAACACACGCCGCTCGTCGATATCCTTCGCTTCAGCGAGGTGCCTCGCGGACAGTCGCTTTTTGACACCATAATCGTCTTCAATTCGCAAACGGACGATGCGCGCCTGAAGTCGTTCGGTCCGGAATGGCGGCGTCGGGACTTCGCCCTGCACGACCAAACCAATTTTCCGCTCAACGTGATGGCCTATGACGGCCCTCAACTGACCTTCAAATTGTCATACGACACGAACTCTTTTGAGCCGGTCGCCGCTGAGCGCATCGGCGATCTGTTTCAGGCGATCCTTATCGCTATTGCCGATCAGCCGGAGGCCAGGCTCGGCGACCTGCCGCGGCTGCCGTCGCAGGACGTCGGTTCGATATTCGGGATCTGGAACAATACCGAGAGACCGCTGCCGGAGCCCCACTGTGTGCATGAGGCGTTTGAAGCGCAGGTTGATCGTACACCTGACAAGGTGGCGCTGGTTGACGGTTCCCGCTCGCTGACCTACCGCGAACTTGATCTGCGCGCAAACCATGTCGCCCAAGCACTGATCGCTAATGGTGCGAAACCGGACCAGATGATCGGAATCTACGTCGAGCGATCAGCCGAAATGATGATCGGTATGCTTGGCGTCCTAAAGGCCGGTGCAGCCTATGTGCCGATGGATCCTTCGTACCCCGGTGAGCGGATCGCGCTCATGATCGAGGACTCCCGCGCTGACGTGGTGGTCACGACGGCGAACCTGGTCAGCGCGCTGCCGCCGCACACCCGCGCTCTGTGCGTTGACGCGGGCAGGGAGGCGGGGGAGGCGGATCGGCCGCACGTGGCGGTGTCAGGCGAAAATCTTGCCTATGTCATCTTCACATCCGGCTCCACCGGACGTCCCAAGGGGGTGATGCTCGAGCACCGCAACGTCACCAATTTCTTTGAAGCCATGGACCAGGCATTGGGGACGGAGCCGGGCGTGTGGCTCGCGACCACCAGCATCTCGTTCGACATTTCGGTATTGGAGCTGTTCTGGACGCTGGCGCGCGGCTTTAAAGTGGTCATCCAGCATGAGCCCGAGCGGCTCGCGCGCGGGGCGGCAAGCACGGCATCGAGCGCCAGACCGATCGATTTCAGCCTGTTCTACTTCGCCGCCGATGCGGCCGAGGGTGGCGGCGGCAAGTACCACCTGTTGCTCGAAGGCGCCAAGTATGCCGATGAGCATGGCTTCTCCGCCGTGTGGACGCCGGAACGCCACTTCCATCCCTTCGGCGGCCTGTATCCGAATGCCGCGCTGACCGGCGCAGCAGTCGCAGCTATTACCCGGCGCATAGGCATCCGGGCCGGGAGCGTGGTGTTGCCGCTGCACAACCCGATCCGTGTCGCGGAAGAATGGTCCGTCGTCGACAACCTTTCCAACGGCCGCGTCGGACTTAGCTTCGCGTCCGGATGGCACGCCCGCGACTTCGTGCTGTATCCGGAGAATTACAAAAACCGCCGCGAACTGCTGGCCAGCGGCATTGAGACCGTGAAAGCGCTCTGGCGCGGCGAGGCGGTCAAGGCGGTTGGTGGCGACGGTCAGATTGTCGAAATAAAGACTTTTCCGCCTCCGGTGCAGCGCGAGCCCAAAATGTGGGTGACCGCGAGCTCGCATCCGGACACTTTCGCGCTGGCCGGACGGTTAGGCGCCAACGTGCTGACAAACCTACTGGTGATGAAGTCAGAGGAACTCGTCGAGAATATCGCGGTCTATCGCAAGGCTTGGATCGACGCCGGCCACGACGGAGCAGGGGTCGTTACCCTCATGCTGCACACCTTTGTAGGTCCCGACGCGGCAGCGGTCCGCAGCAAGGTGCGAGGTCCGTTCCTGGAATACCTCAAGACCTCGACCGACCTCATCTCCAAGATGCGATGGGAGTTAACGGCATTTGCGAAGGGCGATGATCGGCAAGCAACGGCCGCGCAACCGATGAACCTCGCGGAACTCGACGCCGAGGAACTCAATGTCATCATGGAGCACGCGTTCGAGCGATACTTCAAGACCGCGGGCCTGTTTGGATCACCGAGCTCGTGCCTGGCGATGATCGATAAGCTGAAACAGTTCGGCGTCGACGAGATCGCCTGCCTGATCGATTTCGGTGTTTCGGCCGACGATGTGCTGGCGAGCCTTCCCTATCTGGATGAGTTGCGTCGCCTGGCCAATCCGTCCGTCACAGAGATCCCAACCGAGCCCGATCAGGATATTGTTTCGCAGATTCGTCGCCATGGCGTTTCTCACCTTCAGGCCACGCCGTCGCTCGCGAGCATGCTGGTATCTGACGACGCTTCGCTCGACGCGCTGAGCTCGCTGCGCATGCTGCTCCTGGGCGGCGAGCCGCTGCCGCAGACATTGGTCGAGCGATTGAGACAACGCTATCAGGGCGAAATCCGTAATATGTACGGCCCCACGGAGACATGTATCTGGTCAACGATCAGTCCAGTGAGGGATGCCGGTGACGCCATTACGATCGGAAGACCGATTGCGAATACCAGGGTGTATGTCGTCGATCGAGCCTTGCGATCGCTGCCAGTCGGCGTCCCAGGTGAGATCGTGATTGGCGGCGCAGGTTTGGCCAGGGGCTATCTCGAACAACCGCAGCTGACCAAAGAGCGCTTCGTCCCTGATCCTTACAGCGATTCTGGAGCTCGTCTATACCGAACCGGGGATCTCGGGCAGTGGTTGCCCGACGGCACGCTTGCGCACCTCGGACGTCTCGACCATCAGGTTAAGATCCGCGGCCACCGAATCGAGCCGGGCGAGATCGAGGCCGCATTGAACCGCCATCCCTCGGTGCGACAGAGTGCGGTAGTGGCCAGACCCGACGCGACTGGCGTGCTGCAGCTCGTCGCTTACATCGTCGCGTCCACTCAGGGCGGTGCTCCAACAACTGGTCACTGGGGAACGATCTGGGATGAGACCTACCAGTATGGCGGCGACTCCGAGACCGCCGGGTGGCGGAGTAGCTATACTGGCGACCTGATTCCCGAAGCGCAGATGCGCGAATGGATTGAGTGCACGACCGGGAGGATCCTGCAGCTGCAGCCCCGCCGGGTATTGGAGGTCGGCTGTGGGACGGGGATGATTCTCTTCCGTGTCGCGCCGAACTGCGAGCTTTATTACGGCATCGATCTGTCTGCCGCAGCCTTGGCGCGAGTAAAGGCCGAAGTTGGGCGGCGAGGTCTGGCCGGCGTGGTTTTGGAGCAACGGGCCGGCGACACGCTGGCTGCCGTCGAGGGCGGCCCCTTCGACACGATCGTCATCAATTCGGTCGCCCAATATTTTCCGAACGTGGCGTATCTCATGGACGTGCTGGCGGCCGCCCTGAAAAAGCTGAGTCCAGGCGGCGCGATTTTTGTCGGCGATGTGCGCCACCGCGCGCTGCTGGAGGTGATGCTCTGCGAGATCGAATTGCAGAAGACCACGGCCGACGCTTCGGCAGGCGAGCTTCAGGCCCGGCTGCGCAAACGGCTCGAGGAGGAGCCCGAACTGGTGTTGGATCCCCAACTGTTCTCGTCCCTTCGACACTGGCTTCCTGACATCGAGACCGTGCAGGTCGAGCTCAAGCACGGCCGCGAGCCGAGCGAGATGACTCGCTTCCGCTATGACGTGGTGATCAGAAAGCGCGGCGGGATACCGCGAAGGCCAATAGTCACGGGCAGCCGGAAGGCGCCCGAGCCGTGCACGCTGGAGAGCTTGAGGACGATGGTGCAGTCCGAGGCGACCGCGCTGCGCATCATCGGTATCCCCAACGCCCGGGTCGCACCGCCGCTGGCCGCGTTGCGCGCGCTGCAGGCGCACCTCCCCTCCAATCGCCTAGGAGCGATCAGCCCGTCATCGGGCATCGATCCAGAGGACGTGCGCGTGCTCGATGCGAATTATGAGGTGGCCATCGAGTGGTCTGCCGCAGGACCGGGATATTTCGATGCCATCTTCAGACCCGCACAAGTAACAGGAGAGATCGGCGCGGCAGCAGAAATTGCGGTGACGGACGATGCTCCCGCCGCGGCTGACGTGTCCGCCTACGCAAATCGCCCCGCGCTCCGCGTCGCCTCTGGGACGAATGTTCTGCCCTCGCTGCGACAACATTTGCGCAGCATGTTGCCGGAGTACATGATTCCTTCGGCATTCGTGCTGCTAGAGATGCTGCCACTGACTCCTAATGGCAAACTGGACCGCCAAGCCTTACCAGAACCCGATGGTGTGCGTCATGAGACCGCCACGCCGTTCATTCCGCCTGCGACAGACGTGGAGCGCAAGCTTGCAGCCATCTTTCAGGACCTGCTGAGCGTCAATGAGATTGGAATCGACGACAACTTCTTCGAGATGGGAGCGAATTCCCTGATGATGGTGCGAGTGGTTGAAAAGATCCGCGCGGAGTTGGGATTGAAGATGTCGGTGGTTAGTGTGTTCCAGTATCCAACGTTGGGCAGCTTAGCTGCTGCCATCGCCAGTTCCGGGACCGATCCCGGTCTCGTTGCGGGGTCGCCGGAGCAGAGCCGGGGACAGCTTCGGAGGGACATGATGCAGCGCAGACGCGAAACACGTGGCAGCTCCAAGGCCATCCAGAGACTTGAACATCATTGATGCGCAGCATCCGATGCCGTGGTGGCCGAAGCCCCGCCAGAACCAGCCGAGTTGCGGAAAGGCAATTCGAGTCGTGGAACAACGATACCCATTGCAATCCATGCCGTCGATCGTGCGGGCGAGCTGCCTACAGACTACAATGCGCACAAGGGGCTTATTTCGATGTCAGCGGTTGGCGCTAAGGTCGCACCGCGAGACGACACAGGCCAAAGATTGAACCGGGTTTGCCGGAGGCCATTTGGTCCAAGTTGTGCCCGCCATGGCGGGTTGTTCATGCTCGCTGCGTGATCAAGAACCACCTGAACCGCACGGGCGCAGACCTCGGCGAGAACTTGTTCGTCGTCTTGCTTGTCGTGGCCCCACCTTCTCAAGTGGATCCTCGGGCAATCCCGTGGCGGTCGTGCGGCGCATGATCGTGACTTACGCCGAAGAGCAACTGCAGAAGCAACAGATGAAGCCGACCGAATCGCCGCCGCAAGATTCGGCTTAACTCGTGAGCAGGCCTTCGGGCGCTAGTAGCCGCACAAAGGCGCCGGTTTCGTGCAGCTCGAGCCAGTCTTTCTCGATCGCGTACTTGATGCCTGCGCCAACCCTGGCCCGGTGGCCTTGAACAGAAACGAGGCATTGATTTTCTCGATGTGGACACGGTCATCCTGGACCAGGCACCATCCCGGGCTTGGATAGGTGCGGATCCCGAGGTCAGCGCCGGTCGTTTCCGGCACATTTTCGCCAAATTCGCATTAACAACTTCGTTCGGGGCAGGCTCATCAAGGAGCACTGCATGTTTAGAAGAGTAGCTGTTGCGTCGATTTTCATTGGACTTAGTTGTTTTGGTTCGGAAGCCCGCCCAAGCCAGACCGTTCACCCGCGCGAATGCAATGTGACGATGCCTTGCGACTTCTCGTCGTCACCACGCCAGGAGACGGGCATCAGGCGCCCTCGGCTTGTGCAAAGGACCGCTGTCATGCGCAGCTCTTTCGCTAGTGCTGACGCCGCGGAAGGCCAAATCGTAGGAGGCCGTCCCACCGGATGTCCGCGCTCTTTCTGCGGCTGCGGCGCTGCAATTCGCGTGTTCGGCCGCATAGTTCCAGAGCTGAACCTCGCCTCAAACTGGCTTCGCTTTCCACGCACGTCACCGGCCCCTGGAATGGTCGCGGCCCGGCATGGGCATGTCTTCGTCCTGGAAAAGCACGTCGAAGGAGACCTGTGGATGGCATACGATGCCAATTCCGGCGGCCACGCGACGAGAATTCACGCCCGCTCACTACGGGGGTATACCGTCGTCAATCCTCACGCAGCGTAACTCGCTCAGCGAGTGGCGGAGCGTCGCTCTGCCGCTCGCTGATGGTTACTTTACGTGCATCTTCTCGACGATCGCGTAGAGCAGCACAAAGATCGGCAGGAATACGAAGAACCAAATCGCCGTTTGATCCGTTCGGGCAAATTCGCGGTTTGGGTTGCTGTCGGTCGCGTGAGGCGTTGTCGAATGCCCCCGAACGGGCCGCCGCCGTCTCGCGAACCCACCTAGCAGGCGGCGAACCGCCGCTTCCGGGGGAGGCTTGTCCATAGCTACTCTTAAAGCGCTAGCATCAGCGGAAATATGCGCACGAGCTCGAGGTCGACGTAGCCGGTGCTATTGATCCATTCGCGCGGACAGAACGCGAGCGAGGCGGCATCGATCTCCAGGCCATCACCTCTAATAGCGTCGCGCGTGCCCATGCGGCCAGCGCCTTCCTTGTCACCGCTAGTTGGATCGACGCGAAGGGCGTCATACACGGCTGTATCGTTCGTCAAGGCAATCCCTCAAGACGAATTAAACGGACTTCGTCAATGCGAGAACATTATCGGAAGACCGATTTTGAGCAATGAGGATCGTTGCTGCGGGTGCGAACACCAAACCGGTTTTTCTAGCCCGCTGTGCGCGTGCTGTTGTCCGCGCTTCTCTCAGCGGCGCCGAGCAGCGGCAGCGAGAGCTGCAGGTCGAACGCGGCACCACTCTGTCGGCCTGCAACGCCTCTCGTACATAGGCCCGCTCCCTCAGGCGGGAGCCCCGGCCGACCTGTGAGATCGACCGATTATGCACCCAGCCTGCTGGCGACCGACGCTCTGTTCGCGCGAGTTCGATGAACCCATACCGCTTGCCGGACGGGAAGCCGCTGCAAGACCCTCGTACACTCGTCTTAGGACTGTTTTCGCCAGAAAGTGTTACAGGGCGGAAGCGCTGCCTTGGCAAAATAGGCAAAACCTCCTACCTTCCGACAATTATTGTCCCGCTGCCCCATTTTGCAGAACTGCATCTGCGGGAAGTTATCGGAAATTTCTTGAATCTCTGTTTTCTGCTCAGCCGAATTTCAGGAGCCGAAGATGCAGGATTTTCTGCACCAGCTTTCGCACCTAATATCTTGGAAGATTACGTTAGTAGGCATCGCGCTCTTCTTAATTCGGGTGGTCATATTGACCGCTTTGGAAAACTTGAATCCAGCCCACGTTGTCGAGTATCGTAAAGTACTCCCCCGAGACTTTCTTGTTGCGCTCGTATTTTTCTTTCTTGTCTTACCAGCTGCGGATTTTCTGGATCGGCGGATCGTCTACCAGCCATCTCTGCCTGAATGGATATCCGAATGGCCGTTAGCGCTCCGAATCCTTCTGTACCTTGTTCTGGCGGACTTTGGACACTATTGGGTTCACCGATGGCTGCACACACCGATGTTATGGCCATCTCATCGGTGGCATCACTCACCGACGTACATGTATTGGCTGGCCGGTACACGGGGCTCCGTCATCCAGCAAGCCTTGGTCAATATCCCATACATTGTATCAGCAGCTTTCGTTGAAGTGGCCCCGTGGTGGCTTGCATGGGCAATTCTATTAAAGAACGTGGCCCAGAACGACTTCATGCATATTAACTTGTGGTGGGGTCATCGGTGGCTGGAGTGGATTATTGTGACGCCCCGCTATCATCACATTCATCATAGCGTCGACCCAGCTCATTTCCGCGGAAATCTGGCAGCACTGTTTCCAGTCTGGGATCACTTGTTTGGCACGTTCATTGATCCCGACAAAGTTTCGAGAAACCTCGTTTTCGGCACCGGTGAGTCAATTGCACCAATCCGCCTTGCTATCGGAATCTAGATGGGGTTGCGAACGGCGTACCGAACTCTCCTGCCTATTGCGCTTACAGACGGGAGCACTTCAGGCGATGCGTCGCATCGACGCCGAAGTTGTTTGCGCTAATTCATCCCGTCGAACCGGACAACGCGCCGAGGTCCACGCCAAAGCTCAACCCAAAAATGCACTTCCTGGCTCGGCGCGCTGCTGCTTCGACAACTTTTGAACCGTCTTCGAGCGCGGCGATAACAGAGGAGGGTTGGTTATGCTCACTCCTTTCAGGGGGAGTGGGTCTCACCCGCCCTGAATTATGGACGTCTTGTCACGAGGCTTGTACCGACTTGAGATCCGTTTCGGGTAGCTGTGGCGGCGACCAAACCCGATGGCGGGCGGCGGCCGCCGCATCGAGGCGTTGCGCTTTCAGATTAAGATGGCGAACGAGGCAGAAAGATCAGAACGGCCTGGGCGAGGGCAGTTCCGATGATCCCACCGACGACCTTCTGACAAACCTCGAAAATCGTCTCGTGGTCAGGTATCAATGATTGCAGAATCCCAAGCACGACAGACACGCTTATTGCCAGAAAGCAAGAGAGCGTGAAGCGACCGGGTAGTAGAAAGGAAAGCAGAAATCCAAGAAGGCCATACGCGCTGAACCGCTCAATGGCGACGATCCAATACGTTTCGGCGTGACCGAATAACGCGGGTCGACCCGCCAGTCTAGCCAATGTGGCATAGACAATCAGAGCGAGGCAAATTCCCATCGCAGCGATTAGGCGATTTGGGTTCATGCCCCAACAGATTAAACCATTGATCGGCTGCAGCGCAGTAAAGCTGAGAGCATCGTTAAGACGGAACTCGGTCTGCGTCGTCACTTCGAGCGGCGTGCCGTCGAAAGATCATCTGGAATGTTCGGGAACGGCGGTATTGTGTGAACTTGAACATATGATCTGGTGCCTTTCTGCAATGCGGCCAAGGCGCAGGATTTGGTCGAGCTGTCGCCGGCATAATCGAAAAGAGATCGTCCCTCAGCGTACTGTCCGTCTAACGCTTGCGGGCAAGGCAGGGGCATGACCTTTCGCAACGTGAATACTTCGATCGGATGACGACCGCCTGGCGAAAATCAGTATTATTGACCCCCATCAAGGAGCCCATCGGAAAATTCGTTGCGGGAGCCCGCGTGAAACAAATTGAGTTTGACGGTCTGCCAACAAACAGCTTGTGGACGATGTATCATGAGATCGAGGAAGCATTACGTGAGCGCATGACGCGCGAAAAATCGCTTCTCGATGAGCGCATCCGAATTCTGAATGCGCTGAAGGCGGGGTCCAGGCCCTATCCAGCCGTTCCTGTAAAGTATCGAAATCCAGATCGTCCAAACGAAACGTGGACCGGACGCGGGAAGCGCCCTCGCTGGATGTGCGCAAAGTTGAACGCTGGACATCATCTAAGGGATTTCAAAATATAGGTGCACGGAAGCCTCCGATACACTTGTTGACTCACGGTGAGCGCCGCGGAAGCTGGCAGGCGAAGCGCGGGGCACTGAACGCATGGACAGCGCGCGATCGGCCGCGGCTGATGAACCCGTCGCCCGAGGTGGAACAAGCGACCGAGGTGCCAGCGATTATTGGAATTTCTCCGGTACCATGACTAGGTCGTCGGTGAGAGCTTCCTCTTGCGCCGCGCATAAAGCGCCGTGCACTTCGATGCAAGTGGATCGAGTGCCGGGACTTCGCCGCCTCGACACACTATCGTGTCACCGCTGCGGGAGTTGCGGAGTTTAAGAAGGTTCGTCTTGAATACCTCCGCCAACGCAACTGAGATTCGTGGATTCGCAGCCAGGCATGCAAGCATGTGATGCGTTTTTCTTCGCGTCTCCGACGGGAAAGCCGATGTGCCTTGCATTGCCTTACCTAGGGATTACCCTCTGCGCGTGGCTGGCGGCGTGGATGTCGGTGAAGTTGTCTTCATTTATCCGCCGATGTGCCCCCTGGCCGGCTATCCCAGAGGATCATTTCGCTTCGCTCTTGCAAGAATTTTGGTAACTGCCCACGGGCCTCGCGATCACGCGGGGCGGGGCGCTCGGACGGTTCGCGGCCGAGCTTGGACTGCAGCTCGACGAGATCGGTGAAGACGTCGGCTTGGCGTCGCAGCTCATCGGCGACCATTGGCGGCTGGCTGACTATGGTGGATATCACCGTGACCCGAACGCCGCGGCGCTGGACGGCTTCGACCAAGCGACGGAAATCGCCGTCGCCTGAGAACAGCACCATCTGATCGATATGCTCGGCGAGCTCCATGGCGTCCACGGCAAGCTCGATGTCCATGTTGCCCTTGACCTTGCGCCGGTCGTAGGCGTCGACAAACTCTTTGGTCGCCTTGGTGACGACTGTGAAGCCATTATAGTCTAACCAATCGAGCAAGGGACGGATCGAGGAAAACTCCTGATCCTCGATGACCGCGGTGTAGTAGAACGCCCGCAACAGCGTCCCACGGCTCTGAAACTCCTTCAACAGGCGCTTGTAATCGATGTCGAAGCCCGGAGTTTTTGCCGTCGCGTAGAGGTTAGCTCCATCGATCAAGAGCGCGATCTTGTCAGGAGATGAAGGTGACATCTGTTCACGCCTTGGATGGAGCAAGTTCGGGTCAAGTAAGCATCCTGGAAATCCGCAACGCAAATGTTTCGGTCGCATCCCAAATAAATAGCTACTGGAGATCGTCGAGTAGCGCCAAATGCTTTAAGCTCCAATTATTTTGGAAGCGGCCAGCTGTGGAACCCTGCTATGCTTGGCGGTGGACCGTGATAGACCGATCGGGGGACCTGTTCTTAGCGGGAGCGAGCGCAGCAAGAGTGCTGCGCGATATATGGCCGCAAGGGTTGTGTTCCAATTGCTGTTGACTGCTCCATATCGGAACCGAATTTCTCGAGCGGCTTAAGGCACGTTGGAGCACCTCACCTTTGGTTCGCCTTCGGCCCAGGGCAGACAATCGTGCGGCCGCAGCAAACGAGTCCCATCGGCCGGGCATTCCCTTCAACTCTACTCCACAATCGAGCTTTTACGATGCCCAAAGGGGCGTGTCTGACTGGCGCGTCAAGACTGATCATCCAAGTTGGATTACTCACATTAAGGAGCCTACAGTGCGGGGTGGTTGAAGCGCTGGCGGTGCCGACATGACCGAAGCTCAACCTTGCTTGCGACAAGTTTCCGGCGAGGTGATGGCGATAGAAAACCATTAGCGCTCGTTATCTGATCTGTCGATTTGGTTGGCATCCTGAATGCCCAACACGACGCCGAAACTGCGATTGATGGCATTCATCGGCTGCTCCATCAAATGGACAATCACGCAGCCGCAATCGGGCAGTACTGGGAGGCGTTATGGGCGGCGCTCCCGAGAGGGCAGGGATGGGCTTGATGCGAGTTCGATGGACGCTCCAGTGGCTCAGGTGGGCACGCTGGCGCAGCATGTCGAAACAAATCTGCGACGACTAGACGTCGGCGCTATGAGGCTCGCCGTCGCTGAGGGGCGCCGCAGCTTATCGAAGTTAGTTTTGGACAGAACCCCACACCCATCTTATCGAGCAGATCAAGCGCCTGACGCGCGTCAGTCCATCCTGAGAGCGCCATATCTAGGCCATGGCGGCGCCCCGCCGTTGCCCTTAAGCACCTTCAAAAGCCTTTCGGATATTCCTCGCTCTATTTTGCAGGGCCTCTTCCAAGGGATGGATTTTATGGTGTTCTCGATGCAAGCGAACAAATTGATCGGCCGGGCCCTTTGCTTGGCGGCAGTGGGCATGACGCTTTCTGCATGTGCGTCTGCTTCGCTTCAGCAGAATACTCGTCCTATCGCATGAGATGGAACTGGCCGAGATCCGAATTGCCGGATGTCCGGCAGCGCAGCCATAGCCTCGCAGCGACCACGCCGAAGACAGATCCGATCGCGGAAGGGGACGCGTTGGTTGCCAGCCTCGAGCCAAAGTCGCCGGAATGGTTTTCTGCTCAGCGAAAAATAGATGCCGATCGAAACAACCGGCTCGCCGGCAAGTTGGTCATCTGCCGGGGCTGCTCGGTGTCCGGGACCAAAGCCGGACCGTCCCTGGCTGCTGGTCCCATCGATAGCCGATTGTCCGCACTCCGTTAAACCTCGGCGGGCTACCCGTCGTCACCAAGCTGCCCCAAGTCATTTGGGCATGTTGTCGTGGTCGCGCGAGCGTTGATGAGAATCTCAAAACTCTTCTTGCGGCCGAGCGACGCCGTCCACCTGCGTTCTTCCGCTTCGATCGCAGGCGCCGCGCAGCTGCGGGCTCCTAGGAGCCTCAGTAAACAAACATCAAGCCAGCTAACGCACCTTGGCGCCATGCCACCCGACACTCGAGCGGTGTCAGGAGGTCGTTGAAGGACAGATGGAGCGCGGTCGAAAACAGCGGAGTGTCGCCCCACCGAATGCAGGCCCCGAAGATTGATAAGTTCAGCATTCTGCAAGGGGTGACGACAATGACGCCGGGCAGCGTGAGCAGCACAGTCTGATTGACGATCTTGCGTGTTACCTGCCGTCGCTCGGTCCCCGTCCATTCAAGAGACATTCGGCAGCCCTCCCGTTAATACCGCTGGGGGTGTTTGCTTCTGGCGGCCTTTTAGATGGTCCCCCATCGCGAGGCAGCTTTAACTCTAGCGTCAGCGACATGCTTCCGAAGCGTGACGACGTCGACCATTAGTTTCCGAAGCCGAAAATGTTGAAGTCGTTGTTGTCGGGTTGGAGCCTTCGATCGCGAGAAAAAATTAGAACTCATCTTGAAATCGCGCAAGGTTTTGGGACCTGCGCTTCTTCGCCTCGATGCCGGCGCGCGCGACGCCAGCGACGACGAACGCTAACAGGGAAATGTAGGTGACGGCAGTAATGCTGCTTGAAATCAGTTCTCGCATGCAGTGGACCGGATGGCCGTAGGTGGAAGTCGACGCGCCGAATATGATGGCGCGCCGACTTCGCCTGGGTGGACCCGGACGGGGCAATGTCCGGTGAACGCAATCTAACGCGCGCTTAGATATCAGCAATCGAACTCGCGAATTAAGCTTGATATGGCCACCCCGTGTTAACGTCGGAACCGAAAGCGCGCATCCCACTCGCACCTTGACACTGTCTTTGCAGATCCGAGGCTTCCCAATGAGGTTCAGACAAACGATGTAAGAATTGCTCTCGCTTGCCGTCGATAGCTCGCTTGTCTGGTTGCCAAGCTCTGAAACCCCTTTTCCAGCGTCGATCTGTTTGTTGGCATCTTTAAGATGGTCCTTGAGGCCGTCACCAGGTCGCCGTTACTGGTTTATCGATCATCTTGGCCGACCTTTGAGGATCTATTACTCTGTGCAACGCGAAATCGCCGACGCCTCGTTACTGGCGACGCTCCAGATAGTTTTGAGAGTACCGGTCTTCTCGTTAGACGATATTTCGATCGAAGGAATTGTGCACTGCGAACTCTGGGACGACCGATCGTCTCCGCCTAGCACTCCTTCGGTTGTTGTGCATACTCAAAGGCCGGTTGAGAACCCGTAGAAGGTTCATGTACCGGAGCTTTAGGGAGAACGAGGATGCGTAACGACGTAAAGTGTGCCTGTTCAGTGAGCATCGCAGTGGCAGCTGTCTTAGCCCTCTCCGCCAGTGCAAGTGCGCAGAAGAAATACGATCCTGGAGCGTCCGACAGCGAAATCAAGGTTGGCAATATCATGCCATATTCAGGGCCAGCGTCGGCTTACGCTACGATCGGCAAGACCGAAGCTGCCTACTTCACCAAGATCAACTCCGAAAACGGCATCAATGGCCGCAAGATCAACTTCATATCCTATGACGACACTTATAGCCCGCCGAAGACCGTTGAGCAGGCTCGCAAACTTGTAGAAAGCGACGAGGTCTTGCTGATCTTCAACCCACTTGGGACGCCCGGCAACACGGCAATTCAGAAATATATGAATTCAAAGAAGGTGCCCCAGTTGTTCGTTTCCACGGGCGCAGCCAAGTGGAACGACTCGAAAAACTTCCCTTGGACAATGGGGTGGCAGCCCAGCTATCAAGTCGAGGCCCGCATTTACGGCAAATATATCCTGCAGAACTATCCCGGAAAAACGATTGGTGTCCTCTACCAAAATGATGATTTTGGTAAGGACTACGTAGTTGGCTTAAAGGATGGCCTAGGTGATCAGGCTGGCAAACTCATTGTCGTAGAGGCGCCCTATGAGACGAGTTCACCGACAGTCGATTCTCAGATCGTCCAGATCAAAGGGGCAAACCCGGACATTTTTGTAAACATTGCTACTCCCAAGTTTGCTGCTCAAGCGATCAAGAAGATTGCCGAGCTAAACTGGCATCCTGTGCAGTTCTTGACCAACGTTTCTGGCTCGATTGGAGGCGTCATCAAGCCAGCGGGTTACGAGGCCAGCCAAGGCATCCTGTCCACGGCATATCTAAAGGACCCGAAGGACGCTGAGTGGATGAATGACCCGGCAATGAACGAGTGGCGAGCATTTATGACGAAATGGTACCCCGAGGGCGACCTCGAAGATTCTGCAACCGTGTTCGGCTACGGTGTCGCAAAGGGTCTGGAACAAGTGCTTAGGCAGTGTGGTGATAACCTCACGCGCGAGAACATCATGAAGCAGGCTGCCAGTCTCGATTTTGAAATTGGGATCTATCTGCCAGGCACGCGCATCAAAACTGGTCCTGATGACTTTGCTCCGATCGAACAGCTCCAAATGATGCGGTTCAAGGGAGAAAGCTGGGAACGCTTTGGGCCGGTCATGAGCGGCGCAAAGGGGTCTTGAGGACAATAGGTCGCTCAGACCTTGAGTACCGAGCCCTTCATTATCGAGAGGGCGCTGAACCAAGGGTGGTCGTCTGCGTTTGCATACATGTCAGACGCTTTCGACTACTTTCGGGCGTCGCGCCTGTCCGGCGATTGCCGAGTTCCTATGGGTCGCGCGAATTCGGCCAACAGCGCGACTGGATCGAGCGAGCGATACTGATCGCGCAGCCGCTTCTTCACGGCCGCGCTCACCTTGGGATGCGCGAATGCACGCTCATAGAGCGTCGACGGACGATTGCAAACCATTCTTCTGCTCGACGAACGCTTGATCGTTCTTCTTGTAGGAGGCGAGCGTGTAACTTCGCGCTTCTGTTCGCGACACCTTGGCACGACGACATCGTTCATGAAGGCGCTGTGGTTGTCGACGTCTACCCGCCCAACAACCAGGGAAAGGCTCTGTGCCCGATTGATCGCCCTCTGGTCTAGCGCGAACCAGATGTCGCCGAAGCCTTGTTGAACTCGCGGAATAAGTTAAACGGCACCACGCAGCGATTTCGGCGCCGAGCCTGCGCGTCCAAGGTTTGCTCTTCAATTTGCGGATATTGGTAGTCCCAAAATCCCGGTGTGGCCGGGCTGACGGCGCCAGCTTCGGCGCATTTACAGCGCCGGAAGTCGGCTCGCCAGAACGTAACGGCCTCCGCGCTGAGCGCAGGAAGTGCTCAAGAGCTCCCGGGCTACCTTCCACCAGACCGCAACCGCGCCGTAAAGGCGTGTTTACGTCACCTGTCTCGATCTCAACGATCCCATCGGGGTTTGATGCTACAGGCCGGTGGCATCTGTCTCCTCCTCCAATTGAGCACACGTTGGAAGTTCGTATCGTGCGAACTCGAATCCCACGACTTCAGAAACCCATGCAATCCTAACGTCATTGATCGTGTCGAGATATTGCGAGTGAAGGTGGTAAATATCATTCGTCGTCGAAGGTTGGATGTAACGCCACCAAGTCGTGCCATTGATGAGATGCACTAAGAATCTCTCACAGTTGCATTGTTCAGCTAGAAGTTTTCTTGACATTGTCTGTCGTGCGTTTTTCCGATAGATCAGATGCCAGCCGCGCATTTTTCCGGCCTTGACGTCAATCGCGACGCACCCCTGTGGGAGGTGCGCGCCGCCGGCGACAAAACGATCGAGCTCTGCAAACCTAACTTCATCGTTTGTTGTGATCTCACCCGCCACTGGGACAGCCTTGGCTCCCCAAGCGTAGGCATCCGGCTCATAGCTGAAGCCTAACAGTTCATAGGGTACACAAAGCACGCGAGCGATTTCCATGGCGCGATTAGCGTGGAGCCATATGTCTCGCTGCTCCAATTTTCGAATGGTCTCTCCAGACACTCCAAGCTTACGTCCCAGCTCCGCTCGTTTCAGGCCGGCTTGAATGCGAAAGAATCGGATTGCGTTACTGGGCGGTGCCTTCAGCAGTCGACTATGCTCCTTCCGTAACCCACGACTCATTGTTGCCGAGCCTCCGCAATTGTGATGGTTTCATTGAAAGATGATTTGCCGCAAACGTCGGAATGGGCCGGACTCGTAGCCCATAGCTCTTTTGCGACTTGCAGGGGTTTAAGTTGCAGATTGGTCCACCAAGCGCGTTCATTTCCGTGCCGATGCAGAGCCTGGTGGTGAGATCGACAGAGTGGAACGGTGAATTCGTCGCTGACTTTTCTTCCCAACATGCTTGGTTGGGCAAACTTCAAGTGATGGGCATCTACTGGCGATCTTTGACAAACGAGGCAGCCTTGTCCTCGGATGAAGGCGAGATGCGCTTTACTTCTCCGCCGGCTTGGCTCCTTTGGGAAGGCTAGGCTGCTATCTTTTTCGTGGGTAGGGGGACGCTTACGAGACCTCTGTTTTGTCGCCTCTTGAAGATTGTTGCTGTCCTGGGCATTCTTAAAATCGCTTGAAGTTTGCGACTTTGCTGGCACCGTAGACACATTGACCGCTTCGTGCTCCGTTGCGAAGCCGACCAAGGTGAGTAGAGCGTGGCGTCGAGCATGGCTGAATGCCTGTTCCAACCGCTGCGGCGTGTCAATATCGGTGCAGACCGGAAGGTCTGAGGATAGCCATTCTCCGGAAACGTGCGCCAAGATTGTCGAGAGGTATATCCGGCCCGTGACCTGCTCGATGCGAGTGGCCTGAATGATCGCAATCTCCTGCCGACCGAGCGTTGTTCGTATAATGTCGAAGCTCGCAGCCGGCGATGCGTGACCCGCTGGCATGGGAGAAAGTTGCGCCGTGGCCTTCATCATCGCTTCCGGATTTATGAGTTCGGCCTGCGCGCGGGCTAGGGCTGCTGCAATGGTGTCGATGTGTTTGCTGAAGTGATGCATTACCGCGTTCTTTCGGCTGATTTTCGAAGTTAAGCTCGCCGGTTGGGGGCGTTTGATTCCAGTTCGTGCTGGGTCGCTCTGCCCTTTTGATGCAAGTACCCTGAGATCCGCCATGCGCTATTGCCGCCGACTCACGTGCAACACCGGTTCAGAGATGCGATGCTGCCAAGTTCGCCCATTGATCAGTGTTGAACACGTCGGTGACCCTGATCGAATCTAGATTTGGTCGGGGGACTTCAATTCCGAAGAGGACGGGCGGCTCACCTCTTTCGACGCAGCGCAAGAACTTCTTCTCAGCTGTCAGTAGAAGATGCTGATAGAGGGGATCGGAAAGCACGGTCATTTCGATCAGCTTACCGTCCCCGGTAATGATCGAAAGAAGCGCCGACCGTGCGCTCATGACCCACATAGAATGTTGCAACTGCGCCATATGCGCGTTGGCCGCGTGCGGCTCGGAGAAATGACCGGACGGCAGGACGCTCGCGTGGAAGACCGCCCCCGTCTCCCGGACACGACCCCCAACTTCAGCTCTCATCCACTTAAGGATCGGATGCCGGACCATTCGTCGGACATCTTGGACTGTGTGGCCACTCAGACGCTCCTACCAGTTTCGATTGAGGTCCTCGGTAACGATGCGAAGTTGAACGATCTGTTCTTTGCTAAGGTTCTGTGGAAGAGCTTGCCCGTGCTTTTCACGTCAAAGCCGGACGAGCCTAGTCTGATCGCGGCCCATGATGACCTTGGCGTCGGATCCGCTTATGAAAGTTCTTCTTTTGGGGTGCACCTTCGGCGGGACTCGCGTATCCATTTCAAAAATTCCAATATTCATTCGATGATCATAAAGAGATCATATGGTGTAAAATAACCCAAATGGGAAATGTTGTCAACAGAGGTTCACCCCCGCTTTTGGGGGCCCAGATCCGCGCAGCCCGCGCGCTCTTGAGATGGAGTGCAGAGGAGTTGGCTCTGGCATCCGCGTTAGGAGCAAATACGGTTCGGCGAGCTGAGGTAACTGAGGGTTCGACTTCTTTAACCACTGCCAATGACCGCGCTATCCGTAGAGCGTTGGAAGCAGCTGGCGTCGAATTCATCGACGAGAATGGCGGTGGGGCGGGAGTCCGGCTACGCAAGCCCTCGCGTTAAAATCGAACTATCCAGGCAGCAACTGTCTGCTGCCTTCTGCAGTCGCTGCATTTGATCATTTGCTGTGAATGCACCAGCGATTCCGCACATGGTCGCCGCTGAGCGGCGAGCGGGCAAGCCAACGAGACGAGCGCCCGCTGAAACGTCGGCTAGGACTTGATCGTGGATGAACTCGTACATCCGCAGAACGAAGTGATCGGAGAGGCCGTCGAAGTCATTCATAGCGCGTTACTCTCCCCTGAAGCATCCAATCAATCTCGCGCAATCGGGATCATTCCAGCCCAGCGCGAAGGATGCTCGTCGGCATAATCTACAAACATCCGAACCGCTCGGTCCTGGAACTTGTTCATCGTCTTGCTTGTCCTGGCCCCATCCTCAGGAGTTGGAGTTACGGTGACGGGTCGGCTATGGCTCGTGAACCAGGACGCGGGCGCATCAATGCGCGGCCACAGCCTGATCGGTGCACGTTGGGACGAACGCGAGTAAGTTGGTAGCGAACTTATCGTAGTCAGTTCTGGACAGCGGACCGATGAACTATTGCAAGTAAGGACAGCGCAAGCGCCTATCCCCGTTGGGAGCAGCGAACTTTGCCACTCATAACCTTGGTGGGTTGTGCAGGATGCGCTTTTTGCGTTGGCGCTTTTGAGGCCTCTCGGATGCTCTCACGACGAGCGCAATCCCCTCCTCGATTGCTCGCGTGGAATACTTTCCGCCGAAATGTTCGCGTTCCTTCAGTACGTGATGAGCTGCCAAACGAAGCGCTCCAACAACAATTGTCTCTATTCCTGCCGCGTACTCAAACTCACGATACTCAATATCGGAACCACCCGGACGGCGCTCAACCCTTGTGAGGCCGAGCGCTTGCCTTTCGTCATCAAACGCAAGCATGGAGCCGCTCAGGGCCACGAGCTGCTTCTGAGCTTCGAGTAGCCCTATAACGCTTGGCATTATCGGTGCAGCTGAATTGCTTCCAGCTACGGTCCTAAGGATTGCCGCAGCAAGATTGGCCAAGTGTGTCTTTGCTCGCTGTCGTGCACGCAAAGCATAGATCTCTTGAGCAGCGTTCTCACTCACGAGCTTCAATGCGGGCGGTCCTTCTTCGGAATTTGTCACGCTAGCGTGCTCCTGATTGGCTTGTTGAATTCACGAGGCGTTTGCGTCGCTTTCATTCAGTGCAGTCCCATCGACGAGGTGGGCATTGCGGTCACTGGTGGATAAGCGAACTGTAGACGATGATCATGAGGCTTCAACAAAAAAGGCGCTCGCAATCGCACCAGGTTGGTGTTTTGCCGCTCAGTTCGAGCATCGAGGCGAGGTTATGAAAACCGAGTCGGAGGCATCCGTTATTAGTGCATCACTGTATCGATGCTCGATCGATGACCAAGGGGCCTCGTAGGTGACCGCCGAACTCGGAGGTGAAGTTAACCTACAAGGCCCACCCCTTGCCAAGGCCCCGCGAGAGGAAAAGGTAGGGCCGAGGCAGCACGAGCGCGCCAGAAAACGAATTGTCGCCAGCTTTTTGCATTTGGCCTTCTACCAGATCAACAGATCTGAACGGGTTCGCGTTCCAAAGCGTGTGTAGCGCGTCGCGCGCTTCAACAACGCATTGACCGCTCCATAGTTTTGACTCTTTCGCGACGTGGACGTTTTTTGCACGCTGGACGGCTTCGGCTAGCGCACTCGTTAAACGGGTTTTTAAGATAGAAAGCTCACCTCTGGACAGTCGGCGAATGAATCGTATGGTGCGATTCGTCGGGCCGAAGTCGGAGTAAGAATGAGAGTAGCAGTCGAAACGCAGGCCCAGGCTGTGCATGTTTTGGCCGGCAAGATTCCAGATCATATGATTGGATTGTTTGTAGAGCCGGCTCTGCTCAAGGGCGAAGACCCCAAGCTCTATTGGAACATAGTCTCCGCGACGATTGATGAGCACCGGCCGCAGGGTTTGTTGGATTGGATTGCGATCGTCGATCTTGTTACAAAATTATGGGAAGAGCGGCTTCTTCGCCGCACTACCAACGCCATAATCCGCGCCGGCCAACGGCATGCCGTGGAGCAGTTTTTGACTGAAATCCGTCCTGGCGCAGATCGATTGAAGTTTTCGGGAAACAAGGCCGAGCGCCAGGCGAACAAGTATTTCAGCGGAAACAAGAAAGAAAGTGGCGATGTTCAGTCGGAACTCGCGGAATTCGAGATCACGGAAGCAGAGGTCCTCGCCCGGTCAACGCAAAATAACATCGACGCGCTTGTGACGTTAGACAGGATGCTTTCATTACGCGAACGCGGTCGCCGTAGATTGCAAAAAGAAATGAGGCGACGCCTGCCTTCCCAAGAGGTGAAGTCCAAATCGCAAGGAGACGTAGCTGCGAGTCGCCTCGGGCCTCGGCAAGAGGTTAACACGGAAGCGAAAGACAATTCTAAAGCGCATCATCACGATTGCCCCGAGTTGTCCCGAGAGTTGGAGAAGGCGTCGACCGGCGGAAAACTTATCCATCAAACTGCTCAGTGCGGGTCTTGCCAAGAGGTGAAGGCGGAAGGGGACAGGGATGGAGACAAGCACCATCTGGACCAGCCAGGCCCTTGCCAAGAGGTGATGTTCGAAATGGTCGATGAGGCGGATACCCATCATTATGGCCACTGAAAAGCAGATCAGAGCCAACCGCGAGAATGCCAAACGGAGTACAGGGCCGAAAAGTCTGGCCGGTCGGATCAAGTCGAGCCGCAATGCCCTACGCCATGGTCTTTCGAGTCTCACAACCGATAGTGATCCAGTTGGGGCGCAGACTTACGGCTTAGATCAACTGTTGACCCCCTTGGGCGCCAGCCAGATTCACCGGCTAGCAGCGCTGGAAATGGCACAGGCCCAATCACAGTTGCTGCGGGTTGCGGCTGTGCGGAAAGACTTGCTCGCAAAGTTGGATCTGGAGTCTCTGTCCCTTGAACAAGTAAAACGGCTAGCGGCATTGGAACGCTACGAATCTCGCGCCAACAGCCAACGCCGTCGAGCAATAGGCCGGCTTCGCGACGGAACCGATAGATGACGGAGCAAAGGGAGCATGCGCGAAATTTGGCAAAACGAACCCAATTTGAGCGACCAGCGGCACTGATAAAGAGTAAGTTGCCTCATCAAGGGCGCCGGAGTGACGAGTTAGGGATGTCTGGAGATTGATTGTCATGACAGACGACACGCACACGATCCGCAGCGCCGGCCTCACCGCGACGATCAAGGCGCACGGCGCCGAGCTATGCTCGTTGAAGGATGGCAGCGGCACCGAGTTCATCTGGCAAGCTGGC
>Ga0102590_1001533_pt1 | contig 34006 bp, 27 predicted proteins | sample AraplaMF_Col_mMF_FD_76859 | JGI IMG/M metagenome (GOLD analysis project Ga0102590, IMG submission 76859) | Arabidopsis root microbial communities from the University of North Carolina, USA - plate scrape MF_Col_mMF | ecosystem: Host-associated > Plants > Roots > Endosphere | place: USA... | reverse complement strand
TGTGCGCAAGGTCGGCAAGTCCCGCACCGTCGGTGACGCCGCGATAGCGTCCGTCACCGCGGTAGCCCTCCTGGCCGGCATATGGCTGCTGCAGGGCGCCGACGAGCCCGCGTCGCCCCCGCAGCCGACGGCCGCTCAGGCCGCCCCGGGCACGGACCAGGAGCGGTTCGGCCCGCCCGCCCTGCCGCCCTCGCCACCGGACCGCATCCGCATACCCTCCCTGCACGTCGACGCCCCTCTCACCGGCCTCGGCCTGACCGGCACCGGGGCACTCCAGGCCCCGCCCGCCGCCGCCAAGAACCTCGCGGGCTGGTACGAGAACGGCGCCACGCCCGGCGAAGCGGGCACCGCGGTCGTCGCCGGCCACGTCGACAACACGACGGGCCCCGCCGTCTTCTACGACCTCGGCGCGCTGAAGAAGGGCAGCACGATCGATGTGCACCGACGCGACGGCTCGACCGCCGTCTTCACGGTGTACGCGGTCCAGGTCTTCCAGCGGAAGGACTTTCCCGACGCCAAGGTCTACGGTCCCGCAGCCCGACCCGAGCTCCGGGTGATCACATGCGGGGGCGGCTACTCACGCAGGACGGGCTACCGGGGGAACGTGGTGGTCTTCGCCCGCTTCACGGTCGGCCATCCGGCCCTCACACTGCCGCTCCGCCTCGGCTGAGGTCAGCGTTCCGCACGGGAAACAGCCGTGATGCGGGCGGGTAACGTCGGCACCGCACGCTGCGATGCATGACCTCGAATACGCGTGTGGTGGTGATCGGCGCCGGACTCGCGGGCGTCCGTCTCGCCCGGCGCCTCGGCGAACTCGGCACGCCCGCCCTGCTCGTCGGCGAGGAGGAGCACCCCCCGTACAACCGCGTGCTGCTGGCCGACGTCCTGGCCGGCCGCTACCCGCCCGAGGTGATCTCCCTGCCGGCCCCGGAGCGCCTGATGCGCGCCCGGGTCACCCGGATCGACCGAGCCGGCCGCGAGCTCCACTGCTCCGACGGCTCGGTGATCGCATACGGCACGCTCGTCCTCGCCACCGGATCCAACCCGGTGCTTCCGCCCCTGCGCGGCCTGCTCGCCCCCGGCCGGACCGAACTGCCCGAGGGCGTCCACGCCTTCCGCACCATGGACGACTGCCTCCGGCTCGCCGGGGCGGTACGCGAGGGGGTGCGGGCCGTGGTCATCGGCGGCGGGCTGCTCGGGGTCTCCGCCGCCCGCGCCCTCGCCGCCCGCGGTACCCAGGTGGTCCTCGCCCAGCAGGCGGAGCGGCTGATGGAACGCCAGCTCGACCCGGGCGCCTCGGCACTGGTGCGCCGTCACCTCACCGCCCTGGGTGTCGAGGTGCACACCGAGACCCGGGTCCGCGGTGTGCGCACCCGGGCGGGCGCGGTCCGTTCCGTGGAGATGGCCGACGGTTACTCCCTCGACACCGACCTCGTGGTGCCGGCCTGCGGTGTCCTTCCGCGGGTGGGCCTGGCCCGGGAGGCGGGCCTGGCCGTGGGCAGCGGCGTCCTCGTCGACGACGAACTGCGCACCTCGGACCCGGACATCAGGGCGATCGGGGACTGCGCCCAGCACGCCGGGACCGTGTACGGGCTCGCCGCCCCCGCACTCGAGCAGGCCGGCGTCCTCGCCGAGCTGCTCGCGGGCGGGGCGGGCGACCGGACCCGCCGCTACTCCGGCACCCGTTCCCTCACCCGGCTCACCCTCGCCGGGCGGGACGTCCTGGACCTCGCCGCCTTCGGCGAGCCGGACCCCCGCCCCGGCGACGACGTCGTGCGGCTCGCCGACGCCACCCGCGGCACCTACCGCAGGGTCGTCGTCCGAAAGGACCGCCTGGTCGGCGGCGTGCTCGTCGGCGACCTCGGCACCGTCGGCGACCTCGCCCGCGCCTGGGAGGGTGCCGAGCCGCTTCCCACGGGCGGCGCCCCGCTGCTGCATCTGCTCACCAACGATGGAGGCTCCTGATGTCCACGACCGCACGCGGCGGGGACCGCCCCACGATCGTGCTCGTCGGCCACGGCATGGTCGGCCAGCGCTTCCTGGAAGCGCTGGCCGAGCGCGGCCTGACCGCCACGCACCGCGTGGTCGTGCTGTGCGAGGAGCCGCGTCCCGCCTACGACCGGGTCCGGCTCACCTCGTACTTCTCGGGCACCACGCCCGAGGAACTGTCGATGACCGACATGGAGTTCATCAACGGGCACGGGATCGAACTCCACGTCGGCGACCCCGCCGGAAGGATCGACAGGGACACCCGCACCGTCACCGCCCGATCCGGGCTCACCGTCCCGTACGACGCGCTCGTCCTCGCCACCGGCTCCTACCCCTTCGTGCCGCCGGTCCCCGGCAAGGACGCCGAGGGCTGCTTCGTCTACCGCACCGTCGAGGACCTGCTGGCCATCGAGAGCTACGCGAGGACGCGGGCCCGCACGGGCGCGGTGGTCGGCGGCGGGCTGCTCGGCCTGGAGGCGGCCGGCGCGCTCAAGGGCCTGGGCCTCTTGACGCACATCGTGGAGTTCGCGCCGCGGCTGATGCCCGTGCAGGTCGACGAGGGCGGTGGGGCCGCCCTTCTGCGCACCGTCGAGGACATGGGCCTGACCGTGCACACCGGCACGGGCACCCAGGAGATCGTCGCCGGTGCGGACGGCGCGGTGGCGGCCATGAAGCTGTCCGACGGCTCCGAGCTGGCCACCGACATGGTGGTGTTCTCGGCCGGTGTCCGCCCCCGCGACCGGCTCGCCCGCGACTGCGGGCTGACGGTGGGCGAGCGCGGCGGCATCGCCGTGGACGAGCAGTGCCGTACGGTCGCGGACCCCCGTGTGTTCGCGATCGGCGAGTGCGCGCTCGCCTCCGACGGCCGGGTGTACGGGCTGGTCGCGCCGGGTTACGAGATGGCGGAGACGGCCGCGGCCACGATCGCCGCCGACGAGGCCGCGTTCACCGGGGCCGACCTGTCCACCAAACTCAAGCTGCTCGGCGTGGACGTCGCGTCGTTCGGCGACGCGCACGGCACCACCGAGGGCTCACTCGACGTCACCTACGCGGACTCGCGTTCGGGCACGTACAAGAAGCTGGTCGTCGGCCGGGACGGGGAACTGCTCGGCGGCATCCTGGTCGGTGAGGCGGAGGCCTACGGGACGCTGCGCGCGCTCACCGGTTCGGTACCGCCCGTACCGCCGGAGTCCCTGGTGCTGCCCGCCGGAGCCGGGTCACCCGCCCCGCTCGGACCCTCCGCGCTGCCGGACGAGGCGGTCGTGTGCTCCTGCCACAACGTCACCAAGGGCACGATCCGCGACGCGATCACCGGGCACCGGTGCACCACCGTGCCCGAGGTGCAGAAGTGCACCAGGGCCGGCACGGGCTGCGGAAGTTGCGTCAAGGTGATCGGCGGCCTGGTCGCCGACGAACTGGCGGCGAGCGGTGTCGAGACCGACAAGGGCCTGTGCGGCTGCTTCCCGCAGACGCGGGAGGAGCTGTACGAGATCGTCCTCAGCCTGCGGATCTCCTCCTACCGGCGGCTGCTCGACCGGTTCGGCCACCGAGGTGCGCGGGGCGGGGACGGGTGCGAGGTCTGCAAGCCCGCGGTCGCCTCGATCATCGCCTCCCTGGCCCCGGCGATCGGCGCCGACGGACATGTGCTGGACGGCGAGCAGGCGGCGCTTCAGGACACCAACGACCACTTCCTCGCGAACCTGCAGAAGAACGGCTCCTACTCGGTCGTGCCCCGCATCGCCGGCGGCGAGATCACCCCGGAGAAGCTGATCGTGATCGGTGAGATCGCCCGCGACTTCGGCCTCTATACGAAGATCACCGGAGGTCAGCGCATCGACATGTTCGGCGCGCGGGTGGAGCAACTGCCGCTGATCTGGACCCGGCTGGTCGACGCCGGCTTCGAGTCCGGCCATGCCTACGGCAAGGCGCTGCGTACCGTGAAGTCCTGCGTGGGCCGGACCTGGTGCCGCTACGGCGTCCAGGACTCCGTGCGCATGGCGATCGATCTGGAGCTGCGCTACCGGGGGCTCAGGTCCCCGCACAAGCTGAAGTCGGCGGTCTCCGGCTGCGCCCGCGAGTGTGCGGAGGCCCGGTCCAAGGACTTCGGCGTGATCGCCACGGCGAACGGCTGGAACCTCTATGTGGGCGGCAACGGCGGCGCCTCCCCGCGCCATGCCGATCTGCTCGCCCAGGATCTCTCCGACACCGAACTCGTCCGTGCGATCGACCGCTTCCTGATGTTCTACATCCGCACCGCCGACCGGCTGGAGCGCACCTCGGTGTGGCTGGAGCGGATCCCGGGGGGTCTTGCCCACGTTCGGGACGTGGTGGTCAACGATTCCCTCGGCATCTGCGGTGAGCTCGAGTCCCTGATGGCGGCCCATGTGGCGAACTACCGCGACGAGTGGGCCGAGACCGTCGCCGACCCCGAGAAGTTGGCTCGTTTCGTGTCGTTCGTCAACGCGCCGGACACCCCGGACCCCGTCGTCGGCTTCGTGCCCGAGCGCGACCAGATCAAGCCCGACCTGCCGTTGCTGGCCATCGGCCCCCGCCCCGACGAGGACGTCCTGGAAGGAAGTGCCGCACGATGACCCTGGCATCGGGGACGACCGGTCCGAAGGTCCAGCTCCGCCTCGACGGGGACGGCTGGTTCACGGTCTGCGACCTGAGCCTGCTGACCCCCGAGGGCAGAGGCGTGGCCGCACTGCTGCCGGACGGGCGCCAGGTGGCGCTCTTCCGCGACCGCGCCGGCCGGCTGTACGGCATCGACAACCGGGACCCCTTCGGCGGCGCGGCGGTGCTCTCCCGCGGCCTGACGGGCACCCACGACGGCCGGCCGTTCGTCGCCTCCCCCCTGCTGAAGCAGCGCTTCGACCTGCTCTCCGGCCGGTGCCTGGACGACGAGTCGGTTCGGGTGGCGACCTACGAGGTGCGTACCGCGCTCGACCCTTTGCTTGACTGATCGTTCCGGAAAATCCTAGGCTCCGGCATATGGCGAGGACCAAGGAGTTCGACCCCGACGCCGCGCTGCAGGCGGCCCTGGAGCTGTTCTGGCGGCGCGGCTACGAGGCGACGTCCATGTCCGACCTGGTCGAGCACCTGGGGATCGGGCGCGCCAGCCTGTACGCGACGTTCGGCAGCAAGCACGAGCTCTACCTCAAGGCGTTCGACCGCTACGGCGAGAACCGCGACGCCGTCCTGCTGAGGGAGCTGTCCCAACCGGGACCCGCGCTGCCGGCCGTACGGGCCGTCCTGCGCCGCTTCGCCGCGGAGGCGGCCGACGAGGAGCGGCTCAGCGGCTGCCTTGTCACGAACACGGCCGCCGAACTCGCACCGCACGATCCGCAGGCGGCCCGCCGCGTCGAGCAGCGGTGGGACTACGCCGAGACCCTGCTGCACTCGGCGCTGGCCCGCGCACAGGCGCAGGGGGAGCTGTCCGGCGACCGCGATCCGCGCGCCCTCGCCCGCATGCTTCTGGTGCTGATGCAGGGGCTGCGGGTCGCCGGAAAGGCCTCGTCGGACCCGGCACGCGTGCGGGACGCGGCGGAGCAGGCCCTGTCCGTGCTCGACTGAGCCACTCGTGTGGTCGGGCCCGGGGCATGCCGTCATACTGAACCAGTCGTTCCAATAAAGGGGGAATCATGAGCACTCGCTTCTCCGGCCGCACCGCCCTCGTCACCGGCGCCGGCTCCGGCATCGGCCGGGCGATCGCGCAGGCGCTGGCGGCGGAGGGCGCACGGGTCGTCGTCGCCGGACGACGGCGCGAACCGCTGGACGAGACGGTCCGGCTCATCGAGGAGCGGGGCGGGACCGCGCTCGCGGCGACCGCCGACGTCGCACGCCCGGGAGACGCCGAGGCACTGGTCCGGGTGGCGGTGGACCACTACGGCTCGCTCGACGTGGCGGTCAACAACGCCGGCGTCTTCCGGGGCGGCGGGCCCCTGGCCGACCTTCCGGAGGCCGACTGGCACAGCCAGCTCGACATCAACGTCAGCGGCATGTTCCTGGCTCTGCGGGCGCAGATCCGCCGGATGCGGACCCAGCCGTCGGGCGGCGCGATCGTCAATGTCTCCTCCACCTTCGGACCGCACACCACCACCCCCGGGGCCGCCGCCTACTCCGCCTCCAAAGCCGCCGTGACCGCGCTCAGCCGCGGCGCCGCCCTGGACCACATCCGCGACGGGGTCCGCATCAACGTGGTCAGCCCGGGAGCCACCGACACCCCGATGTCACTGCGATCCGGCGAGACGGAGGCCGGGCGCACCGAGCGCGCGAGGGCCACGCTCCCGCTGGGCCGGATCTCGGCGACACAGGAGGTGGCCGCCGCCGTGCTCTATCTCGCCTGCGACGACGCCGCCTCCGTCGTCGGCACAGACCTCGTGGTGGACGGCGGCGGCTCGCTCTGACGCCTGCGGCCCGCCGCGAACGGACCGCGCACGGCGAGAGGGCGGCACCCCCCGCACAGGGGTGCCGCCCTCTCCCGGTGTCCGGTGCCGCCCTCGTGTCGGTTCGGTGAGGGTCGGGGTGACCGACGACGGCCCCGGAGGTCTGGCGCCGGCGTCAGCGGTGGTCGCTGCCCTCCGCCAGTGACGCCGCCCGGCCCGCCTCCAGGCGGGCCACCGGGATCCGGAACGGGGAGCAGGAGACGTAGTCGAGGCCGACCTCGTGGAAGAAGTGGACGGACTCGGGGTCGCCGCCGTGCTCGCCGCAGACACCGAGCTTGAGGTCGGGGCGGGTGGCACGGCCGGCCGTGGCGGCGGCCTTCACCAGGGAGCCGACGCCGTCCCTGTCGATCGTCTCGAACGGGCTGACGCCGAAGATGCCCTTCTCCAGATACGCCGTGAAGAAGCTCGCCTCCACGTCGTCCCGGCTGAAGCCCCACACCGTCTGGGTGAGGTCGTTCGTGCCGAAGGAGAAGAACTCGGCGGCCTCGGCGATCTGAGCCGCGGTCAGCGCGGCACGCGGCAGCTCGATCATGGTGCCGATGGCCAGCTTCAGCGTCGCGCCGGAGGCCGCCTCGACCTCGGCGATGACCCGGTCCGCCTCCTCGCGCACGATCTCCAGCTCCTGGACGGTGCCGACGAGCGGGATCATGACCTCCGCGCGCGGGTCGCCCTTGGCGGCCTTGCGTTCGGCGACCGCCTCCGCGATGGCCCGCACCTGCATCGTGAACAGCCCCGGGATGACGAGGCCGAGGCGCACCCCGCGCAGGCCCAGCATCGGGTTCTGCTCGTGCAGCCGGTGCACCGCCTGGAGCAGGCGCAGGTCGTTCTCGTGCGGCTCCTGGCGGGACTCCGCCAGCGCCACGCGCACCGACAGCTCGGTGATGTCGGGCAGGAACTCGTGCAGCGGCGGGTCCAGGAGCCGGACCGTCACCGGGAGGCCGTCCATCGCCTCGAAGAGCTCCACGAAGTCCTGCTTCTGCAGCGGAAGCAGCTCCTTCAGGGACTCCTCGCGCTCGGTCTCGGTGTCCGCCAGGATCAGGCGCTCGACCAGCTCGCGCCGGTCGCCGAGGAACATGTGCTCCGTGCGGCACAGGCCGATGCCCTGCGCCCCGAACCGCCGCGCGCGCAGCGCGTCCTCGGCGTTGTCCGCGTTGGCGCGTACGCGCAGACGCCGCTTGCGGTCGGCGAACGCCATGATCCGGTGCACGGCCTCGACCAGTTCGTCGGCGTCGTCGGCACCCGCGTGCATCCGGCCCTCGAAGTACTCCACCACCGGCGAGGGCACCACCGGGACCTCACCGAGGTACACCTTGCCGCTCGATCCGTCGATCGAGATGAGGTCGCCCTCCTCGACGACGTGCCCGCCGGGCACGGTCATCCGCCGGCGCTTGGTGTCGACCTCCAGCTCCTCGGCGCCGCACACACAGGTCTTGCCCATGCCGCGGGCCACGACGGCCGCGTGCGAGGTCTTGCCGCCGCGCGAGGTCAGGATGCCCTCGGCCGCGATCATGCCGTCCAGGTCGTCGGGGTTGGTCTCGCGGCGCACCAGGATGACCTTCTCGCCCGAGCGGGACCACTTCACCGCGGTGTAGGAGTCGAAGACCGCCTTGCCGACCGCCGCGCCCGGCGAGGCAGCGATGCCCCGGCCTACCTGCTCGACCTTCGCGTGCTCGTCGAAGCGCGGGAACATCAGCTGCGCGAGCTGGGCGCCCGTCACCCGCTGGAGCGCCTCCGCCTCGTCGATCAGGCCCTGGTCCACCAGCTGCGTCGCGATGCGGAAGGCCGCGCCCGCGGTGCGCTTGCCGACGCGGGTCTGCAGCATCCACAGCCGGCCGCGCTCGATGGTGAACTCGATGTCGCACAGGTCCTTGTAGTGGTTCTCCAGCGTCTCCATGATCTGCATCAGCTGGTCGTACGACTTCTTGTCGATCTGCTCCAGATCGGCGAGGACCACGGTGTTGCGGATGCCCGCGACGACGTCCTCGCCCTGCGCGTTCTGCAGGTAGTCGCCGTACACGCCCTGATGCCCGGAGGCGGGGTCGCGGGTGAAGGCCACGCCGGTACCCGAGTCGGGGCCCAGGTTGCCGAAGACCATCGAGCAGACGTTGACGGCCGTGCCCAGGTCGTGCGGGATGCGCTCCTGGCGCCGGTAGAGCTTCGCCCGGTCGCCGTTCCACGAGTCGAAGACCGCCTTGATGGCCAGGTCCATCTGCTCGCGCGGGTCCTGCGGGAAGTCGCGCCCGGCCTCGGTCTTGACGATCTTCTTGAACTTGGTGACCAGCTTCTTGAGGTCCGCGGCCTCCAACTCCGTGTCGACCGAGACCTTCTTGGCCTGCTTGGCCGCCTCGAGCGCTTCCTCGAAGAGATCACCCTCGACACCGAGAACGGTCTTGCCGAACATCTGGATGAGACGGCGGTAGGAGTCCCAGGCGAAGCGCTCGTCGCCGGCCTGCTTCGCCAGACCCTGCACCGACTTGTCGGAGAGACCGATGTTCAGGACCGTGTCCATCATGCCGGGCATGGAGAACTTCGCACCGGAACGCACCGAGACCAGCAAGGGGTCGTCGGCCTGACCGAGCTTCTTCCCCATCCGCTTCTCGAGCGCCTCGAGGTGCGCACTCACCTCGTCACGCAGTGCCGCGGGCTCCTCACCGCTGTCCAGGTAGACCTTGCAGGCCTCCGTGGTGATGGTGAAGCCCGGAGGGACGGGCAGACCCAGGTTGGTCATCTCGGCGAGGTTGGCACCCTTGCCGCCGAGGAGGTCCTTGAGGTCCTTGTTGCCTTCGGTGAAGTCGTAAACGAACTTCACGCCCTCGCCGCCGTTTTCAGCTACGTGGGGATCTTTGTTTTCCGACACGGTCTCGACTCCTCGAGGACGCGGTGGCTGCCCTGACGGCGAGGAACATACCCAGATCAAAGGCGTCTGGGTACGTCCACTTGTGCGTCATGCCGCTGTAACCACTCGTCCGCCACCGGATCGAAAGTCAAAGCTTGGCAACCGCCCATCGGGTGAGGTTTTCACTTCTTGAACGCATCACCGCCCAGCAGCCCGGATTTATTGCTCAGATGAGCAACTTGCCACACGTCTGATTTCGATCGATGAACGATCGGCGGGTGGCACTCAGTGCCACCCCTTGGAGAAGTGCAGCCGAACATGATCCGCTCATCTGAGCGGAGCCCCTATCAAGGGTGGCGAGAATCACGCTATACGGAGCGGTCCGGTTTCACCATGTGGAAGGGGATTCGGGCGGAAACACGGCTTTCACGTCTCGGGTGCCGGCAGCCCTCACACACCGAGCGCGAGCAGCCGCTCCTCCACCCGGTCCGGGGCGTAGAGATGCTCGACGACCAGGGCACCCGCCCCCACCAGGCCCGCCCGTTCCCCGAGCCGCGAGGTCACCACGTCCAGATGCGCGGTGGAGCGGGGCAGTGCCCGCTGGTACAGCAGTTCCCGCAGGCCCGTCAGGAAGGGGGTTCCGGCCAAATCGCCGGCGATCATCAGCACTCCCGGGTTGAGCAGCGTCACCACGGTCGCCAGGACGTCCCCGACGCGTCTCCCCGCCTCCCGGGCGAGCGCGGCCACCTCCGGGTGCCCGGCGGTCAGCAGGTCCCGTACGTCCGATCCGGAAGCGGCCGGAACCCCCGCCTCCGCGAGCCGTCGCGCCACGGCTCCGCCGCTCGCCACCGCGGCCAGGCAGCCGTAGGAGCCGCAGCGGCACAACGCCTCCGCGCCCGCGGGGACGCGGATGTGCCCGATGTCCCCGGCGCCGCCGTCGATGCCGCGGTAGATGCGCCCGTCGACGACCACACCGGCGCCGATACCGGTGGAGACCTTGACCAGCACGAAGGCCGAGCAGTCCGGATGTCCGGTGCGCTGTTCGCCGTAGGCCATCAGATTGGCATCGTTGTCGACCAGGACGGGCACCTCGGCGCCGGAGCGCGCATGCTCGGCGAAGGCCCGGCCCAGGCGTCCCCGTATGTCGAAGCCGTCCCAGCCCGGCATGATCGGTGGCTGGACGACCCGGCCGGTGTCGCTGTCCACCGGTCCGGGAACGGCGAGCCCGATCCCGCAGACCTCCTGCACCCCGTGTCCCGCCTTCGGGAGCAGCTCGGCGAACCAGCGGCCCAGCTCCCCGAGGACGGCGTCCGGGCCGTCCTCGACGACCAGGCTTCCGGAGTGCTCCGCGAGGATCTCGCCGGTCAGGGAGAGCACCGCCGCACGGCCGTGCCGGGTGTCGAGATCGGCGGCCAGCACCACCGCGTGGGCGTCGTCGAACTCCAGGGTGATCGAGGGGCGGCCGCCCAGCGGGGAGTCGACCGGTCCGCCGGCGCCCTCGCGCAGCCAGCCGGCGCGGAAGAGCCGGTCGAGCCGCTGGCCGACCGTGGCCCGGGAAAGCCCCGTGGCCTGCTGCAGGGCACCCCGTGTCGTCGCGCGGCCGCTGCGCACCAGCTCGAGCAGATCTCCCGCGCTGGCCTGACCGCCCGCCTTCCCGGCCCTCGCGCTCATGCGCACCCCCTTGCGTTCGTCAACCTTGCATTACATGCTGGGTTTTGCGTGTCAAATAGACGTAACTCTACGGTAGCTGGGGCCGAACCACTCGGCCGGACGTCGTTCGGGGGGACCTGAGTGGACCGCACGACCCGACCCACCGCCCGCAGCACGGGACGTACAGGTGCCGTGGGCGCCTCCGGCCCGCCGACGGCGCCCGGCCCACGGGAGGACATCGGTCCCGGCCCCGGCGCATACGGTCCGTCCGGGCCCATCGGGCCATTGCACACCGGGACGTCCACCGTGCCGTATCCGCACCGGCCTTTCCGGGACCCGGCGCTCATCGTGACCGGGCCGTGCCGTCCGCCGCCGCCGCCGAGGCGGAACGAGCCGGAGAAACCGCTCGGCTTCCGGGCGCCGCGACGGGCGGATCGTGTGCATCGTCCCCACTCCCTCCGAGCCGCTCGACGCCTGGTTGCCGGGCCCGTGCTTCCGGCGTTCCTCGACCGACGGGCGCACGGCGGGCACCCCGCGCACCGTACAGACCTCGGGCGTCGCGCGGCCACGGTGCACGCGCCGGCAGCGCGGCCGGCGCACCGGTCCGAGCCCAGGCTGCCCCGGACGCGCGGCCTTCCGCCCCGGCTCCACCAGGTCCCGGCCTCCCGGCACGAGGGGCCGCCGCGCCGTCGCGACCGGGGCGGCAGGGGGGCTCGCCCCGGTGATCCGGACCCGGGAGCGGCGGCCTTCCGGGGCGGCGGCCGGTGGCGGGCCGGGCCGGCGTCCGTGCCCTCCGAGGGCATCGACACGTTCGACAGGAGTGACAAGGAAGGGGACCGGGCATGACGGACCGGCATCATCTGCTCGTGCGAGGCGGGACGTTCGCCGCCGTGGGCGACAGCGGGGACATCAACGGGGTGCGGGGCGTCGGTTCCCCGGCAGGGTTGTTCGTACGTGACGCGCGGCATCTGAGCCGATGGCAGCTCACCGTCGACGGAGCCGTGCCGGAGACGCTCGCACCGATCGCCGACGGGGACACCGCCCGCTGCGTCCTGGTGCCGCGCGGCGGCCGCGCGGAGCCGCCCGCGCACACCCTCTTCCGTGAACAGGCCGTCGTCGAAGCGGCGTTCGTGGAGTCACTGCGTGTCACCAGCAACCGCCCGGTGCCGACCACGGTGCGCGTCGCGGTGACCGCGGACGCCGACTTCACCGACCAGTTCGAACTGCGCTCCGACCACCGTACGTACGCCAAGTCCGGTGCCGTGCGCTCCCGTCAGGTCCTCGAGGACGGCGTGGAGTTCGGCTACCGGCGCGGCGAGTGGTGGTCCCGCACGACCGTGACGGCGGACCCTCCGCCGGACGCCGTGGAGGAGACCGGCACGGGTGCGCGCCGCCTCTGCTGGACGCTGGACCTGGAGCCGCACGGCTCGACCCACCTCGCGTTACGGGTCGCGGCACGGCCGCACGGAGCGACAGCGGCACCCGTGATCCCGGCGTCCCCGGCCGCCGCAGGCGGCCAGTTGCTCGCCCTGGAGGGCGAGTTCATTCAGGACGTGGCCCTCCCCACCGGCCGGCCCGAGCTGGCGGCCGCCTGCGCGCGGGGACTGTCCGACCTCGCCGCGCTCCAGGTCCCGGCGACGGGTCCGGACGGGGAGGAACTGAACGTGCCCGCCGCCGGGGCGCCCTGGTTCCTCACGCTCCTCGGCCGCGACGCACTCCTCACCTCGCTCTTCGCCCTGCCCTACCGCCCCGGGTCGGCCGCGGCCACGCTGTCCGCGCTCGCCGCCACCCAGGCGACCGCGGTGGACACACGGTCGGTGGCCCAGCCGGGGAAGATCGTGCACGAGGTGCGGCACGGGGAGCTGGCGCACTTCGGGCAGGTGCCCTACGGGCGGTACTACGGTTCCGTCGACGCCACCCCACTGTTCCTCGTACTGCTCGGGGCGTATGTCGAGCAGACCGGTGACGTGACGACCGCCCGCCGCCTGGAGCCCCATGCCCGCGCGGCGATCGGCTGGATGCTGGACCACGGCGGACTCACCTCGCGCGGCTATCTCCTCTACCGTGCCGATCGGGGTGGGCTCGCCAACCAGAACTGGAAGGACTCCCCCGGCGCCATCTGCTGCGCCGACGGCAGCCGTCCGGGCGGCCCGGTGATGGCGGCGGGCGCCCAGGGTTACGCGTACGACGCGCTGCGCCGCACCGCGCATCTGGCGCGCACGGTGTGGGACGACGAGGTGTACGCGGCGCTCCTCGAGCAGACGGCCGGAGATCTGCGCGACCGCTTCCAGCGGGACTTCTGGATGGACGCGCACGCCTTCCCGGCGCTGGCCCTGGACGGTGCCGGCCGTCAGGTCGACGCCCTCGCGTCGGACGCGGGCCATCTGCTGTGGTCGGGTCTGCTGGACAAGGAGTACGGAGAGCTGGTGGGCCGGCGCCTGCTGGAACCCGACTTCTACTCCGGTTGGGGCGTGCGCACCCTGGCCGCCGGTCAGGCCGCGTACCACCCGATGTCGTACCACCGCGGTTCGGTCTGGCCGCACGACAACGCGCTGATCGCGCTGGGGCTCGCCCGCTACGGGCTGCACGACGAGGCCCGCACGGTCGCGCACGGGCTGGTCGACGCCGCCATGGCGACGGGGCACCGGCTCCCGGAGGTGCTCGCCGGGTACGGGCGCGACACCCATCCGGAGCCGGTGCCCTACCCCCACGCGTGCGTCCGCGAATCCCGCTCGGCGGCGACACCGCTGGCCCTGCTCACCGCGGTCGGCGGCGCCTGACCCGGCACCGAGCCGTGTTGACCTGGGATTTGCCGAGTGTTTGCCGGGCACTGGGGCGCCCCGTTTGAACACATCCGTGCGACCGCCCGTACGGGATGACGGCGGGTCCGGCCTCCCCAGCGTGGCCCGCCCCTCCACCACGGGCTTCGCACGGAAGGACCCTCGGGTTGCCTCTCAACACGCGCTCACCACAGAAGACGGACAAGGCTGGGGCAGCCACGGACGGGGCACTGCCAAAGGAGGGGGAACGGTCCGAGACGGCGGCGGAGCCGTCCCGTGGTTCGGACGCTGGGTCCGAACCGGCCACCGAGTCCGCCGCGCCCGCACCGGGATCCTCGGCGGAACCCGAGCCCGAGTCCGAGCCCGACGCCGCGTCGGTGACAGAAACGGAGGACGAGGCCACCACCACCGCACAGGCACCCGAACCGGAGAGCGGCGGCGACTCCGCGACCGGTCGGGCGGCGAAGGCCGGGACGGAGGCCGGCACCGAGGCCGGCACTGCCCAGGCTGAAGCCGCCGGCGCCGACACCCCCGCCGCCGGCGAGTCGGATGCCGCCGCTGCGGACGCCGGCGCGCCCGCCTCCGCCGGCGAGTCGGATGCCATCACCGCGGACCCCGACACACCCCTCGCCGATACCGAACCAGGTGCCGCCGCCGTGGACGCCGATGCGCCCGCCTCGGGCAGCGTGGACGGCCGGACCGCCGCCGAGGGCGACTCCGACGCCGCTGCGGACGGCGGAACCGACGCCGGCCGGCCGCCCGGCGGCCGTCCCCGGCTGCGGCGGCTGCGCGACTGGCGGGCCGACCACCCCGTGGCCGCCCGCGTCATCGGCGTCACGGTCACCGTGCTCGCCGGTGCGCTCGTCGTCGCCTCGCTCCTCCTGCCCAACAAGCCGGACTTCCGGCCCACGGTGTTCCTGAGGATCCCGGTGGAGGCGCTGATCGGTGCCGTCGTGCTGACCGCGCTGCCACGGCGGCCGCGGCTGGTCCTGGCCTGGCTCGGCGGGATCGTGCTCGGTGCACTGACCCTGCTCAGCCTGCTCGACATCGGCTTCTACCAGTACCTCGGACGAGGCTTCAACGTCATCCTCGACTGGTCGCTGTTCGCGGACGCCTACGCCTATCTCAAGGACACCCTGGGCGGCACGGGCGCCCTGGGGGCACTGGCGGCGGTCATCGTGCTGGCCCTGTTCATACCGGCCGTCTCGGCGCTGTCCGTCGTCCGGGTCAGCAATGTGATGGCCCGGCACCGCGCCGCCACCACCCGTACCGTGCTCGTACTCAGCATGGTGTGGATGACCTTCACGGCCCTCGGCCTCCAGGTCAGCGGCATGCAACTGGCCTCGGACCACATCGTCACGCTGCTCCAGGCACGCGCCAAGAACGTTCGCACCACGCTTCACGACGAGCGGGAGTTCACCAGGACAGCGCAGGCCGACGCGTTCGGCAACACCCCCGCCTCCCAGCTCGTGCCCGATCTGCGCGGCAAGGACATGATCTTCACGTTCATCGAGAGCTACGGCCGCAGTGCCGTCGAGGACCCGATCACGGCCCCCGGGGTCGACAAGACACTCGACGGCAGCACCAAGGCCCTGGACCGGGCAGGCTTCCATGCCAAGAGCGGCTGGCTGACGTCGGCTACCTACGGCGGCAGCAGCTGGCTCGGGCACTCCACGTTCATGTCGGGCCTGTGGGTCGACAACCAGCAGCGCTATCGCACGGTCACCTCGAGCGACCACCTCACCCTCACCGAGGCGTTCAAGAAGACCGGCGCCTGGGACACGGTCGGCATCATGCCCGGCGTGCAGAAGGGCTGGCCGGAGGCGAAGTGGTACGGCCTCGACAAGGTCCGCAACGCCTTCCAGCTCGGCTACCAGGGCCCGAAGTTCAGCTGGTCGACCATGCCGGACCAGTTCACGCTGGAGCAGTTCCAGAAACTGGAGCACAGCAAGAAGCGCGACAAGCCCCTGGCCTCGTTCGTCATCCTGACGTCGAGCCACCAGCCCTGGGCGCCGATCCCCAAGATGGTGGACTGGGACCGGCTGGGCAACGGCTCGATCTTCGACGCCATCGAGAAGGCGGGCACCAAGCCGGCGGACGTCATCGCGAACTCCACCCGGTCGAAGGAGGGGTACGGCGAGTCGGTCCAGTACTCGGTGACCGCGCTGACCCAGTGGCTCGAGCGCTACGGCAACGACAACACCGTGCTCGTCTTCCTCGGCGACCACCAGCCGATCTCCCGGGTCAGCGGGAACAACGCCAGCCGGGACGTGCCCTGTTCGATCGTCGCCAAGGACCCGAAGGTGCTCGACAAGATCGCCGACTGGGGCTGGACGGACGGCCTGCGGCCGGCCCACGACGCCCCGGTGTGGAAGATGAGTTCGTTCCGGGACCGCTTCCTGACGGCGTACGGCTCGACACCGCACCCGTCGGGGCACTGACCCCGCCGGGGCTCAGCCCCCGGAGGTGTCCAGCTCCGCGTCCTCGCCGACCCCCGCGCAGTCCCACGGGTCCTTCAACCAGCCGTCCGGCAGCACCACGCGGTTGTTGCCGGACGTGCGGCCCCGGGGCCCGTCGGCACCCACCGGCCAGGCCTGGTCGAGGTCGAGCTCGTCCAGGCCGGCCCGCAGCTCCGCGAGCGAGGACGTGATCGCGAGCCGCTTGCGCATCTCCGAGCCGACCGCGAAACCCTTCAGGTACCAGGCCACGTGCTTGCGGAAGTCGATGACCCCGCGCGACTCGTCGCCGATCCACTCGCCGAGCAGGGTGGCGTGCCGGACCATGACGTCGGCGACCTCGCGGAGCACCGGCCGCGCGATGTCACCGGTCCGCCCCTCGAAGGCGGCCACCAGATCCGCGAACAGCCAGGGCCGCCCGAGGCACCCGCGGCCCACCACGACTCCGTCGCAGCCCGTCTCACGCACCATCCGCAGCGCGTCCTCGGCCGACCAGATGTCGCCGTTCCCGAGCACCGGGATCTCCGGCACGTGCTCCTTGAGCCGTGCGATGGCGTCCCAGTCCGCGGTGCCGCCGTAGTGCTGGGCGGCCGTGCGACCGTGCAGCGCGATGGCCGTCACGCCCTCCTCGACGGCGATCCGCCCGGCGTCCAGGTATGTGATGTGGTCGTCGTCGATGCCCTTGCGCATCTTCATCGTGACCGGCAGGTCACCCGCGCCGCTCACGGCCTCACGCAGGATCGCCCGCAGCAGGTTGCGCTTGTAGGGCAGCGCGGAGCCACCGCCCTTGCGGGTCACCTTCGGCACCGGGCAGCCGAAGTTGAGGTCGATGTGGTCGGCCAGGCCCTCTTCCGCGATCATGCGGACGGCCTTGCCGACGGTCGCCGGGTCCACGCCGTACAGCTGGATGGAGCGCGGCCGCTCGGTGGCGTCGAACCTGATCAGCTGCATGGTCTTGTCGTTGCGCTCCACCAGCGCCCGAGTCGTGATCATCTCACTCACGAACAGGCCCTTGCCGCCGCTGAACTCCCGGCACAGCGTGCGGAACGGCGCGTTCGTGATCCCGGCCATGGGGGCGAGCACGACCGGGACCCGCACGTCGTGCGGGCCGATCCGCAGTGCCGGATCCGTCGTGGTCGGGTTCGTCGTGAGCATGGGCATTCCCCCATTGTCACGTACGCCGGCGGGTACTCGGCACCTGTGATCGTGTAGAGGTCATTAGTTAACCGCACTATCGACATCGGCGTACGATGGGTCCCATGCCCGAGCTCAGCCACCGACGACGTCTTCTGGTGCTCGCGATCTGCTGCATGAGCCTGCTGATCGTGAGCCTCGACAACACCGTTCTGAACGTCGCGCTCCCCTCCATGCAGAAGGAACTGCACGCAAGCGTGTCCGGCCTGCAGTGGACGATCGACGCCTACACCCTGGTCCTCGCCTCGCTGCTGATGCTCTCGGGCTCGACGGCCGACCGTATCGGCCGCCGCAGGGTCTTCCAGGCGGGCCTCGTGATCTTCACGATCGGCTCACTGCTCTGCTCGCTCGCCCCGAACCTGGACTCGCTGATCGTCTTCCGCATGGTGCAGGCCGTCGGCGGCTCGATGCTCAACCCGGTCGCGATGTCGATCATCACCAACACCTTCACCGACCCCCGCGAGCGCGCCCGCGCGATCGGCGTCTGGGGCGCAGTGGTCGGCATATCCATGGCCGCCGGCCCGATCGTCGGCGGCCTGCTGGTCGACTCGGTCGGCTGGCGTTCGATCTTCTGGCTCAACCTGCCCGTGGGGCTCGCCGCGCTGCTGCTGACCGTTCTGTTCGTGCCCGAGTCGCGCGCACCGAAGGCCCGCCGCCCGGACCCGGTGGGCCAGCTCCTGGTGATCGCCCTGCTGGGCTCACTGACCTACGCCATCATCGAGGCGCCGAGCTCGTCGGCCGCCGGCGTGCTGGCCTTCGGCGCGGTGGCGCTGATCGCGCTGCTCGCCCTGCTGTGGTACGAGCCCCGGCGTGACGAACCCCTGATCGACCTGCGCTTCTTCCGTTCGGCGCCGTTCAGCGGGGCGACGGTCGTCGCGGTCAGCGCCTTCGCGGCACTCAGCGGTTTCCTGTTCCTGTCCACGCTGTACCTGCAGAACGTACGCGGTCTTGACGCGCTGCACGCGGGCCTGTGGATGCTGCCGATGGCCGTTATGTGCTTCGTGTGCGCCCCGCTCTCCGGACGTCTGGTCGGCAGCCGCGGCCCGCGCTTCTCCCTCGTGACGGCCGGGATCGCGATGACGGTGAGCGGTCTGCTGTTCGCGGCCTTCGAGGCGGAGACGTCCGACGTCACGCTGGTGATCGGCTACGTCCTCTTCGGCCTGGGCTTCGGCTTCGTGAACGCGCCCATCACCAACACGGCCGTCTCCGGCATGCCCCGCACCCAGGCGGGTGTGGCCGCCGCCGTCGCCTCCACCAGCCGCCAGATCGGCGGCACCCTCGGCGTCGCTGTGATCGGCTCGGTCCTGGCCTCGGGCGTGCACACGGGCCCCTACCGGGAGGTCTTCGTCTCCGCCGCACGCCCCGGCTGGTGGATCCTCACAGCCTGCGGGCTCGCGGTCCTGCTGCTGGGCACCCTGACGACGGGTCGCTGGGCCCGCGGGACGGCGGAGCGCGCGGCGGACCGGCTCCAGGCCTCGGAGATCCGGGACGCGGCGGGGGTCGGCGCGTAGGGCGTCAGGCCGCCGCGCGCTCCCGCCCGAGGGCGATGGTCCGGAGCTGCTCGAGCCTCCTGCGCGACTCCTCGTCGGCCGGCGCGTACGTCACCATCCGCGCCCCGTTGTGCGGGCCGAGCCACAGATCCGTGTGGTCCAGGTTCAGATGGCCCACATGGGCGTTGAGGAACTGCTTCCGCTTGGTCAGGGACCGCACCACCTCGTGCCGCTCCCATGCCTCGCGGAACTCGGCGGACTCGGTCATCAGCCGCTTGAGCAGGATCTTCCATGCGGGCTCGCCCAGGTGTTCGGCCATATTGGCGCGGAACTTGGCGGCCATCAGGCGCATGGCCCCCTCCAGGTCGACGGTCGCCGCCTGCCAGTCCGGGTTGGTGTAGCAGAGCACCATGCAGTTGCGGTCCATCGGAGGGACGGCGTCCAGGTCGCACATCAGCAGACCGTAGGTGCGGTTGTAGGCGAGGATGTCGTACCGGCTGTTGGTGATGCAGGCCGGCAGCGGCTCCAGCTGGTCGAGCACGATGCGCTGGGCGTCCGTGACGGACGAGCAGTGCGAGCCGGGGGCGGGGTCGACGGCCCCGGCCAGGTTGAACAGATGGGCCCGCTCGCTGGCGTCGAGCAGGAGGGTGCGCGCGAGGGCGTCGAGGACCTGGACGGAGACCTGGATGTCCCGGGCCTGCTCCAGCCAGGTGTACCAGGTGACACCGACCGCGGAGAGGTGCGCGACCTCCTCCCGCCGCAGCCCGGGGGTACGGCGGCGCCTGCCGCGGGGCAGCCCGAGCTGTTCGGGGGCGATGTGCTCGCGCCGGTGCCGCAGGAAGGCGGCCAGTTCGTGCCGCCGCACCTCGGATGCGGGTGTCTCGTGAAGCCTGCGGTCCCCGGTCTCCCGGCTTGTCGCCGTCTCCTGCACCATGGTCGCCATGTCCTCAGCCTGCCGTGCCCCCGACCCTGTTGCCAGGTAGTGCTTGTACCAGGATAAGGACACTCTGGTACCACGCTGAGGGTCGACGGAGGCTCGACGGCGTGACCGAATCACTGTCTTCGACACTGACCTCCCGTACCGTCCGCTCGCCGGTGACGGCACCGGGGCTGAGCGGGCTCGGACTGTTCACGGTGCTGCTGGCGGCGGCACTGCCCCTCATCGACTTCTTCATCGTCAACGTAGCCCTCCCGACGATGGGCAGGGACCTGCACGCGAGCGAGGCCGTCCTCGAGCTCGTCGTCGCCGGGTACGGGCTCTCGTACGCCGTGCTGCTCGTTCTCGGCGGACGGCTGGGCGACCTCTTCGGGCGCCGCGAGTTCTTCCTGGGCGGCATGGCGGCCTTCGGCGTGACCTCGCTGGCGTGCGGACTGGCACCCGACGCGTGGACGCTGGTCGCGGCGCGTGTCGCGCAGGGCGCGGCGGCCGCGGCGATGCTCCCCCAGGTGCTCGCCACGATCCAGGCGGCGACCAGCGGCCCGCGCCGGGCCAAGGCGATGGGCCTGTACGGGGCGACGGCCGGACTCTCCATGGTGGCCGGGCAGATCCTCGGCGGTGTGCTGGTGGCCGCGGACATCGCGGGCACCGGCTGGCGCTCGGTCTTCCTCGTGAACGTCCCGGTCGTCGTCGTCGGCCTGTTCCTGGCCGCACGAACCGTCCCTGAGACCCGTTCCCAGCACCCCGAGCCGGTCGACGGACCCGGCACCGTGCTGCTCGCCGTGGCACTGGTCACCCTCCTCGCCCCGCTCACCGAGGGCCGCGCGGCCGGCTGGCCGCTGTGGACCTGGCTCGCGCTCGCCGCCTTCCCGTTCGCGGCCTGGGCGTTCTACGCGGTGGAGCGCCGCGCTGACCGGCACGGCCGTACGCCGCTGGTGCCGCCCAGCCTGTTCGCGCTGATGTCGCTGCGCCGCGGGCTGGTGATGATCGTGCCGTTCTCGATCGGCTTCAGCGGATTCATGTTCGTGATCGCGGTGGCGCTCCAGCAGGGTGCCGGGCTCGGTCCGGTCTCGGCGGGTCTGGCACTGACACCGATGGCGGTGGCGTTCTTCGTGGTGTCGCTGTGCGGACCGCGGCTGGTGGCCCGCTTCGGCACCCGGGTGGTCAGCGCCGGCGGTGTGGTCCAGGCGGTCGGCGTGACCCTGATGGTGCTCGCGGCCTGGCGTGCCTGGCCACATCTGGGCGTGCTGGAACTGCTGCCGGGCGCGGCGGTGGCCGGTGCGGGGCAGGCGCTCCAGCTCCCGGTCGTGCTGCGGCTCATCCTGTCGGAGGTGCCGCCGGCCCGCGCGGGCGTCGGCGGCGGCGTCATGATCACCACCCAGCAGTCGGCGCTGGCGCTGGGCGTCGCGACGCTCGGCTCCCTGTTCCTGGCCCTGGTGCCGGGCCTGGGTATGCGGGACGCGCTGGTGATCACGCTCCTGGTCCAGCTGGCCGGGATCGCCCTCACGATCGCCCTGAGTCTGCGCCTGCCGCGGACGATCGGCTGACGCGTCGCGTCAAGTCGTCGTTCAAGAACCCCTATTGATCTTCCAGTTGCTGCACACTCCTTGCTGCGCAAGCGGACAGGTACTTCCTGGAGGCGTCATGCTGCAGATCAACTCGAGCAAGGTCAGCCGCTGGGACCAGCACGGGCGGGAACACGTCGTGCGGGTACAGCGGACCGGGGCGCAGCGCACGATCAGGTGCGACACGTGCGGCTGGCGCAAGAGCGCGCAGTTCCTGCCGTGGCTGAAGGCGGAGGAACACCTCGCCGAGGCGCACCAGGCGACGGTGGATCCCGCGGACGACTAGCCGGCCCGGTCGTTCGCGGGAGACGGTTTCCGGCTCCGGGCCCCGGGTGCGAGCCGGCGGCGATAGAACTGGTCGCATGGCAGCTCTGGACTGGAAACTGGTCGTCGACACGCGCAACGCCACCGCCCTCGCGGACTTCTGGGCGATGGCGCTGGGCTACGAGGTGGAGGACAACAGCGCTCTGATCTCCCGTCTGCTGGCCGCCGGCCGGCTGCCGGAGGAGGCGGTCGCCGAGCACAACGGCGTCCGCGTCTTCCGGGGCTTCGCGGCGATCCGGCACCCCCAGGACCCGTACGACGAGGAGACGGGCATCGGCCGGGGCCGGCGCGTCCTGTTCCAGGACGTCCCCGAGTCCAAGACCGCGAAGAACCGTCTGCACATCGACGTGCGCTCCGGCCCGGACGGCCGGGAGGCGACGGCCGCGCGTCTGGAGTCCCTGGGCGCGACCCGGGTCGAGGAGGTCGACAAGGGCCCGGCCGGCCGCTGGACGGTGATGCGGGACCCCGAGGGCAACGAGTTCTGCGTGGCCTAGCCGGCGGGGTGGTCGGCAGCCCGAAGCCCCCTCAGCAGGAGGTCGACCACCGCGTCGAACTCGGCTCGCACCTGGGGCCGCAGCCACCGGCTCGCATACGCGGGATCGTGGAAACGGCCCGTCGCCTGGAAGACGGCACGGGCCGCGAGCGCGGGGTCGGTCGCCGTGAACGCGCCCCGGGCCACGCCGTTGCGGACGATCTCGGTGAGCTGGGCGGTGAGTTCGGCGATGTGCTGATCGACCACGCCGCTGTTCTCGTCGGCGAGCACGCTGAACGTGGCGAACAGCTCGGGGTCGTCACCGGCCTTGCGGCGCTTGGCATCGAACAGGGCCTCCAGCCACTCCCGCAGCAGCGTCTCCGGCGCGCGGTCCTGGCCGACGATCGCGGAGAGCCTGAGCGCCGTACGGTCCAGCCACCTCTTGGTGACCGCCTCCCGCAGCGCCGCCTTGGTACGGAAGTGGCGGTACACGCTGCCATGGCTGACACCGAGCGCACGGGCCACGTCCACCACGGTGGCCTTGGCGGGGCCATGGCGGCGCAGCACCTCCTCGGTCGCTTCGAGGATGCGCTCGGCGGTCAGGGTCTCGGTGGTCGGTGCCATGTTCCAGACCGTACCCGGGGCCTGTGTCAGCGCTCGCTGTCGAGGTGGTTCATCTGGGCCGCGGGGTAGCGGTCACCGGCCGCAGCGTCCGCGGGCACGGCCGCCTCGATCGCCGCCAGATCGGCCTCCTCCAGGGTCACGGCGGTCGCGCCGAGCGCCTCCGACAGCCGCTCGCGGGTGCGGGCGCCGATCAGCGGCACGATGTCCTCGCCGCGCGAGAGGACCCAGGCGATCGCGAGCTGCGCGACGCTCACGCCCTTCTGGCCGGCGATCTTCCGCAGCGCCTCCACCAGACCGAGGTTGTGGTCGAGGTTCTCGCCCTGGAACCGGGGCGAGAAGGAGCGGAAGTCGTTGGAGGCGAGCTGCCGGTCCCGGGTGTAGTGGCCGGAGATCAGGCCCCGGGACAGCACGCCGTAGGCCGTGACGCCGATCCCCAGTTCGCGCGTGGTGGGCAGGATGCGCTCCTCGATGCCGCGCGAGATGAGCGAGTACTCGATCTGCAGATCGGAGATCGGGGCGGCGGCCGCGGCCCGGCGGACGGTGTCGGCGCCGACCTCGCTGAGCCCGATGTGGCGGACGTACCCCTTCTCCACCAGCTCGGCGATCGCACCGACCGTCTCCTCGATCGGCACGGCCGGGTCGAGGCGCGCGATCCGGTAGATGTCGATGTGGTCGACGCCGAGGCGCTGGAGCGAGTACGAGGCGAAGTTCTTCACGGCGACGGGACGGCCGTCGTAGCCGAGCCAGCTGCCGCCGGGGTCCCGCAGGGCACCGAACTTCACGCTGACCAGCGCCTGTTCGCGGCGGGCCGCGGGGGCGGTGCGCAGAGCCTCGCCGACCAGCATCTCGTTGTGGCCCATGGCGTAGAAGTCACCGGTGTCGAGCAGGGTCACGCCCGCTTCGAGGGCGGCATGGACGGTGGCGACGGACTCGGCCCGGTCGGCCTCGCCGTACATCGCGGACATGCCCATGGCGCCGAGGCCGAGAGCGGAGACCCGGGGGCCGGTGGTGCCGAGGGTGCGGGTGTGCATGGGGAACTCCTTGGTATCCGTTTCAGGACGTCTGACTCCAGCCTCGCATGACAGATGACAGATTTCAATATCTGTCATCTGTCATGCCGTCATTCGCCACACGTACACCTGTCGGCCGATCTGGTCCAGACCTATTGACGAGAGGTCTGGACCACGAGCACTGTCATGCCTACGACACCTCACCGCACCCCCCACCGGGAGGCCTCGCATGATCCGCCACAGGCTGCGCCTGCTCGCCGCCGCGCTCACCGCGGCCGTTCTCGTGCCACTGTCGATCGCCACCGCCCCCGCCGCATCCGCGGCCGACACCTGCGCCGTGAAGTCGCGCCCGTCCGGCAAGGTCCTCCAGGGCTACTGGGAGAACTGGGACGGCGCGGCCAATGGCGTCCACCCGCCCTTCGGCTGGACCCCGATCACCGACTCGCGCATCGGCACCCATGGCTACAACGTGATCAACGCGGCCTTCCCGGTCATCCGCTCCGACGGCACCGCGCTGTGGGAGGACGGCATGGACGCGGGGGTGAAGGTGGCCACGCCGGCGGAGATGTGCGCGGCGAAGGCGGCGGGCCGGACGATCCTGCTGTCGATCGGCGGCGCGGCGGCGGGCATCGACCTCAGCTCCACGGCGGTCGCCGACCGGTTCGTCGCGACGATCGTGCCGATCCTGAAGAAGTACAACTTCGACGGTATCGACATCGACATCGAGACGGGCCTGGTCGGCAGCGGGGACATCGGCCGGCTCTCCACGTCCCAGGCCAACCTGATCCGCATCATCGACGGAGTGCTGGCGCAGATGCCGTCGAACTTCGGTCTGACGATGGCCCCGGAGACGGCCTACGTCACCGGAGGCAGCATCACCTACGGCTCGATCTGGGGCGCCTATCTGCCGATCGTCAAGAAGTACGCGGACAACGGCCGCCTGTGGTGGCTGAACATGCAGTACTACAACGGCAGCATGTACGGCTGCTCGGGCGACTCCTACGCGGCGGGCACCGTCGCGGGCTTCACCGCGCAGACGGACTGCCTGAACAAGGGACTGGTCGTACAGGGCACCACGGTGAAGGTCCCGTACGACAAGCAGGTACCGGGCCTGCCCGCCCAGTCGGGTGCGGGCGGCGGCTACATGTCACCGGCACTGGTCTCCCAGGCCTGGCGCCACTACGGCACCTCGCTCAAGGGCCTGATGACCTGGTCGATCAACTGGGACGGCTCGAAGAACTGGACCTTCGGCGACAACGTGAAGTCCCTGCAGGGCCGCTGACGGCCGGCCCGCGCTGCGAACGCCGCGCGGGGCCCGGAGCGGGCCCCTTACCGGGACCCCGCCGAAAACGCCGGGCGGGCCGGATCGATCCGGCCCGCCCGGCGTTCGGGTGTTCGGGAGTTCAGGCGGCGTCTAGCAGCCGATGAGGCGGCTCGCGAGGTAGCCCTCGATCTGGTCGAGGGACACGCGCTCCTGCTTCATCGAGTCACGCTCGCGCACGGTCACCGCGTTGTCCTCGAGCGTGTCGAAGTCGACCGTCACGCAGTACGGCGTGCCGATCTCGTCCTGACGGCGGTACCGGCGGCCGATGGCGCCCGCGTCGTCGAACTCGATGTTCCAGTGCCCGCGCAGCGCCTGCGCCAGGCCCTTGGCCTTCGGGGACAGCTCCGCGTTGCGGGACAGCGGGAGCACCGCGACCTTCACCGGGGCCAGGCGGTGGTCCAGGCGCAGCACCGTGCGCTTCTCCATCTTGCCCTTGGCGTTCGGCGCCTCGTCCTCGACGTAGGCGTCCAGCAGGAACGCCAGCATCGCGCGGCCGACACCGGCCGCGGGCTCGATGACGAACGGCGTCCAGCGCTCGCCCGCCTCCTGGTCGAAGTAGGAGAGGTCCTGACCGGAGGCCTTGGAGTGGGCGCCCAGGTCGTAGTCGGTGCGGTTGGCGACACCCTCGAGCTCGCCCCACTCGGAGCCGCCGAACTGGAAGCGGTACTCGATGTCGGCCGTGCGCTTGGAGTAGTGGGAGAGCTTCTCCTGCGGGTGCTCGTACCAGCGCATGTTCTCCTCGCGCAGGCCGAGACCCGTGTACCAGTTCCAGCGCTCCTGCATCCAGTACTCCTGCCACTTCTCGTCCTCGCCCGGCTTGACGAAGAACTCCATCTCCATCTGCTCGAACTCGCGGGTGCGGAAGATGAAGTTGCCCGGCGTGATCTCGTTGCGGAAGGACTTGCCCATCTGCGCGATGCCGAACGGCGGCTTGCGGCGCGAGGTCTGCTGGACCTGGGCGAAGTTGGTGAAGATGCCCTGGGCGGTCTCGGGGCGCAGGTACGCGATCGAGCCGCTGTCCTGCGTCGGACCGAGGTGGGTGGAGAGCAGACCCGAGAACTGCTTGGGCTCGGTGAACATGCCCTTGTTGCCGCAGTTCGGGCAGTTGATGTCCGCGAGACCGTTCTCCGGCAGGCGGCCGTGCTTGGCCTCGTACGCCTCTTCCAGGTGGTCGGCGCGGAAACGCTTGTGACAGGAGGTGCACTCGGTGAGCGGGTCGGTGAAGGTGGCGACGTGTCCGGAGGCCACCCAGACCTCGGTCGCCAGGATCACCGACGAGTCGATACCGACGACGTCCTCGCGCGACGTCACCATGTAGCGCCACCACTGGCGCTTGATGTTCTCCTTGAGCTCGACACCCAGCGGTCCGTAGTCCCAGGCGGCGCGCTGGCCGCCGTAGATCTCGCTGCAGGGGAATACGAAGCCACGGCGCTTGCTCAGGCTGACGATGGTGTCGATCTTGTCGGCGGCCACGGTGCTCTCTTCATTACGACGACGGGCGACGAAGCGACTGCTTCAGAGCATTGCTTCAGAGCGAATGCTTCAGGTTACCGGCGGGGGCTCCCCTCCAATCAAATCGGTACTGACCCTGAAGCCGGTCCCCGGGTCGGTCCGGTCCCACCCGGGGAACTTATTGACAACGGTTTCCATATTTGATGAAAATGACTGTCATGAACGTACGCCGACGCCTCATACCCGTGACCGCCCTGACCGGGGTCGCCGCACTGACCCTCGCAGCGACCTCCGCCTGCTCCACGAGCACCACGGCCGGTGGCACGGGAAAGTTCGACGTCGTCGCCTCGTTCTATCCCATGGCCTTCCTCGCCGAGCAGATCGGCGGGAAGTACGTCCATGTGACCAGTCTGACCCAGCCCGGTCAGGAGCCGCACGACCTGGAGATCAGCGCCAGACAGACCGCGCAGCTCCAGGAGTCCGACGCGGTGCTCTACCTCAAGAACCTCCAGCCCTCCGTCGACGAGGCGGTGGCCCAGTCCGAGGTCGGGACCAAGATCGACGCCGCCTCGCTGACCACCCTCGAGACGCACGGCAACGAGGTCGGCGGGCACGCGGCCGCCCACGACTCCCACGAAGGGGAGGAGCCGGGCGGCAAGGACCCACACATCTGGCTCGACCCGGTGCGCTACGCCGCGGTCGCCAAGGGTGTCGGCAGGGCCTTCGAGAAGGCGGACCCGAAGCACGCGGACGCCTACCGGGCGAACACGGACGCGCTGGTCAAGAAGCTCGACGACCTCGATGCGCGGTTCGCGTCCGGGCTGCGGAACACCGAGGGCAAGGTCTTCGTCACCACACACGCCGCCTTCGGCTACCTCGCCGAGCGCTACGGCCTCACCGAGGAGGCCATCAACGGACTGGACCCCGAGTCCGAGCCCAGCGCCGCGCGTGTCCGGGACCTCGAGACGATGGCGAAGGCCGACGGCGTCACGACGGTCTTCTACGAGACGCTCGTCAGCGACAAGACCGCCAGGACCATCGCCCAGGACGCGAACCTCAGGACCGACGTCCTCGACCCGATCGAGGGCATCACGTCGAAGTCGCGCGGCAAGGACTACTTCGCGGTCCAGGAGGCGAACCTCGGGGCGCTGCAGACGGCCCTGGGCGCCAAGTGATCGTCATGGAGGACGGTATGACCGAGCCCCTCATCAGTCTGCGCGGTGTCCGCGCCGACCTCGGCTCGCGCCCCGTACTGCGCGGCATCGACCTCGCCGTGCACCGCGGTGAGGTCGTCGCGCTGCTCGGGGCGAACGGCTCGGGCAAGTCGACGATCGTGCGCGGCATCATCGGCCAGGTGCCGCCGAGCGCCGGCGAGATCGAGCTGTTCGGCACTCCGCTGCGCCGTTTCCGCGACTGGCGGCGGATCGGGTACGTCCCGCAGCGCACCACGGCCGCAGGCGGCGTGCCCGCCACGGTGACCGAGGTGGTGTCCTCCGGCCGGCTCTCCCGTACCCGCTTCGGAGTTCTGCGCAGGGCCGACCACGAGGCCGTACGGCGGGCCCTGGACATGGTCGGGCTGGCGGACCGCGCCAAGGACTCCGTCGACGCGCTCTCCGGGGGCCAGCACCAGCGGGTGCTGATCGCCCGGGCGCTGGCCTCCGAGCCCGAGGTGCTCATCATGGACGAGCCGATGGCCGGCGTGGACCTGGCGAGCCAGGAGGTGCTGGCCAGGACGCTGCGGGACCAGGTGAACTCGGGTGCCACCGTGCTGCTGGTGCTGCATGAACTGGGCCCTCTCGAACCGCTGATCGACCGGGCCGTCGTACTGCGCGACGGCTGTGTGCTGCACGACGGACCGCCGCCGAAGGCCGTCGGCCAGCACGCCCTGCCCGGTCACGACCATGTGCACCCGCATGCGGCGGACGCCGCACCGAGCCGTACGGGACTGCTGAGCTGATGGACTTCCTGGACTACGCCTTCATGCAGCGGGCACTGCTCGCCGCCGTGCTGGTCGGCATCACCGCGCCGGCCGTCGGTATCTACCTCGTGCAGCGCCGACAGGCCCTGATGGGCGACGGCATCGGCCATGTGGCGATGACGGGCGTCGGACTCGGCTTCCTCCTCTCCACCTCCCCGGTGTGGATGGCGACTGCCGTCTCCGTCCTCGGCTCGATCCTGATGGAGCTGATCCGCTGGTACGGCAGAACGCGCGGCGACGTCGCGCTCGCCATGCTCTTCTACGGCGGCATGGCCGGCGGGGTGATGTTCATCAACCTCGCACCGGGTGGCTCGAACGCCAATCTGACGTCGTATCTGTTCGGCTCGCTCTCGACGGTCTCGCAGTCGGACGTCGTGGCGATCTGCCTGCTGGCGGCCTTCGTCGTCCTGGTCACCGTGGGCCTGCGCCGCCAGCTCTTCGCGGTCAGCCAGGACGAGGAGTTCGCACGGGTCACGGGCCTGCCGGTGCGCGCGCTGAACCTGCTGACGGCGGTCACGGCGGCGGTGACGGTGACGGTCGCGATGCGGGTGGTGGGCCTGCTCCTGGTCTCGGCCCTGATGGTCGTCCCGGTGGCAGCGGCGCAGCAGCTGGGCCGCAGCTTCGCCGCCACCTTCGCGATCGCCGTCGCCGTCGGTGTGACCGTGACCCTCGGCGGCACCGTCACGTCGTACTACCAGGACGTTCCGCCCGGGGCGACGATCGTGCTGCTGACGATCGCCGCGTTCGTCCTCCTGACGGCGCTGGCCACTCCCCTGGCCCGCCGCCGCGCCCGTGCGGCCGCCGCCGCGCACTCCGCCGGGGACCCGGTGGAGTGCGCGATTCCGGCCACCCGGGGGGCCGCCGAGGAGGTCGGAGCCTGACCGGGCACGGGCCGGGCTGGCACAATGGCCCGGCAAGGCGCAGACCTGAGCCGTGCGAGAGCCGAAGGGGCGCCGCGGTCCCGGCAGCGGCTCAAGGCGCCCCGTAGGCGAGCGAGCCATCACGAAGGAGGCAACGGTGACGACCGCCGGCCAGCCCGTACGGGGACGATCCACTCGCCAGCGTGCGGCCGTGGCTGCGGCGCTCGACGAGGTCGACGAGTTCCGCAGCGCGCAGGAGCTTCACGACATGCTGAAGCACAAGGGCGACTCGGTGGGTCTGACGACGGTCTACCGCACGTTGCAGTCCCTCGCCGACGCCGGTGAGGTCGACGTACTGCGCACCTCAGACGGGGAGTCCGTCTACCGCCGCTGCTCGACGGGCGAGCACCACCACCACCTGGTCTGCCGGATCTGCGGCAAGGCCGTCGAGGTCGAGGGCCCCGCGGTGGAGAAGTGGGCCGAGGCGATCGCCGCGGAACACGGTTACGTCAGTGTCGCCCACACGGTGGAGATCTTCGGCACGTGCGCTGACTGCGCCGCGGCCGCCGAGGGCTGAGCAGGGCTCGGGTCCGGGGCGGTCGGCCGTCCCGCGGGGCGCGCAGCCGCTCCACGTCCTGCGGAGTGTGCGTGCCCCGGTCGACGAAAACCGCCGCACGGGTACCGGCGCGGTCGGGACCGCGCAGTACGCACCTGCTGGATGTGCGGGGCACCGGGGACAGCGGTGCCCGTCGCACGGCGAACCTCACCCCGAACGCGACACCGTTGCTGCCCCCACCGCGTGGCGCACCCGTGACGGGCTGGGAGCGGGTTACTCCTGCCTGCCCTCCATGGCCAGCAGTTCCTCGTTCGGGATGGCGCCGCCGAAGCGGCGGTCGCGGGAGGCGAACTCCAGGCACGCCCGCCACAGGTCACGCCGGTCGAAGTCCGGCCACAGCACGTCCTGGAAGACCATCTCGGCGTAGGCGCTCTGCCAGAGGAGGAAGTTGGAGGTGCGCTGCTCGCCGCTCGGCCGCAGGAACAGGTCCACGTCCGGCATGTCCGGGAAGTACATGTGCTTGGCCAGGGTCTTCTCCGTGATCTTGGCCGGGTCGAGCCTGCCCTGCCGCACGGCCTCGGCCATCGCCTGCGCCGCGTCCGCGATCTCGGCCCGTCCGCCGTAGTTCATGCAGAAGTACAGCGTCAGCAGGTCGTTGTCCTTGGTCTGCTCCTGGGCGATCTGGAGCTCCTTGGCCACGGACTTCCACAGCTTGGGCATCCGGCCCACCCAGCGCACCCGGACACCGAGTTCGTCGAGCTGGTCACGGGTCTTGCGGATGAAGTCGCGGTTGAAGTTCATCAGGAAGCGCACCTCGTCGGGCGACCGCTTCCAGTTCTCGGTGGAGAAGGCGTACAGGGAGATGTTGCCGACGCCCATCTCGATCGCGCCCTGCAGCACGTCCAGCACCCGCTCGGCGCCGACCTTGTGCCCCTCGGTGCGCGGCAGACCCCGTTCCTTGGCCCACCGGCCGTTGCCGTCCATGACGATCGCCACATGCTTCGGGACCAGCTCGCCCGGGATCTTCGGCGGCCGGGCCCCGGACGGGTGCGGCTCCGGCGTCCTGACCTCGCGGCGCTGCCGCCCCAGGAACCCGCGTACAGCCATGTGCTTCTCGTCTCCCTCGATCTCAGGTCGCTCTACTGTTCCACGTACCGGAGCGAACGCAGTCCGCGCTCCAGGTGCCAGTGCAGGTACGCCGACACCAGTCCGCTGCCCTCCCGGACGTACCGCGGCTCGCACACGTCCGCGGTCTCCCAGTCTCCCGTCAGCAGCGCGCCGAGCAGTTCGAGGGCCCCCGGCGAGGGTACGACGCTGCCGGGCACCCGGCAGTCGCCGCAGACGACCCCGCCCGAGGCCACCGAGAAGAACCGGTTCGGCCCGGGCATGCCGCACTTGGCGCAGTCGCTGAAGCTGGGCGCGTAGCCGTTGACTGCGAGGGAACGCAGCAGGAAGGCGTCGAGGACGAGATGCGGCGCGTGCTCACCGCGGGCGAGAGTCCTCAGACCGCCGACGAGCAGCAGATACTGCTGCACCGCCGGCTCGCCCTCGTGATCGGTGAACCGCTCGGCGGTCTCCAGCATGGCGGTCCCGGCCGTGTAGCGCGCGTAGTCCGTCACGATCCCGCCCCCGTAGGGAGCGATGGTCTCGCTCTGCGTGCACAGCGGAAGCCCGCGCCCCACCAGTTCGCTGCCGCGCGAGAAGAACTGCACGTCCACATGCGAGAAGGGCTCCAGCCGGGCCCCGAACTTCGACTTGGTCCGCCGCACTCCGCGTGCCACGGCGCGCACGCGCCCGTGACCCCGGGTGAGCAGCGTGATGATCCGGTCCGCCTCACCCAGCTTCTGGGTGCGCAGCACGATGCCGTCGTCGCGGAACAGACTCATGCGGCCATTCTCGCGTACGGCGTCGGCGCGCGTGGCCGGGGTGTCGTATGCCGTCGCACGGAGCCGGATTCCCGGGGCCGGACCGGTCCGCCGGTTCGAACGGGACGGGCGGACGGGCGTCGGCGACGGCCCGCGGGGCCTCGCGGCGGGCCATCTGCACCCCGGCGGGGGAAGTCGGCGCACAGGGCCGCGTCCCGGGCCGGCGGCGACACACCCGGGAGCCGTTGGGCCCCTGCCCGGCGGCCGGCGGGATCGGCTCCTCCCCCGAGGCGGTCCACGAGGTTCCGATCGCGGGCGGCCGGCGCGCTCGGCGGCACCGTCCACGGCCCGCGCACCGTGGACCGGACGGGCCATCGGCGCCCGGCCCGCCGCTTCCTCCACCGGACCGTGCGCCCGCGCACCACGTCATGCCCTGCGCGGGGGCGGCCCGGCCGCCTCAGGGGACCTCGCCCCGGCTGCGGGCGTTCGCGTACGCGGTCGCGGCCCTCAGCCGCTCCGCCTGGGTCGCGCCGCGTACCGCCTCCGGCTCCACGTCCCATTCCTTGCCCCCGCCGTACGGTCTGAGCTGGACGTACGGACCCTCGTGTCCCATCACCACCCCCACCCGCCCGGTGCGGACGTCGACGGCGTACGAACCGATCGGCGGCTTCTGCATCACGCCTCCGCGGCCCGCTGCGCGCGGAGGACCGCAACGCGCCGGGCGGCGAAGTCGACGCGGCGGCCGTCCGGTCCGGCGAACGGACGGGTAGCCCCGCGCGGGGGAGCCACCGGGGCGAGCCGGAGCGACGGCACCACGGTTCCTGCTTCTGCGAGCGCCGCCCGCGATTCCCTCACTGCTCCTCCGCCTCTTCGGCGCAGCACGCCGAATGTCGTCCCCCGAGTGGTACGTGTACTGCAGCCACCCTGCTGCCCGGCCCACCCTGTTTTTACTCTTCGCATCACTCTTGTGACGCTCTGCATATACACTCGGCAGGTGCCTGCGCCCTGCAAGTGCGCAAGCGCAAAGGGGTATTGGGCCCGGGCGGACCGGGCGCGCGTGTACCACGGGAGTGACCGGATCACCGGCTCGGCGGCATGGGCGGAATGCGTCCGACGACGTCAGCCCGCCACCGACACCAGCCCCGCCTCGTACGCGGTGATGACCAACTGCACGCGGTCCCGTGCGTCCAGTTTGGTCAGCAGACGGGTCAGATACGTCTTCGCGGTCGCCACGCTGATGCACAGTTCGGCGGCGATCTCGGCGTTGGACAGGCCGGTGCCGACCAGGGTGAGGACCTCCCGTTCCCGGTCCGTGATGCCCCGCAGTTCGCGGCGTCCGCGTGCCGGCCCGGGACGCGCCGCGAAGTGCTGGATCAGCCGGCGCGTCACACCGGGCGCGATCAGTGCGTCGCCCGCCGCCACCACCCGTACTGCGCCGATGATGTCGTCCAGCGCCATGTCCTTCACCAGGAAGCCCGACGCACCCGCGCGCAGCGCCCCGTACACGTGGTCGTCGTCGTCGAAGGTCGTCAGGACCACGATCCGGGTGTCCGTGGACCCGGCGGTGATGCGGCGCGTCGCCTCCATGCCGTCCATCTCCGGCATACGGATGTCCATGACGACCACGTCCGGTGCGAGTTCCCCGGTCAGGGCCACGGCCTCCACGCCGGTGGCCGCCTCCCCGACCACGTCCATGTCCTCGATGTCCGCCATCACCATGCGCAGCGCCGTACGGATCAGCTCCTGATCGTCGGCGAGAACCACTCGGACCGTCATCGGACGGACACCGGCACGGGCAACCGGGCCGCCACCCGGAAGCCGCCCTCCGGACGGGGTTCGGCGCTGAACCTGCCGTGCAGCAGCGCCACGCGCTCGCGCATGCCCGCCAGGCCGAAGCCCGTGTCGGTCGACGTGCCGTGCCCCCTGCCGTCGTCCGTCACCTCTAGGGAGATGTCGTCCTCGCCGTAGTCCACGGTCACCCGGCACGCGTGCGTGCCCGAGTGCCGTACGACGTTCGTCACCGACTCCTGGATGATCCGGAACGCCGACAGGTCGATGTCGGGCGGAAGCCGGCGGGGCTCACCGAGCCACCTCACCTCGACCCGTACGCCCGCCGCGGTCGTCGCGGCGGCCAGCCGGTCCACGTCTGCCAGCCCCGCGGGCCGTGCCTCCGCGGCCGTGCCGTCCCCGTGCCCCGCG
>Ga0102590_1001530_pt1 | contig 34073 bp, 33 predicted proteins | sample AraplaMF_Col_mMF_FD_76859 | JGI IMG/M metagenome (GOLD analysis project Ga0102590, IMG submission 76859) | Arabidopsis root microbial communities from the University of North Carolina, USA - plate scrape MF_Col_mMF | ecosystem: Host-associated > Plants > Roots > Endosphere | place: USA... | reverse complement strand
GACGGCGGCCCGCATGTGAAGACGGCGCTCAGCGCACGGCTGACGTCCTCGGTGCGGGACATCTCGGTGCAGTCCGTCGAGACGTCGCTCGCCGTCTCCGACTTCGTGGCGTCGATGGCGGCGCGCACCGACGGCCTGCTGCACGTCACCCGCACTCTCGGGGCGGTCAGCGCGCACTCCCCCGATCTCGCGGCGGTGGTGCGCGAGTCGCCCGAGACGCGGGCCGACACCGCGGCCGGCGAGCGGGTGGTGCCCGTCGCCGCTCTGCCGCTCACCGGCCTGCCCTCGTCCGCCGCGTGGTTCGCGGCGTTCACCCGCCTCGTCCTCACCGTGGGACTGCGGCTGCTGGACCTGGGGGTCGCCCTGGAGGCGCACGGCCAGAACCTGCTGGTCGTGCTCTCGCCCACGGGCGCCCCGCGACGGCTGGTCTATCGCGATCTCGCCGACATCCGGGTGAGCCCGGCCCGGCTGGCGCGGCACGGCATCAAGTCCCCGGACCTGGCGGGCCGGATGGTCACGGACGACGAGACGACCTTGCGCCGCAAACTGTTCGGATCCCTGGTGGCGGGCGCGCTGGCCTCGACCGCGGGGTCGGCGGCGGCGCTGCGGGACGCACTGGAGCCGGCCGTGCGGGATCTGCCGCGCACAGCGGATCTGGCGGCGCTGTCCGCCGAGCCCCTGCCCACCAAGGCCCTGACTCTGATGCGGCTGTCGCCGGGGCGGTCCGGCGATCTGTGGACGCTGCTGCCGAACCCGCTGACCGGGGCGGGTCCGTGACGCCGCGCGGCGGCCGAACTCCCGTCGGCCGCCCCGCAGTCGGACCCGCCTGCGTGAACGCGGCACCGGCATCCGCAGCTTCACCATGCTTCCACCTGCCGGTACGGCAGGGTTGTTCGACTGGACCGCCAGGGTTTTACGGCTCGTTTTGAAGCACGCACCGTCTGATCAATAAGATCCGCCGATGATCACAAGAAAACGGCTGGCGACGGGTGTCTGCACCCTGCTCGCCGCCCTGGCGGCCGGGATGGCCGTCCCGGCCGGCGCCGTCGCCGACGAGACGACAGCCCAGGACGCGCCCAAGGTCGATCTCGTCCTCGACGTCAGTGGTTCCATGCGGGCGCGGGACATCGACGGTGGCTCACGGATGGCCGCGGCGAAGCAGGCCTTCAACGAGGTGCTCGACGCGACTCCGGAGGAGGTGCAGCTGGGCATCCGGACGCTGGGCGCCAACTACCCGGGCAACGACCAGAAGACCGGCTGCAAGGACACCGCGCAGCTCTATCCGGTGGGGCCGCTGGACCGGACCGAGGCCAAGACGGCCGTGGCGACGCTCCAGCCCACCGGCTGGACCCCGATCGGCCCGGCGCTGCTGAAGGCCGCGGACGACCTCGACGGCGGCAACGGCTCCCGGCGTATCGTCCTCATCAGCGACGGTGAGGACACCTGCGCCCCGCTCGACCCCTGTGAGGTGGCCCGTGAGATCGCAGCCAAGGGAATCGGGCTGACCATCGACACCCTGGGCCTCGTGCCGAACGCCAAGCTCAGCAAGCAGCTCAGCTGCATCGCCGAGGCCACCGGCGGCACCTACACCTCGGTGCAGCACAAGGAGCAGCTCTCCGACAAGGTCAATCAGCTGGTGGACCGTACGGCGGACAAGGTGGTCACGCCGGTGGCCGTGGACGGCGCCGGGCAGTGCACGTCGGCGCCCACGCTGAAGTCCGGTCTGTACACGGACCGCGAGGACTTCGGTCAGCACCGCTTCTACCGCGTGGACGTGGCGCCCGGTCAGGAGCTGCGCGCCTCCGTGAGTGTCGCCGACGACCGGCAGGTGAACCCCGACTACGGGGTGACGCTGCGGGCGATCACCGTGCACGGGCGTGAGATCGTGCGCGGCGAGGCGACCGGTTCCGGCCGTACGGACGTGATGTCGACGGGCCTTCGCTATCCGAAGGCGAAGAGCGACGAGGAGGACGCCCCCGCCGAGACGGTGTGCCTGCAGGTGGCCAACTCCTTCTCGCCCGCGGCCGGGGTCAAGACGACGCCCGGGTTCCCGCTGGAGTTGACCGTCGACGTGGTCGACGGTCCCGACCAGGCGGGCGATGTCGCCTCCTTCGGTCTCGGCCGCGGCTGGTGGCTGCTCGGCGCCCTGGTCCTGACCGGCTTCCTCGCGGGTGTCCTGTGGGGTTGGATTTCGCGCTGGCGGTTCGCGGTCTGGAGGACCAACTGATGCGTATCGGAAAGATGCTGACCGCGGCGGCCCTGCTGCTGGGCGCCTCCGTCACCCCGGCCGTCGCCGGCTCCTCGCCCTCCGCGAGCCCGTCCGGCGACAGCGCCGCGCCCACCTCGGCGGGCACGTCGTTCCGTACGGCGACGGAGATCGAGCAGGGGCAGCAGGCCACGGCGAGCGCCTCCACCGGTGACTACCTGTACTGGTCCTTCCCCGCGGACGCCGGGCAGCGCCCCACGGTGAAGGCGACGGTGAAGCTGCCCTCGACGTCCCGCAGCGGGGCGCAGACCTGGCAGTTGGACGTCTACGACGGGCTGCGGCGCCGGCAGGCGTGCCAGTACGGCACGCAGACGCACACCGCGGCTCAGGGTGCGTCCTCCGTGGACCTGGCCTGCACGCTGCGCACGGTCCGCGCCTGGTCCGAGCCGTGGGCCGACGACCCGCTGCCGGGCACGTACTACGTCCGGCTGACGGCCGTGGGCCTCGGTGCCGCGGACCTCGGCCTGCCGGTGAGCACCGAACTCCGGGTCGATTCCAAGGAGATCGGCGGCTCGGCGGCGGTGGACGGATCGCTCGCGCAGCCGCTCGTGCCCGGGATCGCGACCACCTCGCAGGAGGAGGAGACCTCGTCCGAGTCGGACGCGGCCGTGCTGTCCTCGCTGAAGCCCGACGACGGCTGGGCGTCCGGCTGGTGGTCCGATCGCTGGGTGTGGACCGCGATCGGCGGCATCCTCGCGGCGCTCGCGGGCATCGGGGGCTATGCGCTGACGCGTGGTTCGGGACGGCCGTCCCGGGTGCCGCAGGGCTACTGACACACCGCCGTCCAAGGCCCGCCGTGTCTCCGGCACGGCGGGCCTTTGCGTCGCCGTCCGCGCCCCTCGGACGCGCGGGAGTTCCGGGCGCGCGGGAGGAGCGCCCGGTGCGCGGCTCACTCCCCGCGCAGTGACTTGGCGAGCGTCCCCTCGCCCGAGACCTCGATGCGTCCGTCACGCACTGCCTGATGCAGCGTCAAGAAGCCCCGGCTCAGGGCCGTGCACGTGTCCCCGTCGAGCTCCAGCCGGGCGTCGGGCTCGCCGGGGGCCGCGCCGTCGCCGTAGACCCGGCCGTCCGCGGCGCCGCCCAGCCACAGATGGAACTCCCCCTCGTCCAGCTGGACTTCGACCAGGCCCTCGCCGTCCAGCGAGCGCAGCAGCGGCAGCGCGAACCAGTGCGCGCGCACCGCGTCCGTCGGCCTGCGCTCGGCCAGTGCGGGCGCGCCCCAGTCGCCGAGCGCCTGGAGCACCGGGAGCAGGTCCCTTCCGTGGGCGGTGAGTTCGTACACGAACGCGGCTCCGGGCGGCGGCAGCCGCCGCCGCGTGGTCAGCCCGTCGCGCTCCATGTCCTTCAGCCGGGACGCCAGGACGTCGGTGCTCACACCCGGCAGGTCCGCGTGCAGATCGGTGTAGCGGCGCGGTCCCGCGAGCAGCTCACGGACGATCAGAAGAGTCCAGCGGTCGCCGACGGCATCGAGGGCCCGGGCCGTGGAGCAGTACTGGTCGTAGCTTCGGCGAGGTGACATGCGACGCAGTCTAGACACGTTGTTGGACTTACCAAGCTTCCACTTGGTAAAACCAAGCAACACCAGTCGGCGGAGGGGAAGCGGCACATGGAGTTCCGGCAGTCGAGCAAGCTCAGCGAGGTCTGCTACGAGATCCGCGGCCCGGTGATCGAGCACGCGAACGCGCTGGAGGAGGCGGGCCACAGCGTGCTGCGCCTGAACACCGGCAACCCCGCCCTCTTCGGCTTCGAGGCGCCGGAGGAGATCCTCCAGGACATGATCCGGATGCTGCCGCAGGCGCACGGCTACACGGACTCGCGCGGCGTCCTCTCCGCCCGCCGCGCCGTGGCCCAGCGCTACCAGGAGCGGGGCCTGGACGTGGACGTCGACGACGTGTTCCTCGGCAACGGCGTCTCGGAGCTGGTGTCGATGGCCGTACAGGCGCTGCTGGAGGACGGCGACGAGGTCCTCATCCCCGCACCGGACTTCCCCCTGTGGACAGCCGTGACGACCCTTGCGGGCGGCAAGGCGGTCCACTACCTGTGCGACGAACAGGCCAACTGGTACCCCGACCTGGACGACATGGCCGCCAAGATCACCGACCGCACCAGGGCCGTCGTCATCATCAACCCCAACAACCCCACGGGCGCGGTATACCCGAAGGAGGTCATCGAAGGCATCCTCGACCTCGCGCGCCGGCACGGCCTGATGGTCCTCGCCGACGAGATCTACGACCAGATCCTGTACGACGGCGCCGTGCACCACTCGGCCGCCGCGCTCGCCCCCGACCTGGTGGTCCTCACCTTCTGCGGGCTGTCGAAGACGTACCGGGTGGCGGGCTTCCGCTCCGGATGGCTGGTGGTGACCGGTCCGAAGCAGCACGCGCGCAACTACCTCGAGGGCCTGACGATGCTGGCCTCCATGCGTCTGTGCGCCAACGCCCCGGCCCAGTACGCGATCCAGGCCGCGCTCGGCGGCCGGCAGTCCATCCACGAGCTGACCGCACCGGGCGGCCGTCTGCACGAGCAGCGCGACCGCGCCTGGGAGAAGCTCAACGAGATCCCCGGCGTGTCCTGTGTGAAGCCGAAGGGCGCGCTGTACGCCTTCCCGCGCCTGGATCCGAAGGTGCACCCGATCCACGACGACGAGAAGTTCGTCCTGGACCTGCTGTTGCGGGAGAAGATCCAGGTGGTCCAGGGCACCGGCTTCAACTGGCCCGCTCCCGACCACTTCCGCATCCTCACGCTTCCGCACGCGGACGACCTGGAGGCGGCGATCGGGCGGATCGGCCGGTTCCTCGGCGGATACCGCCAGTAGGGGGCGGCCGTCTGGCTCAATCCGCCCTGCCGGCGCGGCATGCCTGTGGCACGGTGCCGTTAGACGGATACAGGAAGGGCACGGCGTGGGCGACCTCATTCTCGTCCGGCACGGGGAGACCGAGTGGTCGTTGTCCGGGCGGCACACCGGCCGGACCGACGTCCCGCTGACCGACAACGGCCGGGAGCAGGCGCGTCGGCTGGCGCCGCTGATCGCACGGCACCACATCGCCGCGGCGTTCGTCAGCCCGATGCAGCGGGCCCTGGAGACGGCCCGGCTGGCCGGTATCGGCGGAGCGCGCGTCGACGCGGACCTGTCCGAATGGGACTACGGCGGGTACGAGGGGGTCACGACCTTCGAGATCCACCGGACGCGGCCGGACTGGTTCCTGTTCACCGACGGGGTCGCACCCGGACCGCCCGAGCATCCCGGGGAGAGCCCCGACGATGTAGGGACGCGCGCGGACCGCATGCTCGCCAAGATCGACGCGGCGCTGGGCGATGCCGAGGGCAGCGTGGTCGTGGTCTCCCACGGCCATTTCCTGCGGGTGCTGACCGCGCGGCGCCTCGGCCTGTCCGCCTCGGCCGGTGCGCTGTTCCTGCTCTCCACCGGAACGATGAGCCGGCTGGGCCTCGAGCACCGCCGCCATGTCGTGGCCGGCTGGAATGTCAGACCCGACGCGTACTGTTCGCATGGGTCCCTCTCCGCGGGAGAGGCGGGACTCCCGGAGCACTGACCCGGACTCCGGGCGCCGGTCCCCGGTCCGGTCCGCCCGCGCGGGAAGGAGCACGCCGTGACCCGGCCGCCGACCGCCGCGCAGCTGCGTGTCATCAACACCGCCGACCCCGTGACCGGGCGCCTTCGCGGAACGGACGCCCAGCTCTCCGCCCTGGTGAAGCGGGGCCTCGCCTTCCGGCATCCGCGTCCGCCGCACGACCACTTCCTGACGCCCGCGGGCCATCGGATCCGGGAGGCGCCGTCCGTCGAGGAACCGGCTGGTTCGGCCGCGCCCCCGGGGGACACGGGTGTGTTCGCCGCGCGCGTGGGCGGCGAGGACGGCGCGGACACGACCCCCGCGCGGCGGCGGGAGGTGCACAGTGCCTGGCAGGGGCTGCTGGAACTGCGCCGGATGACAAATCCGGGCGACGCCGTGGACCGCCCGTGCGCCTGGGAGCGCGCCAATCTGGTGCGGTCCGCCGCGCTCGCGCTGGAGGCGGCGGGACATCGTCCCGCGCCGGGCGACGGCGAGGGTTATCGGGTGCGGGCGACGGCGCAGCCTGAGGCGATCGCCGTCCACCACGAGGACCTCACGGCGCTGCGCGCCTGCGCGGCCACGCTGGAGGAGGCGGGCTGGCAGGTGAGCGAGCACTCGGAGCCGAAAACCCGGGCGCGGTATCTCCTGGCGTCGCCGCGGCGCAGATGAGCCGCCCATGGCGTGAACGGCCCGTCACCGGAGGGCGGTTGTCCTCGGCCGGACGATCGGGGCGCTGAGCCCTGACGTAGATTTCCTACGTCTGATGCCGTCACCTTGGAGGAAGCTCATGGCCGACACCGCCGCAGCCCCGTTCTCCGTCGGGGTCACCGTCCGCGGGTACGAGACCGACGCCCTGGGACACCTCAACCAGAGTGTCTATCTGCAGTACGCCGAGCACGCGCGCTGGAGCATTCTCCAGGCCGCCGGGGTGGGTCCGTCCGAGCTGCTCGCCAAGGGCGTCGGACCGGTGGTCCTCGAAACGAAGATCCGCTACCTGCGCGAACTGCGCGCAGGCGACGAGGTCGAGGTGACGTGCGCCTTCGAGTGGGGCGAGGGCAAGACCTTCCGGGTGATGCAGACGATCCTCAAGGCGGACGGCACGGTCTCCGCGGAGATCGCGTCGGTCGGCGGGCTGATGGACCTCAAGGAGCGCAGGCTGGTGGCCGACCCGCAGGGGTACTTCCGGTCACTGGCACTCGAACCGGAGGCGTTCGGTCTGTGAGGTCCCCGGCCTACGCGCCCAGCTGCTCCGGACGGTGCTCCACGTCGTAGGCGGCGCGCGCCTCGGCGATGTGGACGCGGTTGCGCTCGGCCCAGTCGGTCAGCCGTTGCAGGGTCTCGTGCAGTTCCTGGGCCATGGGCGTGAGTGCGTACTCCACCTTCGGCGGTACCGTCGGATGGACGGTACGGGTGACCAGTCCGTCGCGTTCCAGATTGCGCAGCGTCAGCGTGAGCATGCGACGGCTGATGCCCTCGATGCCGCGCTCCAGCTCCGTGAAGCGGATCGGCCCGTGCGCGGCCGCCACCAGGATCTGCACGCTCCACTTGCCGGCGACCCTGTCAAGAACCTCGCGGACCGGGCACGCGTACGCGTTGACGACCTGCGCGGTAACACCGGTGTTCCTCTGGGACATCGAACTGCCTCCTTACGCCGCCCTCCATGGTCACTGACGATTGACCCCGTTACAAGTCGTGCACCTTTGGTGACCATGGAGATGACGGAGGCCACGAGGTCATGTCGACCACGACCGGGGCATCGGCGCGGGTGGCGTCGCCGCACCGCACGTACTCTCGCTGGGCATCCCTCGCCGTTCTGTGCGCGGGAACGCTGATGACGATCCTGGACGGCAACATCGTCACCGTGGCGATGCCGGCCATCCAGAGCGACCTCGGGTTCAGCGGGCCTGGACTCGCCTGGGTCGTCAACGCGTATCTGATCCCCTTCGGCGGGCTGCTCCTGCTGGCGGGACGGCTCGGGGACCTGGTGGGCCGCAAACGGATGTTCGCGGCGGGGCTCGCCGTGTTCACCGCGGCCTCCGTGCTGTGCGGGGTGGCCACCGGGCAGGGCGTGCTGGTGGCGGCGCGGGCCGTGCAGGGCGTCGGCGGCGCCATGGCGTCCGCGGTGGTACTCGGCATGCTGGTCGCGCTGTTCCCCGAGCCGCGGGAACAGACCCGCGCCATCGCCGTGTTCAGCGCAGTCGGAGCGGCGGGTGGAGCACTCGGCACCTTCCTCGGCGGGGCACTGACGCAGGTTCTGGGCTGGCACTGGATCTTCCTGATCAATCTGCCCATCGGGGTGGCCGCCCTGATCGCCGCGGTCCGTGTGGTGGCACCGGAGGACGGCGCCGGGCTCGGCAGGGGCGCCGACTATCCGGGGGCGGCCCTCGTCACCGGCGCGCTGATGCTCACGGTGTACGTCATCGTCGGCGCCGGTGACCGCGGACCGACCGCCACGCTGCTGTCGGCCGTGCTCGCCGCCGCCCTCTTCGTGGCCTTCGCCCTCCGTCAGGCGCGGGCCGCACGGCCCCTGCTGCGGCTGCGGCTGTTCCGCTCCCGCCTGGTGACCGGCGCGAACGCCGTGCAGATCCTGATGATCGGGACGATGTACGGCTTCCAGTTCATCGGCGCGCTGTATCTGCAACGGGTCCTCGGATACAGCGAGTTGGCGACGGGCACGGCCTTCCTGCCGGCACCCGTCGCGATCGGGGTGCTGATGCTCGGCCTGTCCGCGCGGACCATCGGCCGGTTCGGTGCGTACCGGGTCCTGCTCGCCGGACTGGTGCTGATCACCGCGGGAATGGCACTGCTGAGCCGCGCGCCGGCCGACGGCTCCTACCTCCCCGACGTCCTGCCACCGCTGCTCCTGCTGGCCGCCGGCTTCGCGGCCGCGATGCCCGCGCTGACCGGGCTCGCCATGTCGGGGGCGCGGGAGGAGGACGCGGGTGCGGCCTCGGGGCTTTTCAACACCACGCAGGTGGTGGGCGGTTCACTGGGTCTCGCGGCCCTGTCGACACTCGCGGCGAGCCGCACCGAAGGGCTGCTCCGACGGGGTGCGGGGCTGCTGCCGGCCACCGCGGACGGCTATCGGCTCGCGTTCATGGTGGCGACGGGGTTCGCGCTGGCGGCACTCGTACTGGCGGCGGGGGTGCTGCGGCGACGGACGTGACCGGCGGTGAGGTGGCGATGCGACGAGCCGTGAGCTCCGCCCGGGCGGAGCTCACGGCGGCCGCGTCCGGTCAGGCACCGTGCGAGGCGGATATCGGGTGCGGACGTCGTCCCGGGGTGCGATGCTGCACGTCCATGGCACCCCGAACGATCAAGCCGAGTCTGTACATCTCCGTGGACATCGAGGCCGACGGCCCGATTCCGGGCCCGTACTCCATGCTCAGCCTGGGCGCGGCGGTGGCCGGCTTCCAGGACGCCCGGGGCTTCACCGCGGCCGATCCGCAGCAGCAGACCTTCTACCGCGAACTGCGCCCCATCAGCGAGGAGTTCGACCCGCAGGCGCTGGCGGTGAGCGGGCTCGACCGGGAGCGGCTGAAGGCCGAGGGAAGTGAACCCGAGGTGGCGCTCACGGAGTTCGGGGACTGGGTGCGTGAAGTGAGCGCCGGCGGGCAGCCCGTGATGTGCGGCTACCCGGCCTCGTACGACTGGACGTTCCTGTACTGGTATCTGATCCGCTTCACGGGGGCGAGCCCGTTCGGCCACTCCGGCTGCCTGGACATGAAGACCCTCTACGCGACGAAGGCGGGGCTCCCCCTGCGGGCGGTCGCCAAGCGCACGATGCCGCCCCGTCTGCTCTCGAAGCGTCCTCACTCGCACCACGCCCTGGACGACGCGATGGAGCAGGTCGAGCTCCTCGCCAACCTCATGGCATGGCCGGGTCCCGCTCAGGCACCACCCCCGCACCGGCTCGGTGCGCCGCCGCGATCTCCTCGCCCGCGTCCATGGGACGGCTCGTTTCCTCGGCCCCTCGGCGCCGGCCCAGGTGGTGGAAGACGAGATTGAGCAGGACGGCGGCCACACAGCCGGCCGAGATGCCGGAGTCCAGCACGATCCGCGCCGTCCGCGGGAAGGCGTGGTAGAAGTGCGGGGCCGTGATGGGGATGATGCCCACGGCCAGTGAGACGGCCACGATCAGCACGTTGTCGTCCTTGTCCAGTCCGGCCCGCACGAGGGTCTGGATGCCGCTCGCGGCCACCGAGCCGAACAGGACCACCCCCGCCCCGCCCAGGACCGGGCGCGGTACGACGGCGATGAGCGAGACGGCCATCGGGCACAGCCCCAACAGGACGAGGAAACCACCGCCGGTGGCGACGACGAAGCGGCTGCGGATCCGCGTCATGGCGACGAGGCCGATGTTCTGCGCGAAGGCGCTGCACATGAAGCCGTTGAACAACGGACTCAGTGCGGAGCCGAGTGTGTCGGCGCGCAGGCCGGCCGCGATGGTCCGCTCGTCGGCCGGACGCCCCACGATCTCGCCGAGGGCGAGCATGTCGGCTGTCGACTCGGTCATCGAGACCACCATCACCACGCACAGGGACAGGATCGCGGCCAGGCGGAACTGCGGTGCCCCGAAGTGGAACGGGGCCGGGAAGCCGATCACGTCCGCGTCCAGGACGGGCGTGAGGTCGATGACCCCGAAGGGGATCGCGACGAGCGTGCCGGCGATCAGGCCGAGCAGGACCGCGATCTGCTTGACGAAACCGCGGGTGAAGCGGCGCAGCAGCAGGACGACGACGAGGGTGACCCCCGCCAGGGAGAGTTGTGCCGCGGACCCGTAGTCGTCCGCGGCGGGGTCGGGCCCCTGCGCCCAGCCGAAGGCGACCGGCAGGAGCGAGACCCCGATGAGGGTGATGACCGTTCCCGTCACGACCGGCGGGAAGAAGCGGACGGCCTTGCTGAAGAAGGGGGCCGCCAGGAAACCCAGCAGCCCGGCCACGACGACCGCGCCGAAGATGACCGGCAGGGCGTCGGACGGGTCGTCGGTGGACGCGGCGATCGCGGTCATGGGCGCGACTCCGGCGAAGGTGGCGCCGTTGACGAACGGCAACCGGGCGCCGATCTTCCAGATGCCGAGGGTCTGCAGAAAGGTGGCGATGCCCGCGGTGAAAAGACAGGCGCCGGTGAGGAAGGTCAGGTCGGTGCCGGTCAGGCCCACGGCGGCGCCGACGATCAGAGGTGGGGCGACGACCCCGGCGTACATGGCGGCCACATGTTGCAGGCCACTGGCCGCCATCTTGAGGGCGGGGAGTTTCTCGTCGACTGGGTGGGCGGCCACGGTGGTTCCTCCGGTCGGTTGCACGTCGGCTCCGACGTGGGTTTCAAGGAGGTGGTGCATGTGGTCCGGTGTGTTCGGGGAAGGAAGTCCGTTCCGGGGCACGCACGTCCCTGCGTGCCCCGGAGACGGGTGCCGTGGATCCCGCTCGGGTCCACGGCCGCCGGCCGGGAGCCGTCCCTCCCCGCCGGAGTACTCGGCTGCTCAGTCGCGCCCGGCGATCCGTGCCAGGCGCCGGGCCTCGTCCCGTGTGGAGCGGGCGACGGCTTCCTCGTCGACGTGCAGCAGACGGCCGTTCTCGACGACCGGTTCGCCGTTCACCAGCGAGAGCGTGACCGGGGCCGCCGCACCGAGGACCAGCGCGGTCACCGGGTCGGCGATCGAGGCGTGGGCCAGGGTGTCGAGCTTCCAGAGCACGAGGTCGGCGAGCTTGCCCGGCTCCAGGGAACCGATCTCCGCGGAGCGGCCCAGGACCTGAGCGCCCCCGTACGTGCCCAGGCGCAATGCCTGACGGGCGTTCAGGGCGGCTTCCCGATGGGCGCCCAGCCGGTTGATCAGCACCGCGTTGCGCAGCTCGGTGTGGAGTTCGCCGGACTCGTTGGAGGCCGTGCCGTCGACACCGAGCCCGACCGGTACGCCGGCGGCGAGCATGTCGGGGACCCGGGCGATACCCGCCGCCAGACGGGCGTTGGACGAGGGGCAGTGCGCAACCCCGGTCCGTGTGCGGGCGAAGGCGGCGATGTCGGAGTCGTTCATGTGGACGCAGTGCGCCATCCACACGTCCTCGCCGAGCCAGCCGGTGGACTCGAAGTAGTCCGTCGGGCCCATGCCGAACAGCTCGTGGCAGAACTTCTCCTCCTCCACCGTCTCGGACCCGTGGGTGTGCAGCCGCACGCCCTTCCGCCGTGCCAGCTCCGCGCCCTGGCGGAGCAGTTCGGTGCTGACGGAGAACGGGGAGCAGGGCGCGACCGCCACCTGGACCATGGCGTCGAACGAGGCGTCGTGGTGTTCGTCGACGGTCGCCTCGGTCGCGGCCAGCGCACCTTCCAGGGTCTCGACCGCGAAGTCCGGCGGCAGACCGCCGTCCTTCTCGCTGCGGTCCATCGAGCCACGGGCCAGGGTGAACCGGACGCCCGTCTCACGGGCGGCGCGGATGACGGCGCCGGACAGGTCGCCGGCGCCCTTGGGGTGGACGTAGTGATGGTCCATGGCGGTGGTCACGCCGCCGCGGGCCATCATGGCCAGTGAACCCTGTGCGGCCGCGTAGACCATGGGCTCGTCGATGCGCGCCCAGATCGGGTACAGCGCCACGAGCCAGTCGAACAGGTTGTGGTCCGTCGCCAGGCCCCGGGTGATCCACTGGTAGAAGTGGTGGTGGGTGTTGACCAGGCCGGGGGTGACCAGGTGGCCGGAGGCGTCGACGCGCCGCACGACGTTCTCCAGGTTCTCCGGCGCCCCGCCGGCGCCGACCGCCTCGATCCGGTTCCCGGCGACGACGACATGGCCCGAGGCGTACTCGGTGTCGTCGGCGTCCACGGACGCGATCGCACAGTTCTCGATGACGATGCGCCGGTCTGCTGCCACGGTTCGTCCTTTTCGCTCTGTGGAGAGGGCACGGCAGGACCCCGGAGGTTCGAGTGCCGCGGCCCGGGGGCCTCGGGTGCCGAAGGAGGAGGGTGCCCCCGGAGGGCCGGGGGCACCCGGTGCGTCAGAGGTTGGTGAGGTCCACCGGGATCCTCGCCTCGCAGCCGTCCCGCAGCACGGTGGCCTCGATCAGGCCGTACGGGCGGTCGGCGGCGAGGTACACCTCGTTGTCGTTCTTCAGTCCGAACGGCTCCAGGTCCACCAGGAAGTGGTGCTTGTTCGGCAGTGAGAAGCGGACCTCGTCGACCTCGTCGCGGTGCTCGATGATGCGTGCCCCCATCTCGTACAGCGTCTGCTGCAGCGACAGGGAGTAGGTGTCGGCGAAGGCCTGGAGCAGGTGCTTCCTGATCTGCTCGTAGGACTTCTCCCAGTCGGGCATCTCCCGCGCGTCCTCGGTCCAGTTGAACCGCCAGCGGCCGGAGACCTCGGTGGCCAGGATGCGGTCGTGGGCCTCGGGGAGAGTCGTGTACTTGTCCTTGACGTAGCCCCAGAACTCGGAATCGGTCGAGTTCATCACGACGAGGTCCTTCAGACCCGAGACGACCTCCCATGTCCCACCGTCGTATGTGATCTGCGCAAGCCGTGTCTCGCGGCCCTCGCGGACGAAGGAGTGGGCGCCTTCACCGGAGGTCTCGATCCGCTGCCAGGCGTACTCCTCGATGCGGATGCGGGCGCGCCGGATGGGCTCCTGCGAGGTCACGAAGTGCCGGGCCAGATGGATGCCGAACTGCTCGGCGGACTCGATGCCGTACTCCTTGGCGAACGCGTACACCGTGTTCTTGGTGGTGTCGGTCGGCAGGACGTGGGCGTTCGAGCCGGAGTAGTGGACCTCCTCCATGTCGCCGGAGAGCGACACCGAGACATTGAGGTCCTTGACGTGGTGGGTGGCGCCGTCCCTCGTGATCTTGACGACGCGGTTCTCCGCCTTGCCGTACTGGTTCTGCCCCAGGACCGCCGGGCGGGCCGGGTGGGAATGGTCTGCCATGGTGTCTGCTAGCTCCCTCGGTATACGGAGTAGCCGAACGGGTTGAGCAGCAGCGGTACGTGGTAGTGCTCGCCCGGCACGACCGCGAACGTGATCGCCACCTCCGGGAAGAACACCCCTGCCGCACCACTGTCCCGATTCGCGGGGGCGTCCTGCTGCGCATCGGCTTGCTTCTTCTCGAAGTACGCCTCGACTGCGAAGTCGAGCCGTACGTGGGTCGTTCCCTCCGGCGGGGCCGGGAGGTCCTTGCACCGGCCGTCCGCGTCGGTCGCGCCGCCGCCGAGCTCCCGCCAGTCCGCGCCCCGGCCCGATCGGGCAAGGAGGCGGACGGCGACTCCCCCGGCGGGGCGGCCGGCGCTGGTGTCCAGGATGTGCGTGGACACGGAGGCGGTGGTCTCGGTGCTCATGCGGATTCCTCTTCAGGCGGTGTCGAGCAGTCGGGCGAGCCGAACACGGTTGATCATGCCCAGTTCGGTGCGGACGATCTCCCGCTCCTGCTCCGGCGCGTTGCCGATCCGTTCCCTGGCCGCGTCACGCATCTGCTCCCCGGTCTTCCCGGTCGCGCAGATCAGGAAGACATGGCCGAACTTCTCCTGGTACGCCAGATTGAGTTCGAGCATCTCCGCCTTGAGTTCCTCGGCGGCCCCGGCCATACCGCGCTGTTCACGGGCCGAGGCGGGGTCCCCGGTCCGGGGGCGGCCGATCGGGGGGTGTCCCGCCAGGGCCTCGTCCAGGTCTTCCGCGGTCAGTCCGGCCACGGCGGCGTCGCTCGCGGCGTACAGGTCCCCGGCCGCCGTGCAGGGGCGCGCGGCGAGCAGCCGCCCGGCCCATGCCGTGGAGGCGCACACCTCCAGGAGCACGGCCCGGGCCGCGGGCTCCGCCAGGGAGTTGAACCGGGTGAGACCCGGCGGCATGGAAGTCGAAGTCACGGGAGCCTCCGCGGACTGGGGGCTGAACGGCTTGCGAACAGCTAACGCCCACCCGCGACGCAACGTCAACACTTTGTTGAAAATTCAGGGCCGCGAGGGTCGGAACACGGAAACCGCCACCCGGACACCGGGCGGCGGTTCGCGGCGGACTCAGGAGAGGGACTCCGGGGCCGGTCAGGCCCCCTTCTCACGATTCAGGTAGTTGTAGACGGTGAAGCGGCTCACGCCGAGGGCCCCGGCGACGGTCTCCACCCCATGGCGCACGGAGAAGGCACCGCGCGCCTCCAGTATCCGTACGACCTCCTGCTTGGCCTTGCGGTCCAGCTCGGCCAGCGGCTTGCCGCACCGGCGCTCCATCGCGGCCAGGATGTGATCGAGCGAGTCGGCGAGTTGGGGCAGGCGCACGGCGACGACGTCCGTGCCCTCCCAGGCCAGTACGACATCGTCGGGGCCGGCCTGGTCCGGGGGCAGCATCTCGCCGCCCATGGCGTCGACGAGCGGCTTCACGGCCGCGACGAACGGCTCGTCGCCGAGGCCCGTCACTCCCCCTCCCCGATCACGTTGACCTGCAGGGAGATCCGGGTGGCACCGGCCTCGAGGGACTTGCGCAGCACCGCGCCGACGGCGTCGAGCACCACGTCGGCACCCCCCTCCGCGGTGTTGCCGAACGGGCCCACGTCCACGGCGTCCAGTTCGGCCGAACCGAGGACCTCCCGGGCGACCAGCGCATGGGCCGGCGCCTCGTCGAGATCGAAGGGCTCGGTCGTGAACTCCACCCTCAGTCGCACCTGTGCCCCCATGGCATCTCCTCCGACCCGCGCGCATCCGCCGGGTCCACCCTCGGGGTCGGACCGCCCCGGCCGCCTGCAGAGACCTTAACGGACCACCCCGCCGGAGCCCGTCCCGAAAAGAGGGCGGGAGCAGCACCCGGCCCGCACCCCGCCGGGGACGGCCCGGTTTTCGGCGCACGCCCTTGACAGCCTTCACACCCGGCGGCAGGCTTTCCATCAAGCAGAAATACAGTTCCGCAATACGGAAAAGGAGCGGCACCCCGATGGGATTCGCGGACCAGCGCTTCAACGTCAACCTGTCGATCCTCTTCACGGAGCTGCCCCTCCTGGAACGTCCGGCGGCGGCCGCCGCCGCGGGCTTCACCGCGGTCGAACTGTGGTGGCCCTGGGCCGACTCCCCCACCCCGGAGCGGTCCCGGCTCGACGCCCTGAAAAAGGCGATCGAGGACGCGGGAGTCCGGCTCACCGGGCTGAACTTCTACGCAGGGCAGCTTCCGGGGCCCGACCGCGGGGCGCTGTCGGTCCCGGGCGAGGAGTCGGAGAAGTTCCGCGCCAACGTCGACGTCGCGGCGGACTTCGCGCAGTCGCTCGGCTGCAAGGCGCTCAACGCCCTGTACGGCAACCGCGTCGACGGTGTGGACCCCGCCGCACAGGACGCGCTCGCCCTGGAGAACCTGGTGCTCGCGGCGCGGGCCGCGGAGCGCATCGGGGCCGTGTTGCTGGTCGAGGCCCTCAACAAGCCGGAGTCACCGCTGTACCCCCTGGTGAGCGCTCCCTCCGCGATGGAGGTCGTGGACGCGGTCGACGCCGCGACCGGCCTCGGCAACGCGAGGTTCCTGATGGACCTGTACCACCTGTCGATGAACGGCGAGGACCTGCCGTCGGTGATCAAGCGGTATGCGTCGAGGACCGGCCACGTCCAGATCGCCGACAACCCCGGCCGCGGCGCACCGGGCACGGGGTCCCTTCCCCTCGAGGACCTCCTCGACCGACTGGCCGAGGCGGGCTACGACGGCTGGGTCGGCCTGGAGTACAAGCCGGGGGACGCACCGAGCGCCGATGCCTTCGGCTGGCTGCCGGCCCACGCACGCGCCGCCCGCTGAGCGGCAACCCAACGACGTATCGCAGCAGTCAGAGAGGCACCCCATGACCACCACGCTCCCCAAGATCGCCTGGATAGGCCTCGGCATCATGGGCTCCCCCATGTCGGAGCACCTGATCAAGGCGGGATACGACGTCACCGGCTACACCCTGGAGCAGGAGAAGCTGGAGCGGCTGAGCGCCGCGGGCGGCACCGCGGCCGGTTCCGTCGCCGAGGCCGTCCGGGGCGCCGATGTCGTGATCACGATGGTGCCCGCGTCCCCGCAGGTCGAGGCCGTCGCATACGGCCCGGACGGCATCCTGGAGAACGCCCGGCCCGGCACCCTGCTGATCGACATGTCCTCGATCACCCCGCGGACATCCGTCGATCTCGCGGCGGCCGCCGGGAAGAAGGGCATCCGGGTGCTCGACGCCCCGGTCTCCGGCGGTGAGGCAGGCGCGGTCGAGGCCGTGCTGTCGATCATGGTCGGCGGTGAGGGGACCGACTTCGACGCGGCGCGGCCGATCTTCGAGGCGCTCGGCAGGACCGTCGTCCTGTGCGGTCCGCACGGATCGGGCCAGACGGTGAAGGCCGCCAACCAGCTGATCGTCGCGGTGAACATCCAGGCGTGCGCCGAGGCCGTGGTGTTCCTGGAGAGGTCGGGCGTGGATCTCGGAGCGGCCCTCGACGTCCTGGGCGGCGGACTCGCCGGCTCCACGGTGCTGGCGCGCAAGAAGGACAACTTCCTGAACCGCGACTTCAAGCCGGGCTTCCGCATCGACCTGCACCACAAGGACATGGGCATCGTCACGGACGCGGCCCGCACCGTGGGTGCCGCCATCCCGGTGGGTGCCGTGGTCGCCCAACTGGTCGCCAGTCTGCGGGCGCAGGGCGACGGTGGACTGGACCACTCGGCCCTGCTGCGCGGTGTGGAACGCCTCTCCGGCGAGCAGGTCTGACACCTCAAAGACTCCGGGCCGCGGCGGCGCCGACAACTGTCCTGTCGCGCCCAAGGCGCCGCCACGGCCCGGAAACCAGCTTCGACGAGCCCGAGACCGCGTCCGGACCCTGACGGAAGGTCGGGAAGCGGACGCATGACCCGCCGCCGACGGCGACCCGGATGAGGGGTGGTCGCCGGCCCCGGCGGCGGGTTGGGGGAGGGCCGCGGCGGCGTGCGAGCCAGTGCGGTGGTGAAGGCCCGGGGCCTGCTTCTCGACCCGAGAGAGGCCGGCACCGGACCGTCGCACCCGTCGCGGTCCCCCCTCATGTAAGCACCGGGAGCGCCGGACACGGAACGACGCGTGTCCGGCGCCCTCGGTGTGCCCGGGTGCGGATCGGCCCTGACGGCAGGAGCCTGAAGACATGCAGAACCCAACGGAACATCCGCACATCGTGGTGCACTCCCCGGCCCTGGACGGCTCGCGCCGGGTCACCGAGGGCCCGGTGACCCTCGGGATCGCCAGTCACCTGGACGATGTCGTCGAGATCCTGCGCCTGGCCGACCTGGACCGGATCGAGGTCGAGGAGAGCGACCTCATCGAGTGGCAGGGCGGCGGGCCCGACGACTGGCCGGGCCTGTCCGAGCACGACACCGAATGAGCCCGCCTACGCCCGCGGGCGTACACCGGGTACGCAACCCTCAAATCAACCTCTGAACACCGCCCAGAAGGCTTCAACTCCCCCTTGGCCGGGGCAGATTCGAGGCACGCGGGGCCCGCCGACACGGGGGCGGCGGGCCCCGCCCCGTTCGGAGGATTCCATGGGCGACACCGAGACGAATCGGCCCGAGCCGCACGAGATCGCTTTTCTGCGGGGCGGTCCGCGCGCCGCCGTCACGGTCGCCGTGCTCGACCTGCATCTGCGCGGCGCCGTCGAGGCGGGCCGAGCGGGCACGATGCGGACAGCACGGGCGCTCGGCGCCGCGGGCCGGCCCGTGCCCGCGCTCACCAAGGCCGTGCATTCCGCGCTCTACCGGCCCGCGGGACTGCGGCAGTTGATGGACCGACGAGGCGTGCGCGAGGCTCTCAACGAACTGCGCCGGGAACTCGTGGCGGCCGGACTGCTGCGCGGCTTCCTGCCCGGCCCCACGGTGTCCGGGCGGCGCCTGCGCGGGCACCTTCGGGACGGCGCCCCTCTCCCCGCGTCGAGGACGGGACTGTCCGACGACGAAGTGCTGCTCGCCGTCGCGCTGTACGGCGACCGGGCGCTGACCGCGCTCGTACCGCGCTTCGCAGGCGAGGCGGGGCTCGTCGGGCGGAGCGGGACCACGGAGCTCGAGCTGCGGCAGTCCTGGGGCGGGGGCGACGGCTCGGGCCTGTCCTGCGGCACGACATGAGGTCGCTCGGGTCCGGCGGAGTGGCGGTCCGCGCCGCGGGACGAGGTCCCGGGTGCGCGTCGTACGGCGCGTGGAGCGTGGGCCGCCGGACGTCAGTCGTGGGGGTGGGCAGGGACCCGGCAACGGCCGGCCGGGCCGCACACGGAGGGCCCGCGCGGGAGAGGTGAGGGCCCCGCCGCACGGAGGGCCCTCACGTTGTGTCAGACCTTCAGTGTCCTGATGGACGTGGGCGCGTGCTCGGGCTCGGTGGCGATCTCCTCGAACTCGACCACCTGGGAGATGTCGTTGGTGGTCGACATCGAGATGTTGGTGACGCGCTCCAGGATCGCCTCGACGACGACCGGGACCCGGTACTCGGCGGCGAGCTTCCTGGCCTGCTCGAAGGCGGCGCCCAGTTCGTTCGGGTCGGTCACCCGGATCGCCTTGCAGCCCAGGCCCTCGGCGACCTTCACATGGTCGACGCCGTAGACGCCGAGCTCGGGCGAGTTGATGTTCTCGAACTCCAGGTTGACCTGGAAGTCGATCTCGAACGCCCGCTGCGCCTGGCGGATCAGGCCCAGATAGGCGTTGTTCACCAGCACATGGATGTACGGGATCCGGTGCTGGGCCCCGACGGCCAGCTCCTCGATCAGGAACTGGAAGTCGTAGTCCCCGGACAGGGCGACCACGGGCGCCTCCGGGTCGGCCTTGGCCACGCCGAGCGCGGCCGGGACGGTCCAGCCGAGCGGTCCGGCCTGGCCGCAGTTGATCCAGTGGCGCGGCTTGAAGACGTGCAGCATCTGGGCGCCGGCGATCTGTGAGAGGCCGATGGTGGAGACGTACCGTGTCTCGGGACCGAAGACCTTGTTCATCTCCTCGTAGACGCGCTGCGGTTTGATCGGGATGTCGTCGAAGTGTGTCCGGCGCTGGAGGCGGGCCCTCTTCTCCTGGGCGGCGGCGGCCCATTCGGAGCGGTCGGGAAGCCGGCCCGCCGCCTTCAGCTCGCGTGCCGCCGCGACGAACAGCTCGAGGGCCGCCTTGGCGTCGGAGGTGATGCCGTAGTCCGGGGCGAAGATCTTGCCGATCTGCGTGGGCTCGATGTCCACGTGCACGAACGTGCGTCCCGCCGTGTAGACGTCGAGCCGGCCGGTGTGGCGGTTGGCCCAGCGGTTGCCGATACCGAGGACGAAGTCGGACTCCAGGAACGTCGCGTTGCCGTGGCGGTGCGAGGTCTGCAGGCCCACCATTCCGGCGTTCAGCTCGTGGTCGTCGGGCAGGACACCCCAGCCCATCAGCGTGGGAACCACCGGAGTGCCCGTCAGTTCCGCGAATTCCACGAGGAGTTCGGCGGCGTCGGCGTTGATGACACCGCCGCCGGCCACGATGAGCGGACGTTCGGAGGAGTTGAGCAGTCCGATCGCCTTGTCGATCTGGGCGCGGGTCGCCGCCGGTTTGTAGACCGGCAGCGGCTCGTAGGTCTCCGGGTCGAACTCGATCTCGGTGAGCTGGACGTCGACCGGCAGATCGACGAGGACCGGGCCCGGACGGCCGGAGCGCATCAGATGGAAGGCCTGCTGGAAGACACCCGGGACCTGTGCCGCCTCCAGGACGGTGACGGCCATCTTCGTGACCGGCCTCGCGATCGACGCGATGTCGACGGCCTGGAAGTCCTCCTTGTGGATGACCGCGGTCGGCGCCTGACCGGTGATGCACAGAATCGGGATCGAGTCGCCGATGGCGGAGTACAACCCGGTGATCATGTCGGTCCCGGCCGGACCGGACGTGCCGATGCAGACGCCGATGTTGCCGGGGCGCGTACGGGTGTAGCCCTCCGCCATGTGGGAGGCGCCCTCGACATGGCGGGCCAGGGTGTGGTGGATCCCACCGGCGGCCCTCAGGGCCGCGTAGAAGGGGTTGATCGCCGCACCCGGGACCCCGAACGCGTCGCTGACGCCTTCGCGTTTGAGGATCTCGACTGCCGCGCGGGCAGCGGTCATACGAGCCATTGAGTACTCCTGCCTCGGCTGTCGGACTCGCGCTCCCGTCGCGCCCCGCGGTGAGCACTTTCGTATTGTGGAATTTGTTTTCTACTATCTGGAATCAATCTAGGTGGGCGGGCCGGAGGCGTCAAGGGCGGCTGACGCCCGGCTTCCCGGTTGACGAAGCGAAGGACAAGCGGGGGATCTCGGGAGCACCATGGGAGCGCTGTCCGGAACCGACGCCTTGGAGTGGGCCATGCCCGAGACCGTGCCGGTGCGCTGCCCGGCCTGTGGGCGCGAGCACCTCTACACCGCGCCGGCCTATCCGTGCCCGTGCGGCACGCCCGTCACCCCGCCGCTGGACCGCCTCGCGGCACCGCGCGTCGTCACCCGACCCACCTGGGACGACGCATGGGTCACGGTCCGTTGCGGTTCCTGCGGCCGGGTGGGCGAGTGGCCGCAGCCGGAGCTGGGCTGCTCGTGCGGAACGATGCTCAGGTTCCCCCTGCGCCGCGAACCACGACCGGCACCCGCCGCACCGGCGGGCCCGGACGCCGTCGGCGCGAGCCCGGGGGCAACGCACGGAGGTGGCACGGCAGCCCCGTTGCGCGGCGGGAACGGTGAGCCGCCCCGGGGCGTCTTCCAGCCCGTCGCCATCCGCACCGCCCGGGACGCCGTCACCGCGGCCGCGCTGTATCTGCGCTGGCTCGGCTACCGCCACGTCCGGCGCGCGGACCAGCGGCAGCCGAAGGGGATCGGGCTCGCGGCGCGCGGGATCCTCGCGCAGGTGGACCCGACGCTGCTCCCGGCCGAACTGCGGGACGTGGAATGCCTCTGGCTGACCGCCATGTCCGCGTCCGCCCGCTGCGTCTACTTCTCACTCGCGGGCTACGACGACGACGCGCGTTCCATGGCCGACCGTCTCGACGTCCCGCTCTTCGTCCTCGACCTCACCGGCACACCGCAGCCGGTGAACAGCCCGGCCGACGAACTGGCCGCCGGCCGGGCCCGGTGACGCCCGTTCCCAGGGTCCGTCGTTCGGATCAGGTCGGCCGGGAGAGACCGCGCCATTCGATCGACGCCGAGATGATCCGGACGACAGGCCCTACTTGTGCGCGTAGGTCTCGCGCAGCTCGATCTTGCGCACCTTCCCCGAGACGGTCATCGGGAAGGAGCCGAGGATCTGCAGTCTGCTCGGGACCTTGTAGTGGGCGAGCCGTCCCTCACAGAAGGCCCGCACCTCCTGAAGCGTCGGCGGATCGGCCGGATCGCGCGGGATGACGCAGGCGAGGACCTCCTCGCCGTACCGCTCGTGGGGAACCCCGACCACCTGGACGTCGGCGATCTTCGGATGCTTGTACAGGAACTCCTCGATCTCGCGCGGGTAGACGTTCTCGCCGCCACGGATGATCATGTCCTTGATTCGGCCGACGATCTCGACGTAGCCGTCCTCGCGCATCATCGCGAGGTCGCCCGTGTGCATCCAGCGGCCGGGGTCGACGGCCTCGGCGGTCTTGTCGGGCTCGTTCCAGTAGCCCAGCATCACGCTGTAGCCGCGGGTGCACAGTTCGCCGGTGGTGCCGCGCGGCACGGTGACCCCGGCCGGGTCGACGACCTTGACCTCGATGTGCGGCAGGACCCGGCCGACGGTCCCGGTGCGGTGCTCCAGGTCGTCGTCCATCCGCGTCTGCAGCGACACCGGCGAGGTCTCCGTCATGCCGTAGCAGATGGAGACCTGCTCCATGTGCATCTCGGCGACCACCCGCTTCATCACCTCGACCGGGCAGGGCGAGCCCGCCATGATGCCCGTCCGAAGGGAGGAGAGGTCGTACGTGGCGAAGTCGGGCAGGTTCAGCTCCGCGATGAACATGGTCGGCACGCCGTAGAGCGAGGTGCAGCGCTCCTGCTGAACGGCCTGCAGCGTGGCCTCGGGGTCGAAGGACGGGGCCGGGATGACCATGCAGGCGCCGTGCGAGGTCGCCGCGAGGTTGCCCATCACCATGCCGAAGCAGTGGTAGAAGGGCACCGGGATGCAGATCCGGTCCTGCTCGGTGTAGGCGATCAACTCGCCCACGAAGTAGCCGTTGTTGAGGATGTTGTGGTGGGAGAGGGTGGCTCCCTTCGGGAAGCCGGTCGTCCCCGAGGTGTACTGGATGTTGATGGGGTCGTCGCAGGACAGCTCGCTCCTGCGGACGCGGTACTCCTCGCGCAGGTCGGGCGTCGCGCGCCCGAGCAGCGCGTCCCAGCTCGGATCGGCTATGTGGACGACCTCGCGCAACTGCGGGCAGCTGCCCCGCACCTGCTCGACCATCGCCCGGTAGTCGCTCGTCCTGTGGCTGACGGAGGCGAAGAGCACCGAGATCCCGGACTGGTTGAGGACGTACTCGACCTCGTGGGTGCGATAGGCCGGATTGATGTTGACCATGATCGCGCCGATGCGTGCGGTGGCGTACTGGACCAGCACCCACTCGGCACAGTTGACGGCCCAGATACCCACCCGGTCGCCCTTGGCGACCCCGCTCCCCAGCAGCGCGCAGGCCAGCCGGTCCACATCCTCCGCGAACCGCGCATAGGTCCAGCGCCGCCCGGACGCGACGTCGACGAGTGCCTCACGCTCCGGCCAGGCGGCCACGGCCCGGTCCAGGTCGTCCCCGATCGTGTCCCCCAGCAGGGACGTCCCGCTCGTTCCGTGCGTGTACGACGGTTCGGTCACCGGAAGTCCTCCTCGCGGTACTCGTGTTCGGAGCCGGCCGCCGTTGCCTCGCGCAGCTCGATCCGGCGGATCTTGCCGGACACGGTCTTGGGCAGCTCGCCGAACTCCAGCCGGCGGATGCGCTTGTAGGGGGCCAGCACCAGGCGGGAGTGCTCGAAGAGGACCTTCGCGGTGTCCGGTCCGGGCTCCCAGCCGGCGGCGAGCACGACGTACGCCTTCGGCACCGCGAGGCGCACCTCGTCCGGCGCGGGCACCACGGCCGCCTCGGCCACCGCCTCGTGTTCGAGGAGCGCGCTCTCCAGCTCGAAGGGGGAGATCTTGTAGTCGGACGCCTTGAACACGTCGTCGGAGCGCCCGACATAGGTGATGTATCCGTCCTCGTCGCGTGCACCGATGTCCCCGGTGCGGTAGTAGCCGCCGGACATCGCCTCCGCGGTGCGTTCGGCGTCCGCGTGGTAGCCGGTCATCAGACCGACGGGCCGCTCGGACAGGTCCAGGGCGATCTCGCCCTCCGCCACGCCGGGCGCCCCGGTCACGGGGTCGAGCAGTTCGACGCGGAATCCCGGGCTGGGACGGCCCATGGACCCCGTCTTCAGCGGCTGACCAGGACTGTTGGAGACCTGTACGGCCGTCTCCGTCTGCCCGAAACCGTCCCGCACGGTCACGCCCCAGGAGTGCCGCACCCGCTCGATCACCTCGGGGTTGAGCGGTTCGCCCGCGGCGACCGCCTCGCGCGGGGCGGTGCGCAGTTGGCCGAGGTCGGCCTGGATGAGCATGCGCCACACGGTCGGCGGGGCGCAGAAGGTGGTCACGCCCGCGCGGTCCATCTCGGCCATCAGCCGGGTCGCGTCGAAGCGTGTGTAGTTGTAGAGGAAGACGGTCGCCTCCGCGTTCCACGGGGCGAAGAGGTTCGACCAGGCGTGCTTGGCCCAGCCGGGCGAGGAGATGTTGAGATGCACGTCCCCGGGCTTCAGGCCGATCCAGTACATGGTCGCCAGGTGGCCGATCGGATACGAGACATGGGTGTGCTCGACCAGCTTGGGCCGGGCGGTGGTGCCAGAGGTGAAGTACAGCATCAGGGGGTCGTCGGCGTGCGTCGGGCCGTCCGGCCGGAAGTCGGCGTCCGAGGCGTACGCGTCCTCGTACGCCCGCCAGCCCTCGGGCGCGCCGCCGACCGCGATCCTGCCGTAGTCGCCAGGCACCTCGTCGAACTTGGCGGTGTCCCCGGCGCGGACGACGACATGCCGTACCCGGCCGCGCTCGACGCGGTCGCGCAGGTCGGCGGGGCCGAGCAGCGGAGTGGCCGGGATGACCACCGCGCGCAGTTTCATCGCTGCCAGCGCCGTCTCCCAGAGCTCGCCCTGGTTGCCCAGCATGACGAGGACACGGTCCTCGGCGCGCACACCCCACTCCCGGAGCCGGTTGGCCACGCGGTTCGAGCGCTCGGCCATCTCCGCGAAGGACAGCCGGGTGACGGTGCCGTCCTCCTCCACGATGTGCAGCGCCGTGCGGTCGTTTCCGTCCGCGATGACGTCGAACCAGTCGAGCGCCCAGTTGAAGTACGCCGGGCGCGGCCACCGGAAGCCCGAGTACGCCGCCCCGTAGTCCTCGCGATGTTCCAGCAGGAAGTCCCGCGCGGCCCGGAAGGCCTCCGTCGCGTCCGTGTTCGCCGTCATGTGTCCTCCTCATTGCCGGACAGCCACCTAACATCGTGTAATCCGTGATGCAGGTCTCACCACCCCCGAACGGGGGTACGCCACGATGAAAGGGCGAGCACGTGGCAGCAGACGCAGCCGAGGCGGTGGAGGTGCGCGGCGCACTGGTGCGGCTGCGGCGCGCCACGGGGCTGCCGGTCGCCTTCGGGGGACTCGTGGAGTCCGGACGGCCGCAGATCCGCATCAGCGAACTCAGCGGCAATACGACGACGGCGCTCAGCTCGCTGGCCGTCGTCTCCGGCAACGGTCTGGGCGGAAAGGTGGCGGCGCTGGCCCGGCCGTGCGCGGTGACCGATTATTCGGCCTCCCGGCGGATCAGCCACGAGTACGACGCGGCGGTGGCCACGGAGGGTCTGAAGTCCGTGCTGGCGGTGCCGGTCGTGGTGCGGCGCCGGGTGCGCGGGGTGCTGTACGGCGCCCTGCGGTCCGCCCAGCCCCTGGGCGACCGCGCGCTGAGCGCGGCGGTGGACGCGGCGCGGGACGTGGAGCAGGCGCTGGTCGCACGGGACGAGGCGCGTGCCCTGCTGACGGCGGTCCGGGAGCCGGCGGGGCCGTCGGACGCGGCCTGGGAGCAGGTCCGCGAGGCACATGGCACGCTGCGCGCACTGGCCCAGCGGATCGAGGACCCGGCGGTGCGGGCCGAGGTCCTCGAGGTCTGCGGGCGTCTCGCGGGTGCGGTGTCCCCGGAGTCCTCCGCCGCATCCGTGGGTATCTCCCCTCGAGAGGTGGACGTGCTGTCCTGCGTGGCGGTGGGCTCCACCAACGCGGTGGCGGCGGAGCGGCTGGGGCTGCGTCCGGAGACCGTCAAGGGCTATCTACGGTCGGCCATGCGGAAGTTGGGAGCGCACACGCGATGGGAAGCGGTGGTGGCGGCGCGGCGGGCGGGGATACTGCCCTAGGCCCCGTGCCGGTCGCCGCACCCCGGCCCGGCGGACGCCGGGCGGATTACCACCCACCCGTCCCCTTGTGCGGACCTCCGGATCGCCGGCACTCCATTCATTCGGCAGTCCCCATGAATTCCCCTGCGCCACGCAGCTGTTGTTTCCCTCACCACGGCTGTCCGTCCAGAATTCAATGGCAGGTTGCCTAATATTGGCCAGGACACGACACACCTGAGGGGAGCGGTGACCGTGCGACGGGAGTTCAAGGAGCCTGGCAGACCGCGCCCCGACCTGGTCATCGGCCGGGAGGAGCTGTTCGCCGGCGCACGGGGGCAACTCGCCGCCGGAGGAAGTGTGCTGGTGCACGGACCGGCGGGAATTGGAAAGTCGACGGTTCTGCGCTCGCTGGCCGCTGAATACGGCGAAGAGGTACGGACCGTCCTGCGCTGCTCGGCGACCGAGTCCGAATCGCATCTGCCCTTCCTGGCCCTCGCCGATCTGTTCGGCCTCGTGGTGGACGAGGTCGCCCACCGGTTGCCCGCCCCGCAGCGCACCGCGCTGGAGTCGGCGCTCACCGGCCGCGGCGAATCCACCCTGCAACGGGACGGACTCGCACTGCGGCTCGCGGTGCTGTCCACCCTGCGTGCCCTCGCCGCCCGCGGCCCCGTGCTGATCGTCGCCGACGACCTCCAGTGGCTCGACCCGGCCAGCGCTGAACTGCTCGGCTTCGCCGCCCGGCGGCTCGGCGGCACACCCGTCCAGATGCTGTGCGCGGTGCGCACCCACACCGAACCGCAGGGCCAGGAGCAGGACCGCTATCTGAGCGCGTCCCCGCCGGACACGCTCGCCGTCAGGATCAACCCGCTCTCCCGCGCCCATGTCGCCGAACTCCTCGACCACCGCGGCTACACCGGCCTGCCCCGCTCGACCGTGCGGGACATCCACCGCACCAGCGGCGGCAATCCGCTGTTCGCGCTGGAACTCGGCCGTGCCCTCTTCGAGAGCACGACGCCGCCGAGCCCCGGTGAACCGCTGCCCGTGCCGACCTCGTTGCGGGCCCTGGTGCTCAACCGGCTGGAGGCGCTGTCCGCGGAGGCGCGCCGCACCCTGCTGGTGGCGAGCGCGGGCGCCCGGCCCACCCTGGCCCTGCTGCACGCGGCGGGCCGGACGAACGCGGAGGCGGACACCGCGCAGGCAGCGGCCCTCGGGCTGCTCGTGACCGAACAGGACGCGCCCGGTGTGCGGTTCGCGCACCCGCTGATATCCGCCGCTCTGTACGCGCAGGCCGACGCCCAGGAGCGGCGGGCGGCGCACGCCGCGCTGTCCACGGCTGCCTCCGATCCGATCGAACGGGCCCGTCATCTCGCGCTCGCGAGCACGGGTACGGACCCCCGAGTGGCCGCAGGTCTCGCTGAGGCCGCGGCCGCCGCCCGCGACCGCGGCGCGCCGTCGGTGGCGGCGGAGCTCGGGCTGCTCGCGGCCCGGCACACCCCGGACGACGCCGTACCGGGCCCGGACGAGCGCCGGTTGCAGGCGGCCGCGGACGGGCTGACCGCCGGGGAGACCGACTTCGCCCGCGACATCGCCCACGACGTGCTCGCCCAGGCGACGGAGCCGGCGGACCGGGTGCGGGCCTGGATGGTCGTCATCGACGCCGCCGGGCACGCCATGGCCGAGGTGGACGCGGCCTTCCCGCAGGCGCTGGCCGACGCCGGGGACGACCCGCGGCTGCTGACCCTCGTGCACTACCAGCTCGCCTGGCGCGCGCTCCTCGTGGAGGGCGACTTCGAGCGGGCGCGGGAGGAGGGCGCGCGCGCCGCGGACCTGGCGGCCCGGGCGGGCGACCGGCGCAACGAACTGCTGGCACTGGCCTTCCAGGCCCAGGCCGAGACGCTGATGGGACATCCGGACGCGCCACTCACCATCAAACGGGCGCTGAAGGAGCCGCAGGATCCGCGAGTGGCCGCCGACCACAACGGCGCCGGCTCGGTACGGTTCCGCTGGCTGATCATGAGCGACCAGCTGGCCGAGGCCCGCAAAACGGTCAGCGCACTGCTGCGCGAGGCGCGCCGTCGCGGGATGGTCGAGGCCGAGGTGCACTTCCTGCGCGGTCTCGCCGAGACCGAACTGCGGGCGGGCCACTGCGGACGGGCACTGGACCTCGCCCGCGAGAGCCTGCGGCTGGCCCGGGACACCGGGATCGGGGAGGCCGCGAGCGCGATGCTCACCTCGCTCGCCGAGGCCGCCGGGGGTGAGGTGGACCGGGCCCTGGTGCTGGCCCGTGAGGCGGTGGCACGCGCCGAGAAGAACGGTGACGTGATCTACCTTTCGCGGGCGCTGGCCGCCCTGGGGCACGCCCGGCTGGTGGCCGGGGACGCGCCGGGTGCGGTCCACTCCCTGCGCAGGGCCAGGGAGTTGGAGGAGGGCCTCGGAGTCACCGATCCGGCCCGGGGGCGCTGGCACGGCGACCTCGCGGAGGCGCTGGTGCGCATCGGGGAGCCGGCCGAGGCACAGGGCGTCGTCGACGCCACCCGCGCCCGGGCGCTGAACCTGGGACGGGAGAGCGTGCTCGCGGTACTGGACCGGGCGGAGGCGCTGACGCGCGCGGCCCGTGGCGAGACGGACGCCGCGGCCCGGCAACTGGTCCAGTGCCGGGCGCGACTGGCCAGGCTCGGTTACGGCCTGGAGGAGGCGCGGGCGGCGTACGCGCTGGCCGCTCTGCCCGGGCGGCAGTCGGCACCGGCCGCCTACGACGAGGCGGCACGGCTCTTCCGCCGCTGCCGCGCCATGCCGTGGCTGCGCCAGGTGGAGACGGCGGCAGAGGCGGTCCCTGCCCGGGCGTCCCGGGCCGCGGTATCCCTGGACGCCCTCGCCGCGACGGAGCGCCAGGTGGCCGCGCTGGTCATGGAGGGAGCGACCAACCGGGAGATAGCCGCGCGTCTGTTCATCAGCGTCAAGACGGTGGAGGCGACGCTCACGCGGGTCTACCGCAAGCTGGGGATTCGGTCCCGGGTGGACATCGTGCGGCTGGCGGCGGGACGGCCACCGGGATAAACCCCTCCCTCCGACAGCCCTGTTGCTCGCTTCGCAGACGCGGACCGAGGGTTTTCCCTCCCCGACTCCCTTAGGGCGTTCCCTCATTGGGCCCGGCTTCGGCGCCTTCTAGCGTAGGGGACGTGCCGTTCGCCCGGGCAACACGGCCGAGCGACCCCCCACCGGCAACCCCGTGAGGAGACTCGTGTTCGGGATCGACCGCGCCAGACGAACCGCCGCCGCCCCGGTGACCGCCGCGACCGTGCGCAGCGCCTCAGACTCCCGCTGCCGCGCCCCCCACGGCTCCGACTTCCCCGAGTACGACACGGTGCCCGCCGGCTCCTTCTCCGGCGGCATGGACACCTGCCAGGGCGACAGCGACGGTCTCCCGCTCACCGGGGGCGTCCTGGCAGGCAGCATTTCCCGGGCGGCGGCCCCGCCGAGGCGGGTGACCCGGGGAACGGAAGCCCGGGTCACCCTCTCGCGCCCTGCGACCCGGCAGATCGGGCCGTAGCCGCCCCGAAGACTCCTGAGTACCCCTCAGGTCGATACCAGGGGGCGTTGCGGGCCTCCACGAGCGGCCCGCAACGCCCCCTCTCCAACCGGCATGCGCATCGCACGAACGGGCGGTCTCACCGTCCGACGACGGCCCCGAACCGGATGTCGTACGGCTCTCCCGGATGCAGCACGGCGAGCATCCGCTCCCCTTCCCGCGTCACGTCCTCCCGCCGGGCACGGGTGAGCCCGCCGAAGGGCTCGATGACGAGCGTCTCCTCCTCCAGCTTCCACACCCCCGCCAGGAAACCGTCGACGAGGAACGTGCGGTGCGCCTGGTTGCCGGTCCAGCTGCGGCCCTTGAGGTCCGGCGGCACGACACGGGTGCGGTCGGCGTGGGAGAGCAGCAGGTTGTCGAACTCGGGCAGGAAACGGGGCGGTGCGGGGGTGTCCGGATCGGGCCGCGGCGCGTCGGGAAGGTCGAAGAGCTCCACGCCGTTCGCGTCCTGGAAGGTGACGAGCCGCGTGCGGAGCCGTTCGAAGACGTCGCGCAGACCGGTGAGTCCGGCCCACGTCTGCATGTCCTTCACCGAGGCGGGCCCGAACGCGGCGAGATAGCGCAGGACGACGGCGTCCGGGGCGGGGGCCGGCTCGGCCGGGCGCCCGAGCCAGTGCTCGGCGGTGGTGAGCGCGACCCGGCCGCTGCGGCCCCACAGTCCGCGCGGGGTGACCTGGACCAGCGGCAGCCGGCACCGGGCCGCGAGCGCGAGGGCCTGGGGGTCTGCATGCGGCCATTCGACGGCCAGGGTCTCGCGCAATTGCTTCATGGTGCGCGGTTCGGTCTCCACCAGGTCCCGGGCGAGGAGGGCGAGCCGGTCCAGGTCGACTCCGGCGAGGCCGTCGCGGAAGAGGCCGAGTTCGCGGTCCCGGGCAGGCTGTACCAGGGGCCGCAGGCCGAGGCAGTCGTCGGCGGTGTGGGCGTGGATGGTGGAGCGCATGGTGACGATGCGGACGATCTCGCGGTCGCCGACGAGCCGCGAGAGGTGCTCGGGGGCGAAGCCCTCCAGACGGGCGGCGAGCGCGTAGTACGGGGGTTTGACGTTCTGCGCCTGGAGCCCGAGGAGATGGCCGACGGCGGCCTGCGCGGACAGCGGCGAGCGGCGCAGCAGGAGTTGACGGTCGAGAGTGGCGCGGTTGAGGGCGCGCGGACCGAGAACGGGCAGCGAGGCCGTGCGGGCCGTCTTGCGTGTCGCGGAACTCGTCTTCGTCATGCTCCGCACGCTATCGACGCTTGCGGACAGCCGCTGTCCGCTACTTCCACCGGATACTCGCGCCCGGCACGCTCACACCTCCCGGCCGCCCGAACGGGACCCGCCCCAGCCGGTGGTCGCGACGACGTCCAGGGCGATGTCCACAACGGACCGGCCGTCCGTCGCCACGCGGGGCACCTCGGCCGGCACCCGCTCGTCCAGGAGACGTGCCTTGCGGGCGCTGCCCTGCAGTTCCTTCGCCAGCTCCGAACCGAGCTCCCGGCCCTCCAGCCGCGCACGGGCCGTGGTGTCGGAGGCGGTGAGCAGTACCCGTACGATCCTCACCCCGGTCCCCATGGAGCGCTCGAACATCCCCGTCGCCTCGGGCAATACGCACGAGGTGTTCGTATAGATCAGGCGGCGGTAACCGCGTTGCGCGAAGTTCGCCCACACGGCCCTCAGATTGCTTTCGGTGACCTCGGAGCGGTCCGGGTCCCCCTCCGGCGCCGGGTGCACCTGCCCCATGAAGTCACCGTCGATGACCGCATGGGCAACGGCCGCGGCGCGCAGCAGCGCCGAAACCTCCCACCCCACCGTCGTCTTGCCGACCCCGGCCCGCCCGCCGATGAGCAGCACCTCGGAACGATCCATGGACGGCAGCGTGCCAGTGGGCGGCCGCCCGCGTCACCCGACGAACCTCGGTCGGCCTTCGGAAGTGCCCTGGGTTGGCCCGTGTGAGCGTTCAGCGGCGGAGTTATCGGTATGTGGGACCGGTCGACCTGAGCACCGGGCTCCTACCCGGCGGCAGCGGCCGACGGATCGGCTCGGCCGACGACTTCGACGGGTGGGTCGCGGAGCGATCGGTGGCCGATCCGGCAGAGCCGTTCACCTTCGTGGTGGGCACCGACGGTGTGCTGCGGCTGGCACCACGACGGAGCGAGCATGTGGCGTGTGCCGGCGGCGAGCCCGTGCTGAGCGCCGGCGAGATCGCCTTCAGCCGTGAGGCGGGGGGCCGTTGGGTGACCGACCACGTCAGCAATCATTCGACCGGGTACTGCCCGGACACCAGTTCCTGGCCGGCGGTCGCCCGAGCCCTGGATCAGGTGGGCCTCGAGCACCTGTCCGGCTTCACCCACGAGGTGGTGTTCCGGCGCTGTCCCGGCTGCCGGGAGCACAATGTCGTACGCGAGGACCATTTCGTCTGCGTCTTCTGCGGTGGTGACCTGCCGGAGGTGTGGAACGTGGACCCCTCCGCATGACACGGGCGCACCGGGTCCACGTGTACTCCGGCATTCTCGGGACAGACGTGGACCGGTGACCGTGACGTGACCCCAACGCTCGCCGAGCGTCCGACACGGCCTCCGGCCCGGTTCTCTGCGGAGATGGGCCCTATCGCCCGTATATCCTGCTCCGTGATCACACAGACGTACGTTCGACACGGGAGGCTGCCGCGATGTCCGAGCGTCGTGCCCGTCCGGCCCCGAGGAACGGCAGGAAGTCCGTCTGGCGCCGCGCCCTGACCCAGGCGGCGGCCCCGCCCGCGGGTTCCGCGGCGCCCGCCCCCGCGCCGGCGCCCGAGGAACCGGCGGACACGGGCAGCATCGTGCAGGCGGCCCTGTACCGGGACGGCGTCCGCATCTCCTCACCCGCCACCCTCGCCGACACCTTCCGTGAACTGCTGGACGAGCGGGACGGCATGGCGTGGATCGGTCTGGCCCGCCCCACCGAGGCGGAACTGCTGTCCCTGGCCGACGAGTTCGACCTGCACCCGCTCGCGGTGGAGGACGCGATGGAGGCGCACCAACGGCCGAAGCTGGAGCGGTACGGCGAAACGCTCTTCGTCGTGCTGCGCGCGGCCCGTTATCTGGACGCCCCGGAGGAGGTCGACTTCGGCGAGCTCCATGTGTTCGTCGGCCCGGACTTCGTCGTCACGGTCCGGCACGGCGCGGCGCCGGACCTGTCGGCGGTCCGCAAGCGTATGGAGGAGTCACCGGAACTCCTCGGGCTGGGCCCGGAGGCGGTGCTCTACGCGATCCTCGACGCGGTGGTCGATGGATACGCCCCCGTGGTGGAGGGCGTGCAGATCGACATCGACGAGATCGAGACCGAGGTCTTCCGCGGTGACCCGGAGGTCTCCCGCCGCATCTACGAACTCTCCCGGGAGATGGTGGAGTTCCAGCGCGCCACGCGCCCTCTGGTGGGCATGCTGCACGCCCTGATGGCCGGCTTCGCGAAGTACGGCACGGACGAGGAACTCCAGCGCTATCTGCGGGACGTGGCCGACCACGTCACCCACACCAGTGAGCGCGTCGACGGATTCCGCCAGGCGCTGGCGGACATCCTGACGGTGAACGCCACGCTCGTCACCCAGCAGCAGAACGCGGAGATGCGGGCACTGGCCGAGGCGGGCTTCGAGCAGAACGAGGAGATCAAGAAGATCTCGTCGTGGGCGGCGATTCTGTTTGCTCCGACGCTGGTCGGGACGATCTACGGCATGAACTTCTCACACATGCCCGAGCTGCATTGGGGGTTCGGATACCCCTTCGCGATCGGCTTGATGGGGGTTGTATGCGCCAGTTTGTACGTGATTTTCAAGCGACGGGACTGGCTTTAGGGATGAGCATCCACCCACGCGGAGCTTCCACTGTTTGCTCTCGCACCTGGAAAAATGAGGGCACGAACGGGTTCTGGGGAGTCCGTGGGGAGAAGTGATGTGGATGATCTCCTCGCCCTCACGAGGTCACGCCTCTGACCTGGCCTTTTGAGCGCCTGTCAACGCTGGGGAGAATCCGGGGAGAATCGAATGCCGCTACCCGCCTCGGCCAGGCACAACGAACCCGCCATGTCTCGCCGTTCCCCGGTCTCCGCCGCAGTACCCCTCCGGCCGGCCGCCCCGGCCACGCATCCAGCCCGGCACCGGCAGCAGCGGCAGGACCCGGGCCCACTCCCCGTCCGTCATGTCCGTCGGGTAGCGACGCTGCCGCGTCCCGTTGTCGGCGGCGTTTGCGAACCGGTGAGCCAGACAGTCACACTCCCAGGTGACCGCACTGGACTGCCCGGCCATCGGCACGCAAGACTGCTGCACCACGGCCTCCTGCTGCTGCTCGGTGATTCGACACCAACGAGCTGTTTAGGAGGTCCTGTTCGTAT
>Ga0102590_1001527_pt1 | contig 34142 bp, 33 predicted proteins | sample AraplaMF_Col_mMF_FD_76859 | JGI IMG/M metagenome (GOLD analysis project Ga0102590, IMG submission 76859) | Arabidopsis root microbial communities from the University of North Carolina, USA - plate scrape MF_Col_mMF | ecosystem: Host-associated > Plants > Roots > Endosphere | place: USA... | reverse complement strand
CGGGATGAACCGCGAAGATCCGCCGGCGGGTGTCGATTTCCCGCGCCTCCGGCAATTGCACGGCGACGATTCCGGTGCTGCTCCAGATGATGCCGCAGCGCCCGATGGCCGTGTCGAATATCGCGTAGCCGTGCCCCACCATGCACACGCCCCACTCAGTGCACGCCTCTGCCCAGACACCCGATCATAACACCGCCACAATCCGGCGCATCTGGAATCTTATTGAGACGTCAACAACCGTCCGGCCGAGAGCGCCAAACCGCTTGGCGCGCGGCGCCGTCTCGGCTAATCAGGACGGGCGTGAGCCGCGCATCCGCGGGCGTAGTTCAATGGTAGAACGGCAGCTTCCCAAGCTGCATACGAGGGTTCGATTCCCTTCGCCCGCTCCAAGGCTTCCCCGATCGTGACGTCCACCCGATCGATCTGACAGGCGCAAGCGCACCGCCAACGCGTCGCGCCAAATTTCTCATATATTAGCCTCTCGCTCCCGGCGTTCGCCGCTGCCCGCGCTAAGCTCATCTCGTCTTGGCGGCCGCGGTCCGAGCGCCGGGCAAAGCTTGGATGAATTTTATGGACCAGCAGAAACTCGACCGGGCGATCGGTCGCCGCTTGAAGACCCTGAGGACGCAGGCCGGCATGACGCTGAACGAACTCGCAGGCCGCTCCGGCGTCAGCCGGGCCATGATCGGGAGGGTGGAGCGGGCGCAGAGCAGTGCGACCGCTGCGCTGCTCAACAAGCTCTGCGCGGCGCTCGATGTCACCCTCAGCGACGTCGTCGCTCTCGCGGAGAAGCCGCCGGAGCGGCTGATGCGGCTAGCCGACCAGCCGCATTGGCGTGATCCCGACAGCGGTTATCTGCGGCGTCATGCGTCGCCGCCGGACGCGGCAAGCGGCATCGAGATCATCGTCGTCGCTCTGCCGGCCGGCGCGCGCGTTTCCTACAGCCCTTGGGGGCGTAATGCCTTCACCCAGCAGTTGCTGATGCTGGAGGGCGCGGTCTGCGTGCATATCGACGCCAAGACGGTACGCCTCCGCGAGGGCGATTGCCTGGACTTCGACGTCATGCGCGCCGTGACCTTCGAGAACGAGACCCGGCAGGACGCGCGCTACGTCATCATCACGCGGCGCGGCGCATCCTACGGAAAAATGTGAGAGAGGCGAGCTCCTGACGATGCAGATACGTATCGGCGACACCTTCGATCCGCGCGTCGTTGCGCTGCTCGATCATCACGTCACGGCGGCGCGGGCGCAGACGGCACCGGGCAGCGCGCATGCGCTCGATCTCGCCGGCCTGCGCGCGCCCGACATCGCGTTCTGGACCGGATGGGACGGCGAGACGCTGGTCGCCACCGGCGCGCTGAAGACGCTTTCGCCCGATCATGGCGAAGTGAAGTCGATGCACACGCTGCAGACCACGCGGCGGCGCGGCTTCGGTGGCCAGATGCTCCATCATATCATTGTTGCCGCCCACGCGCGCGGCATGTCGCGGCTCAGCCTCGAGACCGGTTCGTGGGATTATTTCAAGCCCGCGCATGCGCTCTATCGGACCCATGGCTTCGTCCCCTGCGGGCCATTCGAGGGCTATGTCGAGGATCCCAACAGCCTGTTCCTGACGCTCGATTTGAGTGATCGCTAAGTCCTCCGGCCGACTGCCGCACTGCAACCGCGGGCCGAAAATTTTCGCGCCCCTCAAAATGAGTTGCGTACCTCAAAATACCTCTGATAGCCTTCAGCCATGGCTGATACTCTCACCGCGACCGCGCTGACGCTGAAGGACATCGCCCGCGAGGCGGGTGTCAGTCTCGCGACGGTGGACCGCGTCCTGCACAATCGGCCGGGCGTGCGGCCGAACACGGTCCGGCGCGTCAGGGAGGCGATCGAGCGCAATTCCTTCCAGCCGCATGTGGCCGCTGCGGAACTCGCCCGCAGCCGCGTCCGCCGCTTTGCCTTTGTGATGCCGTCCGGGCCGAATCCCTTCATGCAGCAGATCGAGGCCTATCTCGGCGAGATGTCGGCCTGGCTCTCGGCGCGTCGCCTGAGCGTCGAGACGGTCGCAACCGACGTGTTCGATCCTTCCGTGCTCGCGGCGTCGCTGGAGGCGCTCTCGGCCGATTACGACGGCATCGCCGTGGTGGCGCTGGATCATCCCGGCGTCCGCGCCGCGATCAACGATCTCGTCGATGCCGGCACCAAGATCGTCACGCTGGTCTCGGACGTGCCGTCCTCGCGTCGCCACCATTATGTCGGCATCGACAACATCGCCGCGGGCCGCACCGCCGGTGCGCTGGTCGGTCGGCTGGTCGGCGGGCGGTCCGGCAAGGTCGCGATCGTCGCGGGCTCGCTCGGCCTGCGCGATCACGCCGAGCGCATCTTCGGCTTCAACCAGGTGATGGCGTCGGAATTCCCCGGTCTCACCGTGCTGCCCGTGCTGGAAGGGCGTGACGAGGACGAGCGTTCGGAGCAGCTGCTGGCGCGGTTGTTCGGCAGGCATGCTGACATTGTCGGCCTTTATAACGTCGGCGCCGGCACGCAAGGCGTCGCGAATGCATTGGGTAAGGCCGGCCGCGACAAGGTCGTGTTCGTCGGGCACGACGTCACCGCGCTGACGCGCCGGCTGCTGTTGCAGGGCGTGATGGACGCCGCGATCTCGCAGAATCCGGGACATGAGGCGCGCGCCGCCGTGCGCGTGCTGCTCGCGCTCGCCCGCGGCGAGCCGATCCTGCGCGAACAGGAGAAGATCAGGATCGACATCGTGATGCGGGACAATTTGCCGTAGCGGCAGACGATTTTCGGAACGGCCCGCTGCGGCAAAGGCGACGCAAGATCGCACGCGGCGACAGGCGAAAGGGAGGACGACGTGTATCTCGGGTTGGACATCGGCACGTCCGGTGTGAAGGCGGTGCTCGTGAGCGAAGCCGGCGCGGTCGTCGCGACGGCGGCGCGCGAGCTTGCGCTGTCGCATCCCGCGCCGCTGTGGTCCGAGCAGGATCCCGGCGCCTGGGTCACGGGCGCGATCGGCGCGGTCGACGATCTCGCATCCCGTCATCCGCGCGAAGTCGCGCAGGTGCGCGGCATCGGACTATCGGGTCAGATGCACGGCGCGACGCTGCTCGACGAGGACGGACGGCCGCTGCGCCCCGCCATCCTCTGGAACGATGGCCGCTCGCAGGCCGAATGCGTCGCGCTGGAGCAACGCTGTCCGTCGTTGCACGCGATTGCGGGCAATCTAGCGATGCCCGGCTTCACCGCGCCAAAGCTGCTCTGGGTCGCGCGGCATGAGCCGGCGATCTTCGCGCGTATCGCAAAGGTGCTGCTGCCGAAGGCCTATGTCCGCTATCGGCTGACCGGCGAGATGGTCGAGGACATGTCGGACGCCGCCGGCACGTTGTGGCTCGATGTCGGCCAGCGTCGCTGGTCGCCCCCGCTGCTGCAGGCGACCGGCCTCGATCTCCACCATATGCCGCGCCTCGTCGAGGGCAGCGCGGTCAGCGCTGTGCTCGCGGCGGAATTCGCGCAGCGCTGGGGCATGGCAAAGGGAGTCATGGTCGCCGGTGGCGCCGGGGATAACGCCGCGAGCGCGATCGGGCTTGGCGCGATCGCGCCCGGCGATGCCTTCCTGTCGCTCGGCACATCGGGCGTGGTCTTCCGCGTCACCGATCGCTTTGCATCGGCACCGGCCTCGGCCGTGCATGCGTTCTGCCACGCGCTGCCCGACCTGTGGCACCAGATGGGGGTGATGCTGTCGGCGGCGGCTTCGCTCGCCTGGCTGTCCGACGTGATGGAGACGCCGGCCGCCGCACTGCTGGCGCCGCTCGGCGAGCGCGTCGATGGACCGAGCCCAATCAAGTTCTTGCCTTATCTCGACGGCGAGCGCACGCCGCACAACGATGCCGCCGCCAGCGGCGCCTTGATCGGTTTGCGTGGCGCGACCGGCCGCGGCCAGGTCGTCCAGGCCGTGCTCGAAGGCGTCGCCTTTGCCGCGCGCGACAATCTGGCGGCACTAAGCACGGCGAGCGGGCCTGTTGCCGAGGTCGATCTGGTCGGCGGCGGCTCGCGCTCGCCGCTGTGGGCGCAGATCTGCGCCGATGTGCTCGGCATTCCCGTCCACCGCGTGGAGGAAGGCGAGGTGGGGGCAGCACTCGGTGCGGCGCGGCTCGGGCGGCTGGCAGCCACCGGCGAAAAGGCGGCCGATGTCTGCACTCGCCCGCGCCGGCTCGCGACCTTTGCACCCCGCGCATCCGTGACCGCAGCCTACGACGAGGCCTATCGCCGCTGGCGCGCGCTTTATCCCGCTTTGAAGGAGTCCGCTTAAGTGAACGCGTCAGCCAAGTTCTTCGATACAAGCACGCCTGTCGCCTTTGCCGGCAAGGATGCGGCAAACACCCATGCCTTCCGCTGGTACGACAAGGACCGGCTCGTACATGGCCGCAGGCTCGAGGATCATTTGCGTTTTGCGGTCTGCTATTGGCATTCGCTGTGCTGGCCGGGCGGCGATCCCTTCGGCGGCGAGACCTTCTTGCGGCCCTGGCATCACGGCTCAGATGCGATGGCAATGGCGCGCGCCAAGGCCGATGTCGCCTTTGAGCTGTTCCGCCTGCTGGACGTGCCCTTCTTTACCTTTCACGATGTCGATGTGGCACCCGAAGGTACTTCGCTCCGCGAATTCGTCGCCAATCTCAACGTGATCGCCGATCTGTTCGAAGAAAAGATGGCCTCGGCAAAGGTCCGCCTGCTCTGGGGCACCGCCAATTTGTTCACGCATCGCCGCTACATGGCGGGCGCCGCGACCAACCCGGACCCCGAAATCTTCACCTATGCCGCCGGCCAGGTTCGCGCCGCGCTCGAGGTGACGCACCGGCTTGGCGGCCAGAATTATGTGCTGTGGGGTGGCCGCGAGGGTTACGAGACGCTGCTCAACACCGATCTCAAGCGCGAGCTCGACCAGCTTGGCCGTTTCGTCTCGCTCGTCGTCGAGCACAAGCACAGAATAGGCTTCAAGGGACCGATCCTGATCGAGCCCAAGCCGAAGGAGCCGACCAGGCATCAATATGATTTCGATGTCGCCACGTGCTACGGCTTCCTCGAACGCTACGACCTCCTCAAGGACGTCAAGCTCAACGTCGAGCAGAACCACGCCATCCTCGCCGGCCACTCCTTCCATCACGAGGTCGCGCTGGCCGAGGCACTCGGCGTGTTCGGCTCGCTCGACATCAACCGCGGCGACGATCTGCTCGGCTGGGATACCGACCAGTTTGCGATGAACGTGGGCGAGCTGGCGCTGGTGTTCCACGAGATCCTGAACCGCGGCGGCTTCACCTCGGGCGGGCTGAATTTCGATGCCAAGATCCGCCGCCAGTCGATCGATCCCGACGATCTCATTCATGCCCATGTCGGCTCGATGGACGCTTGCGCGCGCGCCTTGCTCGCCGCCGCCGACATGCTCGATGCCGGCGTCCTCACCACGCCGCTCGCCACGCGTTATGAGGGGTGGGCCGGTCCTGAGGGCCGCGCCATTCTCGGCGGCCAGCGCTCACTCGCCGATCTTGCCGATCGTGCGCTCGGCCCCGGCTTCGACCCGCAGCCGCGCTCGGGGCGGCAGGAATATCTGGAATCCCTGGTCAACCGCTATGTCTGAGCGAGACCGCTGATGACAAGTACTGAAACAACACCGGTCCTCGAACTCCAAGGCATCGGCAAGGAGTTCGGCGCGATCCGCGCGCTGCATGGCGTCGACATGCAGGTGTTGCCGGGCGAGGTGGTCGGGCTGATGGGCGACAACGGCGCGGGCAAGTCGACGCTGGTCAAGATCATCGCCGGCAATTTCCGCCCAACGCACGGCGAGGTCCGCTTTGCCGGCAGTGCGGTCCATTTCACCCGGCCCGTCGATGCCCGCGCGGTCGGCATCGAGGTGGTCTACCAAGACCTCGCACTGGCCGACAATCTGACCGCAGCCGGCAACGTCTTCCTCGGCCGCGAACTGAAGCGCAAATTCGGGCCGCTCGCTCTTCTCGACCACAAAGCAATGGCGGCGCGTGCGCTGGAATTGTTCGGCGAGCTGCGCTCGGAAACACGGCCTGACGATCTGGTCAAGCAGATGTCGGGCGGCCAGCGTCAGGCCGTGGCCATCGCGCGCACCCGGCTCTCCAATGCAAGGCTGGTGATGATGGACGAGCCGACGGCCGCGATCTCGGTCCGCCAGGTCGAGCAGGTGCTCGGCCTGATCCACCGGCTGAAGGAGCAGGGCGTCGCGGTGATGCTGATCTCGCATCGCATGCCCGACGTGTTCGCGGTGTGCGACCGCGTCATCGTCATGCGCCGCGGCGAGAAGCGGGCAGACAAGCCGATCCACGAGACCAGCCCTGAGGAAGTCACTGCCCTCATCACCGGCGCGAAGGAGACGGCGTGATGGCCATGCCCCTGGAATCTCCGATCACCTTCTCGAACGTCGGCCGGATCAGATGGTGGCAGCGCGGCATCTTCGCGTCCCAGACCGGATATGTCCTGCTCGCGCTGGCGGTGCTGCTGGTGGTCATGCATTTCGCCAGTCCGTATTTCTTCACCGAAGGCAACATCCAGAACGTAGCGAAGAATTTCTCATTCATCGCCATCGCCACGCTCGGCGTCACCTTCGTGATCATCACCGGCGGCATCGATCTCTCGGTGGGCTCGATGATGTGCTTCTCGGCCATGATCACCTCGATGGTCATGACCGAGCTGTCGACGCCTGGAGGTCTTGGCGCCTCGCTCTTCGTGCATATGGCGGCCGACGGCAAGACCGTGCTCGCCAATGTCCCGGGCCTGATCCTGCTGATCTCGCTTCTCGCGGGACTCGGCGTTGCACTGGTCGCGGGCCTCGTCAACGGCTTTTGCATCGCCGTGCTGGGCCTGTCACCCTTCGTCACCACGCTCGGCATGCTCTCGATCGTGCGCGGGCTTGGCTATGTCGTGTCCAACGGACGCGGCAGTTTTCCGAGCGGCCCGGATGCCGATTATTTCTACGCGCTAACCTCGGGCGACGTGCTCGGCGTGCCCGTGCCATTCATTTATCTCGTGATCCTCGCGCTGGCGATGGCGGTGGTGCTGCACCACACCGCGTTTGGCCGTCACGTGTTCGCGCTCGGCGGCAACGAGAAGGCGGCCGAACTCACGGGCATCCCGGTCGTCCGGGTGAAGATCGAGGTCTATATGACCTGCGCGCTCGCAGCAGGCCTTCAGGGCATCATCATCTCCGGCTGGCTTGGGTCGGCGCCGGCCAACATGGCGACCTCATATGAGCTCAACGTGATCGCGGCGGCCGTGATCGGCGGGGCCAACCTTGCCGGCGGTATCGGTGGCCCGTTAGGGGCCATCGTCGGCTGCGTGCTGCTGGAGGTGATCCGCAACGGTCTCGTGCTGGCGCAGGTCTCCTCCTACTGGCAGCAGACGCTGGTGGGCGTGATCATCATCCTGGCCGTGCTGGTCGACCGCATCCGCTCGCGGATGGTCTGAAATGACGTCGTTCGGGAGGGCAACGAAAATGCCGCCTGTCCGCTTCCCGGACGATTTTGAGAGGATGGGCGCCAAACAAGGGTGGAGGAGACCATGAGGAAACTTCTTGTTGCCGGCATCGCCGTCGCGTTGATGGCAACGCCGGCGCTTGCCGCGAACTACCGTTTCGTCATCGTGCCCAAGGCGATGAACAATCCGTTCTTCGACTTCGCGCGCGATGGCTGCCAGAAGCGCGCCAAGGAGCTCGGCAATATCGAGTGCATCTACAAGGGGCCGGTCGAGCACGAGCCCGCGACACAGGCGCAGATCATCCAGGACTTCGTCACCCAGAAGGTCGACGGCCTCGCCATCTCGGTCGCCGACGTCGCGGCCATGTCCAAGTCGATCGAGGCGGCGACCGCGGCCGGCATCCCCGTCATCACCTTCGATGCCGATGCACCCGGCTCCAAGCGCATCGCCTATATCGGCACCAACAACAAGGAATTCGGCGTCGCGCTCGGCAAGCAATTGCTAAAACTCCGGCCCGATGGCGGCAAGTACGCGATGGTCTCGGGCGGTCCGGGTGCCAAGAACCTGGCGGAGCGCGTCGATGGCGTCCGCGAGGCGCTGAAGGGATCGAAATGGACCGAGGTCGCGGGGTCTCCGACGTTCTGCAACGACGATCCCGCGCTGGCGGTCCAGCAGATGACCGACGTGCGGACTTCGACGCCCGACCTCGCCGCGATCGTTCCCATCGGCGGCTGGCCGATGTTCGCCCCCGAGGGTTTCAAGGCCTTTGCCTCGAGGTCGAAGAAGGACATCGATTCCGGCAAGTTCACGCTCGTCGTCGCGGATACGCTGAAGATGCAGCTCGAGCTGCTGCGCGACGGCTATGCCAACGCGCTGGTCGGCCAGCGTCCGTTCGAGATGGGCGAGAAAGCGATGGACACGCTGCTCGCCATCAAGAAAGGCGAGAAGGTGCCGGAGATCGTCTATACCGGTCTCGATCTCGTCACCAAGGACAACGTCGCGCAGATGTTGAAGTAGGAGCGCCGCCAGCCCCGCGCTCCTGCGTGCCTCTCCCGCTTGTGGTTTCCGCAGGCGGGAGAGATGATTTGGGCTGTTGGAAGGATTTGGAATGAAACGATCGCGACTCGGCACCCTCGACGTCACCTCAATCGGCCTCGGTTCCGCTCCGCTAGGCGGATTGTTCAGCCCCGTCAGCGATGCCGATGCGTACGCCACTCTCGAACGCGGCTGGTCGGGCGGTATCCGCTTCTACGACACCGCGCCGCTCTACGGCTTCGGCCTGGCCGAACGGCGGTTGGGGACTTTCCTGCGGCAGCAGCCGCGCGATTCCTATGTCATCTCGACCAAGGTCGGCCGCCTGCTGCGCGCGCCCGATGGCGCTGCCGCCGAGGACGACTTCTACAAGAGCGGACAGCGCGAGCGGCCGGTGTTCGATTTCAGTTATGACGGCGTGATGCGCTCGGTCGAGGAGAGCCTTACCCGGCTCGGGCTCGACCGTGTCGACGTCCTGCTGGTGCACGATCCCGACGATCACTACGACGACGCCGTTTCCGGCGCCTTCCGCGCGCTGCAGCGCTTGCGCGATGACGGCACGGTCAAGGCGATCGGCGCCGGCATGAACCAGTCGGAGATGCCAGTTCGTTTTGCCGAGGTCGTGCCGGTCGACTGCTTCCTGCTCGCCGGCCGCTACACGCTGCTCGACCAGGGCGCGCTGGATGCGCTGTTTCCGGTCTGCACGGCGAAGCACATCGGCATCCTGCTCGGCGGCATCTACAACAGCGGCATCCTGGCCGATCCGCGGACGAGCGCGAAGTTCAACTATCAGGACGCCGATGCGACGCTGATCGCGCGGGCACTCGAACTGGATGAGCTCTGCCGCAAGCACGGCACCGAGCTGAGGGCTGCCGCGCTCCAGTTTGGCATGGCCCATCCGGCGGTCACCGTCGCCGTGATGGGCGCGCGCAACGCCGCCGAAATCGCCGACAACATCGCGATGTCGCAGGCGACGATCCCGCAAGCCTTCTGGCAGGAATTGCGCGCGCGAAACCTGGTCGACGCACGCGCGCCGCTGCCGGGCGGGGCGTGAGCCATGATCATCGATGGCCACCAGCATTTCTGGGATCCGGCGCGCGCCGACTATCCCTGGATGGATGCGCCCGAGCTGGCGCCGATCCGCCGCGCCTTCGGTCCCACCGATCTCGCGCCGCTGCTGGAAGCGAACGGCATCGACGCCAGCGTCGTGGTGCAGTGCCGCTCCGCGCTGGAGGAGACAGAGGAATTCCTGCGCATCGCGCATGCGATGCCCTCCGTCGTCGGCGTGGTCGGCTGGATCGATCTGACCGATGGCGCGCTCGGCGACACGCTCGATCGATTGCGGGCCTCGCCCGGCGGCGACAAGCTCGTCGGCATCCGTCATCAGGTCCACGATGAGCCTGATCCCGATTGGCTGTTGCGTCCGGATGTGCAGCGCGGCCTCGCCGCGGTGTTCGCCCGCGATCTCGCTTACGATTTCCTTGTCCGCACTCGCGAGTTGCCCGCCGCGATCGCAACGGCGCAAGCCTTTCCGCAAGCGCGTTTCGTGCTCGATCACGCCGCCAAACCGCCGATCGCCGATGGTGGGAGCGTCGAATGGTCCAACCGCATCGCGGCGTTAGCTGCTTGCGGCAACGTCTGGTGCAAGATCTCGGGGCTTGCGACGGAAGCGAAATGGAATGACTGGGATGCCGAGCGGCTGTTTCCGTTCATAGCGCATGCCGCGACATGTTTCGGCGAGGATCGCCTGATCTTCGGCTCGGACTGGCCGGTTTGCCTGCTGGCGGGAAGCTACGGCGAGATCAAGGACGCGCTGGAGGCGTGCCTGATGAAGCTCGGTCCGGGTGTGAACGAGAAGGCATTCGGGGTGAATACGAAGGCTGCGTATCGGTTGGCAACAGCCGGATAAGCGCCGGATTTTTGCTTACCCTCCCTGGAGGGGGAGGGTCGATCGCGCGCAGCGCGAGCGGGGTGGGGTGATCTCTCCACACGGGCACTGTTCGTCGCGGAGAGACCGTCACCCCACCCCGTCTCACATTGCGCTACGCTTCATGTGAGCCGACCCTCCCCCTCCAGGGGAGGGTAAGAGCGAGCTCACGCGCCGGCGGGCACCTGGTCCAGAAATCCCGTCACGCTCCTGATGCGTCCGTCCTTCAGCACGGCGAAATCCGTGCCCTTGATCGGGCTGTCGACACCGTCGGGACCGAGACCCCAACTGAAGCGCACATGGTCGCCGTAGCCGTTGGGCTCGCCGATCAGCTTGAACCTGAAGTCGGGAAAACGATGCTGGACGCCCGCGACCAGCGCGTCGATGCCGTCCGGGCCGTCGCCCTTCATCAGGGGATCGACATAGCTCGCATCCGCGGTCCAGGCCTCGCTGAGCAACTCGCGGCGTCGGCCGGCTGCACGCTCGTTCCAGAGCTCGATATAGCGGTGGGCGATGGTGATGGGGTCGGTCATGGCCTGCTCCTTCGATGGCGCCGTGATCTTCGGCTGGCCGTCACTATCGAAGGTTCACGCGCGCCGATCGATTACCTCGGAGGTTATCAGCGCGCGTGAATTTATCTTGGCGCGAAGATTACTTCGCCGCGGTGACCATGATCTCGACGGTGTACTGCGCCGCGGCCAGCTTGGCTTCGACGGTGGCACGGGCCGGGGTGTTGCCGGGCGAGACCCAGGCGTCCCACACCGCGTTCATCTCGCCGAAGGTCTTCATGTCGGTGATGTAGATCGTGGCGGAGAGCAGCTTCGACTTGTCGGTACCGGCCTTGGCGAGATGGCTGTCGATGGTCGCCAGGATGTCCTGGGTCTGCTTCGTCACGCTTTCGCCGGCCGCCTTGTTGGCGACGACGCCGGCGAGATAGACGGTGTTGCCGTGCACGACGGCCTGGCTCATGCGCGGGCCGGTTTCGAAACGCTGAATGCTCATTTGGGATCTCCTGGTGGAATGGCGGCCCTGTCTAGCCCAGTGCCCCGCGCTCTGCCACCCCGGGCACGCATGCGTGCCCGGGCATGCATGCGTCGCTTACTGAAATCGGTTGGAGGGGGCCACATTGCCGCACGCATTACCCCACAGCTTTCGCCGCCGCGCGGCCCGCATTGCGGCCCGAGAACAGGCAGCCGCCGAGGAAAGTGCCTTCCAGCGAGCGATAGCCGTGCACGCCGCCGCCGCCGAAGCCCGCGGCTTCGCCGACCGCATAGAGGCCGGGAATGACGCTGCCCTCGCTGCCGAACACGCGCGAGTCGAGATCGGTCTCGAAGCCGCCCAGCGTCTTGCGGGTGAGGATGTTGAGCTTGACCGCGATCAGCGGTCCCTGCGCGGGATCGAGGATGCGGTGCGGCGCGGCGGTGCGGATCAGCTTGTCGCCGATATAGCGCCGCGCATTGTGGATGTTCATCACCTGCGCATCCTTGACGTAGGGGTTGGCGATCTCGCGGTCGCGCGCCTCGATCTGGATCCTGATGTGATCGAGCTTGAGGAGGTCGCTGCCGGCGAGTTTGTTCATCTCCGCGACGAGATCCTCCAGCCTGTCGCGCACGATGAAGTCGACACCATGGCTCTTGAAAGCCTCCACCGGCGCCGGTGCGCCCTTGTTGGTGGCGCGGCGCAATGTCATGCGCCAGCTCTTGCCGGTGATATCAGGGTTCTGCTCCGATCCCGACAGTGCAAATTCCTTCTTGATGATGCTCTGGGTCAGGATGAACCAGGAGTATTCGTAGCCGGTGGACATGATGTACTGGAGCTGGCCGAGCGTGTCGGAGCCCGGGAACAGCGGCGCCGGCAATCGCGTGCCCGTGGCGTCGAACCACATCGAGGATGGGCCTGGCAGGATGCGGATGCCGTGGCGCGGCCAGATCGGATTCCAGTTCTGGATGCCCTCGACATAATGCCACATGCGGTCGCGGTTGATCAGCCGTGCGCCTGATTTTTCGGTGATGCCGATCATGCGGCCGTCGACATTCTCGGGCACGCCGGAGATCATGAACTTGGGCGGCTCGCCGAGCCGCTTCGGCCAGTTTTGACGCACCAGCTCGTGATTGCCGCCGATGCCGCCGGACGCCACGATCACCGCCTGCGCCTTCAGCGCAAATTCGCCGACGGAATTGCGCGAAGAGCTTTTGCCGCGCTCGATCGTGTCGGGCGCGAGGACGGCGCCGCTGACGCCGTCCACCGTGCCATTGGTGATGGAGAGGGCATCGACCCGATGGCGGAACTTGAAGGTGAGGCGCCCGCTCTTCACGGCCTCGCGCGCACGGCGCTCGAACGGCTCGACGATGCCGGGCCCGGTTCCCCAGGTGACGTGGAAACGCGGTACCGAGTTGCCGTGGCCCATCGCGTCATAGCCGCCGCGCTCGGCCCAGCCGACCACGGGGAAGATGCGATGGCCCATCGCGCGCAGCCAGTCGCGCTTCTCGCCTGCCGCGAAAGCCACATAGGCCTCGGCCCATTGGCGCGGCCAGAAATCATCGTCGCGGTCGAAGCCGGCGGTGCCGAGCCAGTCCTGCATCGCAAGCTCGACCGAGTCCTTGATGCCGAGCCGGCGCTGCTCCGGCGAATTGACCAGGAATAAGCCGCCGAACGACCAGAAGGCCTGGCCGCCCAGCGACTGCTCGCCCTCCTGGTCGAAAACGACGACGCGCTTGCCCGCATCCGCGATTTCGGTCGCGGCCACCAGTCCAGACAGGCCTGCACCGACGACGATGACATCAGTCTCTTCAGCCATGCGTCTCCCCCTTCATGGTTCCCCTGTAGTTGCCCGGGATTGAAGCCAGCGGTTGCAGCCGAGATCAAGCGCTTGTCGCGTAAGACATCGTTAACTTGTTCCACTTTGAGACCGAGACGGGCCTGAAGTGCAGCGCGGGCGCAACACTGGATTTGAATTTGTTTTGAACGAGACGGCGTGCCTAGACAAAACCCCGGTTACGACCGACGCTAGCTGCGCATCACCACCTGACACGCGGATTCGAATTCGACTGGGGCGGGGGACAATGAAGGTTCTGACGGGGTTGCTCGCGGCGGTTCTCCTGATCGTGGGCATGGGGACTTCTCACGCGGTGGTTCGGATCGCGGATGACCGCGGCGGCCGGATCGGAACCTACGTCGACAAGTACCAGGACCTGCGCCAGTCCGGTGACACCGTCATCATCGACGGACTCTGCGCCTCGGCCTGCACCATCGTCCTCGGCGCCATCCCGCACGACCGCATCTGTGTGACCTCGCACGCGACGCTGGGCTTCCACGCCGCCTGGGACTTCGGCACCAACGGCCGCGCCGTCACCAACACCGAGGCGACGCAGATGCTCTATGCGATGTATCCGTCGCAGGTGAAACGGTGGATCAACCAGCGCGGCGGCCTCACCCCGCACATGCTGTTCCTGAAGGGCAAGCAGCTCCAGGCCATGTACAAGCCCTGCTACCTGGACGCGCAGGCTTCCACCAGCAGGCCGGCCTCGCCACGACCTTCACCGAAGACGGAAGAGCTGGAGTCCGCTCGGGGCCAGCTGCTTCGCTGAGACTGTCAGCATGACGTGATCCTTGGTCCGCCCGTGGCGCTTGCCCGCGGGCGGGCTGAAGCCTATTTGAAGGGCAGGAACCGCGGCCTTCGCCCCGATAATTGTCATGGCTCAACCACTGCACCCCACCCATCCGGTACAGGACAATTCGCCCACTGCCGGCCGGCTTCCGCTCGTGCTGCTGTCGGCTGGCGCTGGAGTCGGCGGGCTGGTCGTGCTCGGCGCACTGGCGCTGTGGTTCCACTATGGCAGCCAGGTGTTCTTCGAAATGATCAGGACCGGCTTTGCCGCCTGCTTCTGACGCGCGACAGGAAGTTTTCCGCTCATGAGTTCAGCCGCCCGTCCGCTGGTGATCGCTACCGCCTTCGCCGCAAGCCTCATCGTCGGGCTGCTGCTCGTGTTCTGGGCCATGGGCGGGGTCAGCAAAGTGGCGCAGCCGGCCGCGATCGGGGGGCCGTTCCAGCTCACCGACCAGCACGGCAAGGCCGTTACCGACAAGAACCTGAAGGGCAAGCCGACCTTGATCTTCTTCGGCTACACCCATTGCCCCGACGTGTGCCCGACCTCGCTGTTCGAGATATCCGAGGTGCTGCGCGCGATGGGCAAGGACGCCGACAAGGTCAATGCCGTCTTCATCTCGGTCGATCCCGAGCGCGATACACCCGCGACGATGAAGGACTATCTGTCGAGCTTCGACCCGCATCTCGAAGGCCTTAGCGGCGATCCCGATGCGATCGCCAACGTCATCAAGTCCTACCGGGTCTACGCCAAGAAGGTCCCGACCAAGGACGGCGACTACACCATGGACCACACCGCGCTGATCTATCTGATGGATCGCGACGGCCGGTTCGTCTCGCCGTTCAACCTGAAGCGGACGCCGGAAGAGGCGGCGGCGGACCTGAAGCGGTATCTCTAGGCTCCACCCTTAGCCGCAATCGGCACTCGCGTTCCCGGGCGGATGGTCTATAACGCCCTCCGATCCCAACGAAATTCGTTCATTTCCCGCCGATGGCCCCGTCGCGACAGGCAAGATCGTCAAAAACCGTGCGCCGTGTCCTGCTTGGCATGGCGGCCGGCGTTTGCCTACTTTCGGGCCTGACGGCCGCCGAGGCCCAGGCTCCGGCCAAGCAGCCTCCAGCGGCCCCCCAGGCCGCAACACAGGTCGCTCCCCAGGCTGCACCGCAGGCCGTGCCCGGATTCTGGGACCCGCGGCGGCGGCCGGAGCGGCCGGACCTGTCACGCCTGACCGTGATCCGCTTCCTGACCGAGACCGACTATCCGCCGTTCAACTACACCGGCGCGGACGGCAACCCCGCCGGCTTCAATGTCGACCTGGCCCGCGCGCTGTGCGATGAGATCAAGGTCACCTGCACGGTGCAGATGCGCCGCTTCGAGACGCTGGTCGATGCACTCTCCTCCAACCGCGGCGATGCCATCATCGCCTCGATGGCGGTGAGCCCGCAGCTGCGCGCCCGCGTCGACTTCACCGATCCCTATTACCGCGTGCCGGCGCGCTTCGCCTCGCGCAAGGACGCGGTGATGCCAGAGATCCGGCCCGAATATCTCGAAGGCAAGAAGGTCGGGGTGATCGCCGGCTCCGCGCATGAGGCCTATCTGAAGGCGATGTTCACCGACGCCGAGCTGCACGGCTATCCGAACGACGACGCGCTCCGGAGCGCCTTGCGCAAGGGCGAGGTCGATTTCATCTTCGGTGATGCCATCTCGCTGGCGTTCTGGATCAACGGCACCGATTCCGGCGATTGCTGCGCCTTCTCCGGCGGCCCGTTCGTCGAGAGCCGCTTCTTCGGCGAAGGCATCGGCATCGCCGTCCGCAAGGGCAACGACGTGCTGCGCCAGGCCCTGAACTGGGCCCTGTTCCGCGTCTGGGAAAAAGGCCGCTACACCGATCTGTGGCTGCGGTATTTCTCGGTCAGCCCGTTTTAGTTTCGCTGCTTCCTCACGGTCATTGCGAGGAGCGCAGCGACGAAGCAATCCAGACTGTTTCCGCGGAAAGATTCTGGATTGCTTCGCTTCGCTCGCAATGACGGCTGAGGCGGCTGCTTCGCCCCACAAAATTGCATTTGGCCCGGAAATCGCTATTTTCCGCGGCCCGGAGGCCCTGATGTCCGTTATCGATCTTGCCGCTAGCCCGAGCGACCTGCGTGCGCTTGCCGAACAGTCCAACGCCTGGCCGTTCGAGCAGGCGAAGGCCATTGTCGCGCGGCTGAAGAAGAGCCCCAAGGACGAGGTGCTGTTCGAGACCGGCTACGGCCCGTCCGGCCTGCCGCATATCGGCACGTTCGGCGAGGTCGCGCGCACCTCGATGGTGCGCCACGCCTTTCGCGTGCTGACCGAAGACAAGATCAAGACGCGCCTGCTCGCCTTCTCCGACGACATGGACGGGTTTCGGAAAGTGCCCGATAACGTCCCCAACAAGGAGATGCTGGCCGCGCATCTCGGCAAGCCGCTGACGCGCGTGCCGGATCCGTTCTCCAACGAGTACCCGTCGTTCGGCGCGCACAACAACGCGCGCCTGCGCGCCTTCCTCGACCATTTCGGCTTCGACTACGAGTTCGCCAGCTCGACCGACTATTATACGTCCGGCCGCTTCGACGCGACGCTGCTGAAGATGCTGGCTGCCTACGACAAGGTGATGGCGATCATCCTGCCGACGCTCGGTCCGGATCGCCGCGCGACCTATTCGCCGTTCCTGCCCATCAGCAAGACCACGGGTGTCGTGCTGCAGGTGCCGATGATCCGCCGCGACGTCGCGGCGGGCACCGTGACTTATGTCGATCCTGACACCAACCAGGAAGTTGAAACGCCCGTGACCGGCGGAAATGTAAAATGCCAATGGAAGGCCGACTGGGCGATGCGCTGGGTTGCGCTCGGCGTCGACTACGAGATGGCCGGCAAGGATCTGATCGACTCCGTGAAGCTGTCCGGTGCGATCGCCAGGGCGCTCGGCGGCACCCCGCCCGAAGGCTTCAACTACGAGCTCTTCCTCGACGAGAAGGGCCAGAAGATCTCGAAGTCGAAGGGCAATGGCCTCACCATCGACGAATGGCTGCGCTACGCCTCGCCGGAATCGCTGTCGCTGTTCATGTATCGCGAGCCGAAGGCGGCCAAGCGGCTGTACTTCGACGTCATCCCGCGCAACGTCGACGACTACCAGCAGTTCATCGACGGCTTCGCCAAGCAGGACGGCAAGCAGCAGCTCGGCAATCCGGTCTGGCACGTCCACAGCGGCCATCCGCCGAAGGGCGATATGCCCGTCACCTTCCAGCTCCTGCTCACGCTGGTGTCGTCGTCGAACGCGGAGAATGCCGAGACGCTGTGGGGCTTCATCGGCCGCTACCGTCCCGGCGTGAGCCCGCAGACGCATCCAAAGCTCGATGCGATGGTCGGCTACGCCATCAACTATTACCGCGACTTCGTCGCGCCGACGAAGCAGTTCCGCGAACCGACCGAGGTCGAGCGCGCCGCGTTGCAGGATCTGCGCGACGCGCTGTCGCAGTTGCCGCAGGACGCAACGCCGGAGGACATCCAGAACGTGGTCTACGAGATCGGCCGCCGCGAGCCGTTCCTCGACCAGGTCAAGAAGGGCAAGGACGGCCGGCCGGGCGTGACGCTCGACTGGTTCAACATGCTCTACCAGGTGCTGCTCGGCCAGGAGAAGGGGCCGCGTTTCGGCTCCTTCGTGGCGGTGTACGGCATCCAGAAAGCGGTGAACATGATCGACGGCGCGCTGGCGCGGAGCGCGTAGGATCTGCTGCCGCCGCTCAGATCGAGCGCAGCACGTAGCGCCGGTTGTCCTTCTGCACCGGGCGGGCGTTCATCGGATAGAGTTTTGCGAACGCCGCGACGTCGGCCGCCGACACCTGGACCGGGGTGGTCAGCAGCAGCCATTCGACCACTTCGGAGCAGGGCGGCGTGGTCAGCGAGCCGGGATAGCGGAAATAGCTGAGCTTCGTGGGCAGCATAGCGTGGGGATCGATGCTCGGGTCGGCCTTCACCGCGGGCGCTTCGGCCGCCGGCATGGTCTTGACGATCTTGCCGAAGGCGGCGTTCGGCCTGCCCTCGGCCATCAGTACGCCGACCACCGCGAGACCGCCTGCATCGTTGCGATGGACGAAATGCGCCTCCATCGGAAAATTCTTGCCGCCGATCTGGTGCTCGCTCGGGCGGTGGAAGTGCACCTGGAGCAACTTGTACTTGACGTCGCCGAGCGTGAGCGTGCTGCCTTCGGCGAAGTTGAGCTGGATGGTATGCCCGTTGTTGACGATGGTGTCGGCGCTCTTGCCCCAGTTCACCTTCAGCGCGGGCAATTGCGATTTGACCGTCGCTTCGATGTCGATCGGCGATTGCTGCAGGCCGACCGCGCAGGCCTTGTTGGCTGCATCGAGATCGCCCCATTTGGCCGGGGCGCCGGCGCCCTCATAGCTCCAATGCGCGCCTTCGGCGGCGAAGCTCGGCTTGCACACCGGACAGAGCGCGAGACCCGCTAAAGCCTTCAATGCATGACGGCGATTCATTTGATTCCCCCTGCGAAAAATTTGATCGGCAATGCGCGGGGAACCTAAGCGAGAGCCGCGCTGAGTCGCAAGGTCGCCGAGGAGAGATGCGTCGCGGCCGGTGTCATGATCCGGTCGCGGTGCAATCACTGGCTTGCCCACAGGATGCGCGCGATCCAGCCGACGTCGTTCGCTGCGATCGTGCGCTCGGACTGCGCCGCTTCGAGCGGCTGCAATTCCAGCGACCGGGCCGTGCGTCGCTTCAACGTCGCGATCGTGACTTCGCCCGCTTTGGTCTTCACCACCACGCGATCCCCTTTGCGGATCGGCGCGCGGGGCGAGACCAGGATGATGTCGCCGCTGCGATACACCGGCGCGAGCGCGTCGCTGGAGATCTCCAGCGCGAAGATGTGGCTGTCCTCGTCGGTGGGAAGCGCAGTCTCGGTCCAGCCCTTGCCGGAGGGATGGCCTTGCTCGTCGAAGGCGCCGCTCGCGCCGGTCAGCGCGAAGTCGAGCAGCGGCAGCGAACGGCCGTCGCCTGAATCGTCGCCGACCAGTCTGGCAAAGGTATCGAGCGAGTCGCCGGTCGCCGCCAGCGCCTTGGCGATCGATTCGGTGGAGGGCCAGCGCTCGCGGCCGTCGGCGGTGACGCGCTTGGACCTGTTGAAGGTGGTGGGGTCGAGCCCGGCGCGCTTGGCAAGACCGGACGGCGACAGGCCGGCGCGCTCCGCCAGCCGATCCAGCGCGACCCAGATCTGGTCGTGAGAGAGTATCCTCTGCGCTTTGGCCTGCCTGACCATGAAAGGTCCAGCCCGTCGCAACTCAGGAAAACTGTCCTCAAATCAACCGGTTTTCCGTTTCCCGTGCAAGGGGCGGCTCTAACTCTTGAGTTCAGGGGGAGCCGCCTTTACGGTCGCGCCCGGGTTTCAAGACCCGCAAGAGACCGAAAAAACCCGGGAAATTCAAAGGGCTCCGCAAGCGGTGGTCAAGATCTACAAAATCTGTCCGGCCTCGGCCTGGCGCGAGGCGGAACGGCAGGGTGTTTACCTCGGCAGCGAGGACGATTCGCGCGACGGTTTCATCCACTTCTCGACCGCCGCTCAGGTTCCAGAGACCTTGCGTAAGCATTATTTCGGCCAGCGGGCGCTGTTCCTGGTCGAGGTCGACGGCGATGCGCTTGGCGGCGAATTGCGCTGGGAGCGCTCGCGCAACGAGGAGCTGTTTCCGCATCTCTATGGCGAGCTCGATCTCGGCGCGGTGCTCTCGGTGATGAACCTCAACATGCGCTCCGATGGCGGCCACGACATTCCGGAGCTTCTGCCGTGATCCGCGCCTTCGACGCTTTTTCGCTTCCGGTGCTGCGCTGGCTCGATCCGGAGGATGCGCATCGCCTCGCGATCCAGGGCCTGCGCTTCCTGCCGCCGGGCAAGCCGCGCGCCGACGATCCCAAGCTCGCGGTGCGCGCCTTCGGGCTCAACTTCCCCAATCCAATCGGCATGGCCGCGGGTTTCGACAAGAGCGCGGAGGTGCCGGACGCGCTGCTGCGGCTCGGCTTCGGCTTCGTCGAGATCGGCTCGGTGACGCCGAAGCCGCAGGCCGGCAATCCGCGGCCGCGGCTGTTTCGCCTCGAGCGCGACGAGGCCGTCATCAACCGCATGGGCTTCAACAATGACGGCGCCGAAGTGGTGCTGCGCCGGCTTGCCGCGCGCGCGCAGCACGGCGGCATCGTCGGCGTCAATGTCGGCGCCAACAAGGATTCAGCCGATCGTGTCGCCGACTACGTCAAGCTGATCGAGACCTTTGCGCCGGTGGCGAGCTACTTCACCGTCAACGTCTCCTCGCCGAACACGCCGGGCTTACGCAATCTGCAGGAAGGTGCGCTGCTCGACGATCTCCTCGGGCGCGTGATCGACGCACGCGAGCGGGTGCGCCAGAAGGCCGGCGACACGCCGGTGCTGCTCAAGATCGCGCCGGATCTAAGCCTCGCCCAGCTCGACGACGTCGTGCAGGTGGCGCGCTCGCGCCGGGTCGACGGCATGATCGTCTCCAACACGACCATCGCGCGGCCGAGCACGCTGCGCGAGGACGCGCGCGCCAAGGAGCAGGGCGGCCTGTCCGGCCGGCCGCTGTTCCGCCTGTCGACGCGCATGGTTGCCGAGACCTATGTGCGCGTCGAAGGCGCATTCCCCCTGATCGGCGTCGGCGGCGTCGATTCCGGCGGCGCCGCGCTGACGAAGATCCGTGCGGGCGCGAGCCTGATCCAGCTCTATTCGTCGCTGGTCTACAAGGGCCTCGGTCTCGTCGACGAGATCAAGCGCGACCTGACCTCGACGCTGCTGCGGACAGGGCGGGATTCGCTGTCGGAGATCGTCGGCGCGGATGCGGCGACGCTGACGGCGGAAGACTGGCCGGGGATGTGAGTCTTCCTTCGCCTCTCCCCGCTTGCGGGGGGCGGCCGGAATTCGCGAGAGTAAATTCCGGGTGAGGGGACTCTCCACGAATCCCACTCTCACCGTCCTCGCGGAGACTCCCCCTCATCCCGACCTTCTCAGAGCGAGCTCTGCTCGTCTCGCCCCCGCAAGCGGGGCGAAGGAGAAGAGAACGTCGCCCGATACAGCGCCGGGTACCGCGCGCCCTGCAAGCCGCCGCGCGCGACGTAGGACGCGATCAACGCCCACCACAGCCCGGCATTGCCGAACGATTGCAGCGCCCACCAGGTGGCCAGGAAAATTGCGAGTGCGGCCAGCATCAGATTGCGCATCTCGCGCGCCCAGGTCGCGCCGATATAGATGCCATCGAAGCCGAAGGCGAAAACGCCGGGCAGGGGCGCGAATACGACGAACGGCAGGAACTCGCGCGCAGCTCGCCGGACGGCTTCGCTCGCCGTCATGAAATCGATCAGAGCCGGCCCGAACAAGGCGAACAGCACCGCGACCACCAGCGCGAAGCCAAGGCCCCACAGCAGCACGAGCCGGGTCGAATCCGCAAAGCCCCTGGCATCGCGCGCGCCATAGGTGCGGCCGCAGAGCTGCTGGGCTGCGTTGGCAAGGCCGTCGAGGAAGAAGGCGCTGACCAGCAGGAAATTGTTGAGCACGGAGTTTGCGGCTAGCGTGACGTCGCCGGCGCGGGCTCCCTTTGCGGTGAAGAACAGGAAGACGGCGATCAGCGCCGCGGTGCGGATCAAGATGTCGGAGTTCACCGACAGCAGCCGCATCAGCTTGTCCCGGTCGAACAGTGTCGCGCGAGGAATGGCAAGCCCGCCATCCGCAAAGTGCCGGCACACGATCACACCGAGCATGAAACCGATCGTCTCCGACAGCAGCGCGGCGACGGCCGCGCCTGCGATGCCGGTGTCGTAGACCAGCACCAGCAGAATCGTCGCCACCATGTTGACGAGGTTGATGGCGACCTGGAGCAACAGCGCCGGATTGGCGCGTGCCTGGCCGATCAGCCAGCCGAGTATGACGTAGTTGGCGAGGGCGAGTGGCGCCGACCAGATCCGGATCATGAAATAGGACTTGGCGGCGCGCGTGACGCCTTCGCTGCCGCCCATCAGGTCGAACAGCGCGGTGGCGAGCGGCAGTTGCAACGCGATCAACGCCGCGCCGATCAGGCCGGCGACGATGAAGCCGCGCATCAGGATCGCGGTCAGCTCGCGGGTCTCGCCGGCACCCAGCGCCTGCGCGGTGAAGGCGAGCGTGCTCATGCGCAGGAAGCCGAACAGCCAGAACAGGCAATCGAAGATCACCGACGCCATCGCAACGCCGCCGAGCAGCGCGGCATCGTCCAGCCTTCCGATCGCGGTGGTCGAGACCACGCCGATCAGCGGCGTGGTCAGGTTCGCGACCATCGCGGGACCGGCGATGGCGAAGACCTGGCGTGAGCCGACCCTGGGATGAACGGGCGCGTGCATCAGTGCGTTGACCGACCCGTCGCCCGGTCGGCCTACCGGCCGCGCGGTGCGCCAAACACGCGCATCAGCAGCCAGACGGGGATCACGATGACGGCGCCGAGCAGGAAGTAGCGCCACAGCCAGTTCACCGTGTCGAAGCCGAGATCCCACAGGCGCTGGAACAGCAGGCGGATGCTGGTGAGGATGTTCCAGGGATCGAAGCCGATCGCGGCGAGCACGACGCCGACCAGGATCGAGAGCAGGACCAGGCGAAACGCGACCGCCAGCGGCGAGCCGCCGAGAAAGCGGTTCAGCCCATCGCTGCGGCCGGCCGGCAAATCTCTGACGTCTTGGACCATCTCAAAAAACTCCTCGCGGGGATCTGACCCCATTATAGGTCACGGCGGGGCACATGGGGAACCGGTATTCCCTCGTCAATGGCTGTCGGCGGATGCCGCAACCTTAATTGTTGGCAGGGATTCGTCCGTCTTCAGCATTTTTTCCAGCGTTTCCAGCCGGTCCGCCTCGCGCGGGGGCTTGTCCCAGCGCAGGCGGCTGATGCGGGGAAAGCGCATGGCGACGCCGGATTTGTGCCGCGGCGAGCGCTGAAGGCCCTCGAAGGCGACCTCCAGCACCAGCCCCTTGTCGCCTTCATGCACGACATGGCGGACGGGGCCGAACTTTTCGGTGGTGTTGCGGCGGACGAAGCGGTCGATCTGCAACAACTCCTCGTCGGTGAAGCCGAAATAGGCCTTGCCAACCGGCACCAGTTCGTCGCCGCCATCGCCCTCCGTCCAGACGCCGAATGTGTAGTCGGAGTAGTAGGACGAGCGCTTGCCGTGGCCGCGCTGCGCATACATCAGGACGGCATCGATGATGTGCGGATCGCGCTTCCACTTCCACCATTGCCCCTTCGGCCGCCCGGGCAGGTACGGCGCATCACGCCGTTTCAGCATCACGCCCTCGACGGCGTCGGCATCCTCGCCCGCGCCTGCACTCGCAGGATCGGCCCGCGCGGCAGTCAATGCGTCCCAGCTTGCGAAGGGGACGGTGGGCGACAGATCAATGCGGGGATCCCCAAGCTTCGCGACGAACGTCTCCAGCCGTTCGCGCCGCCCCGCGAAAGACAGCTCGCGGAGATCGTTTTCGTCGTCGCCGAGCAGATCGTAGGCGCGCAGGTGAATCGGAAACTCCTTGATCAGCTTCGGCGACACCACCTTACGGTTCAGCCGCTGCTGCAGGACGTTGAAGCTCTGCACGCGGCCCTCGCGCAGGATCAGCAGCTCGCCGTCGATCGCGCCGGGCAGGTGCAGCGAGGGCACGAGGTCCGGAAAGCTTCCCGTGATGTCCTCGCCGGTGCGCGAATAGAGCCGCGCCGTGATTTGTCCGCGCTCGTCGCGGCCAGCCACCGCCTGCACGCGGATGCCGTCCCATTTCCATTCGGCGATATAGTCGGCGGGATCTAGGTTCTGGAAGTCTGCATCTTCGATTGCATGCGCCAGCATCACGGGGCGGAACGGCGCGGGATCGAGATTGACCGGCTTGTCGCCACGGCCCTCGAGCCAGGCGAACAAGTCGAGATAGGGAGCGCTGAGGCCCGGCCAGATCAGCTCGACCTCGTGCGGATCCTTGCCGCCGAGCGCCGCAGCCGCAGTCTTCGCCAGCCGCGCGGAGATGCCGATGCGCAAGCTCCCGGTGACGAGTTTCAGCAATGCCCAGCGCCCGGTTTCATCGAGTTCATCGAGCCAGCGTTCGATCTGCTTCGGCAGCTCGGTCTTGCCGAGCGTGCGCAGCGTGGTGACGACCTCAGTGAGAGTGGGGGGAGGTGGATTGTTGTGCGCAGCCAACGCCGCCTTCGGCCACATCAACGCTACCGTCTCCGAGAGATCGCCGACGTAGTCGTAGCTCAGTCCAAACAGCACCGGATCAGTGCGCGATGCGATCAGGTCGCGGATCAGCGCCGGCTTGGCGTGCTTGAAGCTGAGCGCGCCTGTGAGCGCCGCCAGCGCGTAGCCGCGGTCGGGATCGCCGGTCTCGCGAAAATAGCTGGTGATCAACCGCAGCTTGTTGTTGCGGCCGGGCTCGTAGGCGAGGCGGTCGAGCAGTTCGGCGAAGCGGTTCATGCCTCGGCCTCGTCGGCAAGCGGCGTCTCGCTTTCCTCTTCGTCGCCATAGCCGACGAGATCGAGCGGCTGCGCCCGCAGGCCCTGCGACTGACACCAATGCACCAGCGCGTCTTCCTGCCCGTGCGTCACCCAGATTTCGCCGGCGCCGGTCGCGGCAATGGTGGCGGTGAGGCCGTCCCAGTCGGCATGATCAGAGATCACCAGCGGCAGCTCGATGCCGCGCTGCCGGGCGCGGGCGCGCACGCGCATCCAGCCTGACGCGAACGCGGTGACGGGATCGGGAAAGCGCCGCGTCCAGACGTCCGATGTCGCCGAAGGCGGCGCCAGCGTGATGGTGCCGGCAAGCGCCGCCTTCTTCACGCCGGCCACAGGCCTGAGCTCGCCGAGATCGATTCCCCGGCTCTGGTAGTAGTGCGTGATCTTCTCCATTGCACCATGCAGATAGATCGGCGCGTCATAGCCGGCCTGCCGCAGCAGCGCGATCACGCGCTGCGCCTTGCCGAGCGAATAGGCGCCGACGAGATGCGCGCGCTCGGGAAACAGCGCGACGGAGGCGAGCAGCTTCTTGACCTCGTCGGCGGCATCGCCGTGCCGGAACACCGGCAGACCAAAAGTGGCCTCGGTGATGAAGACGTCGCAGGGCACCAGCTCGAACGGCGTGCAGGTCGGGTCGGGCGCATCCTTGTAGTCGCCGGAGGCAACGATGCAGGTGTCCTTGCAGGTCACCGCGATCTGCGCCGAGCCCAGCACATGGCCGGCTGGATGAAATTTCACCCTGACATCGCCGAGCCGGATCTCCTCGCCGTAACCGATCGCCTGCGTCGATCCGGCAAAGTTCTCGCCGTAGCGCAGACGCATCATGTCCAGCGTTTCCTGCGTCGCCAGCACCGCGCCATGGCCAGCGCGGGCATGGTCGGAATGGCCGTGGGTGATCACGGCCCGTTCGACCGGGCGGACAGGGTCGATATGGAAGCCGCCGGGCTTGCAGCACAGGCCGGCAGCAGCTGGCAACAGGATGTCTTGCGGACGCATGCCTGTTATATAGGTTGCGACCCCGCATCTTCGAGTCATCCGCCGCTTCGCTTCCTGGTTCCCAATGCCCCTGCGCTTGTTCCACTCCTCCGGCGATCTCATGGCCGACCGTCGTTTCGAGTTCGCGCGCGACCTCCAGCTCAAGGGCGATCTGCCCGCCGCCGCCGACCTCATCGAGCAGGCCATCGAGCTCGCGCCGAATTTTACCTCGGCCTGGTTCACGCTCGGCGAAATCCGCGCCCAGCTCGGCGAGCGCGACAAGGCGATCGCGGCATTTCGAAAATCGCGCGAGGCCGATCCCGACGACAAGCATGGCGCCCATTTGCATCTGATACGGCTCGGCGACGAGCAATTGTCCGAGATGCCCAAAGCCTATGTGCAGGCCCTGTTCGATCAATATGCGCCGCGCTTCGAGCATGTCCTGGTCAACGATCTCGGCTACCGCGCGCCGTCGCTGATCTTCAAGGCGGTGGTGGCCGCCCGCGTCGCTGCGAAGAAGCCCGCTTTGTTCAAGCGCGCCATCGATCTCGGCTGCGGCACCGGGCTCGCGGCCGCCGCCTTCGCAAAACAAGTCGATCACTTCGTCGGCATCGATCTGTCGCCCGGCATGATCAAGCAGGCACGCGCCACCGGTCTTTATGCCGAGCTCGAGGTCGCCGACATGATCGAAGGCTTGCGCGGCAAGGACGATGCGAGCGTGAACCTCGTCGTCGCCGCGGATGCCTTCGTCTATCTCTCCGATCTCGCGCCGGTGCTGAGTGAAGCACAGCGAGTCCTCGCATCCGGTGGGGTGCTCGCCTTCACGCTGGAGACGCATGGTGGCAACGGCATCGTTCTTGGCGAAGGCCTGCGCTATGCCCATTCGGCGGAATATGCACGCGCTGCGATTGCGATGGCCGGCCTCAAGCTGTTGAAACTGGAGTCGGCCTCGCCGCGGATCGAGAACAACGAGCCGGTCAGCGGTCTCGCTGTCGTCGCCGAAAAAACTTGAGTCTAGGCGCTAGACGCTCTGCAATTTGAGCGTCATTGCGTCGCAAAGCGACGACTTCCCACTTGCGAGCGGAGCTGCGATGCCAGCACAATGCGCGCACCAGGGAGAAACAAAACAATGACGAAGAATCCATCGCGGCGCGATTTCAGCGCCGGCGCGCTCGCAACCATCGCTGCATCCACATTGCCCGCGCCTTACCTCTGGGCCGCCGAGAAGAAATACGATGCGGGTGCCAGCGACACCGAGATCAAGATCGGGCAGACCGTGCCGCATTCCGGTCCCGGCTCGCTCTATGGCGTGCTTGGCCGCATCGGTGAGGCCTATTTCCAGATGCTGAACGAGAAGGGCGGCATCAACGGACGCAAGGTCAAGTTCTTCACCATGGACGACGCCTACAGCGCGCCGAAATGCGTCGAGGCGACACGGCGTCTGGTCGAGCAGGAAGAGGTGCTCGCGCTCTACGGCTCGCTCGGCACCGCGCCGCAGACCTCCGTACACAAATACCTGAACTCCAAGGGCGTGCCGCAGCTGCTGCTCAACACCGGCGCGTCGAAGTGGAACAACCCGAAAGAGTTCAAATGGACCATGGCGGGCCTGCCGCTCTATCCGACCGAGGCGCGCATCCTGGCGCGGCACGTCGTGAGCGTGAAGCCGAACGCCAAGATCGGCATCCTCTACCAGAATGACGATTTCGGCCGCGACTTCCTCGGTCCCTTCAAGAAGGTCCTGGAAGACGCCGGTGGTACCGCGAAGGTGATCATGGAGCAGACCTATGATCTCACCGAGCCGACCGTCGATTCCCAGCTCATCAACCTCTCGAAGTCGGGTGCCGATGTCTTCTACAACATCACCACCGGCAAGGCGACGTCGCAGTCGATCCGCAAGGTCGTCGAGCTTGGCTGGAAGCCGCTGCAACTCTTGTCGGCAGGCTCCACCGGCCGCTCGATCCTCAACGCCGCGGGTCTCGAAAACGCCACGGGCATCGTCGCCATCCGCTACAACAAGGAAGTCGGCCTGCCCAAATGGGAGAAGGACCCCGACGTGATGGCTTTCGAGGAGCTGCGCAAGAAGTACACGCCGGCGATCGATCAGGACAACACGATCGCGTTCGCCGGCTACGGCCAGGCCGTGACGATGGGCGAGATCCTGCGCCGCTGCGGCGACGATCTCACCCGCGCCAACGTGCTGAAGCAGGCGTCGAACCTCAACGGCTTCCACTCGCCCTACTTCCTCGACGGCGTGAACTACAGCTACACGCCCGACGACTACACGCCGATGAAGACCCTCTTCATCTCCACCTTCACCGGCAAGGACTGGGACATCTCCGACAAGCCGATGTCGGAGTGATGTTCTCCCTCTCCCCGCTTGCGGGGAGAGGGTTGGGGTGAGGGGGAGCCTCCGCGGGGACGGCGGCAGTTGGACTCGCGGAGGCTCCCCCTCACCCGTCGCTTCGCGCCGGCCTCTCCCCGCAAGCGGGGCGAGGCGAAGCCAGCCCCCTCGACGAACCCTGCCTCACGGCTTACCTGTGATGCCGTGCCGCCCCGCATCCGCAAAATCCCGGCCGAGCCGGCCACGCTGCTGCCCGACCGCTTCCAGGCGTGGTTCGCGGCCCGCGGTTGGTCGCCGCGCGCGCATCAATTGGCCTTGCTGGAAAAGGCGCGCGAGGATCGTTCCGCACTTCTGATTGCGCCGACCGGCGCGGGCAAGACGCTGGCGGGATTTCTGCCGACGCTGGTGGAGCTGAGTTCCGTCCCCCCCGCCGCGGTGAAGTCCGTGATCTCCACCGGCCGCAAGGTCCAGCGCAGCGGCGGCCTCCACACCCTCTACATCTCGCCGCTGAAGGCGCTCGCCGTCGACATCGCCCGCAATCTGGAGCGGCCAGTCGCCGAAATGGGACTGCCGATCAAGATCGAGACCCGCACGGGTGACACGCCGACGTCGCGACGCCAGCGCCAACGGCGCTATCCGCCCGATATCCTGCTGACGACGCCCGAGCAGCTTGCACTCTTGCTCTCTTCCGACGACGCGCCGTTCCTGTTCTCCTCGCTCAAGCGCATCGTGCTCGACGAGCTGCACGCGCTGGTGACCTCCAAGCGCGGCGATCTGCTGTCGCTCGGGCTGGCGCGGCTGTGGCGGCTTGCGCCGCAGATGCGCGCGATCGGTCTGTCGGCAACGGTGGCCGAGCCGGAATCGCTGGCGCGCTTCCTGGTGCCGCAACCGAAGGACAAGGCGGAATCGGCCGATATCGTCATCGCCGGCGGCGCCGCGCCGCCACTGGTCGAGATGCTCGATACCCGCGAGCGGCTGCCCTGGGCCGGCCACAGTGCGCGCCATGCGCTCCCCGAAATCTACCAGCTGATCAAGCAGAACAAGACCACGCTGGTCTTCGTCAACACCCGCAGCCAGGCCGAGATGCTGTTCCAGAATCTCTGGAGCATGAACGACGACAATCTCGCCATCGCGCTGCATCACGGTTCGCTCGACGTCGCCCAGCGCCGCAAGGTCGAAGACGCGATGTCGGCCGGCAGACTGCGTGGCGTGGTCTGCACCTCCTCGCTCGACCTCGGCGTCGACTGGGGTGATGTCGATCTCGTCGTCAATATCGGCGCCCCCAAGGGCTCCTCCCGCCTGATGCAGCGGATCGGTCGCGCCAACCATCGCCTCGACGAGGCTTCGCGGGCGGTGCTGGTGCCGGCGAACCGTTTCGAGGTGCTGGAGTGCCGTGTCGCCATCGACGCCATCGCCGAGAACGCGCAGGACACGCCGCCACTGCGCACCGGCGCTCTCGACGTGCTGGCCCAGCACGTGCTGGGCTGCGCCTGTGGCGAGCCTTTTCTCGCGGACGAGCTCTACGACGAGGTGCGTACCGCAGCGCCCTACGCGGATCTGACGCGCCAGGATTTTGACGATGTCGTCGATTTCGTCGCCTCCGGCGGCTACGCGCTGAAAACCTATGAGCGCTTCGCCCGCATCAAGCAGGACAAGCAGGGACGCTGGCGCGTCGCCAATCCGAAGGTGCGGCAGAGCTACCGCATGAATGTCGGCACCATCGTCGAGGACGACATGCTGAAGGTGCGGCTGGTGCGTTCGCGCGGCGGCGGTCAGGGAAAAACAGGCGGCTCGACAGGGGTGATCGCGCGCGGCGGCAGGTTGCTCGGCGAGATCGAGGAGGCCTTCATCGAGGGCTTGAGCCCGGGCGACACCTTCGTGTTCAGCGGCGAGGTCGTGCGCTACGAAACTCTGGTCGAGGATCAGGTCTACGTTTCGCGCGCGCATGACAAGGATCCGAAGGTGCCGTCCTATATGGGCGGCAAGTTCCCGCTCTCGACCTATCTCGCCGAGCGGGTGCGCCGGTTGCTGGATGATAGCCGTGCGTGGAACGGCTTGCCGGAGCAGGTGCGCGACTGGCTGTCGCTGCAAAAGGATGTGTCGCGCGTGCCGGCGGTGCGCGAGCTGCTGGTCGAAAGCTTTCCACGCGCGGACAAGCATTACATCGTCTGCTACCCCTTCGAGGGACGCCTCGCGCACCAGACACTCGGCATGCTCTTGACGCGCCGGCTGGAGCGGGCCCGCGCGCGGCCGCTCGGCTTCGTCGCCAACGAATATGCGGTGGCGATCTGGGCGCTCGGCGACATGTCATTCATGATCCGCAACGGCAAGCTGGACCTCAACGCGCTGTTCGACCCTGACATGCTCGGCGACGACCTCGAGGCATGGCTCGCCGAGTCCGCGCTGATGAAGCGGACGTTTCGCAATTGCGCGATCATCTCCGGCCTGATTGCCCGCCGTCATACCGGCGAAGAAAAAAGCCGCCGCCAGGTGCTGTTCTCGACCGATCTCGTCTACGACGTCCTTCGCAAGCACCAGGCTGATCATGTGTTGCTCCGTGCCGCGCGCGCCGATGCGGCCACAGGCCTGCTCGATCTGCGCCGTCTCAGCGACATGCTCACCCGCATCCAGGGCCGCATCACCCACCGGGAACTCGATCGTGTCTCCCCGCTCGCCGTCCCCGTGATGCTGGAAATCGGCCGCGAGTCAGTCTATGGCGAAGCTGCAGACGAGCTCCTGGCGGAAGCCGCCGAAGAGCTGGTCAAAGAGGCGATGGGATAAGAGAAGGCGGGACGTGACGGCAGGCGCGCTGGTTTCAGGGGATGATGAGGACATGCGCGTTTCGAAGGTCACAGTCAGCGACGTGACGTTCGCGGCCGATCTCTCCGGCGCATTGTTCTGGGAAGAGCAGCGCCTGCTCGTGGTCTCCGATCTGCATCTGGAGAAAGGCTCCAGTTTCGCCATGCGCGGCGTGCTGCTGCCGCCTTACGACACGATCGCGACGCTCGGCCGGCTCGCTGCTGTCATCTCCCGCCATGATCCCCGCGTGGTCATCGCGCTCGGCGACAGCTTTCACGACCGCACCGCGCATGGACGCTTGTCGGCGGGTGACCGCGACGCCGTGGCCGCGCTTCAGGCCGGCCGCGACTGGATCTGGATCTCGGGCAATCACGATCCCGAGCTGCCGCGCGATCTCGGCGGCACCGTCGCCGACGAAGTCGCGATCGGTCCCATTACGTTTCGCCACGAGCCGACTGGCGCGCATGGCGAGATCGCCGGCCATCTGCACCCCAAAGCCCGTGTCTCCGCGCGGGGTCGGTCGATGGAGCGCCGGTGCTTTGCTTCCGATGGGGTGCGCGCCGTGATGCCGGCTTTCGGCGCTTATGCCGGCGGCCTCAGCATCCGCGATGCGGCCTTCGCAAAAATCTTCCCGATGAACGGCTTCGTTGCTCATCTGCTCGGCGACCGCCGGGTCCACGCCATTGCGGCGTCGCGCTGCTATTGAGATTTTGGCAACGCTTCGGAACAAATTAAGAACACTTTAGCAAGTCTTTGATATATCATTGTGATTCGGCGCGTTGCCGACACAATATCTAGCGTCTGTCAGACTTTGCGAGGACTACATGTCCACCATTGCCTTCGATCAATTCGCGCTCACCCGGATCGCCGATTTTGCGCGTTCGCTGTCGCGGCTGCACCAGGCGGCACGGCGCTACGCGGTCGATGACGACCAGTTCGACCGCGAGTTCAACGCGGTGTGCCAGTCGATCTGGGGCTACACCATCGACGATGTCAGCGACGATCTGTTCTCGCCCGCCGACCATCTGTTCCTCGATACGCTCGACGAAGCGCAGGCGCGCATATTCGCGGCCGAGCAGGGTTATGACCTCGTCGACGATCAGGGCATGCTGACCGACTGGTGGGGGTTCTGCTGGATGATCCTGGCCGAAAAGCGTGGCCTGCTGACGGCGGACAACCGCGCCGCCGCCCGCGCGGCGATCGAGGAGAAATACCTGGCGGCACCGAATGTGATCGGGGTGATCATCGGGAGATAGTGCCTCCGCAATGACGGCGTGATTGCAGGCGGGGCTTACTCCAATCCCGCCCGCTTCGCCGATTTCTGCGCCGTCGTCTTCGGCACCGTCACATCAGGCAGCGCCTCACGCACGATCTCGGCCGACGCCGGTGCATCCGCCGCGACCGTCTCTGCCCGCACCGGAGCCACCTTCATCTCGCCAAGGCGCGCGCGAACCTGCGCGGTGAGGCCGGGATAGGAGGCGACCGGGGTGAAATCCGGCGCCTGGTCGTTGCCGACGCGGATGCCGGTATAGGCGACGAGACCGTCGGTGGTGGCGATCACGTCGCCGGCTTTCAACGAGGGGTCCAGCGCGAGATCGACCGGTGCGAGGCCGACCGGCTCGCGGCCGTTGCAGGTGCAGTCCGAACGCAGCGCCTTGCGATAGGCGAACGCGTTCTCGCTTTCCGTGTAACGCTCGCCGGTCTGAGAGGCGGCGCCGTCGATCGAGGAGCCGAAATAGACCTTGGTCGTGCTGGCAGGACAGAACGCCTGGCACATCTGAGCGGGCGAGGCGAGGCCGCGCATCAGCGGAAAATACTTGCCGTCGCAGCTGCGCACGCAGAAGGCCGGGCCGGAGCCGCCGGCGGCAGCCGAACGCGTCGGCGGCACGTATTGCGGGGGCGCATTCTGCTGGCCGGTGAAGGGATCGGCGTAGGAGCTCGCCTGCTGCGGCACCTCGCGCTGTGGCCGCTTCTGCTGCACGCCGCCGAAGAAGAAATCGAACAGGCCTTCGGCCGAAACCGGGGCGGGAGCCGCAAGCAGCGGGGCTGCGAGGGTGGCGGCCACAAGCATCGCGCGACGCCGCCGGCGCGCATGGGACATGATTGTACGCAACGCTGACTCCACCCGACGCTACCGAACCGGCCGCGACCAGCGAGGCCTTGGCACGTGATTCACCATAAAGCGGGATGGTAAATGAGGGGTTGAGGAAGCGCTGTTCGACCGGTCCGTGCCCGGGACGCAGCGCAGCGCTCCTTCAGCGGTGCGCTGCAGAGCCGGGACACGAGAGCCCATTACGCCTTCAAAAACTCCGACGCCTTGTACAGCGAGCGGAACGGTAGGCCGGCTGCACCGAACGTGTCGGTGGCGCCTTCCTCGCGGTCGACCATGGTCAGCACCAGCACCACTTCGGCCCCGGTCTCGCGGACGGATTCCACTGCCTTCATCGCCGAGCCGCCAGTGGTGGTGACGTCCTCGACGATCACCACGCGCTTGCCGGCAAGCGTCTCGCCCCTGGGCAGCCCCTCGATCGCGAGCTTGGCGCCATGCTCCTTCGGCTTCTTGCGGACGAAGAACGCCGCGATCGGATGGCCCTTGATCCAGGAGATCTGCGCCAGCGCGCCGGCGAGCGGCACCGCGCCCATCTCGAGGCCGCCGATGAAGTCGAGCTTGTCGTCCTTCAGCGTCTCATAGGTCAGCTCGGCGAGCAGGGTCGCGCCCTCTGGGTCGAGCATGGTCGGCTTGAGGTTGAAGTAGAAATCGCTCTTGCGGCCGGACGCGAGCGTCACCTCGCCGCGGCCGAAGGAGCGCCGGCGGATGATTTCGAACAGGCGGGCGCGGGAGGCTGATTTCGACACGGCGGTCCCTCGGGAGCGTTTTTGAAGGTGGCGGAATTTATCTGCGACGGTCGCGACATTCCAGAGGGGACAGGTCCAGTCAACAGGGATCGGCCGACGGTCGGCCATCCCGGTCCGCCGGTTGTCGGGGGACAGCCTTTCGGAGTAGTGGAGGGCCCAATCCTATTGGGCAGGGAAACAGGCATGACCATCGAACTCCACACCTGGAACACGCCGAACGGCCGCAAGATCTCGGTCGCGCTCGAGGAAATGGGGCTGCCCTACAAGGTGGTCCCGGTGAATATCACCAAGGGCGAGCAGATGGCGCCGGACTTCCTGAAGCTGTCCCCGAACAACAAGATTCCCGCGATCGTCGATCCCGAGGGCCCGGACGGCAAGCCTGTCAGCATCTTCGAATCCGGCGCGATACTGCTCTATCTCGGCGAAAAGACCGGCAAATTCCTGCCGAAAGCGCTTTCGGGCCGCATTCCCGTCTACGAATGGCTGATGTGGCAGATGGGTGGCTTTGGGCCGATGCCCGGCCAGGTGCATCATTTCATCGCACTCGAGAACGAGCAGGAC
>Ga0102590_1001526_pt1 | contig 34187 bp, 25 predicted proteins | sample AraplaMF_Col_mMF_FD_76859 | JGI IMG/M metagenome (GOLD analysis project Ga0102590, IMG submission 76859) | Arabidopsis root microbial communities from the University of North Carolina, USA - plate scrape MF_Col_mMF | ecosystem: Host-associated > Plants > Roots > Endosphere | place: USA... | reverse complement strand
GTCGCATGGCGCGAGGGTCTATTCCTTCGACAACAGCATTTTCAGCAGCAGGATCGGTATCTGGAGGCCTTGGTCGCGGCGCGCGCCAGCGGTCTGCGCCCCTATCCGTGGGGCCTGTCCGACCTCAAGATCAACGCCGACCTCGCGGCCCTGGGCAAGTTCGCGATCGAATCGATGACCGGGGTCCTGCCGGACGGCCTGCCGTTCTCGATCCCCGGCGATCTGCCGCCGCCGCCGCCGCTGGACATCCCGGCCGACGCCCGTGACGTGATCGTCCACCTCACCCTCCCCGCTCGTCAGAGCGGAGCGGTCGAATTCAAGAGCCGGGGCGAGCGCGGCGGCGTGACGGTGCGCTATGTCGTCGACGAGGAGGACGTCGCCGACTCCTTTTCCGACGAACGGGGCCAGGAACCGATCGAAGTCGCCCGCCCGAACCTGGCGTTCGGCGTCACCCAGGACCAGACCTACGGACGCGTGCTGCTGGGGCTGGCGCGCGTGCGCGAGGTCCACAATGGCGCGGTGGTGTTCGATGAGCGCTACATTCCGCCGACCCTGGACATCCGGGCCAGTCCTCGACTGTCGGGCTTTCTGACCGACATCATCGGGCGGGCGGCGCAGCGTGTCGACGAGTTGGCGCTGAGGGCGGTCGAGGCCACGGACGGCGGGGCGGAAACCTTCGCCAGCTTCCTGCTTCTGCAGGCGCTCAACCGATGGGTCAGTCAGCTGCGCCACCTGGCCGCCCTGCCCGCGGTGCACCCCGAGCGCCTCTATGAAGCCTTTCTGGGCATGGCCGGCGAGCTGGCGACGCTGACCCGCCCCGATCGGCGCCCGCCCCCCTTCCCCAACTATGTCCATGAGCAGTTGCAGCTGACGTTCGAGCCGGTGTTCGAGGTGCTGCAGGCCGCCCTCTCGGCGGTGTTCGACCGTTCGGCAATCCAGCTGCCGCTGCAGGTCGCGGGACCGGGCGCCTACACGTCCCGGATCACCGATCACAATCTCTACAAGACCGGCTACTTCTACCTGGCCGTCAACGCCCGCGCCTCGCTCGACGACATTCGTGGACGCTTTCCGGCGATCGCCAAGATCGGCGCGGTGCAGAAGATGCGCGAGATCGTGGACTCGGCCCTGCCCGGTGTGCCGCTGCGGCATACCCCGACCCCGCCGCCGCAACTGCGGGTCATCCCGGGCTATGTCTATTTCGAGCTTGACCGCTCCGTTCCCGATTGGCGCGACTTCGCCAACGCCGCGGCCCTTGGGCTGCATGTTGCTGGGGAATGGCCTGACCTCAAGCTCGAACTCTGGTGCGTCAAGGGGACCGGACGATGACCGGCGACGACGAGGAGAAGAACCCGAACAAGACGGTCTTCCGCCCGTCGCCGCTGCAGAACCTGCGCAGGTCCGGGTCCCCCTCCTCGCCGTCCGCGCCCGCTTTCACGGCCAGCGACCCGGCGGCGTTCGCGCCCTCGTCCTTCGCCTCGCCGCCTTCGCCTCGTCGCGCCATTTCTCGCGACGACGACATTCCGTTGCCTCCGCCGGCCGCACGGGCCCGAAATCCGATGATGATGGCGGCGGCGCCCGTGCTGTCGCTGATCGTCGGCGTCCGGTCCGGCCGCGTTCAGCTGAGCCTGCCCGAGCTGCACCAGACGGCGTCGACCGCGGTGGCGACGTTCGATCAGGCGCTCGTGGCTGCCGGCTACGATGCCGAGACCCGCCAGAGGGCGCGCTATGCGGTGTGCGCCACGGTCGACGACATCGCCCAGAACCTTCCCGGCCAGGCGGCCGACGGCGCGGAGTGGGCGCGCCGCAGCCTCGTCGTGCAGGTCTTCAACGAGAATATCGGCGGCGACCGGTTCTGGCGCCTGCTCGACGACATGCTGGCCAGGCCGGCTGAATTCGCCAACCTGATCGAGCTCTACCACGCATGCCTCGCCGCCGGCTTCGAGGGACGCTATCGCGTCGCGCCCGACGGCAAGCGGCGCCTGCATGAGATCATGGCCAGCTGCTATGCGGCGCTCGATCATACGCGCGCGCTGTCTCAGACCGAGCTGTCGCCGCGTTGGCGCGGCCAACCGACGCCGGCCGCGCGCGTCAGCTTCTGGGCGACCCTGGCCCTGGCCGGCGCCGTCGCCCTGGCCGTTCTGCTGGCGCTCTTCATTCTGCTGCGCGTGGTCCTGATCCAGACCGGGCAGCCATCGCTGAACGCGCTGAAGGCCATCAATCCAGACCAGCCGCTGCGGATGTCCCGTGTCGCGCCCGCGCCGCCGGTCCCGACCAGCACCCAGCTGCAGCGCATCCAGGGCTTCCTCGCGCCGGAGATCGCCCAGCACTTGGTGGCGGTCGAGCAGGACAGCCAGTCGATCCGCGTGCGCACCACCGTCGGGCAGTTGTTCAAGTCGGGGTCGGACAAGCTGGAACCGGGTCGAGAGGCGCTGTTCGCCCGGATCGGCGCGGCGATCGAGGCCGAGCGCGGGGCGGTTCGCGTGGAAGGACACGCCGACTCCGACCATCTGGTCAGCGTCACCTTCCCGGACAACTTCGCCCTGTCCAAGGCGCGGGCTGACGCGGCCGCGAAAATTCTTCGCGGCAAGATCACCGACGCCAGCCGTGTCAGCACCGAGGGGTTCGGCGACAGCCAACCGATCGCGTCGAACTCCACCGCCAACGGCAAGGCGTTGAACCGCCGGGTCGAAATCGTCATTCCGCGCGCCGAATAGGGCCACGATGAAGCGCTTCTTCCTGAACTGGTGGCTGCTCACCGGCCTCGCGGCGATCCTGGTCGCGGTGCTGCTGATCTTCGTCCTTCCGCTCGTCGCGCCGTTCCTGAGGCCGTGGTGGGTCAAGACCCTGCTCGCCGGTCTTGTGGCGGCGGTGTGGGGCGTTTTCGCCACGCTTCGTATCCTCAAGGCCCGCAGAGCCGCCGCCGAGATCGCCCGGCAGCTGGCCGCGGCCTCGCCGGGCGACGCCGAGGCCGAAGCGCTGGCGGGGCGCATGCGTTCGGCCCTGGCCAAGCTGAAGACCGCCACGGGCGACAAGCGCGACTACCTCTATGCCCGCCCCTGGTACGTGATCATCGGCCCGCCCGGCGCTGGCAAGACAACCGCCCTGTTGAAGTCCGGCGTCCAGTTTCCGTTCGCGGATGCGGCGCTCAAGGGCGTCGGTGGGACGCGCAATCTCGACTTCTGGTTCGCCGACGACGCCGTGCTCATCGACACCGCCGGGCGCTACACCACCCAGACCTCCGACGCTTCGGTCGACCACAAGGGTTGGGAAGGCTTCCTCAAGCTGCTGCGTCGCACCCGCCCCCTGCAGCCGATCAATGGGATCCTGGTGGCGATCGGCCTGGACGAGCTTCTCAACTCCGACCGGGCCGGACTGGACGACCACGCGGCGGCGGTGCGTCGTCGCCTGGTGGAACTGCGTCGCGCGCTCGAGGTCTCGGCGCCGGTCTACGTGCTCTTCACCAAGGCCGATCTGCTGGCCGGCTTTGGTGAGTTCTTCGACGATCTCGACGTCGAGGGGCGGCGAGCCATTCTCGGCGCGACCTTGCCACTGGGCGCGCCGGCCAGCCTCGACGCCGTGCTGGGCGAGTTCGACGCGGTGGTGCAGGCCCTCGCCGACCGCGTCGCCAAGCGCCTGCAGGAGGAAACCGATCCGCATCGCCGCAGCCTGATCCTCGGCTTCCCCTCGCAGGTGGCGTCGTTGCGGGCCAGGCTCAGCCGCTTCCTGGACGGCGCCCTTCTGGCCGAACAGGACACCCCGCCGCTGTTCCGCGGCTTCTATCTGACCAGCGGCGTCCAGGAAGGCGCGCCGCTGGACCGGATCCTGGGCGGCGTGGCCGCCGTCTACGACGCGCCCGCCGTTCCGCGCTCCGCGCTGAGCGGGCAAGGCGGAAGAGCCTATTTCCTCAACCGGTTGCTCAAGGAGGTGATCTTCGCCGAGGCGGGTCTCGTCCGGAGCGATCCCGCGGCGCGCGCGCGGCGTCGCGCGGCGCTGATCGCCGGCGTCGCCGGCGTCGCCGTCTTGTCGCTATTGATCGCCCTGCTGTGGGGAGTCAGCTTCACGAAGAACCGGGCGTTGCAGGACCAGCTCCTGACCGGCGCGCAGAATGTCAGCGGCGAGGTCCGCGAGACCGGCGTCGATTTGGTTGAGGTGCGCGAAGGTGATCCGGACCTGGAGCAGGCGTTGTCGCTGATCCGCGCCCTGCGCGACCTGCCCCGCGGCCACGGCGACCAGGCCAAGGGCGGACCGCCCTTGCTGATGCGGTTCGGCCTGTTCCAGGGCGGCCACGCCAAGGCCGCCGACCAGGCCTATCGCGAAGCGCTGCAGCGCATTCTCCTGCCGCGCATCCTGCTGCGGCTGGAGCGGTACATGCAGGATCACGCCCAGGAGCCGCTCAAGGTTTACGAGCCGCTCAAGGTCTATCTGATGCTGGGTGGCCAGGGCCCCCTGGATCCGAAGACGGTCGAAGCCTGGGTGACCGACGACTGGGCCGAGAACGCCCTGCCAGGCGCGGATCGCGCCGAGGTTCGCGAGGAACTGGCCAAGCACCTGGACGTCCTGCTGGCGGATCCACAGTTGGGCCGCGTCTGGCCGGGGCGAGAAGCGCCGCTGGACGGCGCCCTGATCGAGTCGACGCGCGCGGCGGTGCAGACGCTGTCCCTGGCCGATCGGGCCTATGCGATCCTTCGCCAGAAGGCGGCCGCGGCCGACCAGCCCGACTGGCGCGCCGACAGCGTTCTGGCGAGCGGCGATCGCCAGGCCTTCCTGAACGGCGATGCGGTCCTGGACGCCAGCGTGCCGTACTTCTTTACCCGCGCGGGTTTCGAGCGGGCCTACCAGCCGGGACTGCAAACCGTCGCCTCTGATCTCGAAAAGGACCTTTGGGTCATGGGCCAGGACGCCGACAAGGCGGCGATCCGGGGCCAGATCGCCCAGGTCAAGCCGGGTGTCGCGGCGCTCTACGCCAAGGAATATATCGCCGCCTGGGATGGCGTGGTCCAAGGCCTGAAGCCGGCGGACTACTTCACCAATCCCGCCGCCCTGGGCGCTTTCACCCGCACGCCATCGCCGCTGAAGGTCCTGTTGCTGGAGGTCCGCAAGAACACCACGTTCGGCAAGCCGCCGGCGATCCGGGCGCCCAGCAAGCTCAAAACCGCCGCGCGCGTCGTCGGCGGGGCCGTCCTGGACTCCGGCGGCGTCGACGCCGGCAAGACCATTTCCGACTATTTCCGGCCGCTCGCCACCTATGTCGGCGACGGCAAGAGCGCCGCGCCGGTCGACGAGTTCCTGGGGGCGGTGAAGCAGGCGGCCTCGGCCAACATGGCCGCGGGGATCGCGGGTGGCGGGCTGGGCGGCGTCGCGACGCAGGGGGAACTGGCCTCGGCGCTCGGACAGGTCGCCACAACCAGCGTCGTGGCTCCACCGCAGCTCCAGGGCTTCGTCGCGCAGGCGACCCAGAGCGGCCGTGGCGCCGTGGTGTCCTCGGCCCAGAACGCCATCGGACAGGAGTATGCGACGAGCCTGGCCGGCGCGTGCCGTAGTGTCAGCGACAACCGCTATCCCTTCTATGGCGCGGCGCAGAACGACGCGACGGCGGCGGACATGATGCGGGTCCTGGGCCTCAACGGCCAGTTCGACAGCATGATGCGCGACCGCCTGCAGCCCCTGCTCCTGACCTCCGGCCCCGTCTGGCGCTGGCGCTCCGACGACCCCGTGGCCGCGGCCTTCGATCCGGCCAGCGCCGAGCAATTCCAGAAAGCGGCGCAGATCCGCGACCTGCTGACCTCCGGCCTGCCGATCAGGGTGGAAGCGGCGGGCTTCGGCGGCGCGGTCACCGCCGCCGAGTTCTCGGCCGGCGGCGTGACCTATCGCTTCGAGCCCAACAGCGTCGGGGCCAAGCCCGTGATGTGGGCGATCTCCGGCCTCCCCGAGGCCCACCTCATCCTCTATGCCGGCGCCAAGGAGGTGCGGCGCTACGACGGACAGGGCGTCTGGGCGCTCTTCCGCCTGATGGACGCCGCCCAGAAGGAGAACGCCGGTCCGAGCGCGATCAAGGCCACCTTCGGCCAGGGCGCTCAGTATTTCACCCTCAAGGTCAACCTGCCGTCCGACAAGAACCCGTTCGGTCGCGGCGGCCTATGGTCGTTCCGATGCCCAGCCAAGCTCTGACGGCGCCGCGCGCCTTCGCGTTCGGCAAGCTGCCGACCCACGGCGACTTCGTGGTCCGCGGGCTTTCCGCGTCGGATCGGGACGCCTGGGACGCCTGGGCGAGCGCTGGATTGGCGCAGGCGCGAACGGTCCTGGGGGCTGAATTCGAGGCCCGGCACGACACCGCGGCGCCGCTACGCTTCTCGTTCGGGCCCGGACCGTTTGGCGAAGGCTGGCGGACGGGAGCGCTGGCGCCGTCCATCGACTCGGCCGGACGGCGCTTCGTCATCGTGCTGGGCGGTTGCACCGCCCAGGCCCCGCCGGCGCCGTCCGTCGACCGCATCGCCGGGGCGGCGGAGGACGAAATCCATCGCGCCTTCGAAGACGCGGCCGACATCGACGCGATGGTGGCCAGCGCGCAAAATTTCTTTCAAACTCTGGAATCAGAGGGCGGAGCCGAAGCGCAAGGCCGCTTCTGGTTGCCGGACTCGCCGTTCGATCTGATCGCCAGCCAACCACCCGCCGACCTGATGATCCAGGTTCTGACGACATAGGAGCTGTCCATGGATGACGGGAGTTTGCGGTTTCACGACGCCACCCTGACCCATCCCGGGAAGGTGCGTCGCGACAACGAGGACCAGGTGCTTGCGCGCCCGGACCAAGGCCTGTGGGCGGTCGCCGACGGCATGGGCGGCCATGCCAACGGGCAGTGGTCGTCCAAGACCATCACCGCGACCCTGGAGGCGGCGGTCCTGCCCGCCAACTTCGACGACGCCGCCTCGGCCGTCGCCGCGGCGGTGCACGAAGCCAATGAGCGAATCTGGACCAAATCGGTGGGACAGCCCATGGGCTCCACCGTCGTGGCCCTGCTTCTGCGCGACCGGCGATTCGTCGTGCTGTGGGCCGGCGACAGCCGTTGCTACCTGTTGCGCGGCGGCGAGCTCTACCAATTGACCGTCGACCATTCGCAGGTCCAGGACATGGTGACGTCCGGGCGGCTCACGCCCGAGGAAGCCGAAAACCATCCAATGTCGCACGTGCTGTCCCGGGCGGTGGGCGTCGCGCCTCGGCTCGAGCTGGACGCGGTCTCCGATGAGGCCAGGGTGGGAGATGTCTTCCTGGTCTGCAGCGACGGCCTGACCCGCACGATTCCGGACGCCGAACTGGCGACGATCCTGGCTCAAGGCAATCCGGCGGCCGCCGCGGACGAACTGGTGAAGATCTGCCTGGAACGTGGCGCGCCCGACAATGTCAGCGTCGTCGTGGTCAATTGCGACGAGACCACGCTGCTCGCCCTGTCCTGATGGGCGTCGGCGACCGAACGAGACTTGGGCGCTACGACCTGCGCTTGGCCTTCATGTCGGCGGCGATGCGCTCGTAGGCGTCGCGGAACTCCTTGGCGAAGACCTCCATGAAGGCTTCGTCCGATCCCCGTGTGACCCCCTCGAACTCCCGTTCATAGGCCTGCCAGAGCGCCGCGGCGCGCGCGCCCGGCACGATCTTGGCCAACAGGCCACGCGTCTCGGCTCGTCCTCGGATCGCCGAGGGGGAGAAGCGATCGAGCGTGGCCGCCAAAGCGCCCTGCATCGCCGTCAATGTGGCCAGCTGGTGGGCCTGCAGGTCGCGGAACGCGTCCTCCACGGCTAGGTCCGCCGGCATGAAGCCGCGATCGGGCCGGTTGAGCATCTGCGCCATCGCCTTGTCGGCCGATCGCGTGAACTTCAGGGGATTGTTGCCGTCGAACTCGAGGCTGGTGTTCTGGGCCCCAAGTTGGGCCTTGGCCCTGGCCCGGGCCTCCATCATCACGACCATGCCACCCAGGAGGCGCCGCAGGATGCCGCCCGCCGCCGCCAGAACCTCCAGGGGCGAACTGCTGAAGTCCTCGGATCTCAGGCCCGCGCCCTGCAGAAAGGCGCGCCATTCCGGGCCCTCGCCCGGTTCTGGCGCGGGACGCGCCTTCCGCGCCGCGGCCGCCGGCGGCGGCGCCGGAGTCTGACCCCAAGGCGCCGTGGCGGGCGAGACCGAGGGCGGGGCTTCGAACGCCGACGCGACGGGACCGCCGAAGCCACGGGCCCAGTCGACCTCGTTGGTGGCCGCCAACTGCCCCCAGACGTCGACGGCCGAGGGCGCGGCCTGGGCTGGCGGGTCGCTGGACCAGGCTGACGGCGGCGGGGCTTCCGGTCGAGTCGGGCTCCAGGCCGACGCCGGTTGAGATACAGCCTCCATGCGCGGCGGCGCCCAGGCCCCTGACACCGAGCCCTGGCCGGTGATGGCCGCCCGTGGCGGCGGCTGGTCCCACCGCGCCGGATCGTCGGCGACCTCGCGCGCGCCATGGCTGTCCCAGCCGCCCCACGCGCCGACGGACGCCGGCTCCTCGACGCTGGAACTCCGGCCCTGCTCCAACCGGGCCTCGATCTCGTAGTGGCCGATCAGGATCACGTCGCCATCGACGATCTGGTGCGCGGTCGTCAGCCGCGACGACGAGCGGTTCACGAAGGTGCCGTTGGTGCTGCGGTCGACGAGCATATAGGCGCCGTCGCGGTACTGGATCTCGCAGTGGGCCGACGAGATGTAGCTGCGGGGGTCCGGCAGGCACCAGTCCATGTGAGGCGATCGTCCGATGCGCGCGCCGTGGCGATCGAGCTTCAGGCGCGCGGCCTCTCCATTGTCGAGACGATCCAGCGCCTTGATGGTCAGCACAAGGGTCATGGGCGTGCGGTTTCTCGGCCGCTGGCGAGCGCATCGCCAAGCGCGAGCGCCGAGCGAAGGCTTTCCGCGTGGCGTCCGCTCTCGGTCGCGGCGGTGAGCACCGCCCCGGCGGCGAAGGCGCCGACCGTGTCCTTGGGCGGCAGGACGGGTTCGACATCCACCGACGCGATCGAACCGCCTGAAAAGAACACCGCCAGGGCGCACTGTCTCTGGGGGCTAGCCCCGCGGGACTGCTCCGCGATCGCGAACGCCGCCCGACGCCGGCCGTCGCTGGGGTCCTGCAGCCATAGAAGGGTCGCCTTGAGCGCTTCGGCGTCCTGGGCGCGGGGGGTCAAGGACAGCTCCTGAACGGTCCGGGCCGCCCAGGCGACGGCTTCGAAGCGAGGCAGGGCCTGGCCGAGGAACAGCGCCGCGTCGTCTTCACGCCCCTCCTCGATCAGGCGGTCGAAGACCGTCTCGGGCGGATCGGCGTCATGGTTCGACTTCGGCCATCCGAGGATCGCGGAGACCTGGCCCGCTTCGGCCCACTTAACCTGTTTCCAGCGTCTCATACGCGATCCTAGTTGATCTTGACGACGCCGCCCGTGATCGTCGTCATGGCCTTTCCATGCACTTCGACGTTCGGCGCGCTCACGGTGTTGATGCCGCGCGCGTCGCTGGTGATCGTCTGGGCGCTCAGCGTGATGCTGGAGGGGGTCATCACGATCGAACTCGAGCCGACCTTCAGCGTGATGCTCTGCTTGGCGTCGATCGTCACCGTTCCCTTGTCCACCTTCACGCTATAGTTGCCAGAGCGCACGGTGGTTCCATCGTCAAGCTCGATTGTGGTCGTGCGCTTGCCCTTGCTGACCTCGTGGGTTTCGTCGCCGGTCTCGATCGTCGTGGCTTCGTGCCGCTTGACCGCGGTCTTGCGATCGCGCCCCACCCGGGTGGCGCGGTCGCGCTGGACGGTCAGGGTGTCGTCCAGCAGCACGTCGCGCACCATCTCGCGCTGGGCGTGGATGTAGATCTCCTCCGCCCCGCCCTTGTCCTCCAGGCGGATTTCGTTGAAGCCGGTGCTGTTGGGCGGCGGAGTCTTTTCGGCCCCGGCATAGTCGCCGGACCGCCCGATCGTCTGGGTGCGCCACAGCGAGCGGGTCTTCTGGGTCGGCAGGTCGTAGGCGTGCTTGCGCTGGCCGTTATAGACCCGGCCGGTGATGATCGGCCGGTCCGGATCGCCGTTCAGGAAGTCGACGATGACCTCCTGCCCCACGCGCGGCAGGTCGACATTGCCGAAACCTGCGCCCGCGGCATGGTGCGAGACGCGCATCCAGCACGAGGTCTTGCCCGGCTGGTCGGGCGAGCGGTCCCAGTGGAAGCGCACCTTCACGCGGCCCCACTCGTCGACATAGACCACTTCGCCGGCCGGGCCGGTCACCGTGGCGGTCTCGACGCCGCTGGAGATGGGCTTCTCGGCGACGAGCGGCGGCCGGAACAGGGTGTCGCTGGGGATCGCCACGACATTGACGCGTCGGGCCTGGCGATCGTCGCCGCTGCGATGGCTCTCGGCGTCGACGACGTGATTGAGGCCGATGATCAGGTATTCCTGGTTGAAGCGGTCGACCCCGGCTTCGGTCAGGGTGAACAGGCCGCCGCAGGCCAGGCCCAGGACGTCGCCGCCGCCGTTGTAGAGGCGCCGCGGAGCCCGACTCGCGGCCAAACGCGACTGGCCCCGCACCTCGCCCTCGCTCTTGTCGGTGAAGTCGCCGAGATATTCGTAGACCTCGAGCGCGTCGCCGGGATGCTGGCCGGCCCCCTGGCTGACCGCCTCGACGGGGTTCTGCGGCTTGATGAAGTCGAAGCTGCGCAGGGTCACGCTGGCCTGGCTGACCGAACTGATCCGTTCGTTCCAGTCGGAGAGCGTATCGGGCGTGCTGGTCTCGTCGCCCGAGACGGGGAGGAAGCGGATGGTCTCATAGCCCGGCTCGGGCTTGTGGGCCGATTTTCCGTCGCAGAGGACCAGCTTGTGGGCGGCTTCCTCATGTCGAAAATAGTAGTAGATCCCTTCGTCCTCGAACAGGCGCGAGACGAAATTGAAGTCGCTTTCCTTGTACTGGACGCAATATTCGCGCGGCTTGTAGCTGCCGGTCAGGCGGTCGAACTCGACGTCCTTCATGCCGGCGTCGGAGAACACCTGCTTGGCGATGTCGACGACGCTCTTGTCCTGGAAAATTCGATAATTTCGATTCTGGTCCAGGAGCGACAGCCAGGGCCTGACGGTCAGCCGGTAGTGCGCGCCGTTGATGTCGACCTTGATCAGGGCGGCCTCGGTCAACAACCCATGGAAGTAGCGGACGTGGTCCATCTCATCGCCGGCGTCCAGCGAAACCGGCTTTCCGAGATGTGGCAGGAAATCGACCTCGTCGGCAGAAAACCCTTCTACAACAATCACAAACGGCTCACTCAAGCGCTCAATGGACTCGAAGCGCTCAAGGTTAAGCTTAGCCGTACCAAGAGCGACAGATATCGTAGCCTGCCGATCCATTAATCGCTCCCGTTACTGCGCCTGAAACCTACGGCCCATGGCCCGCTGTGCATAGGTGTAGCGATCAATTTCAACATCTCAACCAGACAGACTTGCCAAAACGATTTCTTGGGCCACACTCCGCGCCCGCCCCAACCGCCTGTCTTGGCAGATCGGCGACAAACGGCCCGGGCGCTGTATCAACGTTAAGGTGAACGCGAACATGGCGCTTGATCCGAGTCGATTGTTGGCGCCGGTTTCCGACGACGACCCGACCGGCCCGGACCTCGCCTACGATCCGCAGCGCTACGAAATCGAGCAGGCCTTCGAGACCGAGGTCTCGATCGACGCCTCCGGCGTCGAGGCCCAGGCATCCGAGGTCGACTGGCGGGCGATCGTCGCCAAGATCGTCGAGCAGAGCGATCGCACCAAGGATATCTGGCTGCCCATCTATCTCTGCCGCGCCGGTGCTCGCGCGGGCGATCTGGAAATCGTCGAGGCCGGCGCCCGGTATCTGGCGGGCCTGCTTGAAACCTATTGGCCCAGCCTGCACCCCCGCCTGGAGGAATACGGGTTCCAGGGGCGCAAGGGTCCCTGCGATTCCCTGGCCGGGGCGTCGCAGTTCATCCACCCCCTGCGCAGGATCATGCTGATCCGCCATCCTCGCCTCGGTGACTATTCCATCGATGATTTCGAACGCTTCCGCTTGGGAGGTGAAACCGAGGAAGGCTACGGAATGTTCCGGGCCGCGCTCGAGGATGTGAGTCAGGACGGCCTCGAGGAGATCGTCCAGCGGCTGAACGCGATCGAGGACAGTCTGCGTCGCGTGGATCTGACCCTCACCGCCAACGCCGACGACGGCGGCTCCACGAACTTCCGGGCGACCTACGAGGCCCTTGGCCAGATGCGGCGCGCGGTGCAGGCGTTCGTCGCCAGACCCACGGTTTCAGAAAATGGGGAACCAATCGCAGAACCGGACGTTGCATCGCCAAGCTTCTCGAACTCCACGCCCGCCTTGGGCGCGCGGATCGAGACCCGGGACGACGTCGTCCGCGCCCTCGAGGCGTTGGGCGACTACTACCGGCGCAGGGAACCGGGGCATCCGATCCTGACGTTGCTGCAGCGTGCGCGTGAATGGGTTGGATTGGATTTTATGGCAATTCTCGAAGATATCGCGCCCGGCAGCGTGGAAGAAGCTCGCAACGTTCTGCAATCACGAAAACATCGCGAACAAGCTTGAGCTATCGGTTGAACATCGCCATCATATAGACCTATGATGGTGAAGGTTATAGCGGTACATAACGTCTAATTGCGGGTGGATGATCATGGCGTCGAACAAGGGTGGGCAGCGTTTTATCAAAGAGAACCGCGCGCCTCGTGTTCATATCGAATACGAAGTGGAGACTTTTGGTTCCCGCCAGAAGATCGAAATTCCGTTCGTGGTCGGAGTGATGTCTGACCTGTCCGGCAAGTCGAACGTCGAGAAGAAACCACTCGATAAGCGCGACTTTGTCGAATTCGACATGGATAATTTCGAGCAGAAGATGGAAGCGATCGCGCCGCGCGCCGCTTTCACCGTCGAGAACACCTTGACCGGAGACGGCAAGATCGGCGTCGACCTGACGTTCAAGTCGATGGAAGATTTCTCGCCGGGCCAAGTCGCCAAGAACGTGCCGGCTCTGGCCAAGTTGCTGGAAGCCCGGCAGCAGCTGAACGACCTGATGCTTTACATGGACGGTAAGGATGGGGCCCAGGACCTGCTGGACAAGGTCCTGAAGGATCCCGAGCTGATGAAGGCCCTCGCCGCCGCCAAGCCGCCCGTCGACAACACCTAGACAATCTCCGGTAGATCTAGAATGATTTCCCCTACCCTGCCCGTTGGGAGACCTTGATGGCGCAAGAAACGCTTCAGCAGACTGGCGCCCCCGCCGCGGAAACCGTCACCGTCGACGATTTCGCGTCGCTGCTGCAAAGGGAGTTCAAGCCCAACACCGACGCCAAGCAGGCGCGGATCGAAGAGGCTGTGAAGACCCTGGCGCAGCAGGCGCTCGAGGACACCCAGATCATCGGCGCCGACGTCTTCTCGACCGTCGACGCCCTGAAGGCCGCGATCGATCGCAAGCTGACCGAACAGGTCAACAAGATCATTCACCACAAGGACTTCCAGACCCTGGAATCCGCCTGGCGCGGGCTTTGGTACCTCGTTGGCAACACCCCGACCGGCAAGGACCTCAAGGTTCGCGTGCTGAACGTCTCCAAGGACGAGACCCGCAAGATGCTGCGGCAGTTCCGCGACGCGGCCTGGGACCAGAGCCCTCTGTTCAAGAAGATCTACGAGGCCGAGTTCGGCCAGCTGGGCGGACAGCCCTACGGCGCGTTCATCTGCGATTACGCCTTCGATCACACCGCGCCCGACATCGAGGTGATGAAGGGGTTGGCGAAGATCGGGGCGGCGGCGCACGCCCCGTTCATCGCGGCGGCGGACTCCCAGCTGCTGGGCATGGAAAGCTGGCAGGAGCTGGCCAATCCGCGCGACATCGCCAAGCAGTTCGACGCCACCGACTACATGGCCTGGCGCTCGTTCCGGGCCTCGAACGACAGCCGCTACATGGCGCTGACCCTGCCCCGTTTCCTCGGGCGTCCGCTCTACGGCGCCAATAGCGAGCCAATCGAGGAGTTCGCGTTCGAGGAAGACACCGACGGCGGCCAGCACGACAACTATCTGTGGCTGAACGCGTCGTACGCCCTGGGCGTACGCATCACCGAGGCCTTCAAGACCTACGGCTGGTGCACGCGCATTCGCGGCGTGGAGTCGGGCGGCACCGTCGAGGACCTGCCGACCGCGATGTTCCCCACCGACGACGGGGCGATGGACGCCAAGTGTCCGACGGAAATCGCTATTTCCGATCGCCGCGAGGCCGAGCTGTCCAAGGCGGGCCTGATGGCCCTGGTGCATCGCAAGAACACCGACCAGGCCACCTTCATCGGCGCCCAGACCCTTCATGCCCCCAAGGCCTACGAGGACGCCGACGCGACGGCCAGCGCCAACCTGTCGGCGCGCCTGCCCTACATCTTCGCCAGCTGCCGCTTCGCCCACTATCTCAAGTGCATGGTGCGCGACTGGATCGGCAGCAGCCGCGAGGCGCCGGTCCTGGCCAGCGATCTGCAGTCCTGGATCATGCAGTACGTGGACATGCAGCCCGACTTCTCGACCGAAGAAGACAAGGCTCGCAAGCCCCTGAAATCCGCTTCGGTGGATGTCATCCCCGACCCCGAAAACCCAGGCTACTACCGTGGCGTCTTCCGCATGGTGCCGCACTACCAACTCGAGGGGATGGACGTGTCGCTCAGCATGGTCTCGCGCCTGCCCAAGGGCCCGAACTAGCTGTCAGTAAAATCATTTTTCGTGAGGAGAACGCCTTATGGCCGTTGATATGTTCCTGAAACTTGAAGGCATCAGTGGTGAGTCCAAGGACACCAGCCACAAGGGTGAGATCGATGTTCTGGCCTGGAGCTGGGGCATGACCAATTCCGGCACGGCCCATGTCGGTGGCGGCGCCGGCGCCGGCAAGGTCAACGTCCAGGACCTGTCGTTCACCAAGTACGTCGACCTGGCGTCCTCGCCGTTGATGCTGGCCGCCGCCAACGGCAAGCACATCAGCAAGGCGACGCTGGTCGTGCGCAAGGCCGGCGAGACGCCGCTGGAGTACATCACCATCACCATGACCGACTGCCTGGTCAGCTCGGTGTCCACCGGCGGCAGCGGCGGCGAGGATCGCCTGACCGAGAACGTCTCGCTGAACTTCGCCAAGGTCGAGGTTGCGTACAAGGAACAAAGCTCGGCCGGCAAGGCTGCCGGTACGGGCGACTTCAAGTGGGACATCGCGGGCAACGCCAAGTTCTAGGCGAACCGCGCCGGTCTTCGGCCAATCATAGAAGCGAAGAATGCGTAACGCCGACGACCTCCTACGCGCTGGCGATCTGGACGGCGCGCGCCAAACCCTTGTCGAAAGGGTCAAGCGCGCGCCGGACGATCAGCCCAGCCGCATGTTCCTGTTCCAGCTGTTCTGCATCCTGGGCGAATGGGAAAAGGCCAAGGCGCAGCTGAAGGTGCTGACCCAGCTGTCCCCCGAAGCCCAGATGCTGGCGGTGGCCTACAACCTGGCCGTCGACGCCGAGATCGAGCGCGAGAACGCGTTCGCGGGGCGGATTCCGCCAGCCTTGCTGGTCAATACCAGTCCCTGGGCCGGCGACCTCGCCGTCGCCCTCGGGGCGAGCCTGCAAGGGCGCGTCGACGACGCCGAGGCCGCCCGAACGCGCGCCTTCGACGCCGCGCCGGATACGCCTGGCCGGTTCAACGACCAGGACTTCGAGTGGATCGCCGATGCGGACCCACGTTTCGGACCGGCTTTCGAAGCCGTCATCCATGGGCGTTGGGGGCTCGTCCCCTTCGAGGCGGTGCGCAAGATCACCAGCGACGGGCCGCAGGACCTGCGCGACCTGGTCTGGCTGCCCGTGGAGATCGAGTTCAAGACCGGACAGGGCGCGGCGGCGATCCTACCCGCCCGCTATCCCGGAACTCGGGACGCGACGGACGCCAACCTGCTGCTGGCCCGTGCGACCGACTGGCGCGAGGGGCCGATGGGCGCCGAAGGCCTTGGCCAGAAGCTCTGGTCGCTGGGAGACGGCGAAGAAGCGGGAATCCTGGCGCTTCGCCACGTGGCCTTCGCCTGACGCCATGCCAGTCCGGATCAATCCGACCCTGTTCGACAAGCTCGTCGCCGATCTCGACATCGACGATCTCCGTGACGATCCGAAGGTCGACCAGGGCCAGGTCAGCCGCGCGACGTCGCGCCGGCTCTATCCGATCCTGAAGATCGAACGATTCAACGAAGCCGCGCTCCGGGCCACGGTTCTGCGCGAGCTGAACTGGATCTTGAACACGACCAATTTCGGCTCGGTCCAGAATCTGAAGCCCTACCCCGAGGTCGCGACCTCGGTCCTGAATTACGGCGTGCCCGACATGGCCGGCAAGCTTCTGCAACGGCGCGCGATCGAAACCCGCGCGCGCGAGATCAAGCAGGCCATCCGGCGCTTCGAACCCCGCATCGCCCCACAGCGCCTCGACGTCACCGCCACCGCCAAGGACGCCAAGCCCAACGCCGTGACCTTCGTCATCCGGGCCGACGTCACCAGCGCCGTCCTGGCGTTGCCCGTCGAGTTCAAGACCGACGTCGAGATCGACACGGGCGCGGCGACCCTGCGGGAGTAGACGGATGGATCCTCGCCTCCTCAGGGCCTACAACGAGGAACTCCTCTATCTTCGCGAAACCGCGCGCGAGTTCGGCGAGGAGTACGAGACGGTGGCCGGGCGACTGGGCCTCAACGCGCCGTCGGACACGGATCCCTATGTCGAACGGCTGCTGGAAGGCGTGGCCTTTCTCGGGGCCCGCGTGAAGCTGAAGCTGCAGGACCAGTTTCCCGACTTCACCCAACACCTGCTCAACGCCATCCAGCCGCACTACCTGGCGCCGACCCCGTCGATGTGCGTGGTGACCCTGGAGCCCCAGGAGAGCGATCATGCGATCGCCTCCGGATTCGTGATCCCTCGCCTCACCGAGATGTCCGCCACCTCCGGCGACGAGGCCGCCACGCCGGTCATCTTCCGAACCGGGCAGGACGTGACCCTCTGGCCATTGAAGATCACCGAGGCCGAATATCTGCCGACCCGCGCGGCCGTCGCCGCCTATGCCGGCGCGGCGGGCGTGCGGGCCGAGGCCGGGCTGCGCCTGAAGTTCAGCGGCCTGGGCGGTGTTCCCCTGTCAGCGATCGCGCCGGACGTCTTGCCGATCTATCTGGACGGTTCAGAAGTGGCGCCGGGAGAACTCTATCGGCAGCTGATCGGCGACGCCGTCGCGACCGTGGCCCGGTCGGTCGACTCCGCGGCCGGCGCGGCGGCCTGGATCAAGCTGCCGCCCACCGAGCAGCATGGCTTCGAGGAGAACTGCGCCCTGCTGCCGACCAGCCGGCGGTCCTTCCGGGGCTATCGCCTGCTGTCGGAATATTTCGCCTGCCCGGAGCGCTTCCTGTTCGTCCGCCTGCGCGAACTGGGACAGGTTTTCGCCAAGTGCCGGAACGAGTGCGAGGTGGTCTTTCTGTTCGACCGCGCGTCCACGGCCCTGGCGGGCGCGGTGTCGCCGGCGAACTTCAAGCTCTTCGCGACCCCCGCGATCAACCTGTTCGAGAAGCAGATCGATCGCGTGGCGGTCAGCGAGTTCGACCACGAACACCAGTTGATCGCCGACCGCACCCGGCCGCTGGATTTCGAGATCTTCCGCCCGCTGGAGGTGACGGCCTATTCGCAGAAGAACGGCGACGCCCGGCCGGTCGCGCCGCTGCACGCTTTCGGGAGCCTGCTCTACGACTGGACCGAGGCGCTGTTCTACGTCACCCGCCTGCGCCACCGACGCCTGTCGACCAAGGAACAGCGCCTGAGGCGCAGGACCGACTATCTGGGCACGGAAACCTGGATCAGCCTCGCCGCCCCGGGCGAGCCGAGACGGCTGGAGGGAATCTACGAACTGGCCGTCCGGGCGCTCGTGACCAATCGCGAACTCGCCGAGACCCTGCGAACCGGCGGCGCGACGGATTTCCGGATCAGCGGCGTCCCCGTGCGCGCGGTGACGGTCGTCCGCGCCCCGACCAAGCCCCGGCCGCCGATGGGCATCAGCGACGGCGCGTGGAGGATCATCGGCCACCTGACGCCCAACTATGCGTCCTTCGCCCTGGGGGACGACGACGATCCTTCGGTCCTGCGCGACCACCTGGCCCTCTACGGACGGATCGACGACCCCGCCCTGCGGCGGCAGATCGACGGCGTCCTGGCCATTCGCTCCGAGCCCGTGACGCGCCGAGTGTCCGGACCGGGGCGCAGCGCCTTCGCGCGTGGCCAACGCCTGCGCCTCAAGCTGGATGACGCCCCTTTCGAGAACGGCCGGATGTTCCTGTTCTCGGCGGTCCTGGAACGGTTCCTGGGCGAGTTCGCCACCGTCAACGCCTTCACCGAATGCATCTTTGAAAGCCCTCAGGAAGGAACCTTCGCGCAATGGCCGCCGAGAATGGGCGAACATCGCAACATCTAGAGTTTCTTCGCCACGCGGCGGGAAACGCGAGGCGGTACGGCCTGTTTGGCTTGCTGCGCGCGGCGGAGGCGCGCGCCCCGGATCTGCCGCGCATCGGAGACGCCCGGCTTCCCTCGCAAAACCTCGTGGACCTCGCCCAACTCCCCGCCCTCGGCTTTCCAGGCTCGACCCTGGAGACGATCATCGTCAAGGACGGACGGGCCAAGGTCGAGGGCTACTGGTTCGGATTGACCGGACCGATGGGGCCCCTGCCCCTGCACATCAGCGAGTTCGCCCATTTCGAGCGCCGCTACGCCAAGGGCCGTCCGTTCGGGCACTTCCTCGACGTGCTGGCGGGGCGGATGTTGCAGTTCTTCTACCGCGCCTGGGCGGAATCCAACCCGGCGGCCAATGCCGATCGCCCTGGCGACGATCGTTTCGCCGGATACCTGGCCGCCTTGACCGGCGCGACCGTGGGGGTTCCCGACAACGCGGCGTTCCCGGCCCGGGCCCGCCTCTACTATGCCGGCCTCTATGCGTCGCGACGCAGCGCGGCCGGCATCGAGGACGCTGTCGCCGACCTCGTGGGGGCGCCCGTTCGGCTGAAGGAATACCGCCCGGTCTGGCGCGATATCGAGACCGCGGACCAGACCCGCCTGGGCGGGGCCTATAGCCGGCTGGGCGGCGACGCGGTCTGCGGTCGGCGCACCAGCACCGTGTCTGACGCCTTCCGCATCACCGTGAAGGTCGACACCTTTCACGACTACGAGAACCTGTTGCCAGGCGGCGCACGCTTCGCGGTCGTCGCCGAGGCCCTGGATTCCTTCGCCCCCTCCCATCTGGAATGGGACCTCGAGATCGAGGCCAGCGAAGCCGCGCGACGTCCCGCGTCCCTGGACGGCCGCGCCCGGCTGGGTTGGACCAGTTGGATCAATCCGCCGGCCGGCAGCGGCTCGCGCGCCGAAACCCGTCTTGGCCCGAGCTCGCGTCGCGTCGCTCGAGCCGCCGCCAAGAGAGATGCCGCATGACCGAGATCAACCGCTCCGCCCTGTTCGGCCGCCTCAGCCCGACGGGGCTGAAGAGCATCGAAACCGCGACCGGCTTCTGCAAGATGCGCGGCAACCCCTATGTCGAGCTGGTTCACTGGATCCATATCCTGCTGCAGGACCCGCGGAACGACCTCGCCGCGATCCGCACGCGGTTCGCCTTGGACGACACGAAGCTGGCCCGCGACGTCGTGGCCATGCTCGACGGCCTGCCGCGCGGCGCGACGTCGATCTCGGACTTCTCGCCCCAGATCGAGGAGGCTATCGAGAAGGGCTGGCTCTATGCGTCGCTGATGTTCCAGGCCGGCCGGGTGCGCACCGGCCACCTGGTCTTCGGCATGCTCAAGACGCCGATCCTGCGCAACGCGCTGTTCGCGATCTCGCCGGAATTCCGCAAAGTCTCGGCCGACGCCCTCGGCGATGAGTTCGACAAGATCGTCGCAAGCTCGGCCGAGGTGGGCGGAGCGCCCGCCCTCGACGGTCCACCGGACCAGGCGGGAACCGACGGCGCGCCGTTCGCCGGTGGCTCGGGCGAAACGCTGGCCAAGTACTCCGTCGATCTGACCGAGCGCGCCAGGACGGGTGAGATCGACCCGATCGTCGGTCGGGACGCCGAGATCCGCCAGGTGATCGACATCTTGCTGCGCCGCCGCCAGAACAACCCGATCCTGGCGGGCGAGGCGGGGGTCGGCAAGACGGCGGTCGTCGAAGGGCTGGCGCGCCGGATCGTCGACGGCGACGTTCCCCCGGCGCTGAAGGACGTCACCCTTCGCGCCCTGGATATCGGGCTGCTGCAGGCCGGCGCGGGCGTGAAGGGCGAATTCGAGAAGCGGCTGCGGCAGGTGATCGACGAGATCGAATCCTCGCCCAAGCCGATCATCCTGTTCATCGACGAAGCCCACACCCTGATCGGGGCGGGCGGCCAGGCCGGCACCGGCGACGCCGCCAACCTGCTCAAGCCCGCGCTGGCGCGCGGCCGGCTGAGAACCATCGCCGCCACCACCTGGTCGGAATATCGCCAGTACTTCGAAAAGGACCCTGCCCTCACCCGGCGGTTCCAGACGGTCAATGTGGGAGAACCGGACACCGACGTGGCGATTTCCATGCTGCGTTCGGTGGCCGCGGCCATGGAAAAGCACCACAAGGTGGTGATCCTTGACGAGGCCGTGGAAGCGGCCGTCAAGCTGTCCCAGCGCTACGTGCCGGCCCGGCAGCTTCCCGACAAGGCCGTCAGCCTGCTCGACACCGCCGGCGCCCGGGTGGCCGTTTCGCAGCACGCGACTCCCGCGCCGGTCGAAAGTCGTCGTCGCCGGGTGGAGCTCCTGAACGTCGAACTCGACATCGCCACCCGCGAGGCCGAGGGCCAGTACGCCGGCGTGGAGCGTATCGCGAAGCTGAAGGAGGCGATCGAGGAGGCGCAGGCGGCGCTCGACGCGGTGGAAACCAAATGGGCGGCGGAAAAGGACGCCGTCGCCAAGGCCTACGAGGCCCGCCAGGCCTTGGCGGGCGCCGCCTCGGCGGACGCCAGCGACGTGGCGAGCCGGAAGGCCGCGCTCGACGCCGCCCTGCTGGCCGTCGCCCAGGCCCATGGCGACGATCCGATGGTGTTCGGCGAAGTCGACGCCGATGCGGTCGCCGCCGTCGTTGGCGACTGGACCGGCATCCCCGTCGGTCGCATGGTCAAGGATGAGATCGCCTCGGTCCTGACCATCGCCGACCAACTGAAAAAGCGCGTGGTGGGACAGGATCACGCGATGGACGCCGTCGCCAAGCGCATCCAGACCAGCCGCGCCAAGCTCGACAATCCCAACAAGCCGGTGGGCGTGTTCATGCTGTGCGGCCCCTCCGGCGTGGGCAAGACCGAGACCGCCCACGCCCTGTCCGAGCTGCTCTATTCCGGCGACGACAGTCTGATCGTCATCAATATGAGCGAGTTCCAGGAGGCTCATACCGTCTCGACCTTGAAGGGCGCGCCGGCGGGCTATGTCGGCTATGGCCAGGGCGGCGTCCTGACCGAGGCCGTCCGTCGCCGGCCCTATTCGGTGGTGCTGCTCGACGAGGTGGAAAAGGCCCACCCGGACGTCCACGAGATGTTCTTCCAGGTGTTCGACAAAGGCTACATGGACGACTCCGAGGGGCGTCACATCGACTTCAAGAACACGCTGATCCTGCTGACCTCGAATGTCGGCTCCGACCTCATCGTCTCGGTGTCGGAGGACGAGGAGATGAAGCCCGAGGCCGAAGCGCTGGCCCAGACGCTGCGGCCCGACCTGCTCAAGGTGTTTCCCCCCGCCCTGCTCGGCCGGCTGATCGTCCTGCCCTACTATCCGCTGTCGCCGGACATGATGCAGGGCATCGTCCGCCTGCAGTTGGACCGCGTGAAGAAACGCATCGCCGAGAACCACGGCATCGCCTTCACCTACGACCAGGCGGTCGTCGACCTGATCGTCTCGCGCTGCACGGAGGTCGCCTCGGGTGGACGGATGATCGACGCCATCCTGACCAACACCATGCTGCCCGAGCTGTCGATCGCCCTGCTCGAACGCCAGATGGCCGGCGAGGATGTGACCAAGATTACGGTGGAGGTCGAGAACTCCGCCTTCGCCTACGCGTTCGAAGGAAGTGAAGCGTCACCGCAAGCCGACGCGCCCTCGATTCCTGAAGCCGCGGCCTGATGTTCGAAACCCTGCATAACAGCTTGCAACCGGCGCGCGTCCAAGGCGAGGTTGTGGCTGGAGTTGGAAAGAGACGCCCCCAGTGAGCATGCCCGACGATCCCTCTGACGAAGACGTCGCGTCCGTTACGAGCTCCCCGCCTGGCTCCTGGGGCCGGCGCGGCTCGCGCAAGCCCGCCCAGCGCGGCATCCTGCCGGTCGGCTTCGTGCTGAACGGCATCTACGAGATCAAACGCTTCATCGCCCGCGGTGGCATGGGCGAGGTCTATGAGGGCGCCAACGTCAACGCCGAGGAGCGGGTGGCGGTCAAGGTCATCCTTCCGCACCTGGCGGCTGATCCCAAGGTCCAGGCGCTGTTTCGCAAGGAGGCCAAGACCCTCACCAGCCTGGCCCACCCGGCGCTGGTGCAGTACCGCGTCCTCGCCCGAGAGCCGCGCAAGGACCTCCTGTACATCGTCACCGACTTCATCGACGGGGAGCCGCTGACCAATCTGATCGGCCGCCATCCGCCGACGACCGCCGAACTGGTCATGCTGACCCGTCGCCTGGCCGAGGGCCTGCACGCGGCGCATAGCCATGGCGCCATCCACCGCGACATCTCGCCCGAAAATGTCCTGCTGCCGGACGGCGTGCTCAGCCGCGCCAAGATCATCGACTTCGGGATCGCCAAGAGCATGGAGATTGGCGCCCAGACGGTGGTCGGCGACGGCTTCGCCGGAAAACTCGGCTATGTCGCGCCGGAGCAGTTCGGCGATTTCGATCGACGCATCGGTCCGTGGACGGACATCTACAGCCTGGCTCTGGTCGTGCTGGCCCTGGCGGGGGGACGGGCCCCGAACATGGGCACGACCCTGGTCGAGGCCATTGATCGCCGACGCGCGGGCGCCGACATCACCACCGTTCCGCCGCTCCTGCAGCCGCTGTTCGCGCGTATGCTCAACCCTGATCCCCGTGGGCGCCCCCAGACCATGGCGGAGGTGATCACGGCGCTGGATGCGCTGGACGTTCCGGTCGAACCACCGTCGATCCGGTCGTGGACCCCGCCAGACCCCAGCGACACGACGACGGGCGAAGGCGGGTTGGAGGTCGAGCGTACGGTGATCCACCTGGGCTCGGAGCCGCCCTCCTGGCAGAGCGCCGAGCCGCGTGAAGAGGCCAGCCTTCCGCCTTCGCCGGTCGCGGTCGCGAGCGACGAGATCGCGCCTGAAGGCCGCACGATCTTCGCGCCCAGCGAGCCCAACACGCCAACTGACGCGCCGGAGCCGGCCGACGGACTGCTCGACGACGCCTCGCGACCGGCCGTGGACGCGGCGCCGTTGTCCGAACCGACCGTTCCGCCGGTCGCCGCGAAGGCGACGTCGTCGCTTCCTCCCCTGGTCTCCCCGCCGATCGAGGCGGAGGTCGTCGCTTCCAAGGACACGCTCTTCGCGCCCAGCGCCGAGCCTTCCTTGGTTCCGGATGACGATCCGCGCCCAGGCGCGATCGACCTCGAGGCCCAGGAGGTCGCGCCGCCGCCCGTCGCCTTCGTCCAGACCGGTTCGGATGGGGTGGAGGACGAAGACGTCGCGTCGCCCATCCCTCCGGCGATGGACGTGGCGTACAAGCCTCCTGGAAAGTCCGTCAGCAAACCTCCGGACGAAGAGGCGCGCAAAGATCCAGGCCCGGCGGCGGCGCGAGGCCTTTCCAAGCGGAAGGTCATGGCGATCGGTGTAGCGGCGGCCGTCGTTGTGGTCGGCGTGGGCTTCGCCGTGCTCTCGTCGCAGAAGAAGGCCGCCCTGCCCGCGCTGGCGCCGACCACCACCACCAGCGCACCGCCGCCGACCGCCAACCGGGCCGACGAGACCATCGCCGCCGCGCTACCGAGCGTTCCGTGCTCCTGGCTGACCCTGAGCCGCGGCCAGAACGCAGATGGCTCGACGACCCTCAAGATTTCCGGCGCGGCCGGAGACCCGGCGGGTGCGAACCGCGCGGTGGCGAGCGCCGTGCGCGCCGCCGGCGTGCAGGGGCTGCAGGTCGACACCACCGAAATCCTACCCGCCGACCAGGCGTCCTGTCCGCTGCTCGATACGGTCAACCGGTTCCGCGGCCAGGCCGGCGCTGTTCCCAGCCTTGCCGCCCAGCAGGCGCGCTTTGAAATCGACCGTGGCATCCAGGGGTGTCCCAAGGGGCTTTGGTCGCAGTCGATGATCAATGTCGCGCCCGATCCCTCCAAGGGTTTCAGCCTGATCGCGATACAGCCCTCGGGCCGGCTCCAGCAGTTCACGACCACGCGAGAGCAGTTCGCGGCCTTGGCCGCCCGCAACCCGGACCTCTACAAGGATCTTGGCGGTGGCCGCTATCGGGTTTCCATGTGCCAGAATGCCCCGGGGCTGGCGGGCGTCCTGATGATCGAAGGCGACGGGCCGTTCGATATCGGCTTGCGCCCTGGCGCCATTGAACAGCCGACGCGGGACTTCCCCGCCCGCCTGGCCCAACGGGCCCAGGCCCAGGGCTGGACGATGCAGATGGCCTGGTTCCAGTTGGCCAACGACCAGCCGGACCTGCCGGAGCAAGCCAGCACGGACGAGGCCGAGCGCCATCGCCGCGCCATGGCTGAAGCCGCCAAGCTCGCCGCGGCCGCTGAAGCCGCCAAGGCGGCGGAGCCGGTGGAGGTGGTCGTGCCGGCCGCCGAGCCTCAGAAACTTCCGGCCGACTACGTGGCCTGCCGCCGCTTCGTGGATGGGGCCTGGGAGGAACTCGGCTATGCGCCGCGCGCGGCCTGTGTCGAGAAGGTGTTCGCCGGGCGTTGCGACGTGCTGACCGGTCAGTCCGGCGACATCGCGCTGCGACGCTACAATGACCGACTGCAGGCCAAGACCGGGCGCGGCTTCAAGAAGTGGGACAATGTCGGCAAGTCCGACTGCGCCAAATAGAAACGTCGACGTCGCGGGCTCGGCTGGTCGCCGGAGTCCGCGACGTGCTGGTTTTTTCATCGGGAGCTCCGGGCCCGGCATCCGGAACGGTCGACGTTGCGGCCCCGTTGGAAATTCTAGTCGGATGAGCGCCGGCCGTTCGCCGACCGAAACGGCGAAGAGCCGGCGCTCATCCGACCGCCCTCCCCCAAGGGCGAGGCGTGGCGGTTGACAGCTGTCGAACCGCTACGGCCTGAACATCCCGCCGACCGCGAGGATCATGATTTCTCGGCGTCCAGCGCGTCGGCGATCATCCGCTTGGCCGTCTCGCAGCGACTTTCGGCCAATGGCGATTCCGATCCCGACGAGGCCTTGGCGTCGGCCTCGCGGACGATCGCTTCCGCCGCGGCCTGATCGATCGCGCGCCGCAGCTCGGTCAGTCGCCGGTCGGCGGCGGCCATGCTGGCCCAGAAGCTCTTGTCCTGGGGTGTCGGCTCCCATTCGGCGCCCGCCCCGGATCTTGGCGCGAACGGCGGGTCTTCCGCCATCGCCGGCGTGGCGGTCGTTTCGCCGCCGACGATCAGGTTTCTGGCCTGGGCCAGGATCGCGCCCGGGATCTTGAGCAACGACAGACTAGGCGACGACATGGATCTTGCGCTCGCAGTCGCGGATCGCCGACTTCGCGAAGTTCATGACCATCTCGGTCAGGCGGCAGAGGTCGTTCTCGGCGACGCCGTGGTCGCGGGCCCAGATCTTCACGGCATGCTTGAGAATGCTCGCCGCCGGATCGGAGGCGAGTGCGCCGTGAAACGTGTCGTCGGCGGGTTCTTTGAGGACAGCTGCGTCGAGAGACATGGCGAGGTTCCTGATGCAACGTGGGGCCGCGCTGGGACGTCGGCGCGACTTCAAAAGGCGGTCGGCAAGTCGGACCCGGCCGATGGGGAAGCCGGGCCCGAAAGGCCGCTTAGACAGCCCGCGGTGACAGGCCGAGGCAGTGCGGATCGCGGTGGCGCCCCCGGTGATGGCGATCGACGGAGGCGTTCCGCAGCCGCTTGGGCCAAGGTCATCGCGACCTACGAGTCGAACCATGTCGGAGGGGCTGGCGTGCGGACTGTGCGGATTTGCACATCGCCAGAAATAAAGATTTCTGGTCACCCAGAGGGGCGGTCAGGCACGCGTCAGGTTGAAGATCGGGGTCGCCGGGAAGCCCTTGCGGCGCTGGGTGCGCCCGACATAGCCGCAGCGCACGCGGTCGCCGTGGAGGGTCGCCAGCGCGCCGGCCAGGGCCTCGCTGACGCAAGCCGAGCCCGGGGCGACCTCGGGCTCGATTCGCGCGGCGACCACCACGTGGGCGCCGATCACGGCCGGGGCTTTGGTCAGAGGATTGACCCCCAGGTGCACCGGGCCGTAGTGACCGCCGATCCGCAGACCCAGGCCGCGCGGCAAGCCCAGGGCCCGGAGATCCAGGGCGCGATGGGCTTCTCGCAGAGCCAGGGCCGCGAGGGCGGCGTCGATCGGCTGGTCGAACACCAGAAACAGGCCGTCTCCCCAGGTCTCCACGTGCCGAGGACCGACGTTGAGTCCGTCGATGACCTCGGCCATTCGGCCCATCACCATCTCGAAGAAGGCTGGAATCTGGTCGTCGCGCAAAGACCCGAAGCCCTTCACGTCGGCGAACAGCATGGCCTTCACCGCTCGGGAGGTGGGATCGTCCGCGCTCGACCGGCTTACAGCGGACGGCGGTGGACGGCGCACAGGGATGACTTCCTGTCGGCGTCCCCCCCTCGCCCAGTAGGCCCGGTCCGCGGCCACGCCGGCCGGGCCGGCGGCCGGGTGACCGTCCCAGACCGCGACTTGAATCGCCTCGGTCGCCAGGGTCTGAGCGCGCAGCACCGCGCAGCCCATGGCGATCTGGCTGGCGTAGGCGAAGACCTGCTCATCGCCGACATAGGGGTCTTGCGAGGCATAGCGCACGGAAACGGCGCGGGCGAAGCAGCGTTCGAAGCGCTGGACCCACTCGGCTCCGAAGGGGGCGACCGACACGGCGACGAAGGAGTCCAAATGCACCGGCAAGACCAGATGGAGTTCCGCGCCGGCGTCCAGCAAGGCCTCGGCGAAGACGATGTCGGCGCCGGCGGCCAGGCCGCCGTAGGCGAAGCCGATCCCCTGCTCCCGCACCACGCGGTCCGCCTCGCCGCGCAGGTCGCCGTCCAATCCGCCGTTCAAGGCGCCTTCGCGCGTGGCGTCCAGGATGTGGCCGGTGAAGTGGGCGCAGGCCGGTGGCCGGAAGGCGGACAGCCAGGCCGGATCGACGCCGGTCTCGCGGCACAGCATCTCCAGTTGACGCAGGGTCGAGGCGTGGGCCGCGAAAGCCAGGGGTGCGCGGGACAAGGCCTGAGTCATCGCCTTCCGTGCCGCGTCCAGGTCGCCGACCAGGAAACTCGCCTCGGCCCGGCTGGCGGACTCGTAATAGGCCGCCTCCCCCGTGAGTCCCGGCGACGAAGGAATCCCCAAGGCGGCCGCCGCCAGGGCCTGGCTGGCCGCCCGGTCGCCGGCGACCAGCGTCATGGTCGCGGCGTTGACAGCCCCGTAGAGACCACCGAACCGCCGAAAAAGCACTTGGTAGCGATGCGTGGAGGCTCTGGCGAAAGCTGTACGGCGGCGGCCGCGCGCGGCCAGGGCGACATCCTTCAGGAGCCGCGCCCCCAGGGCGATGGCGTCGGGATCGTCTTCGATCCGATCGAGCCCCAGGCGAACATATTCAGCCCGCGCGAAATCGATCGCGCCAGCCCGCGCCAGACAGAGCACCGCCGCATAGGCGGCGTCTCGCGAGGTCTCGCCCGCTTCCAGGGCGGCGCGGGCGAGGTCGTAGGCGGTGAGGATCTCGCCGCGCTGGATCAGCGCGGCGATCTCGTCCTTGTCCAGGAGGCCAGGACCAATCAGGGCACGCGGCCCGCGCCGTTTTCGATCTTCGGATCCAGAATGATGTTCTGCTTGTGCGAGTCCGTCATGAACAGGCTGTAGATGTACTCGCCGACCCGATTGTCTTCATAGACGATCATGAAGCACGTGAACGGCATTTGCGGCACGTCGTACAGCATCTCGATCCAGGTGTAGCTGGAGAAGTTGATGCCGAAGTCGTCCGTGAAGAGGATCGGGCGCTTCTGGAACGTCCAGCCGACCCGGATGAGGTCGTCGCTCAGCCGGAAGACCAATCGGCTCGGAGCGTCCAGCTTCAGCGCCAGCGGGATAGGATTCTCGGGATCGAGAACGTTCATGAAGTTGATGTTGTCGGCGATGCCGACGACCAATTCGATGATCGGTAGCGAGTCTGTCATGTGAACCCCCCTTGAACGGTGGCGCCAGCTAGAGGCGACTCTCTCCAGAATGCAAGGAAACCGGGATGAGCATAGCCCTGTTTTCGCAGGCCCTTCACAATCGCCTGGGCGTCGTCGGATCGTCCCTGGGCCTGGTAGGCCCGGGCCAGGATGTCGAGGCTGGTCGAAGCCAGGGCCCCGCGTCGCGGCGACAAGGCCGAGATCGCCGCCGCCGGCTGCCCTGCCTCCAGACGGGCCGCGCCATAGAGGGCCGCGCGCTCGGCCGCCGTTTCACGCGGTCCCGACGTGCGGTCCAGCCGGTCCAGCAGGACCAGCGCCAAGCTCCGGGCGCGTACTGGATCCCCATCGAGCCGCGCTAGGGTGACCGCCTGGGTGTCCAGCCGCCCGTCAAGGTCGATCCGCCAGGTCTTGGCCTCGTCACCGGTGCGGAGACCGGCCAGGGTGGCGGCAGCCTGGGCGTGGGCCGAGCGCGCCTGCGCCAGCCGTCCCGACCAGGCTGCGAAATCGACCGCGTCCAGCTGGCCGATCAACAGGTATTCGCGCCAGCGGGCGTTGGACGGATCCAGGGCCACCAGCTCGCGCAGCCCGCTCAGCGCCCGGGCCGAGCGCGCCGCGCCGAGCGTGATCCGGCCCAGGTCCAGCTCCAGCCGCGCCAGGGCCAATTGGGCGGCCAAGCTGCGAGCGGCCAGGGGCTTGTCGGACGCCGTCTTCGCCGAGGCCTGGGCCAGCAGGTTCGCCGCGCCCTCGCGTTCGGCGTAGGCCTCGCGAGGACGCCCCAGCTTGACCAGGGAGTCGGCCACCCAGGCATGGGCGTCCACCGCATCGACCAGGCGATCCTGGTCGCTGGGCGCCCGGCCGCGTTCGGCCTCGAAGGCGGCCAGGGCGGCGCGGAAAGCGCCCAGGGCCTCTTCCGCCCGCCCCTGCTCCAGCAGCAGGGTGCCCAGGTTGCTCTTGGCGTAGGCGACCTCCAGCCGCCAGTCGGCGCGGTTGGTATCGAGCCTGACGAGCGTCTGAGCCAGTTCGCCGTAGCGCTTGAAACCCCGCTCGGCGCCGGCGATGTCGCCCTGACGCCACTCCATGTACGCCAGCCAGTAGACGTTCTGCGCCTCGTCAAAGATCCGCTCGCCGTTGTCGGGGGCGCGGACGGCCAGTTCGTGCGTGGTGGACGCGGCCTGGCCGAAGGCGTCGCGCGCGCCGGCCAGGTCGCCCCGCTGTTCCCGGATCGTGCCCAGCAGCGTCTGGGCCTTGGCGCGCTGAGCCAGCGCCTTGTCCTCGAGCTGATCCGTCCGCGCCTTGCCGTAATAGGCCAGCACCTTGGCGCTCACGCCGTCCAGGACGTCCAGCCGCCCTACCGGCTCCAGCTGTTCGCGCAGATCGCCGAGCATGTAGGCCACCAGGGCCTCGGTCTCGTCACGCTGGTCACGGGCGATCTGGCGGGATTTCAGGGTCGCGACGGTCATCGCCCCCATGGCGAAAGTCACGACCAGGGCCGCGGCGGTGAAGGCGGCCATCACCCGCATGCCGCGACGGGCGTCACGCTGGATCAACTGGTCGAGGCTGACATCCAACAGCCGGGCGGCGATCTTCAGCCGCGCCAGCCGCGGTCCGTCGGCGCTGCGCCGCAGGTCCACGGCCAGGGGCTCGACGCCTGCCGGCAGGGCCGCTCGCAGGGCCGGCGGCAACACCTCGCCCAGGGACGCCGTCTTGGGCGTCGTGGGCGCGATGACGCAGACGAGCTGGCCAAGGTCATGATCCTTCAAGAAGTACGCGGCTTCCTGGTCCACCCAGCGCGATCCGGCCGAGGTCGGGGAGCAAAGCACGATCAGCGCGTCGGAGCGGTCCAGCGCGTCTCGGATCACCCCGCCAAGATCCGGCGAGGCGCTCAGCTCGTCTCGGTCCCGGAAGATCGGCGTCAGCCGCCGCGTCGACACTCCGCCGCCGGTCGTGGTCAGGCGGCGGGGCGCGCGGTAGGCCTCCAGCGCGCGATGCAACCATTCAGCGGCTTTGCGGTCGTGGTGGCTATAGCTGATAAAGGCCCGGTAGCGCGGTCGGCTGTCCATTCGTCGTCCCCGGATCGACTGTGCAGGAGCATTCTCGATGGCCGTGATCCCCCCTTCGTTCCCGTCCGCCTCGAGCCATGCGCCGATCGCGTCTTCGCCTGAAAGCGGCTATCGCGCCAACCGGCTGTTTCGGCACATGGCGCGCGACGAGATCGAGGCCCTGGCGCCTCAGATCGAGCACCTTCACTATGGCAAGGGCGAGCTGATCGTCCAGCGGTTGGATGAGAGCGGCGGCATCCATCTGCTGTTGAAGGGCGCGCTGCTGGCCAATCAGTACGCGCGGTCGGGTCGCGAAGTCGGTTATCGGCGCATTTCGGCGGGCGGCTATTTCGGAGAGATTTCGGCCATCGACGGATTGCCCCGCTCGGTGAACATCGTGGCGCTGGAGGACGTGCGCGTCGCCCGCTTGCCCCAGCCTCTCGTCGAGAATCTCTTCGAGCACTCGCCGCGCTTCATGCGGGCGATCCTGGAGGACCTGGCAAACCTGACGCGCGCCCTGACCGACCGGCTTTTCGAGCTGAACGCGGTCTCGGTGGCCTGTCGGGTCGACATTGAACTGTTGCGCATGGCGGCGTCGGCGGAAGGCGACGGCCGCGAGGCCGTCATCCATCGCTGTCCCACCCATGCCGAGTTGGCGGTGCTGGTGGGGAGCCAACGCGAGCCGGTGACGCGGGAGCTGAACCGACTGGCCGGGCTCGGGATCGTCTCCCAGACCGGCCGCACCCTGCGAATCCTCGACCTGCCGGCCCTGGCCGACGAAATCGAGCGCATCGGCGGGGAGGTCTAGGCGCCGCATGCCATCAAGCCAAAACCCGCATCGGTCGATAGCGCCTTTGGCTTAGACCCCGGCGACCACTGCCCATAGCTTTTGCTCGAACCACGGTCACGCGGCCAGGACGACGCGACGCCTTCCCGGCGAGAAGGACCGACGACGAGCGAGGATCCATGAGCAGAATGACGCCGTCCGAGATGGCCCAGCAGATCGGCGGAGGACTGCTGTCGTTCCCCGTCACCCATTTCGACGCCCAGCACCAGTTCGTCGAAACGCCCTATCGCGAACACTGCGCCTGGATGCTCCAGCATGAGCTGGCCGGCCTGTTCGCGGCGGGCGGCACCGGCGAATTCTTCTCGCTGACACCGCCGGAGGTGGCCAAGGTGGTCAACGCCGCCGTCGAGGAGACCGCCGGCAAGATCCCGGTGGTGGCCGGCTGCGGCTATGGCACGGCCATCGCGGTCGACCTGGCCAAGGCGGCTCACACCGCCGGCGCCGACGGCCTGCTGCTGCTGCCGCCCTATCTGATGACCTCCACCCAGGAAGGCCTGGCCGCGCATGTCGAGGCGGTCTGCAGGGCCACGCCGCTGGGCGTGATCGTCTACAACCGTGACAACGCCATCCTGACCGAAGACACGCTCGAAACGCTGTGCGACCGTAACCCCAATCTGGTCGGCTTCAAGGACGGCGTGGGCGACATCGAACTGATGATGCGGGTCTATGCCCGGATGGGCGATCGCCTGACCTATGTCGGCGGCCTGCCGACGGCGGAGACCTTCGCCCTGCCCTATCTGGAAATGGGCGTGACGACCTATTCGTCGGCGATCTTCAATTTCATGCCGGAATGGGCGCTGCGCTTCTACAAGTCGGTGCGGGCCCAGGACCGGGTGGCGGTGATGGCCGGCCTGCGCGATTTCGTGCTGCCCTACATCGCCCTGCGCAATAGCGGCCGTGGCTATGCGGTGTCGATCGTCAAGGCGGGAATGAAGGTGATCGGCCGCGACGCCGGCCCGGTCCGCACGCCCCTGACCGACCTGAGCCCGGCTGAACTGGCCGAGCTGGAGGTCCTGATCCGGCGCGCCCAGGGCCAGGCCTAGGTCGTGGCCGCGGTCGGCGTCCGGCTGGTTCGCGGCCGCCCCTCGGCCAAGGCCAGGCCCGCGGCTCTGGCGACGGCTACCCCTTCGTTGCCCAAGCGCCTAACCTCGCCGGTCCACGGGACCACCAGCGGGCGCTATCCGATGTTTGAGCTGAGTCAGTTGCGCTGTTTCGTGGCCACGGCCGAGGAGCTGCATTTCGGCCGCGCCGCCCAGCGGCTGAACATGACCCAGCCGCCGCTCAGCCGGCAGGTCCAGCTGCTGGAGCGCATCCTCGGCGTCACCCTGCTGGACCGCACCAGCCGCTCGGTGCGGCTGACCCCGGCGGGCCGGGCCTTCCTGCTGGAGGCCCGCCGGATCCTGCGTCTGGCCGAAAGCGCGGCCCTGGCCACGCGCCGCATCGCGGTGGGCGACGCCGGCCAGATCGCCATCGGCTTCACCGCCGCGTCCGGCTACAACTTCCTGCCCAGCCTGGTGATCCTGTCGCGGGCCCGGCTGCCCAACGCCGACCTGACCCTGCGCGAGATGGTCACCCGCGAACAGGTCGAGGCCCTGCTGACCGGTCGCATCGACATTGGCCTGGTGCGGCCGCCGATGGAGCGCGCCGAGTTCGCCACCGCCCGCGTGCTGACCGAACCCCTGGTGGCGGCCCTGCCGACCGGCGACCCGCGCCTGGCCAAGGCGTCCCTGGCCCTGTCCGACTTCGACGACGCGCCGCTGATCATGTATTCGGCCGAGGGCGCGGGCTATTTCCACAACATGCTGACCACGCTGTTCGACGCCAATGGCGTAACGCCGCACTACGTCCAGCACGTCACCCAGATCCACTCGATGCTGGCCCTGGTCCATGCCGGCCTCGGCGCCGCCCTGGTGCCCGAGGCGGCCATGAGCCTGCATTTCGACGACGTGCAGTACCGTCCCGTGGGAACCACGCCGGATCGCCCGGTCGAGCTCTACATGGCCTGGCGCAAGGACAATGACAGCCCGATCCTGCAGTCGTTCATCGACCTGTGCATGGCCGAGGCCTCGCCCGCAGAGATCCTCGTCGACTGACCCGCCCTCTCCTCGGAGCGGGCCAAAAGCAATGCCTGGGGAGAAGACCTTCATGAGCCCTCATCGTCGCGCCGTCCTGGCGGGCGCCGCCGCCGCGAGCCTGGTCGCCGTCGCGGACGCCAAGGCCGCCGCCAAGGCGCCGATCGCCGCCACCCGATACGGCAAGGTCCGCGGCGCCGAGATCGAGGGCGTCAAGGTGTTCAAGGGGGTGCGCTACGGCGCCGACACCGCCCCGCGCCGGTTCATGCCCGCCCTGCCGCCCGAGCCCTGGTCCGGTGTGGCCGACGCCCTGGCCTACGGCCCCGCCAGTCCCCAGACCAAGATCCAGGAGAACACCAGCGAGGACTGCCTGTTCCTCAATGTCTGGACGCCGGGCCTGGACGGCAAGAAGCGGCCGGTGATGGTCTATGTGCACGGCGGCGCCCACGCCAACGGCTCGGGCTCGGACCCGCTGTATGATGGAGTAAGACTGGCCCGGCGCGGCGATGTGGTGGTGGTGACGGTGAACCATCGGCTCAACGTCTTCGGCTATGGCTACCTGGCCGATCTGGGCGGGCCGGACCTGGCCGACAGCGGCAATGTCGGCAACCTGGACCTGGTGATGGCTCTGGAATGGGTGCGCGACAACATCGCCGCGTTCGGCGGCGATCCCGGCAACGTCACCGCCTTCGGCCAGTCGGGCGGCGGGGCCAAGATCGTCACCCTGATGGCCATGCCGGTCGCCAAGGGGCTGCTCCACAAGGCTGCGACGATGAGCGGCCAGCACGTCACCGCCATGG
>Ga0102590_1001522_pt1 | contig 34278 bp, 27 predicted proteins | sample AraplaMF_Col_mMF_FD_76859 | JGI IMG/M metagenome (GOLD analysis project Ga0102590, IMG submission 76859) | Arabidopsis root microbial communities from the University of North Carolina, USA - plate scrape MF_Col_mMF | ecosystem: Host-associated > Plants > Roots > Endosphere | place: USA... | reverse complement strand
ATAGTGTGCGGTGATCAGTAAGTACAGGTTCAGATAGATGGGAGGATTAACATAATTCAGTGTCTTTACATTCCGGTAGAGGGGGCCTGCATTTTTTAATGCGGCTTCTTCTTCGATATTCACAAGACTAAGAATTACTTTTCGTTCGAGGTCAACATTGCTGTTAGCTGCATCGATCGCGGCAATATTAGCCATGATCACATCCAGCCTGTCTCCTCCCATAGATTCAATATATGCGGCAAGCTGATTGTTCAGCAAAGCAAAAGCGGCATCAATCATTGTTAGATGATTAATCAGGGCGAAATATGTTTAGTGCATGCTGATAGTTACACAATATCTGTTAAGATGTTGTGTGACAAGAATGCTGCAAGCATAGGGATTTGCAGATATCTTGGGGATATCGTAACAAACAATTCATTGCAGAATAATCTTGTGGTGTCTGTCAGCGTCGTTGTAGATCCTTTGTAAAGTTGCGGGTCACGTGACTATGCAATGGATCGAGGATAGTATTTTGAGTTCCATGAGGTTAAAGTTTTTTTATGTTAGAGGTTTTTATTAGAGGTTAAACTACATCTTCCTAGTTAAGGTTTCTTAAACAGGAATATGGTTAAGTGGAGCCAAAACTAAATAATACTTTTCAATTGTTCAAAAGTTTTTTTAATGTATTGGATGAGTGGTGATATGGTAGTGTGCGTCATATTTTCATCTAGTTTTAATCACGCCGGAGTAGGGCGATACCGGACACCAAAACCCCTCTTGCATTTTTCATAGAGCTCCAGGTATTCACCGGCCAGCGTCACATCATTGAAGTCGCCTAGTATAATTGTCCGCGCCTCTCTGCTGATCCTTGCACGTTCTTCATGATTGTAATACGCTTCCGTGATCTTTGCCTGTACCTGCTCAACGCGGTCAATAGATGTTACCCATCCCAGCTTGTGCTGGTGGACATAGTCAGATAGACCTACATGCTTACTGATCAATACCGGTGTACCTGCATGCAGGGATTCAATAACCACAATCGCAAAGTTTTCGTTGTGAGAAGTGAGCGCAAACAGATCTGATGCGGCCAGAAAGGAGAATTTTTCTTCGTAACTCTTCCACCCCACCCATTCTACTTTATCTGCAATGTTCAATGTTGAGATGAGTCGTTTCAATTTAGAGATATAGGCTACTTTTCCGGTGCCGGCAATGCGCAGGCGGTAAGGAATACGTAAACCGGCCAATGCATGGAGCAGAATCTCCAAACCTTTCTTGGGATCAACTCTTGACAGAAAACTAATGGTAAATACTTCGTTGTCTGCTTTGCTGTATTCACCCCGAGGAAGATCCATCAGGTAAGAGATCATACCACCTTTCCAGGTAGGCAGCAGGTCCAGACAGTCCTTCCATTCCATTAGTGAGGTAACATGCAGGTAAGAATGCTTTAAGAGGTGTTTGCCAATAAGGCGGTGAAGAAACTGCTTCTTGCCTGGATTCCTTTTGTTGACCACATAATCGCAGAACATACCATGTGGAGATAGTAGTGGTTTCACCTTCTTTAAGCGGCATATTAACGCGGCGCCCAATACCAGGAAATTCCACCAGGAGTGTATGTGAACGGTATCGAATTTATTGACGGTGCTCCAGGTACGCCGCCACAATGCAGGAGATATATGAGTATGATCTCCGGTGATCCTGTGGAAATACCACACACTAACGCCATCTATTACCACCGGCCGGTTAACAGGTACCTCCAGTTCCGCTTTACCATTGGCCGTGGTGGTGTAAACAGTCACGTCATGGCCCATCTGAGCCAGGCATTCAGCCAGCCTTGCAATGGCGACAATGGGTCCGCCATAGATATAAGCTGGTTTATACGAGGGAACGATAAACAAGACCTTCATGCGCGTGTTTTTAAATGGCCGGCAAAACGCGTGCCTCACCAGTATACTGATGCTATTTGGGGTAATATCAATTCCAGATCCTGCCGGTTGCTACCATCATAATGTTAGTGGCTACAATTCACATGTTGTGGAGGTGTATGGGGTGATAGGCGGATATGAAGGTAATAAAATAATTTGGAATATACCAGCATCCGTTAAATGTACAAAACAAGACGATAGGGGAAAATGTTATATTTAGTATAGCGTCATAACCCCTAAATCAACCAAAATGCAAAAGGTACCACAATCCATTTACGATCAGATCAACAATGAGGTGTACAAAACGCAGGGCGATATATGGTGGAGGCCCGATCATATTCTACACCTCCTCAAGACCTCCGTTAATCCCTGGAGAGTAAATTATGCCATCAGGGTTTTAAAGCAACTGAATATAGATCCCCAAGGAAGATCAGCGCTTGAAGTAGGTAGCGGGGGCGGGATCCTGACAGAAGAAATAGCTAAGATGGGATTCACCACCACCGGTATTGAGCCGGCAGAAGAATCCCTGCTAACCGCACAACTGCATGCAAAGGCCGGAGGCCTGAACATTACTTACGAAAAGGGAACCGGTGAACAGCTCCCATATGCCGATCAATCTTTTGACTGTGTATTTTGTTGCGATGTGTTAGAACATGTACGTGATCTGCCAAAAGTGATCGCAGAAATTTCCAGGGTGCTGAAGCCTGGCGGAGTGTTCATCTATGATACACTCAACCGCACTTTTATCAGTAAGCTTGTAGCTATTAAAATATGGCAGGAGTGGAAACGCTGGGCATTTATGCCGCCCAACCTGCATGTGTGGAAAATGTTCATCAAACCGGCCGAAATGAAGGAGCTCTTAGCGAAGAACAGCCTTGAATGGCAGGGCCATGTTGGTTCAGAGCCCAACGTATCTATCCCCAAAATGTTGAGCTACCTGAGAAAGCGTGTAAAAGGAGAGTGGACTTTTAAGGAGCTTGGTGAGAAATTCTGGCTGGTAGAAAGTAAGGATATGAACATCCTTTACGGAGGACATGCAGTGAAGAAATAGATCCTCACTGCATATCCTCAGATAAGATCTTAATACCGGCGTGCGATGCGGAATATGAACCGTTCCGGCTCACCTGCGCCTGATTCAGCCCTTCTCTGTTTAAGCAGATCAGATTTCCAGAAGGCATTGGCTTTTGCCGTATCTGTGATAGCTGATACAATCATTACCTTATGGTTATCATCTACGTCATGGCCATAAGCTCTTACTTTTAAACCATTGTCCAGTCCTTCCAGCCGGTGTCCTTCAAATACTTTTTGCCAGGTATCCCAGTCTTTAACTGTGAATGTGGAGCTGACCCTGAGATCTGTTTCGAGATGGACGGTGTCCTGGAAGGTCATCGTAATAAATCTGATGGTAGGGGCGCCCATTACACCGCCTTTTTGCATGGCCTTTTTCAGATCAGCGGATTTGCCAAATGCTTTTGCTTTGGTCATATCATCCACTTTTACCGCTACCAGAATCATATTGGAATCCTTCACACCACGGCCAATGACATAACTATGGATCTGACTGGCTAATCGCATAGAGTCATGTTCGTCGTAAGAGGCGTTCCATTTTGTAAAATTGGCCACCTTGTGTGTTGCTATCATCATATCCTGCGGTGTGGTGATGACAGTGTTTGTTACCGGGGTGGTAGTGACAGCTGCGGTATCTGTACCCGTAACAGCTGTGTCACTGGTTGTTTTTTCTCCGCCCCCTGTTCCGCAGGCGGTTAAAAAAGCTATTGCGGTTGCATAAACGAACGTACAGGAAAATCTTTGGTGATTCATCGATTTTGGTTTTAACAATTAAAAAATAGAGGATAAGGGAAGGGGATTCTTTTAGGATAAAGACGCCGTAAAGGTAAGGGATATTATTTTGCCTGCCGAATTTCTTGTATGTAATATTTAAGATGTATAAATTGCAGATATGTCAATGATTTACATAAATATTTTTTCATGTCCCGAACCTTTGTAATCGGTGATATTCACGGGGCATTGAAAGCCTGGTTGCAAGGTAAGTTAAGTAAGACTGATTGGGTCTTGAAAAAAGGGAAGTTAACAATAAAAAGCTACGAGCACCTTGATGATAGCATGAAACAAAAACATCTTACTTTTTTCTCCAGGCTTTATTTGTTTCACATCGACGAGCAGAATAGATTATATATTCATGCCGGGTTTAAAAATCCTGAACATACTGGGAAGGGTAAATGAATAAGACAGCCGGAAATATTCCTCCCGGCTGTCTTAAAGCATTCATGTAATAAATACTATCAGAAATTAACCTCTTCCATCGATACCCAATTACTATCTAATGGTATCGATATCGGCGAGCCATCCGGCGGAACCGTCACATTGATGTTCGTCAGCACATTCCGTTTAAAGTAGATCTTTTTGGAACCCAGCACTACAACGTCGCCACCGGTTTTTTCCCATTTAAGGGTAAGATCTACTGCAGATTCACCCAAGGTCTCTACCCAATGGAAGTCATCAGCAGTATAAATATACCGGTTGGAAGCAGCTTCTGAAGGTGTCAGGTACTTATCGGGCATCCAGCCGTTAAAGTTTGCGATGAGCCTGCCGCTACTGAAGCTCGCCGCATTGAACTTGATGCCGAACACCAATCTTCTCATAGACAGGTTGATGACAGAAGGGACTCCTGCGGTTGTCAGGTTAATCTCACCGGTATACGAATCCACTTCCGAATGCACGGTAGAAGTGTAAGTGGTCGTATCTGCGGGGTTAAACACAGGAATGTGGGGCAGGATGCCTGCACCTCCAAGATATGACCCGCTGGAGTTTTCCATCCTGTTTGTCAGCGTAGCCATGAGACGATAAGGGAAATACTGACGGCCGTTGCTGTCCCAGGTGTAATACAGTCCGGCACCTGAGCCTCTTTTAAAAGCGGTAACGCCTATGGCTACCGGTCTTGTTGCCGGCAAGGGGACAAAGATGGAGTCTGCCCGGTTGAACACGCCCTTGTAAACCGACTCGTTGTTAACACCTACTTCTACCACATAAATAGTGCTGTCAGACAGGGTCTTGGCAAACTGATCCAGACCATTTACCTTTTTGCCTAAGGGAGATTCATAGATGCTAAGATCACCACCCAGTTTGAGCTGTACTTCCCCGCCCGGCTCCGTGCTTACAGGCGGAGTTGTTGGAGACGTTCTTTCATTACTCTTTTTACAGGAAAACAAAATGGCCGGAACACAGGCCAACATGAACAATGTTAATCTCATAGATGAAGGATTTAGGGTTACGATTAGGGTTGAACGATGTACGAACTTAATAAAAAAACCGCACCTTTCGATGCGGTCTTAATATTTTTTTGTTGAAGAGTGACTTCTTAATAGTAGTACCTGTACTCGACCTTATCATCCAAAGCAGTCCTTGCACCAACAGTTATTTTTGATGGATATGTATTTCTTTCAGTCCAGGGTATTGCTTCAATACTAAAATAGTCGGATTGAGCACTGATCAGATCTCCGTTGGGAGTATATCCTCCAAGCCAGAAGGATGAAGGTATTTTGCCAGAATAGAAATCCAGGTAGTAGGGGAAAATATTTGAATTAAGCACCGCTTTATGATAGCTGTTGCCAAGTACTTCGTCTCTTACCGGAGTATAAATAAGTGAAAAGACAGTGCCACTGATATTTAACTTTGATAAAGGATTAATTAAACCAGTATAAGTAAAAGTACCCGCTGTTGCGTAATTCTGTTTAATTGTTTCCGAATAATAGAATTGGGTTTTTAGGTTGGTAACCTGGGAGTCAAGGGTATGATCCAGCGCATCCTCCCGGATAAGCGACAGAGGAGCCGATCCTTCTTGGTGACCATACCACCTTATAGACGTTTTCGTGGCATCGGGATAAACGTAATTACGATATAAAGGCATCCTTATATAAGTACTGGTGGCAGCATTATAAACCAGCTGAGTGGATGAGTCCTTCAGGATCCGGTTATACGTATCATATTCAAAATAGGTAGTATCATAAATAACGATGCCCCCCGGATTGCTGCGATAGGTATTGGGTGCAATGACCTTATTGGGTTTTAGAGAATTGCCTGTGTAAAAAAGAAGCGTTGTAGCTGTGTCAAAGAGAACAGGACTATAATTCTTTATTCCAACTTTGATCACTCGCTTCAAGTCGTCATAGTAAAATGTATAATCGGATTGCGGGCGTGTTACACGCGGATTATCCTGCAGGTATGTTACTACAATACGTTTAACATAGCTCGGTGTATCTGGAATAACCGGTGGATCGGGAGGAGTTGTAACCACAGTATCCTGTTTCCCGGGTGGTGTTACAACATCGTCGGGTTTAGAACATCCGTTATTCAATGTAACTGCTATTGACGAAAGTAAAAACAGAGATAAAGCGGTTAACGGCGATTGAATGTGCTTATTCATAGTAAGGGCTATAGTCTATTTGTGGGACAAATATAATATAAAGTTATAAGGCATTAAGAAAAAAGAAAGGTGCGTAATAAACCGCATTGATAAGGAGGTATGTATGAGCACAAGACAAGCGTTTGTCCGCATTAAATCTTTGAGTCAGCTTTGTGATATATTCGGATATGACAAACCTACGCATCCATTGATAACAGTTGTTGATCTGTCCCAATGGAAGCCGGTAGCGGACAATTTTGCAGGTAAGAGATTCACTACGGATTTATACACAATTACAGGGTAGGCAAATTTGCGAAACTAATGGTATGGATGAAAACACACCTGGGTGATAAAATGTTTGATAGCATTATCCTGAGCCAGGTTAAGTAAGCTAGGAAGTGATTTGGGCATAAATGAAGAAGGACGGCTAGCCTGGCAGCCGTCCTTCTCTTCGACCTTAATATTTTTTCAAAGAAGATTACCTCAGTATAGCCGGTAATATATAACTGCTAATAATTTTATTTACCTGCGGATGTGCGTATGACTGCACACCTTTTGAGGTGTGTATTGCCATTTACCGATACATCATCCCAGATCTTTGTTTCTTTGAAAATTTTGTACAACAAAAATTTGGCATCAGGGTTTGAGATATTGATACTTCCCTGTAAAGCGGAGGCATTAAAGGAGAAATTTTTAAACCAGGTATCTTTTAATTCAATATGAAAGCCCCTGGTGAACCCTGGTGGTTTAATATTATAGTGAGGATCCTGCCAGTTGTGATATAATAAACTGCCTGCAGAACAGGTGTATATTTTCCTTTTATTTCCCTCAATTACATTCCCCTGGAGTAGGAAAGTAAAGTATGCATTTTCATGATAATGCCAGTCAACTTTATCATGCGTGTATTCGGTATCGGTTAGGATCACGTCATTTAAGTCGATCGTCTTATTGGTGTTCCCATGAAATTCTCCGGATTGTAAATGCTTCATTAATTACCTTTTTTGAAGGGAATTGGGCAGTCTGTTACAAGATATGAAATTTAAGAGCCTTTTTAGGCAGCTTCCTGATAGCGGACGTTAACTGTCCGTTTACGAACGCTTTTAATCGCTATTGAAATGCTGTGTGGATTGATCCTCAGTAGGTTAGGGTGCTGGCATTATTTTACGGCAAAGAGAAACCCCAGCATTTCTAAACAACCGTTAATTTCATCAAATAAAGACTACAGAATGAGAAAATTCAGGGTTACATTGTTCTCAGGTTTATTGCTCGTTCTCTTATTTGTTACCCCTCTCCGGGCACAACGGACTAAATTCATTACAGATTATATAAAAAGCCACCATTTTAACGGGACAATCCTTGTTCAGCAAAATGGCAAGAAAATCTATCATCAAAGTTCAGGGTTTGCCAATTTTCAATTTAATATTCCCAACACCAACAACACAAAATATAAAATTGCTTCGATCACAAAACTATTCACGGCTGTTTTAATAATGCAACTTGCTGAACAAGGAAAGATTGACTTAAATCAAAACATTAAAACCTATTTACCGGACTATAAAGGTGAAGGAGCAGAAAAGGTAAAGATTTTTAATCTGCTGACGGCTACTTCCGGTATTGAAAGTAATGAGAAGGATGTAAAAGGAGATGAGATTCCCGCCATGTACGCGAAGCCTTACAATACCAACGAGCTATTGAATATCTTTTGTAGTGGAAAGCTTGAAAATGAACCGGGAAAGGTCTGGAACTACAATAATGCGGATTATGTTGTCCTTGGAAAAATTATTGAGGCAGTCTGCCACAAATCTTACGAAGATGTCCTTAAAGACGAAATCCTTGAACCGCTGAAAATGACTAACACCGGGATGTTTAGTATGACGAAAGTAATTAAGGATCTTGCGAATGTTTATGAAGTGAATGACAGCACCAAAATAATCGAAAATACGCCCCCTATATACACGGAAAACTACTACGCCGCAGGCGGTTTATACTCAACAGCAGATGACCTGTTGAAGTTTGCCAATGCATTTTATGAAGGCCGCCTGGTAAATCGCAGCAGTTTGGAGTCAATCATACATCCTTATCTTGCCACCTACGGCTTTGGCATTTGGGTCTATGATATGAAAGTTGGCAGCCAGACAATCAGAGTGGCCGAAAGGCAAGGAGCCATCTGGGGCACAAAGACCAGACTATTGCATATTTTAAATAAGGATATAACAATTATACTTTTGACGAATGCGCAAACGGCAAACATAGATGAGCTACAGAAAAAGATTATAAGAGAAATGCTAAAATAAGGGGCTTTAGCATAAATGTCGGAATGCGCCACCGGTAGTGTAGTATCATAAAACAAAACATATATGTACGCTTCGGTTCACAATCAACAAAAATCTGTTTCAATGCGGCTGAGTTCATCATCCATAATGACAATGCTAATTCTATTATTTACTTCATCAATTTTATCAGTAAACGCTCAAAATCAAAAGTCCTCAAACAGGATTGCTTTAAGGGCAAAGCGGATGATTGATGTTCGGTCTGGCAAAGAAATTACTGACGTAGTTATACTGATAGAAAAAAATAAGATTGTAGGAATGGGGCCTGACCTCAAAATTCCTGATAGTGTACAAATTATTGCTTTAGGTGATGTAACACTTTTACCGGGGCTTATTGATGCTCATACTCACTTACTTCACCAATATTATGCAAGATATGGAGACGATAATTCGAACAGGCTTTTGGAAATGATTCAGCTTGGCCCGGCTAAAAGAGCATTACTAGGTGCAAGGTTAGCACGTGAAATGCTGGAGGCTGGCTTTACGGCTGTGCGTGACCTGGGTAATTCCGGCATCAATGCGGACATTGCACTAAGAGATGCTATTAACAATGGAGATGTGATCGGCCCTCGTATGTTTGTTTCAACCAGGGCACTTTCCCCTGTAGGTGGTCAGTTTCAGTCGGTCACACCAGAAGCGCAACAGTTATTAAGCCAGGAATATGTCCAGATAAGCGGAGTGGAAGAAGCCCGGAAGGCTGTACGTCAGGCTATATTTGATGGCGCTGATTGCATCAAAGTTATAGTCAATGCTGGTTCCCGCAGGTTATCTTTTGATGAGATGAAAGTTATTGTAGAGGAAGCGAAACGGGCTAGCCTGCCAGTAGCAGCACATGCGACAGATGGAGACAGCCCTTCTATGACAGCCGCTGAAGCGGGGGTGAGCTCTATTGAACACGCTTATACAATTTCCGAAAGCGTGCTTAACCTAATGGCCCAAAAGAATATTTTTTTGGTTCCCACTGATGTACCTGGAGTTACAAAATATCAGGACAGAATCAAAAGAGCCTTGAAAGCGGGTGTACGGATAGCAATAGGTTCGGATATTTATTATGAATTTCCAGGAAATACCCGGGGCAAGGTGTGCGCTGGCATGTATAAAACCTATATTGCATCCGGAATGACCAATATTGAAGTACTACGTTCCGCAACCATTAATCCTGCTGACTTAATAGGAAACAATTCAATAGGCGCTATTGAAGTTGGGCGATTTGCAGATATTATTGCAGTTAAGGGAAATCCACTAATTGATATCAGTGCTCTGGAACAGGTGGTTTTTGTAATGAAAGATGGCAAGGTTTATAAGTAGTCATTATATAACCTAATGTCCGCTGTGGAAGAGGGCTTTAACATAAATGAAGAAGGACAGCCAGTTTAACCCAGCCGTCCTTCTCTACCTGTAAGCTCAATGTGCAATTTGTCGTGATTTTCCGTTTATTCCCGGCTATTTTATCGCAACAGGCGTACATCATAAATAGACGCCGTTTGGCTTCCCGGCGATGCAACAAATTTGATTATTACACTTTTATTTGCCTTTAGCTGCTCAGGAACGCTAAATTCCTTGCCCACCAGATCATCTGTGCCTGATTGGTCAAGCTTCACCTGTGCAATTTTAAGGTCATCGATATAAATGTCAAAGTGCCTGTCTTTTTCTTTTCCGTTGTAGGCAATGTACAAGGATTTTACCGCCTTTGTCATGCGCATTTTGTAGCTAAAGTAGCCGGAAGCACTGCGCCAGTGCTGGCTTTCAAAATTACCGGTTGGTGATTGCGCTGCAGACAGAGCGTGATCGGTTTCCGATTGTTGTTCTCCCGGAGCGACTACATCGACTGTGCGATTTGCATATTTCACATAACGTTCATCAAGCATTTCGAGCGCTCTTTCCTTTTGTCCGATGCTATCTTTTGAAGTCAACGGCCAGTACAGCACATAACGGGTATCGTGTACTTTGTAGAAAGGCACCAGTACTAGATTCTTAAAGTCAGGTTGAACGATCCGCTCACTAATAGAAAAAGTCAAAGCGCCACTATTCACAGGGTGCAGAGCATCCGCCATGGCGCCTCCTTCTTTCAGCAGTAAAGGGGCTTTTGATAAAGGGTAAAAAGCACCCAAAGCGGTATGTCCCCATCTGCTGCTGTCACTTATCAACCCAGCCAGATCCGTCGTATCAGTAGGGCTGGCCAGTACCACAGGACCATGCAGGAACGACACCCACGGCGATTGATCAGGCAGGTATTCAATGGTGTTTTTCATTGGTAATACCACTGTTATCCGGTCGCCTGTTTTCCAGCTGCGGTTTAGCTGTATATATTCAGCCGTACTGTGCGCATCCTGCACTGGTTGGCTATTTACGGTTACGGTAAAAGCGTCGCCTTTAACCCATTCAGGCTTCCGGATGTATATGGAGAAGCGACCGGGGCGATCCATGCTTAGCGACAGCTCAGACTTTTCAGATTCCGGAAACTTTGTCTGCTGAACCAATTCGATACCCTTCTCTTTCCATTCCAATACGGACGGAATAAAAAGATTTACGTATACGTCCGAGTCAGTGTGCGTATAGATCAGTTCACCGTACTTACTGTGGTTTTCCATTCCGGTGCCAACACAACACCAAAAAGCTTCATCTGCTTTAGAGTATACACGATAGTGATTTGGGTGGATCGGCGTGAAGTAAACGAATCCTCCTCTTTCTGGATGCTGGGAAGAAAGGATGTGATTATAAAGAAGCCGTTCGTAAAACTCAATATATTCCGCGCTGGGATCCTGCATAAACAGCATCCTGGTCAACTTCAGCATATTGTAGCTGTTACAGGTTTCCGGCCCCTGCTCAGACTCAAGCATAGTGGCAAAATTATCTGCAGGATTAAAATGTTCCCTTACACTATTGCCTCCTATGGAAATACTGCGGTTATTTTTTACGGTGCTCCAGAAGAATCGGGCAGCATTTTGATAAGTGCTATCGCCATTCAGCTCGGCAATTCGTTCAAAACCTATTACCTTGGGTATTTGCGTATTTGCATGCAGGCCACTGAGTTTGTCCTGGTGTTGGCTAAGCGGTGATAATATAGCAAGATGGCAAAACTTTTCGGCCAGTAAACGGTATTTATCATCACCGCTAATAACAGCTGCATCGGCGCATACTTCATTCATTCCACCATGCTCCATTGCGAGCATTTGTTGCATCTGTTCCGTACTTAATCCTTCCAGCTCGTTATATGCCCACGCTGTAAGTTTGATGAATATGTCTTTTGCCTGCTTGTTTCCGGCAAGCAAATAACAATCTCTCAAACCTGCAAAAAGTTTGTGCAGATTGTACCAGGGTACCCATTTCTTATTGTACTCCGAAAAATCACCTGTTTTTACTTCCTGCCACATTTTAGTTCCGCCAGGTACCCCACCGACATAGCCATTATTATTCTTTTGCTGACACCTGGCTAATTCACTCACCATGTAATCGAGCCGCTTTTTACATTCGGCATTACCAGTACTTGCATACATCTGGGCAAGGGCTGTTAAATAGTGACCTGCGGTATGACCATCAAGGCCAAGACTTTCCCAATTACCATAGCTTGCGGCCTTTGGCGGTAGCCCTGCCTCACGAAGAAAAGGCGCCAGTAACCTGTCTGGCTCCAGCTGAAGCATGTATTTTAAATCCGTTTGTTCGGCGTCCTTGAAAGGGCTTTCGAGCAAGCGTACGTCACTTAATTTAAACAATTGCATTGCATTCGATTGCGCCCAGCCTGTTTGCACCACATGATTTAAAAATAGAAAGATCAGGAGGGTTTTTATACCGTGGAAATTTTTCATTGTTATTGCATTTTTGCAGTTACACTACAAGTATAGCAATAATTGTTTGTTTAACACTAATAAATGTATAACTTGCTATATAAGAGGGTTTTCGGGTCGGAGTACTTGTCCTTTACAAACATTTATTCAGCATGATTCAGCTCAGGTGTTTATTGCTGTTGTTTTATTTACAATTGGCTGGTTTATACTTAAAGGCTCAGATTCCCGGAAAGTGGGGAGACCAGGGTAATGGAAACTATGTTAACCCGGTTCTTCCGGCAGATTATAGTGATCTTGATGCCATACGTGTGGGTAACGATTATTACGCCATATCTTCTACAATGCAATTTTCGCCCGGCATGGTGGTACTTCATTCCAAAGATCTCGTAAACTGGGAAATTATCGGCCATGTGGTGGACGATCTTTCCCGCATAAACCCGGAATTGAATTGGGACCGGATGAATTGCTATGGCAAAGGTATTTGGGCAGGTTCCATCAGGTATTATAAGAATAGATTTTCGGTATATTTCGGAACACCGGATGATGGTTTTTTTATGACTTCTGCTGCAGACCCCGCCGGCCCCTGGGAACCGCTTCACCAGGTATGGAAGGTAAGCGGGTGGGACGATTGCTGCTCGTTCTGTGATGACGATGGCCAACTCTATTTTATTGCTACCAATTTTGCGCTGGACACGGTAAACAACAAAAAGTACAACATCCATTTATTTAAGATGACGCCTGATGGAAAAAGCCTGATCATGGAATCTGACTCCATCATACATCAATCACATGGAAGCGAGGCCAATAAGCTTTACAAGATCAATGGGCTGTATTACCATTATTTCAGCGAAGTGAAGCCAGAAGGGCGGGTGATCATGATGGAGCGTTCAAAAAACATTTATGGCCCCTGGGAGATCAGGCAATTAAACCATGTAGATAAGAAGCTTGATAAAGAACCGAACCAGGGCGGATTAATACAGATCCCGACAGGGGAGTGGTACTTCCTTACGCATCATGGCAGCGGAGATTGGGAAGGACGTGCCGCCAGTCTTTTGCCTGTTCACTGGATTGGCGGATGGCCGATCATTGGCAAACCCGGCGCTGATACAATAGGCCGTATGGTTTGGACAGGCCCCAAACCGATAACATATAAAAGAAAGCTTTCCATTCAAAGCAGTGATGAATTCGATTCGGGCCGCTTAAACGTTCAATGGGAATGGAACTATCAACCAAGAGCCGATAAATGGTCGATAACGGAGCGCAAAGGATTTCTTCGGCTATATGCTTTTACACCCATCCATTCGAACAATGAAAGCTGGGTTATACTTCGCGCAGGAAATACACTCACACAACGCAGTATGCGTACGTCCTCAAATGTTGCAACCGTAAAAATAGACATTAGCAATATGGCCGATGGCCAAATTGCCGGATTGTCACATTTTTCAACCACCAGCTATAGCTTGTTTGGTATCAAACAGGAAAATGAAATACGGAGCCTGGTATATCTCAGCAATGGAAAAGATACATTAGGGATAAGGGTTAAAGGGGAATCTATCTGGCTTAGGTCAACATGGGATGCCAACGGAGTCAGCCGCTACGCTTTTAGTATTGATGGTAAGTCGTATCAACCTTTTGGGAATACTTTTCAATTGACCTGGGGCAGCTACCGTGGAGATCGTATCGGGATTTTTAATTTCAACAGTAAAGAAGATAAGGGGTATGTAGATGTTGACTGGTTTCGATATGATGATGGAAAATAAAAAAGGACAGCTGGTTTAACCCAGCCGTCCGTCTCTTGTAGCCTCGACAGGCAATTTGTCGAACTATTTAAAGGTTTTTTTGTACGAATTTACCATTAAAGAATGGGTCTTCTGAAATTGAGGAATAATTACAATCAAGTTATGCCGGGATGACTGAACACTTTTCGTACCTATTCGTAGAAGATTTGGACCCAATCCCAAGGAACCTTAAGGACGGCACGAAGTCAAAGAAGCATCAAGTTGTAAAAGGCCCTTTTTTCATACATATTAATCGTAGTTGCAGTTTTTTTGACTTCTACAGTTAAATCAATCTTTGATCTAATAGATCTTTCCAAATGATAAACCCCTTCTGGTCATCGGAATAGTCATGGAGAATACGACTGAAATTTTCCGGCGGAGCTGTTAGAAATCCCTGCCGACCCTGTTTCCGCATAATGTCCAGGTATTTGTCAATCTCTTTTAACCTTAGTGGTAACTCAGAAACGATTTTGGGAAAATGCCACAAATAGCTCGCTTCCTCCGTGTCTAGCGTTTCTAAAATGATATGAAACCATTCCGATCCTTCCAGAAGGAAAACGAAAGAAAATGGCTGCAATATAAATCTGACTTTTACCAGATGCCACATATGATTATCAGCAAGGTATCGGAGATGTCTATGGTGTTTGAATTGGGGGTGCTTTAGCAGATCCTCCAAAAGGTCTTCTCCCGACTCATATAAAGGGTGTTTCGTTTGAAGCTGATGATCTTCATCGGTTTTACTATTGGGATTGATTCGTCCAGACAAAGGTTTGGTAATAAACTGAAAGCGCACTCCTTCAATAATCTGTCGGTCTATTTTTCTAATATCGTCCGATGATGCTAGTTGTGATATCAATTGTCCATTTTCAATTTCTGCATATATAGAGGCCTTAATATGCTTAGATTTAAGAGCTTTGGTAAAATATGGCTTTAGAACTTCGAATTCAGGGCGGATATCATCATGCTGGATGTCGAATTCCATTTTAAGATTCAATTCGGTGGCTGAGTATGTAAAAGAAACACTGCCATACCTAAACTCCAGCGATTCAATAGCTACATTTATTTCCTTATTAATAGTCGCAACGGTACTTTTTTCTGCAGCAGTATCCTTTTCTTCAATAGGATCGTCAAATAAACCTGATTGTCTTTCCAGTTTTCTATAGTAAGCGTTTCTTTTTAGAAACATTTTATTGAGGTAGTCAATCTTAATGTCACGGTAATCATATATAGTTGGCATAATTTCTGATCGCTGTACTCTTCCTATATACTGTATTAACTTTCCTTCAAAAGAGAAAGGGTAAACGAGAAACAAACAGGATGCATTATGAAGGTCTGTTCCTTCGCCAAAAAATTGTCCCGTTGTGATCAAAGCCTGGTAGCTACCTAAATTCAATATTTTCCATTTGGTAGTTCGATCGCTTGGGGAATCTTCACCACTTAATGTAATGACCTCAAACGATTGTTTGAGATATTGATGCAGCGAATCAATATGTTCTTTTCGTTCTGTCAGAACAACCACCTTTTTACCACTATTCAATTCATTGATGATGTCCTGCAAAACCAATTTGTTCCTGGAAGAATCATGTACAAGAATCTTCGACAATGTTTCAAATCTGTCTGTTTTTGAATTGAATGGAATATCCAGGTCAGTGTTTCTGACAACAATAGAAGCCTGCTTTTGTCCGCCGGTTTGCTGCGCTGTGATTTCCGCAATTACTTCCCCAAGGTGAATAAAGATCAGTTTGCCATCGTTGTATTTTCTAAAAGGTGTGGCTGTCAGACCATATAAATAATGACTGTTAAATTGGTGGATTGTCTTTCTGTAGCTTTCAGCAGGGATATGATGACATTCGTCAATCAGTATTGTTCCGAATGCATTTTTTAATTCTGCATTTTCTTCTTTGTCTATTTCTTTGGCCAGGCTTTGGATAGTAGCCACAGTAATATGTTTACCTACCTTTGATTTTCCCCTTCCTAGCTTTCCTATATCATGTTTGGGAATTCCCCAAAAGGCTTCAATTCTTTCAACCCATTGATCCATTAAATGTTTTCGATGAACTACTATTAATGCCGGTTGTTGTCTATCTGCAATAATCTTCAACCCGATAACTGTTTTTCCTGATCCTGGTGGTGCAACAATAACCCCCATCTCTTTCTTGTTGGCTGCTTCAAGAGGCGGAACCTGGTAATTTCTTAACGTTGCCTGGAACTTAAACAAAACCGATGCGTTCTTTTGTCTTTGGTCTTTAAATGTGTAAGTAATACCGGTATCCTTACAAAACCTTAATAATTTACCTGTAAAGCCTCTTGGCAGAATAACTTCGTCCTCGGTTTCTTCTATAAATCTGAAATAGCGTTCTGTTCCAAATGTATTCCTTCCGGTTTTCTTTTTGACGATAAATGCAGTATTCGTAAAATTCAGTTCTTCCCTGAGAAAATTAACAAGAGTGAGAGGTATCGAAGAACGACTTAGCCGTAAAGCATTGTTTAGCGATATTGTTAAATCGTTACTATCTCCAGGTTCAATGCTGCTTCTTTTACTGTTACTGGCCTTCGAAATGGAGTTGTAAATCTCTTCTAATAGCTTGATGCTTGCCTTTTCAATCTCAGAAAGAAAATTCCATTGATCTGGAAAAGGCATTAAGGTTTCGGGATTAATAAAGCAACTATTACCATCATCCAAAGCCGGCTTATACAATGGTAATGCGATGAGGTTACCAAGCCCTTTACCGGAAAGAGTATCCTGGTTAGGAAATAGCCTGTCAAAGCTTGAATTTTTATCGAACATTGAAATGACTCCCGATTCAGTGAGGAGTGAAAGGAATAGTTTTCTGCTTTTGATAGCCGCAAAAGGTTGGCTAAAAAACACCCATACATGTCCTCCCTTGCCCGAACGTGAACGTTCAAGGTAGACAGGAATATTTTTGGCTTTGCAGCATTTTACAAATTTTTTGCTGTCAGCAACCCAGTTTTGTTCATCAAAGTCCGCAACAATAAACCAAGAAGTATTATCCTGCAATAGTGGGTATAACCCTACTAACTGTTCGCCGTTTAAATGTTTTATAAGTTGTTCATTTGTCAGTGGTAGGTAGGTTTTGTCTGCGTAGGATTGAAAAGTACCCCCTTTCATCTTATGTGCTCTATAACGATAGGGGTCATAAAAATAGGCAGGCATGTAACCGCTTTTAGCCTCGCCGCCTGGCGAAGAGGCAGAAATTTCCCAACGGACTGCAAATACATCTTCACGGCCTTTGAAAAGAGAACGAAATATCTGCAATTTTCTATCAATGCTTAGTTCTGACAAATCAGTAACGTGTTTTTAGTATTTCTGCTTAATCATTCAACTGCTTTTATCCAGCCTTGATAGCATATAATCGGTTAGAAAATACCCTCCTGTTTTGGGAGCTCCCCTGAATTCAATCAGTTGAGTAAGTTTTTGTATATCTCTACGTATCGATACTTCTGATACTCCTGTGATTTTTGCCAAATGTCTGGAATTAAGGCCTGGCTTTTTAGCCAACTCTTGTATAACCTTTATCATTCTTTGTTTTACTGTATCATTTACTGTATCATTTACTGTATCATTTACTGTATCATTTACTGTATCATTTACTGTATCATTTACTGTATCATTTACTGTATCATCTGCCACTATAACTTTTCTATCAGGAATAGGTATGATCGTTTTAAAGGTCCCGCCTTCTATAAACACTGCTTTCCCTTTACCTGCATACTCCTTTGTTAAGCGGCTGGTGGTTAATATACCAGAACCCAGTTCTTCCACCCTTCCTAGTTGAATAAAGAACTTGGCGATCAAAGGATTTTTAGGAAAAGGAACAAAATTAGTGGGGTCAATGGGGCCTTCACCATGCGGGTTATTAGCATTTTCCGTCTCTACCCGGTCGGCATAAATAATAAAGGTGGCCGGAGCCGCGTTGGTGTATTCTCGGTGAATGATAAGGTTGGCGACTATTTCCCGGAAGATGATAGTACGAAGGCTCATTCTTTGGTTTCCTTCCAGGTAAAACTTATCCGGAAGATGACGGTTCACAAAATCGATCAACTGTTCATAGGCATCCACAAGATTGGTCTGGATATATAGTCTGTCATCATAGCGTTCTACATTGTTTATTCTGACCAGCCCATCTATCTTATAATGCGGTATAATTTGCTGAATCACTCCATCTTTGCCCAACAATAACGCAGCGGCCAACGTAAAACCTTCTTGTCCGCTCAGATAGTCTTTTTTCCATAAGCCAGAAATTTCCATCATTTGTCGGTCGTCCAAGCCCAACCAGGGGTGAGCTGGGTTATTACTGCGGATAAGATTCCGTACTTTAGCAAACAAGTCCTGCTTAAAATCTTCCATTCGTAAGGCCGGATATATAATGCCTTCCGTATAATGATTGCGCTTACGGTTAGCCATTTCTGCGATCCGGTGTGGCTGTTCTACTTTAAAATCACCATCATTGCTACGGTCGTAAATAATCTTTCCTGTTTTATGTATTTGTGAACTGGCTGGTACCTGAATATGAATAAGCTTCCTGCCATTGACATCATATACCTGTGGAAAAAGAATAAACGGTGAATCGAGCTTTTGCGGGTTATTGGAGAGGTTTACCAAATCTGTTATCATCTTTGAGACTGCATTATCGTCCACTCCCAGAACATTCCCATTGTCATCAACCCCTAAAAAAATATCTCCTCCATCCCGGTTGAGCATAGCACAGATGGTTTCAAAAAGGTTCCCAGGCAAAGCAATAGTAGCCTCTTTGAACTCAAGGTGGATGTTTTCTTTTTCTTTTAGTAGTCGTTTTATTCGTTCTGGGTTCATTGATATAGTGCGCTTAGTTTTAGATTTTTTATAGTGAAATCGAGTAGTTGTTTTTCTTTAACCTTTTTGCACGAGTCAGCAACATTGTAGCACACGAGCATATGTTCACAGCATTAGCTAAAATAACTTGAAAAATTCGTATTTGACGGATTTCAATATCAATCACCTGACTGAAACGAAGCTGAATCGGCTGATATTGTCACTTAGGGGCGGGTCATTGAAATAAAAAACCGGAAAAGCAACAAGAATTTTTGCTTTTCCGGTGAAGTAGCCTCGACAAGCAATTTGTCGAACTATTTAAGGGACTTTTTTGTACGAATTTATCCATTAAAGCAGGAGCTTGTAATAAAAGAGGAGTAAATGCTATCTAAATGTGCAGGACGGAGGGACAGATTTCGAAGCGACTCAGAGAGAGTCAGCCGAGAAGCTTCACTGGTGGAAAAGATTATAAGTGCTAGGTCGCATTAAGTTGCGGCCTTTTTTTATCGATGCCCTGCTCGACACGCATTCCTTGTCGGTGGCCCATAAGATGCGTATTGTCAGATTTCGATGCGACAATTGTCACTATTGTCACCTGAAATTTGAAAAATAATTTTTTAGGTGACGATTTTGCCTTATCTTTGTTACATGGAAAGCGCATTTGCATCAAAATTGAAAGCACTCAGGCAGAAGTATGGTTATTCTCTGCAAGATCTCGCCGATCAAATTGGTGTAGCGAAGCAATCAATACATAAATTTGAGGCAGGCCTTATAAGTCCTAGTAACGAAACGATTTTAAAGCTCGCAGATGTATTTAATGTGCCTTATTCTCATTTCAATGAGACCAAGGAGGCATTTAGTTACAGTTTTGATAATATTCGCTTTAGAAACGGTCATGAAGTTCATGAACAAGAAAGTTTTCTGATCGAAATAAAGGAGGAAGTGCTTCAGTACATTTCACGCCTTATGGAACTGGAAAATCTCATGGATACGAATAATGTGTTTGAGAATCCGTTGGCTGATCTAGAGATTGAAGACGAAAAGGATATTGAAAAGGCCGCTAAATTGTTGCGTAAGAAATGGAAAGTCGGCACTGACGCTATTACGGATGTTGTTTATACCCTTGAAAATAAAGGGGTTTTTGTGGTGGAGGTTAAATGCGCTGAAAATTTCACAGGGTTAAGCGCAATGGTCGCCGAAACCATTCCCGTAGTTGTGTTAAATGAAAATTGTTTAACTATCGAACGGAAACGGTTCACGGCCCTGCACGAACTTGGGCATCTTATCTTGCGTTTTGCGCACAATTTTTCAGATGAGAAAATAGAGCATTTTTGCAATCATTTTGCTGGTGCGGTACTAATAGTGGATGATGCGTTATATCACGAACTTGGGAAAAACAGGACTAAGATTTCATTAACAGAGCTTAAACGGATAAAAGAAAAATACGGCATCTCTATTCAAGCCATTATTGTAAGAGCGCTGGCGGTGCGTTTCATTGATTATAATACTTTTAACGATTGGTACTCTGCCTATAGCGAATGGGCCCGGAACGAGAACAGGGAGACCGATTTTGGCCGTTTCACTTCCCATGAAAAGGCCACCCGGTTTAACAATTTGCTTCTACAAGGTTTAATCGAGAAAAGGGTTTCTTATTCAAAGGCAGCAGAAATAACCGGCAGTAAAATCGATATTTTAAGACAAAAAATGAATCAACAGCTGAATTTTTCTGTTAGGAATTGATGTATATAATAAATGATATTGAAATGTTGCTACTATTGGGAAAGCATAAAATCCTCGATTTTATGCTTTCCCGATGCACTTTGTCGATATCGAAAGTTCGTCTAACCGAATATAGTGGGGCAGTGCGGAGACAAATTAGTCCATACACTAATTTAGAAATGAAAATTGTGGATGAGCAGTTTCGAGCATGGACGTATGGAAAGACAAAGGATCTCTCAACTGGAGATTTAAGCACAATTTACATTGGACTGACAGATAAGGTAAAGTTAATATTGTCTGAAAACGATTCTTTTTTAGAAAAATATTGCTCCGAATTGAGCGTTCCGACCATTCGCTTTGACGAGTTCGTCGCTAGTAATGCCGAGGACGAAAGGATGATTCAATTATATAATCTAATTAAGGTTGCCTAATGAACAACAATACATCATAAAAAAACCGGCAAGAATGGAACTTACCGGTAGTTAAGAAGGCGGGGCCTTCTTTGATTTTCGCGCCCCAAATATACTAATATTTGGATAATTTAAGAACCTCGCAATTCCCTTCGGTTTAATTCCATTTATTCTATTTAAGTCAATCAATTTCGAATCAGCAATACTGGTTCAGGGGATTTTTATGCCTAAAATGGCAGGCTATTGAATAATCAAAGTTTTATTTTATGGGATCTAAATCAACACCCATCCGAAGGGTAAAAGATGTCGTTTACATACCAACACCTAAACAGTCCGTTATAACTGATGATGAACCGGCTTCGGTTTCGTCGCAAGACAGAATTGCTGAACTCTGCGAACTGTCTTTTCAAATACAAGTTCCAGAAACTGCCCTAACTAAACCAGGAGTAGTGGTTTCTCTCATGAAGATCGATACGCTTTTTCATGTTTTCATCATGGGGAATGATCTGGTAAGCTTAACACCAAAACAATCGACTATGGTAGAAGTTTGCGAAAACATGAGTGTTCGTTATGCAGGTAAAATCGTTAAAGAAAAAAAGAAGTTATATGCGAGGTTTACAAGGATTACCCGTTAATGGGTCACTGCTAAGCGAACAGTGTTTGGTTAGTACAGGAAAATTTCTTCCTGTAGTGCATCCAGAGGAAGCTAACGTGGTTCGCATTGCATGTTATAACCCAGCGGGGGAGAATATTGTTACATGTAGAGATAATCGAAAAGCAAAATTCCTGGCGGAGGTCGAGGGGCTGGCTCTTAATACCGTTTTAGAATCTGAAGTTTGTTCACTTGATAGCTATATTCCAATATATGATTTTAGAACTTTGGATCAAGCCTTACAGGCAAATTCAAATGTTGTTGGTTTAAATTTATCTAGCATATTACGAAGTGCTATAAGAGAAAAAGCTGGAATATTTGTTCCTCAGAAGATCGTCTTTAGGGATTCGTTGGATATTGCCAAACTTTGTAAGCAAAAGAAAGTAATCCTGTTCTTAAGTGGCCCCGATGCACTTATAGAATGGGTATGGTATAATCGAGAAATTTGTAATCTATTCACCCAGCTGCAACGCATGAATTTTTACGCTGTTACGGGATTTAATTTCTCAGTATTCGGTGGAGAATGCCCCTTTGCTCATGCACTGAATCAGAAACGCAGCTTATATTCTTCCATGTTAATTAGACAGCATGGATTACGGACAATCCCGCATGTATATGCCATTAACAAATGCCATATAACGAGATATCAGAAATGGCTTTCGGAAAATCCGGATGTTCAGCTAATTACAATAAATTGTCAATTGCAACGCTCAGAACGAGATATTTCTCAGGTCGTGCAATCTGTAAGCGAATTCCTTGTAAGAAATCCGTGTCTCCATGTCTTGCTCCAAGGATTTTGTCTAAACGAAGCTACTCGTTTTGGCGCACTGTTGGATCGCATTCATTTTGCCGATGCAAAGCCGACCAAGTACGGACAAAGTTTTAGAAGATTGGACCTGGCATCTTCTGATGGGCCTAATGCGGTTACAGGGGATATAAGAGACTACAAGAGCTTGGTCGCGTACAATGTAGAGGTACGTAGGTGGGAAGTTGATTGCATTAAGCGGGAAGTTGGCAACGTACCCAAGGCATCCTAAAAGGGCATTGATGAATGAAAAATAGCACAGCAAAATCCCTGGAGAACATTTGCTGACAGTTTTGCTATCAGAGGATTATTCTGCTAAAACGTTTGACAGGCCGGAGTTTAAAAAGACGCTGGACTTCATCAAGCGAAATAAAGGAGGGACCCTCTTTTAAAATTTTACTTGTACTGATTATCCTTTACAATTGGACTCTGTAGCTGTAAACTACAGGATGTTTTACGATTTTGCCGGAGAGGCTTTACGATTTTGAAGGGTTCCTTGCGGAGGAAACGTTACTTATACAAATATAGTCCAATACTACTAAATCACAAATGACGCAGAAGATGAGGCAGCCTTTCTACAGTAAGAAGTGATTGATAGCAAGTGAGGAATCCATACATGGATACAAAAAAGAAGCGGGGACTGCTCAGTAGTCCCCGCTTTCAGTAAGTAATAGCAATCGAAATGTTGCTTAAGCTATATATCTACCTATTGATCTTTTCAAATAATTTTGGCACTCCTATTTCTCTGGGGAACTCTTCAATATCCAGTTGGTATAATCGTTCCAAAACCTCAAATGAAAACTTGCCACAGCCCTGTTCATCCGGTGATTCCATATGAACATAGGTTTGATCAAAGGTGATCTTTCCATAGCTTAACTTCAATTCTTTCTGCAAAAAATAGCTAGAATCATTGCCAATGCCATTTATATATTGCCAATCCGTTAGCTCCGCCTCTAACTGTGGAAACGTCCAACGTATATGTTGAAAATAAGTAAATATTCCTTTTACAGCTGTCTGGTCTAAAGCATGGCGTATTATATCATTTAAACGCTCGTTTTCTTTTGCCTCATAAGGTACAAGTATTATATCCTGTGGCACACCTTGTCTTGCCGGATAAATAATGACGCCAGCTATTGTATTTAATATTTTATTCTGCGCTTTTGCGTAGTTCAAAAAATCTCCCATTAACATTATTACAAAAAAAACTTTAATTGCACGGTACATATGCTTTGCTTACTATCGGTTGCGCCGGATTCAATGAGGCATTCCTTCCTACTCTTCCCAGTCCCTTGCTAATTGTTGTCATCATGTTGTTAGCTTCACTTATCCAAATATCTGCAAGTTGAGCTTCCGTAAAGTATGGATTATTCTTGAATTTCTTCCGCATTCTATATTCTCCCCAATTTAATGCATCTGCTGCCATATTTGCAGCATCTACCTTTGAAAATACCAATTTCCCATCTACATTATAGTAAGGTATACCAAAATTTAAAACCGGGATACTCACTCTTTTTGCAACTGGAGGTATCTCGATTGCTAGATTACAGTAAATGTTTGTGATGCTGGCTTCTAACCATAGATCATTCTGTGTTATCGAAACAAAGGTAAAATTGCTAGGACAAATATATCTATAACTATCTGTCACATCTGGAATCGGGGATAAATCAGGTGTATGTTGAGAGCTAACATAGGTTCCTCCTTTTGGCGGAAACAGGGAAGGGTTCAGGTCAGGAGTAGGAATAGTCTCTGGGCCGCCCAACGTACATTTTACCTCCGAATGTCCTAATTCCCATTGTGGATAAGTGTTCTGCCATGTGTAATCCCAGTTAAAGTTGGATGTACTACATTCAAGCTGGGTTTGAGGCGGCACACAACCATCCTTAGATACAGTATAAGTGACCGTAAAGCCGCGTCCGGTGCAATAATACCCCCAAGTGCAATTATAGTAGCAGGTAAGATCCATAGGAGCAACAGTACTGTTTGTCCTACTGACTGTATTTATTGAACTTTTAATATCAGCTAATCGTTCGTAGCCATTTGTTGTTGCCGCATAGCTGATACTACTAATATGTCCTTTAAAATCGTCAGTAAAAACCTTGTGCTCGGTACTACCATTTTTCGATGAACGAGATGCTTCTCCCGATGCCAAACCAGGTGATGAAGGAGAGACATATGTAGCCAGTTTAAAGTCGAATCCTGTACCGGTCTCCTTCACTATAAGCATTCTGTTAACATTTTTTTCATCTACTAAATAAGACAGCTTTGATTTCTCCGAATAAAGCGAAGCTTCTAAGGGTACAAAATATATCGTTCCCGAATCATTCTTCGATTGTATTTTGGCATGATTCCAGAATGGCATCCATTCAATATTCAACGAGTCATTGAATTTACTGGACAAAACATCCGCATAATTTGTATTAAAAAAAGCCTCTTTCATGGAGGCAAAATTGATCCTCGATTCATTTGTCTCTCGAGCATTTTCTTTCCTACAGGCAAAAAAGGTCAAAGCTCCCATTAGTAACAGGGCCAACATAGAATAGATTGGAGTTTTCATTTAAGAAGGGTTAAGGGGTGAAAAATTGGGTTAAATACTACAGCATACAATCAGATTATCAGCTAATTTAAAAAGACCATCCGAAAATCCCAAATTAATTAATTCTTACTTAAGAACGCACAAGTGTAACTATAGCAATTTAAATTAAACCTCACTCAACCGGCGCTGGTATGACAGGAAGAACGCTGCAATATCAATACGGAACCAGGATAGGCTTCAGGGCCATTGAGGATTTGTTACTGTTTGTCTAGGAACGCAACCTTCACCTGGAACTTTTCGCTAAATGGCTTTTTGATGCATGTGGATTAGTAAGTTGGCGGAAGCATGTTGGCGTAGAATGTCTCATCTAATATTATGTCGCTGCCATTTCCACACTCATGCCGCTTGTCTATAATTCTCCTGCTCAAAAAAGTTAGGAAAAAAATAGGATGCCATACAACGCCGTTTACGACATGTCGCACAAATAAGAAGGCCGGGCAATACACCCGGCCTCCAACCATACACTGCGACATTGGCGCCTATAGGAAGATCACTAAGAGAACCACTAACACCAGCGGCAACAATAGGTATACAATCCTGATCCGTATTTCCTTAAAATCCTCTTCTTCGTCTTCGTCCTCCCATATATAAAATTCATCCCCGTCGCTGATGTAAGCCCGCTCCTTTTTGTAATACCGGATGCCCATTTCCGACTTCCATAGAAAGTGGAACACATCCCAACGGGAGGAAAAACCTTTGAACTTCGACCCATCGGCTTCTTTTATACCCTCCCAATTTACCGTTGTGGTTGAAAGCAGCAACAACATAAAAGCCATGCAGGCGATACCATAAAGAATGTCTTCAATGTTCATATTATTGGTATTTAAAAGGTCAACAATAGCTTTAAACTTTCTTCTTAGGTTCCCATGTTCATCGCTGAGGTATAGTTGGGCCGGGTAAAGACCCAGCCCATTATATCAGTTTATGAAAAAAGACCCTGACATAGAGTAACCGCGGGGGATTTTCACCCCATCAGGCAGGAGTTGAAAGCAGCGTTGCCGCTGCTTCCTACTATGTCCTGCCTGATCTCGAAAACCATTACTTATGTCGGAAGGGCATCTGGTGGAAACCAGGCCCCGTCGTATCCTTTGAATAATTCGCCGAAAATGCTGGAAGCCCGATAGACACAGGGCTTCTTTTTATCCCACGTTATAAACCCTCTACGTTGCATAAAACCCAAATACTGTGTAACAGCATAAGTCTTCGTTTGCAGGTAAGAGCGGGAGCTGGTAGTTTTCCGGCATCCCTTGTATCTTACCCTATGCCTATGGACAAGGACTGCAATCATCAATAAATCGGGAAGCTGGGTAGAAACCCTGCTTCGGGCTGATTAGTTATGTGCTTTTTATTCAAAACCCTACATGAAACATCTAAGCCAAGTAGAAACAAGGCTTCACAAATTCGTTGAAACATGAACATATACCATTTGCCAAAAAATGAAGCCCAAATCGCGTACAATATCACCTTCTCCTTTCGGGTAAGAGCGGGAGCCGGTAATTTTCCGGCTTCCCCTTTTATCTTACCCTATCATGAAAACCCGTGACCATTAATTAAAGGGGAAGACCGAGTAAAAACGCCGCCCCGATATCATTACCATTCGTCATGCCAAGCTGTGGAGGCTGGATCTCGTATTGCAAGTGGAAATCAGGGCAGACAGCCCAAGTCCGATAAACATTGGTGAATAGAGTAAAAATGTGCCTGTTAGGCTTGGACATTTCCTCTCAATATATCCTCCAGTAGAGCTGCTAATGACGGCATCCCCCTTTCCCGTTCATGAGCTAGCTTGGTACAAAAGTCATAGTGCTGCTTCACCAATTCCAGTGCGATCTGCAACATCTTATCCCTCTCTGCATTGCTGATGTCAGCCCCCCGCATTTTCCGGTAGAAGGTGGGCACACTCCAGCCGCATTCTTCAACTACTTTATTTCTGAAAACGTTCATGGATTGCGTAAAAAGAATGTGAATAGCTTTAAGCAAATTGATGGGGACTTGGGGCTGCTCCTGGGGCGGCCATTTTAACCTTTTCATACGTTGCGGCATTTATAGGTACATGAGGGAAACCGCAAAAAAAAGCGCAGACCCCCTCACCGCGCCGGAAGCCTCTTCGGAAGGCAGGAACAACGGTAAAGAAGGGCCCACGCATAAACGTGAGCCTACTTCCTTCCATCAGTGTTCCTTGTTTATCGTCCGAAGATATTTTCCGGCACTGAAAGTAGAAGCAGCTTCTAATTATTTTAAGAAGATGCAAATTTAGTTTGACATCACAAATATAGGAACAAAATTCAAAAAAAAGCACTAAAAGTGCATAAAATAATTACAAATAGTGCTAATTATATAACTATCAATGGTTTTCATGGCCCTAAATATATCTTGTAATGTTATTTTTATAGCATTATTTCCTATAGATGACCAAAGATCGGCGATACAAAGCGGTAAAAGGGCTAATTGAAAGCAGTAATATTAAGTGTTTCGATGACCTATTGGATGTCATTCCTGTTACCGTTGTCCGAAAAGACCTGGGTTTGAACGATAAGAGCATGACCTTGAGGCTGACCAAAAGCGAATCCTTTTCCATGAAGGACATTTTAAAGCTGGCAACCTTGATCGAATGCGACCCACTGCTAGTCGTTAAGCTGGTTCTGTCAGAAATTGATCGACAGAAAAAGACCCCAAAATAAAAGTCTTCCCCTGCATATTTTTCCTGTTCACATGTTGTGATAGATTTTATTTTACCTAACGATAAAAGCTATAGGAGAGTTTGAACTGCAGCCTCAAGCGGTAATTCTAGGAATTATGACGTTTGCCGCCATATATATAACAAAAAGCGCTTTAAGATTAAAGCGCTTGATTGGAACGTTAGGTTAATATTGTATAACAATCTATTGAACTGAGTTCTCCGCATCGACTCCCCTCGAAGGGCTGGAGCTTTTGGTGTTTGGCAGTTCCATTTCCTTAAATTTTATTGCGATACTTTCAAAAGAGTTGTCTGGAAAACGCTGATATGACCAGTATACAACTTCCAGATTATTAAGAAAATATTTCCATGATCCCTCCCCTAGGATATTGAGGGCTTTCACTTTCTTTAATGAAAGCCCGCTCAAGGTTTGAATTTCCTCGATTTCTAAGTTGCGCATAGGTTATGTTATATCATCCCCCTTTTGCCCACAGATTTTAGTGTCAAGGGCATACTGTTCCTTATTAGACAGAAGTAATCCTATTAGGTTTAAATATGGTAAATAAAGTTTTACATTTTTATTACCATGATATATTGAAAACAAGTTGATTATAGATTTTAATTTGATTGTTGTTACGCGTCAAAGACTGGCTATCTAAACGTAGTAATAGGAGCAAGCCTTGTTTTCAACATTTTCAGGAACCTTAGTCTACGAAATGACTACTCTTTATTAGATCTGTTCACATGCGGATTGATTCAGGGTTAGCTTTTCGGTTAAATTTAAGAGGGCGGATGACACCTGATGGGAGTTACCAGGTCAAGTTTGTCCATACCAGTATCTGACAAATAGCGTCTACGTTAGACTACTATGAATATGCATAGATGATTTGTCGCATGGCACCAAGGACGGGCCTCAAATGCTGAAGAAGAACGGGACTTGAAAAGCCCCGATTCTTCTTCGTACGATTAGGATTAGAGGTATCCTACTCTTTTTTATATACGATGAGCCCTGAGGTTCTGGACTTCCGATCGAAAAAAATACTACTGAATAACGGCTCGCATATTATTGCGAGAGATGTTGGGTGAGGAGTATTGATATCTGATTCAGCACTATGTAGATGAAGCTGTTTAGAGGAGGTTAAATTTTTTAGAGCAACCGCTCTGTACGATGGATTAAAGTTTAACTTTGGATAAATCGGAAAAACGCCCGACTCAGCCAGGACAGGCCGTTCAAGGCAGGTACAGCTGCCTGATTTTTTGTGCCAACGTTGAAACACAGGTAGTGGTTGGAAAGCCCTACTTATGAGAAGAAACCAATCTTTGTTGTAACACTGCTCCGAGATACAACATCGTTGCCACTTGACCTGTTGAGCTCGATGAATGTGGCATAAATTTTAGGGTCTAATATTGCCTTTTAGATCATATGCCAACTTCATCCATTTCTATATAAATGTGCGGGACAATTATACTTACTGAGGATGATAGATGACGTAATCGTATTTGCTGCAGGTGGCTGCTCGTTATCGGTTGTTCGTTTTCCCACTTCGAACAAAAAAAAGCGGGTAGAAAAATATCCGCTTTTTTTATTTACTAGTGTAATTATATATTTTCGGCATGTTTGCCTGTAATTTCCTGGAGTAGGTCTTCTAACGTTGCTGCCATATAAGTACACTCATACTCATGATCCTTCCATATTTCTATGCACCAATGTTCATTATTAGCATCCCACCATATTTTACCAACAAAATCCCATGTATAATACTTGGCAAAAAATGGCTTCCCTTTAATTTCCATAGCAACGGTACTATCAACCCTTTGATCCAGAATGGAGATTATAGCTGAATCATGACAGAGGTAAGAGACAGGTAATCGAAGGGGTGTTTGCATGGCTTGTAATCTACAGTTCTAATTTAAAGAATAAAACTGACTTTTCATTATGCTGCAAGCTGATTGTCGTCAGTAGTAAAGATATACATTTCACCCCCCTGGTTAAAACGTCCATACTGTCTTGCTTTTCCCCATTCAGCTACTTCAATGATGACATCCACGTCATGCTGGAAATCGTTGTTGCCCCGGAACGCCCCACCCTTCGTCACCTGGAATACGAAGATAAAGCTCTTGCCAGAGTAAGATGCTTTAAGCTTTCGTAGCGCATCGGGTGAAAGCCCCAACCTAGTAACGCTGTCAAGGAAGATGTACTGATAGGCTGAAAGATTATTAGGGAGTTCGGATGCCACAGTTAAACTGGGATGATGTACCGAGTACACTTTGTCCTTTAACGTGCTGTTGAGTCCTTCTTCTTTAGCCACATACAACACTGAGCCATGCTCGCGAGCTAGATACCCGGCAAAATCAAGGCAAAGAGTGGACTTGCCAAATTTTGGCTTGCCGAACACCATAGCGGTAAACCCTGGAGCTGGATCACCAATGAATTGCTGCCACTTGCCCCGGAATCCAATCGTCGGGAAATCCAACTTCACAAAGTCGGTGCTGCGCATCACTTGGGGCAGATCGGCTGGGCCATTCAGAGAATCCTTGCCACAGGTACAGCCAAGAATACCCTGTAGGCCGGAAAGCTCCGCGGTTTCAATCTCAAGGGTACGTTGGTTCTTATCCGCTATGAAACTTTGCAGGTTCTTTCTGATTTGCGCTATCTCTGGGCCATAGGGATCGCTGCTGTTGATAATTCTCTTATCGTATGCCCGATCAATAGCTATCAACAGTGTTTTGGCTTTTTCCTTTATACCAATCTTTTCGTTCATGCCAATATACCTTTTGATAAATGCAACAGAAGCCAACAGCTTCTCGCTATCTGCAAACGATTTCAGTTTTTCCAGTGTGGTAGATTGTAGCTCAATAGTGATTTTCCCCTTCATCCCGTTGTAGGTGTCAATGAGTTTTTTCTGGATCATGCGTATCTGTTCGGCCCACTCGGAGGTTTTGCGAATGCGCTTTTCGACGATGGCCTTCTGCAGTGAGTTAATAAACCGCAGGAGCTGCTCTTTGGTCTGTTCTTTGCCATCCAGGCCGATAAAGCGCCTGATAAACCGTAGTTCATCCGGGATACGAGCCACCAGCTGTACCTTGCCCTCACCGGTAGAGGTTATTTCAGGGGAGGGGGTGACACCCTTTTTCTTCTTTGCTGATGCGGGCTTCTTTTCTGCTGTAGTAGGAAAGGACGCCTGGACTGCCTTGGGCCGGACAGCTTTGCTGGGGGAGGCGGCAATGGCATTGTTCATCCCTTGAATATGCAAGTCAATAGCCTCCCTGATTGCGGCGCTAGTTTCGTATCTTTGCCAGCTCGCCCCATTTTTGGTTGCCTGCATTACGAATCTGTGGCTTTCCTGCAGTAAGTCTGGCAGAGTACTGACATCGATCTTGGCGACTTCGGTAAAGTAATTGCTTATGGTAAACATGGGTGCATTTTTAGGATAATACTTAAGCTGCCTGAAGGTGCATTTGCAGCTTGAGCTTGATGATAAGCGCCTTTGCTTCCAGTTCCAGGATGTTCAGGTCAGGCTCCTGGGATGGTTCTGTAGCATCCTCCTCCTGGCGTGCCTTTTCCTCCGCCTGCTCGTTCACAAGAGGGGGAGGGACAATGAAACGCTGTTGGGTGCTATGGGAGGTGGATTGTTCTATCTGCCGGAACTGAGCGCCATTAACCGTCACCGATAGCCCATGCTTGCTTCCCAACACCTGTACAAACTCATTGATCAGTGATTCATCTACCCATGCGCTCATATTATTGGACACTTTTTCAAAATTGCCGCCGACTACAAGTGCCAGCAGATCCTTGTCCAGGAAAATATCACCAGCCCGTTGCCGTGAACCGGAGACGATCACCCGGAACCGGTCGCCCTTCTTAAAGAAAGAGAGACCATTATCTGTATTGAGCTGCCCACCGTTCACCAGGGACCGGATGAGCGGCAGCGCCTTAATAATAGGCACTTTCACATTGTCGGCTACGTTTTCATCAGCATCCCAATACTCCGGCATAAGAATGCCTTTTTTTGTTTGCCCATCGATTGTCGTATAGCTAACGAGTTTTCCCCGGAAGTCGGAAAACGCCTGAAGCAGATTACCGGTGATGATATGACGCGTCTTGCGATCCACGCTGCTTTGCTTCACATAGGTTTCCCAATCGGCAAGCAAAGCGTCCCGGCTGGCGGGTTGAGGTACATCTGAACTGGCGCCGATAATACCCAGCAGCTCGGCAGACATGGAGGCTGGTATGACCATGTATTTGGTGCTGCTGGCAATGGCAAAGCGCAGCTTCACCTGCGAAGGAACAAAAGGATTCTTTTTCCTGAAATCAATTGCAAAGCCAAGGAACACAGCCGGTATCATCTCTTTACCGCCTTCAAAGCTGCTCAAGGGATAATGAAGTAAACGTGAGGAATGAAAGAACCGCATCAGCCGTAGTATATAATCCCTTTTGTTGCGTGATGTGGTACGAATGATCAGTAGCCGCTTCTCCCTGGCTTCGGAAAGTTCCTTTTGCCGCTCGCCAATTGCTTCCACCCATTCTGTCGTGCCTTCCGCCAGCTTTTTGATCTTCTTTTCATTGAGGATGTCGGCAATGAATGTATCATAATGGGAGTTAACCGCCGTCAGCTCTGCATCCAGATGTTGCTGCCAATCCCGTTCATAGGCAGCTATAAGCTGCTGTTGTATTGCGTCTGGAGAGCCTTCCTTTAATGCCTCGACGACTAAGTTTTCCAACTCCGCCCGGCTGAACGGCTTTCGAAGCACATTTGCCTTGACGGTTTCCAGGATGCTGTCGGTGCCGAACACACTACCTGCGCCGTTTCCCATCTTCACTACTCGGGCATTGGTGGTTTCTGCTTTCAGGTTCATGTCCTCAACCTCCAGGTCATACTCACCGATCTGCTTTAGATAATCCACATAGTCGCTGTATCGCTGGCTCACTTCATTGTAGAAATCCTCCTGCATTTTGGTGGATAAAACCGCCACCCGCCCACTGACCCGATGTGCCGCATCTTCACTATAGGAAGGCTCGCTTTCGCTATCATCCTCACCCGTTCGGGCGATCCGTAACGGATCATCCAGCAGACCATTAATCTCCGGGTTCTCTATCAGGTATTCCTTAACGATCTTATCGCCGTATTTATTGAGAAAATCCGGTACATCCAGGATTTTGATGGACTGTTTCTGATTAGAGGTTGTATTGGCATCCAGTGACTTTAGTTTCTTCTGCAACATCATCATCAGCCGCTTTTCTGCCGGTATTGCGCTGGTGACATAGTCGTATATTGGTTTTAGCACCTGACCTGTACGGTTGATGCGGCCCCGTTTCTGCACCTCAGTTGAAATGTCCAACTCCGCCTGTAAGACGATCATTACCCGCTGGCGAACCTGGTCCTTCGGTACTTTGGCTGTAGGGATGGCATGGGCGGAAGCCCCGGTGCTACCGCTCTGGTTAATGAGCAATACATCAACTTCGTTATTATTGAACTTACGAAAGGCATCATTAGTGTTGATGCGCTTGCGGGACAGTACCAGTCCCATTCCGGTCTTACGGTTCAGCTGCAGTTCGTTTTTACGTCCGGTCACTTCGGCAACTACATACCCTGCTGCTTTCAGTTTCAGTACGATTACGTCAATAGGGCTGATGGTAATACCGGTAGATACACTTTTGATCTGATCATTAATGCGATAGTATTCGGCGGCTGCACCATCAGCCAGTTCATCCAAGGAGAATCGTTTGTGTACCGGCTTTCCATTCACATCCTTTTCCGTATAACGCATAACCCCATCCAGCCCTCGCCGAAGCACCTCCGAAAAATCCGCATTAATGGTATCTCCGTCTGAGACGGGCATTCCTGTGTCATTTTCCAGTGTTTCAATAAAACTGCCCATCGTCGAGGCAAAGGCAATGACAGGTTTTTTACCTTCTTTTAGGCGCATGATTGCCCTATCGGCCACTGCATCGGCTTTCAGAGAAAAAAGCATCTGATTGATGACCTGGAATACTTTAGAGAAGTAGGGCATATTGTCCACGCCCGCCTGTGAGGTGCCTTCCCGTAACTCCACCTCCTTACCCTCGGCAGCTACGATCTCATCCAGCTCCTCCACCTTTTTATCAATAAAGTTTTTCTGGAAGGCAATAATGTCGCGGAGAATGCTGGTGATGTTATCGCAAGTGGCCCGATGTTCTTCTGTCAGATCGTCCAGGCTGATATAGTTAACCTCTACACCCTCAAATGACCGCTCCCGGCGCAACATCTGTCCTTCGCTTACCAATTGGGCGCTCAGTACTTCCTGCAAGGCCACGCCTCCTTTGGTGATGGACTCCACTAGCTGCTCCTTGCTCATGGTGCAGTCTCTGATTGCCGTCTTCATGGCATAGATAGGCATATTATCAGGGCGCTTGG
>Ga0102590_1001521_pt1 | contig 34286 bp, 37 predicted proteins | sample AraplaMF_Col_mMF_FD_76859 | JGI IMG/M metagenome (GOLD analysis project Ga0102590, IMG submission 76859) | Arabidopsis root microbial communities from the University of North Carolina, USA - plate scrape MF_Col_mMF | ecosystem: Host-associated > Plants > Roots > Endosphere | place: USA... | reverse complement strand
TGGTTTGGGCTAGCGCGGGTTTTTCTTTCTTTATATTCCTGGCGCCGGCCGGCGCCGCCTGCCTCCCGATCGCCCGCCTGATACTGGACGGAAAGAAGTGACAATGTCAGATATCGACCAGCTCAACACATCGCTGCTCGCCGAAATCGCCGCCGCCGATGACGAAACGGCCCTGGAAGCCGTGCGCGTTTCCGCCCTCGGCAAGAAGGGCTCCGTCTCCGAACTGTTGAAGACGCTCGGCGCCATGACGCCGGAAGAGCGCCAGAGCAAGGGCGCTGCGATCAACGTTCTGAAGAACGCGGTGACCGAGGCGCTTGGCGCCCGCAAGGCGACGCTGCGGCAAGCGGCGATCGATGCGCGGCTGAAGGCCGAGACGGTCGACGTCAGCCTGCCGGTGCGCTCTTCGCCGGCCGAACGCGGCCGCATCCATCCGATCAGCCAGATCGTCGACGAGATCACCGCGATCTTCGCCGACATGGGCTTCTCGATCGCCGAAGGTCCCGACATCGAGACCGATTATTACAATTTCACCGCGCTGAATTTCCCCGAAGGCCATCCGGCCCGCGAGATGCACGACACCTTCTTCTTCAACCCGGATGAGAATGGCGAGCGCAAGGTCCTGCGCACCCATACCTCGCCGGTGCAGGTGCGCACCATGGAGGCGCAGACACCGCCGATCCGCATCATCATTCCCGGCAAGACCTACCGCCAGGACTCGGACGCCACGCATTCGCCGATGTTCCATCAGGTCGAAGGCCTGGTCGTCGACAAGAAGGCCAATGTCGCCAACCTCCGCTGGGTGCTGGAAGAATTCTGCAAGACTTTCTTCGAGGTCGACAGCGTGACGATGCGTTTCCGCCCTTCCTTCTTCCCCTTCACCGAGCCCTCTTTCGAGGTCGATATCCAATGCGACCGCTCCGGCCCGATCGTTAAGTTCGGCGAGGGTACCGACTGGATGGAAATCCTCGGCTGCGGCATGGTCCACCCGAACGTGCTGCGTTACGGCGGGCTCGATCCGGACGAATATCAGGGTTTTGCCTGGGGCATGGGCCTCGACCGCATCGCCATGCTGAAATACGGCATGCCCGATCTGCGCGACTTCTTCAACGCCGACGTCCGCTGGATGACGCATTACGGCTTCCGCCCGCTCGACATGCCGACGCTGTTCGGCGGCCTCAGCGCTTGAACGGAGAATTGGGACGATGAAATTCACGCTCTCCTGGCTGAAAGAGCATCTGGAAACGGATGCCGGCCTCGATGAAATCTGCACGCGCCTCACCGAGATCGGACTGGAGGTCGAGGATGTCGACGACAAGGCGGCATTCAAGCCCTTCGTCATCGCGCGAGTCGTCTCGGCCGAAAAACATCCCCAGGCCGATCGGCTGAAGGTGCTGATGGTCGATACCGGTTCCGGCGCGCCGGTCCAGGTCGTCTGCGGCGCCCCGAATGCGCGCGCCGGTCTCGTCGGCGCCTTTGCAGCGCCCGGAACCTATGTTCCCGGTATCGACGTGACGCTCGCTGTCGGCAATATCCGCGGTGTCGAAAGCCATGGCATGATGTGCTCCGAAAAGGAGCTTGAGATTTCCGACAGTCACGACGGCATCATCGATCTGCCCGAAGATGCGCCGGTCGGCCAGAGTTATGCCGCCTATGCTCATCTCGACGATCCCCTCATCGAGATTAACCTGACGCCCAACCGGCCGGATTGCACCAGCATCCACGGCATCGCCCGTGATCTGGCCGCTTCCGGTCTCGGTACGCTGAAGACGCGGCCCGCACCGTCCTTCGCTGTCGAAGGCGAGACGTCGGTGAAGCTGACGCTCGATCTCGACGACCCGAAGCTTTGCCCGGGTTTTGCGCTCCGCCTCGTGCGCGGCGTCAAGAACGGCCCGAGCCCGCGCTGGATGCAGCAGCGGCTGATCGCCATCGGCCTGCGCCCCATCAACGCGCTTGTTGACGTCACCAATTATATGACCTTCGATCAGGGGCGGCCGATCCACGTCTTCGATGCCGCCAAGATTAAGGGCAACCTGACCGTCCGCCGTGCCGCCGAAGGCGAGACGGTTCTGGCGCTCGACCAGCGCGAATACAAGCTCTCGCCGAACAACGTCGTCATCTCCGATGAGGATGGCATCGAATCGATCGGTGGCATCATGGGCGGCGAACATTCCGGCTGCGACGAGAACACCGTCGACGTGTTGATCGAATCCGCCCTCTGGGACCCGATGAACATCGCCAAATCAGGCCGCAGCCTCGGCATCATCACCGATGCCCGCTACCGCTTCGAACGCGGCGTCGATCCGGAATATATGGTCCCCGGTCTCGAACGCACGACGGAACTGGTGCTGGAACTTTGCGGCGGCAAACCCGCCAAGGCCGAGATCGTTGGCTACCAGGGTCATGAACAGAAGATCGTCGATTTCCCCTATTCGGAGGTCAAGCGCCTGACGGGCCTCGACGTCTCGAATGCGGAAAGCAACACGATTCTGACGCGCCTTGGCTTCACGGTCTCCGGTTCCGGCGAGCGGGTCTCCGTCGCCGTTCCCTCCTGGCGTCCCGATGTCGACGGCAAGGCCGATCTCGTGGAAGAGGTCATGCGCATCCACGGCGTCGACAATATCAAGCCGGCGCCGCTCGAAAGTCACGCGGCCGTCAACGGCAAGATCCTGACGACGCTGCAGATCCGCACCCGCCTTGCCAAGCGGGCGCTGGCCGCGCGCGGCATGCTCGAAGCCGTCACCTGGTCCTTCATTCCGGAAGACCAGGCAAAGCTGTTCGGCGGCGGCTCGCCCGCCCTCAAGCTTGCCAACCCGATCGCCGCCGAAATGTCGGATATGCGCCCCTCGCTGCTGCCGGGCCTGCTGTCAGCCGCCCAGCGCAATGCCGACAAGGGTTACGCCGACGTCGCCCTCTTCGAGGTCTCCGGCACCTATGAGAACGATCGGCCGGACGGTCAGCGCCGCGTTGCCGGCGGCATTCGCCGCGGCACGGCCTCGCTTGCCGGCGCCGGTCGCGCCTGGTCGAACGTCGCCAAGGGCGGCGGCAAGCCGGTCGATGTCTTCGACGCCAAGGCCGACGCGCTCGCCGTCATCGAAGCCTGCGGCCTGCCGATGGGCAATATCCAGATCGAGCAGGGCGGGCCGGAGTGGTATCATCCCGGCCGCTCCGGCACGATCAAGATCGGGCCAAAAGTCGTGCTCGGCTATTTCGGCGAATTCCATCCGCTGACGCTGGAAGCGCTTGATGTCTCCGGCGCGCTCTGCGGCTTCGAGGTCTATGTCGACGCCATGCCGGACGCCAAGCGCAAGGCGACGCGCACCAAGCCGGCGCTCGAACTGTCGCCTTTCCAGGTGGTCCGGCGCGACTTCGCCTTCGTCGTCGACAAGACGGTCGAAGCCGGCGCGATCGTCAAGGCCGCAAGAGGCGCCGACCGCAAGCTGGTGACCGGCGTCAATGTCTTCGACATTTTCGAGGGCGCATCGGTTGGCGAGGGCAAGAAGTCGGTGGCGATCGAGGTGCAGATCCAGCCGGTCGAGCGCACGCTGACGGACGAGGATTTCGAGGCGCTGACGCAGAAGATCGTCGCCAGCGTCACGAAATTCACCGGCGGTGTCCTCAGAAGCTGAGCTTCACCCAGCGTCGTCAAATAATGGACCGGTCGCCAATAGCGGCCGGTCTTTTCACAGATGCAGATGGAAGAGTTTGCCGACGATCGTCCAGCGGCCGTCGATCTTCAGCAGCGAGAGATAATCGGTAAAGCGCATGCCGGCGAAATCGTCGGTGACCTTGACGCTTGCCGCATCGCCCTCGACGTCGACGCTCTGGATATCCATGTAGGGCTGCGTGCCGGGCGGCGCCGGCTCTTCCGCCAGGATCGCGGCGATGAATTCGTCCCGCGTCAGCCATTCGACGGCATTCTCATAATGGCCGATGATCGAGCTTTTCGGGTGAAAGGCCTTTTTCAAGGCTGCCTCATTGGCGAAGGCCATGCCTTCGACATAGAGATGAACCGTCTGTTCAACTGCCTGCCTGTCCGACATATTTTCATCCCGTTCTTCGAGATGGCGTTAGATAGTTTCGCCAGCCTCGAAGGCAAGCCCGGCCGGTTGTGGCCGACCGGGCTTTTCAGGTTCAGATGTTCGTCATGGCAAGCGAGGCGTCCGAATAGCGCTTGCCGGCAACCTGCCCGGCTGGGATGACCTCTTCAAGCCTCGCAAGTTCCGCCGGGCTCAGCACGATATCGGCTGCCGCGGCGTTCTGTTCGAGATGATGAAGCTTGCGGGCGCCGGGGATCGGCACGATGTCGTCACCCTGGTTCAACACCCAGGCCAGCGCCAGCTGTGCTGTCGTCACGCCTTTCTCGGCGGCAAGCCGCTCGAGCGTCGCGACGAGAGCGGCATTGACGTCGAAATTTTCCACCTGGAAACGCGGCACCTGCCGGCGGAAATCGTCCGCGTCGAGATCCTCCGCCTTGCGGATCGCCCCGGTCAGGAAGCCGCGCCCAAGCGGGCTGTAGGGCACGAAGCCGATGCCGAGTTCGCGGCATGTCGCAAGCACCTCCTCTTCGGGATCGCGCGTCCAGAGCGAATATTCGCTCTGGAGGGCTGCGATCGGATGGACCGCATGCGCGCGGCGAATGGTGACGCTGCCGGCTTCCGAAAGTCCGAGCGCGCGGACTTTCCCTTCCTTCACCAGCTCTGCCATGACGCCGACCGTCTCTTCGATCGGCACGTTGGGATCGACCCGGTGCTGGTAGAAGAGGTCGATGGTCTCGATACCGAGGCGTTTCAGCGAGGCCTCGGCCACCACCCGCACGTGCTCGGGGCGGCTGTCGACGCCGGCGATGGCGGCAATACCCGGCTTGCTGGCGTCGATCTTGAAGCCGAATTTGGTGGCGATCACCACGCGGTCGCGGAACGGCTTCAACGCTCTGCCAAGAAGAACCTCGTTGGTAAAGGGACCATAGACTTCGGCGGTGTCGAAGAAGGTCACGCCGAGATCGATGGCGCGATGCAGTGTCTTGATCGATTCCGCGTCGTCGCTGGCGCCATAGGCAAAGCTCATGCCCATGCAGCCAAGACCGACGGCAGAGACGGTCAGATCGTTTCCGAGTTTCCGGGTTTTCATGATGCGCTCCTTGAGCTGATTTTGAACCGCTAACGGATCGTTGCGGTACCGGCAGACCATATCGCTGCGGCATCAATCAGAAAATACATGCAGTTTCTAACAGGTTGTTCTATGATTTCGATCAATGAACAGAACACAGCTCTCACAACTCGCCGTTCTCGCCGCCGTCTCGGAGCATCGCAGCTTCCGGGCCGCGGCGAAGGAACTCCTCGTCGCACCCTCGGCTGTCAGCCATGCGATCTCCAGCCTCGAAGAAAGTCTGGGGGTGCGGCTGCTGGCGCGCACTACCCGCAGCGTGGCGCCAACGGAGGAGGGCCGCCTGCTGCTCGAAAGACTTCGTCCCGCACTCGAGGAGATCGATATTGCCTTGGAGGCCGTCCGCGATACGCGCGGCAAGCCGGCCGGAAACCTGCGCATCACTGCGCCGCGCTTCGCCTCCGATCTGCTGCTCGCCCCGCGCCTCGGCGACTTTCTCAACCTCTATCCCGATATTACCCTGGAGATCGCCAATGAGGATGGCTTCACCGATATCGTCAAGGAGGGTTTCGATGCCGGTATCCGGCTGGAGGAGAGCCTGGAGGCTGATATGATCGCGGTCAGGGTCTCGCCCAATCTGACGACGGTGATCGCCGCTTCGCCCGAATATTTCGAGCATCATCCGAAGCCGGAGCATCCGCGCGATCTCGTCCATCATCGCTGCATCAAGCGGCGCTTCACCAACGGCTCGATCTATCGCTGGGAATTCGAAAAGGACGGGCAGGAACTTGTCGTTTCGGTCGACGGGCCGCTGATCGTCAGCGAGGATCGGCTGGCCCTGCTCGCAGCGCTGAACGGTGCGGGTCTTGCCTATCTCTTCGACATGCGGGTCAATGCCGAACTGGCGAGCGGCAAGCTTGTGCGGGTGCTGGAGGATTGGTGCGCGCCCTATTCCGGGCCCTTTCTCTATTATCCCACCCGGCGGCAGATGCGCCCGGCGCTGCGCGCCTTCATCGATTTTTTCAGATACAGCGCGCAGGATACGGGCGGCCGGTAAGGAATGGGGACCGGGCCGCCCGTTCTCATTAGAGCGCCGTGTGTCCTTTCGGACGTACAAAGGACACTCTACTCCTTGAATCAACGCATCGTGCTTCCCGAAAATCGATTCCGATTTTCGCGCCGATGCGCTGGTCCATCAGGCAGCCTTTGCCTTCTGGTTTGCCGCCGTGGTGGCGAGCTGGGAGAGGGTCTTGTCGGTGGCCGTTTCCTGCTGCAGCGTCTGGTCGAGCAGGCCGACGACCTCCTTCAGACCGAGCGTCGCGGCCCAGGTCTTCAGCGTGCCGTAGCGGGCGATTTCATAATGCTCGACGGCTTGAGCCGCAGAAATCAGGCCGGCATCGAGAGCTGACGTGCCCTTGAATTCCTCCATGATTTCCTCGCCCTCGGCGATGATGCCCTGGATTGCCTCGCAGGTCTTGCCCTGGGCGCGTTTGCCGATCAGCTCGAAAACCTGCTGCAGGCGCTCGACCTGCCCTTCGGTTTCCTCACGGTGCTTTTCGAAGCCCTTCTTCAGTTCGGGGGATTGGGCGGCGCGTGCCATCTTCGGCAGGGCGCGCAATATCTGCCGTTCGGCAAAGTAGATGTCCTTGAGGGTGTCGTAGAAGAGATCTTCCAACGTCTTTTCCTTGGCCATTTTCTCGATCCTTGTTCTGGGGAAAACCGCGAATGCGGCGACACATTAAGAAGAGAAGACCACGCTAATTGTTCCCGATCGATTTCGGGTGGACTGGAAATCGGTGCCGGGCGATGATTCCTGCCGTCGATGTGGGAGGTAAAGTCATGCGAAAGCCGAATTCGATGAAGGGTCTGGAGGACCTTGGCCGCGTGCGGCTGTCGCAAAACTTCTTCCTCCGCGATTTCCTGCACTCTGAAATCGCCGATTTTTACCGCATCCCCAATATCCCCGAGGATCCCGATCTGGCGATCGAGGCGGGCAAGAGGCTCTGCGAGGAGTTGCTGGAGCCGCTAGAGGCAACGTTCGGGCGCCTGCATATCCGTTCCGGCTATCGCTCGCCCGCGGTCAACAGGTTCGGCAATGAAAACAAGCTGAACTGCTCGACCAATGCCGCCACATCAGCGCATCACATCTGGGATATGAGGGACTTTGACGGCTGCATGGGCGCAGCCGTCTGCATTGCCGTGCCATGGATGATCGACCACTACCACGAGGAAAGCGACTGGCAGCGGCTCGCCTGGTGGATTCACGACCACCTGCCTTATGCCTCGCTCTGTTTCTTCCCCAAGCTCTGGGCTTTCAATATCCAATGGCACGAACGGCCGAAACGGGTGATCCAGGGCTATATCAGTCCGCGCGGCATCCTCACCAAACCCGGCATGGCCAATTGGGAAGGCGATCATTCAAAATGGTATGCGGGTTTTCCATCGCTTACAGCGCCGCGCGTCTTTTCGAGAGCCGCAAAGGACACTGTAACACTTTGAATTGCTGCATAATTTTACCCTTAAATCGGTTTCGATTTAAGGAATTATGCAGTGAAGCTGATGCGATAGCGGATGTGACCGTCGCTTTCGACATAGCTGTCGTAAAGCGCCCGCGCCGTCCTGTTCTGCTCGCTCGTATGCCAGTAGAGCCGCGACCAGCCCTTGGCTTTGCAGGTCGAAACGAGATCGTCCATCAGTGCCCGCCCGACGCCTTTGCCGCGCGCTTCGGCATCGACGAACAGGTCTTCGAGATAGCAGTCCTTGCCGCGGATCCACGTGCCCTCATGCGTGAGATAGAGCGCAAAGCCCATCATCCTGCCGTCGACCTCGGCGACACGCATCGCGATTGCCGACGCCGGATCGAAGACCCGACGCCATGTCTGATCGGTGATATCGGCATCGACCGCGACTTCGTAAAAGGCAAGGTAGGCCGCCCAAAGTTCGCGCCAGCGGGCTTCGTCCTCGGGGCGGGCCTCGCGTATCGTCACGGTCATGGCGTCTCTTTCTTTCAGGCGCCGGCTTGGTCGAGCAGCGCCATCGCGTCATCGGAAAGCGCAAGTGTCGCCGATTTCGCCAGGCTTTCAAGCTGCGAAAGGCTGGTCGCGCTGGCGATCGGCGCCGTCACGCCCTTCTTGCGCAGCAGCCAGGCGAGCGAAATTTCCGCGGGCTTGGCGCCGGTCTCGGCAGAAATCTTGTCGAGCGCGGCCAGGATGCGCAGGCCTTTGTCATCGAAATATTTCGAAACCCGGCCCTCGCGCGCGCGGCCTTCCGTATCGGCCTTGCTGCGGTATTTGCCGGTGAGGAAGCCGGCGGCGAGGCTGAAATAGGTGATGACCCCGATGTCTTCCTTGACGCAGAGATCGGCAAGCGGCCCCTCGAAGCTGGCGCGCTCATAGAGATTATATTCCGGCTGCAGCACATCGTAACGCGGCAGGCCGGCCTTCTCGGCAGCGTCGAACGAGGCCTGAAGCAGTTTCGCATCATAGTTCGAGCAGCCGATGGCGCGGATCTTGCCCTGCTGCTTCAGCTTGGCAAAGGCGCCGAGCGTTTCCTCGTGCGGCGTATCGGCATCCGGCCAGTGCGAGAGATAGAGGTCGATATAGTCGGTCTGCAGCCGGCGCAGCGAATCCTCGACCGCCTTGAGGATATAGGTCTCCTTCAGCGTCTTTCCCTGTCCCATGTCGGAACCGACCTTGGTGACGATGACAGCCTTGTCGCGGGAAACCTTGGCTTGGCTTAGCCAGCGCCCGATGATCTCCTCGGAATCACCACCCTTGTTGCCCGGAACCCAGGCGGAATAGACATCGGCCGTATCGATCGTGTTCAGGCCCGCATCGAAGAAGGCGTCGAGAATGGCGAAGGATGTTTTCTCGTCGGCCGTCCAGCCGAAGACATTGCCGCCGATGACGATCGGCGCGACCGAAAGACCTGTTTTTCCAAGCCGGCGCATTTCCATAACGCTCTCCAGAAGTGTGAAGGAATTGAAATCGCGAATACGGCAGAACGCCGCCCTGACAGAACCTAGCGCATTCCGGGCATCCGGGAAGGCAAACTTCCGTGATTTAAGGTCGCGCCATTGCGCCGCAGCCAAGGCCTGAATATGGTTCGCGGAAATCAGTTTGGGAGGCTTGGATCATGCTGCGCTTCGGTATCATTTCAACGGCGAAGATAGGCCGCGACAATGTCGTTCCGGCGATCCAGGATGCGGAAAATTGCGTCGTCACGGCGATTGCCAGCCGTGATCTGACGCGCGCAAGGGAGATGGCCGATCGCTTCTCCGTGCCGCATGCCTTCGGCTCCTACGAGGAGATGCTGGCCTCCGACGTCATCGACGCCGTCTACATCCCGCTGCCGACCTCGCAGCATATCGAATGGTCGATCAAATCAGCCGATGCCGGCAAGCACGTGCTTTGCGAAAAGCCGCTGGCGCTGAAATCAGGCGATATCGACGACGTGATCGCCGCTCGCGACCGCAACCGGGTGGTGGTCACCGAAGCCTATATGATCAACTATTCGCCGGTCTGGCAGAAGGTGCGCTCGTTGATCGATGAGGGCGCGATCGGGTCGCTCCGGCATGTGCAGGGCGCCTTCACCTATTTCAACCGCGACCCCGCCAATATGCGCAACGTTCCCGAGCTCGGCGGTGGCGGCCTTCCCGATATCGGCGTCTATCCCGTCATGAGCACGCGCTTTTCCACTGGCAAGGAGCCGCTCTGGATCCAGGCGATCACCGAGCGCGATGCGGATTTCGGCACGGATATCTATTCGAGCGTCAAGGCCGATTTCGGCGATTTCGAGCTGAGCTTCTATATCTCGACGCAGATGGCCAACCGTCAGGTCATGGTCTTTCACGGCACCGAAGGTTACATCGAGGTCAAGTCGCCGTTCAACGCCAATCGCTGGGGCCCGGAAGAGATCGAGCTTGCCGACCGCAGCCACAGGGAATCGCGCATCTTCCGCTTCCAGGACAGCCGCCAGTACAAGCGGCAGGTTGAGGCCTTCGCCCGGGCGGTGACGAACGGCAAGGAAGAGATCGTCACGCTCGAAAATTCGAAGCTGAACCAGAAGGTGATCGACGCGATCTATCGCGCCAGCGAGAAGGACGGCTGGGAGGCAGTCTAGCGCATACCCCCGAAAATCGGGATCGATTTTCGGAAAGGATTATGGGCCAATTTAAAGTGTTAGAGCGTCCTTTGCGCGTCCTTTTGGACGCGCGGCGCTCTAATCACTCGGCGCGGAAGACGAAGCGCGAATAGCCGAAAAAGCTGAAGACCATCGAGGCGAGGTTGGCGACCACCATGGCCGCAAGCGGCTGAAGTGCCGGCAGCGACAGCAGAAGGGCGCAATAGAGTCCGTAATTGACCAGCGCTGCCGTCACCCCGACCGAGCCGTAGCGGAAACCTTCGGCGGCAAGCGAACGGCCGGTGCGATCGAAGGTGAAGCGCCGGTTGAAAGCCCAGGTCGCCGCCATGGCGAAGGCGATCGCGGCGAGCCGCGCCAGAAACGGCCCGAGCGGCGTCAGATGGAGCAGCGCCGACAGGATGCCGGCATCGACGAGGAAACCGATGCCGCCGGCAATAGTGAAGCGGATGAGCTTTTTCATGCCGCATCCGCCTTGCCGGGACGCGCGCGCGATACCGGCCTTGCGTCGCTGAGCGGCGCCTTCAACGCGCTTGGCCTCTCCAGGCCCATATAATGGATACGGAGCTGTTCGGCGCGGGCGCGCGCAACGGAATCCAGGATGACGCCGGCGGTAAACAGCATGAAGGATATCATCATCAGCGCCGTCGACAGCACCCAGGTCGGCATGCGGCTGACGAGACCCGTCTCGAAATATTCCGCCAGCACCGGCGCCATGAAGCCGAGGCTCGCCAGCATGAAGGTGGCGCTGATTGCGCTGAAAAAGGCGAAGGGCCGGGTTTCCTTCATCAGCATCGCGAACATCCAGAGGATCTTGGCGCCGTCGCGGAATGTCGAAAGCTTGGAATGCGAGCCTTCCGGCCGGCGACCGTAGTCGAGCTCCAGCTCGCTGACCGGCAGCTTCAGCCGTGAGGCATGCACGGACATCTCGGTTTCGATCTCGAAGCCGCCTGATACAGCCGGGAAACTCTTGACGAAGCGGCGCGAAAACGCGCGGTAGCCGGAGAAGATATCGGTGAAGTCAGGGCCGAAGATCATCCGGTAGAGCAGGTTGAAAAGCCGGTTTCCAATCGCATGACCCTGACGGCCGGCATCGTCATGCACGCCGCGGCGAGTGCCGACCACCATGTCGGCGCGCTCCGTCAGCAGCGTGCGCACCAGCTCTTCGGCATCCTCCGGGGCATAGGTGCCGTCACCGTCGGCGATGATGTAGATGTCGGCGTCGATATCGGCGAACATGCGGCGCACGACATGGCCCTTGCCCTGGCGCCGCTCGCGCACGACATGCGCGCCGGCAAGCATTGCCTGCAGAGCGGTGCCGTCGGTGGAATTGTTGTCGTAGACATGGATCGCAGCATCGGGCAGCGTCGCCCGGAAGCCCTGGACGACAGGGCCGATCGTCGCCGCTTCATTATAGCAGGGAAGCAGGACGGCAATATTCAGATTGTCGGTACGCGATCGGGCCATGACTCTACTCGTTACACTTAAAGCCGCGCCCAGCCTAAATCACGCGCCGTTAATAAGACCCTATGACGCAGGCAAAATCGGCAGCTGCCACAAACGGCTTTACACTTTCTTGATCGGCGGCGGCTAAGCTTCGCTATCTGGAAACGAACCGCTAACCACAATGAACGCTGTGCAGTCGATCGCCCATGCATCCTCCGTGACCGGCGCCCCCAGGGGCGGGGTACGCGGCCTGCTGACGCGTCTCTGGCCAACCGTCATCGCCTATAGCGTCATCCTTGCCGCCGCCATCCTCATCACCAAGCTTTCCGGTGCCACCGATTACGTCGGCCCCGACAATGACGACGGAATGCGTCTCGTCGAAGTTCGAGATTTTCTGGCTGGGCAGGGCTGGTTCGATCTGATGCAATACCGTCTCGGCCTCGACGGCGGCACGCTGATGCACTGGTCGCGGCTGATCGACCTGCCGATCGCCTCGCTGATCTGGTTCTTCGGCCTGTTTGTACCCCATGAGACGGCCGAGGCGCTGGCGCTCGGCGTCTGGCCGGTATCGCTCATCCTGCCCGCTATGCTCGCCATGGCGGTTGCCGGTCGGCGCATCGGCGGCGTTGCCGCCATGCACATCAGTCTCGGCTTGACCGGTCTTGCGATCTACACCGGAAACCGTTTCGCGCCGGGCGCCATCGATCATCACAATGCGCAGCTGGCTTTGGTCGCGACGATGATCGCGATGCTGCTGGATCCCGAGCGTCGCGCCTGGAGTTATGCGGTCGCCGGCATCGCGGCAGCGGTTGCCATCGCCATCGGCGCCGAGACGACACCTTTCGTCGCCGCGGTCTGCCTGACCATTGCCCTGCTCTGGGCATGGGAGGGCGAAGATTTCGCTGCCGCCGCGAGGGCCTTCGGGCTGGCGCTGGCGATTGCGATCAGCATCCTCTTCTTCGCAACAGTGCCGCCCCGGCTTTATTCGATGGTCACGTGCGACAATCTCTCGCTCGGCTATTACAGCCTGGCGGCGATCGGCGGCGGGTTGCTGTTGTTTTCGGCGGTCTTTGCCAGCCACCTGCGCCGGCCCCTGCGCTTTGCCGCGCTCGCCGTCGTTGGCGCCGGTGTTTTCGGTTCGGCGATCGTGATCGCACCGCAATGCCTGAGCGATCCGCTGGCCAGTCTCGATCCGATGCTGGTCGAGCTCTGGCTGAGGAATGTATCGGAAGCGCAGTCGTTTTTCGTTCTCGGGCGCACCGATCCCTTCTCGATCGGTGGTTTCTATGCGGCCGGCCTGTTCGGTATCGCCGTCTGCATCTTCCGCGTCGCTCAACGTGACCGCGTGCAGATCCACCTGATCCTGCTCTTCCTGCTGATGACGAGCTGGGCAATCGCACTGGTCCAGGTGCGCGGTTCCACGTTCTCGAACCTGATCTCGATCCTGCCGCTTGCCTTGCTGATCATCGATATCAAGCGCATCTCCAACGGGGACAGCGAGAATGTCGCCGCCGCCTTCATCTATATCGTGACAGTGCTCGCCAGTGCTCCGGCCGCCTGGGCTGTCGGAGGCGGGTTTATCTCGCTGCAGATGGAAAATGCTGCCCAGAAGAAGGCCGCGAAGCCGGCAAAGGAGATTTCCTGCACATCGCAAGCGGCGCTGGCGCCGCTCGCCGGGCTACCGGCCGGACTGATCTCCGCGCCGTCGGAAATGGGCGTGCCGATCCTCCGCTTCACCAAGAACCGGGTTCTCTCCGCGCCCTATCATCGCAATCAGGGCGGCATGCTGACGGAACTGCATATCGGCATGGCGGAGCCTCAGGAGGCGGAAGCCTTCCTCAAGGGGACTGGCGTGACGGCGCTTGCCTTCTGCCCCGGCGACCTGCAGACGCGCGAGATCGCCAAGCTGAAGCCGGATGGGCTCTATGCGCAGCTCGGCAAGGGGAATATCCCGCCCTATCTGGAACCGCTTCCGAAGGCGGCCGACATGGGCGTGCAATTCTTTCGCTATCGGCCGGCGATGAATTGACGCCGGCAAGTTTCAAGGATGGAATAAAGCATGTCGCGCAAAACTGTGCGGCGGTTTTGCGATAACGACATGCGTTTGAGATAAGGGCCTAAAGCGCGAGGAGCGATCTGAAAGATCGCGACGCGCTTTCAGTGTGAGACACGCGTGGCGCGACGGAGGCGCTGTTTGGCAAAGAGCCCGAGCACGAAGAGCATGAGGCCGCCATTATAGCCGAGCACGGCATAGACGAATGCCAGAATGGACACTGGGCCGGGCGAGGTTATCGCCGCCAGCGCGAATGTCATTCCGATCAACGCGGCGACCAACGCGATCACGCCAGCCGAGCGCATTTGCCCGGCGCTGATGCCCAATGCTGCTGCTGTGAGAATAATCATTTCAGCACCTTCCCAGAGATAACGAGGGGAAGCATAGGAAGCGCCAACTAACAAAGATTTACCGGCAGGCTTTGCCGAAAAGCCTTTGTATTGCGGTGGTTAGCAATCCCTTTCATGTGAAACGCATTGTCTAACTATACGTTCCGCAACAAAACAGATTTACTCGATTTTGTTGTTTGTCCACCTGGCTGCAACGAGTGCATGTGCAGGATGCGTTGAGACGAGCGCGCTCGACGCAACGGCGACGAACCCTCCCGCCAACGATTTCAACGGCCGGGAAAACCAGGCCCCGCCCCCAATGCCGACCTTCCCGTTTACCGCTGATGGACATAGAAAGGAGGGATGAGCAACGTCTTCGACAGCGATTCGCCGACCAACCTTGCCGAATATTCGGTTTCGGAGCTTTCCGGCTCGATCAAGCGCACCGTCGAAACCGCCTTTGACCAGGTTCGCGTGCGCGGCGAGATCTCCGGCTATCGTGGGCCGCACTCCTCGGGCCATGCCTATTTCGCGCTGAAGGACGACCGCGCCCGCATCGACGCCGTCATCTGGAAGGGCACCTTCTCGCGGCTGAAGTTCCGCCCGGAAGAAGGCATGGAAGTCATCGCCACCGGCAAGGTCACAACCTTTCCGGGCTCCTCGAAATATCAGATCGTCATCGAGACGCTGGAACCGGCCGGTGCCGGCGCGCTGATGGCGCTGATCGAGGAGCGCAAACGCAAGCTTGGTGCCGAGGGCCTGTTCGATGCCGCCCGCAAGAAGCGGCTGCCCTTCATGCCCAGCGTAATCGGCGTCGTTACCTCGCCGACCGGCGCCGTGATCCGCGATATCCTTCACCGCATCTCCGATCGTTTTCCCGTGCACGTCCTTGTCTGGCCGGTGAAGGTTCAGGGCGAGGGATCCGGCGAAGAGGTGGCGAACGCCATCCGCGGCTTCAACGCGCTGGAGCCGGCCGGCGCCATTCCGCGCCCGGATGTGCTGATCGTCGCGCGCGGTGGCGGCAGTCTGGAAGATCTCTGGAGCTTCAACGACGAAATCGTTGTGCGCGCGGCGGCCGAAAGCGAAATACCGCTGATCTCGGCCGTCGGCCATGAGACCGACTGGACGCTGATCGACTATGCCGCCGATGTCCGTGCTCCGACGCCGACAGGGGCTGCCGAAATGGCGGTGCCCGTCAAGGCCGAGCTCGAGGCGCAGGCCGCCGCTCTTGCCGCCCGCCTGCAGGGCTGCATGAACCGCCAGATGGATCAGCGCCGCCAGTCGGTGCGCGCCCTGATGCGGGCATTGCCGTCGCTCGATCAGCTTCTCGCCTTGCCGCGCCGGCGTTTCGACGAGGCGGCGACCGGCCTCGGCCGCGGGCTGGAGCTCAACACCATCAACAAGCGCCGCGGCTTCGAGCGCGTCGGCTCGCATCTGCGCCCCGATCTGCTGTCCGGTCGCATCGCCGAGCGCCGCCAGACGCTGAACGAGCGCATGGCCCGGGCCGAGCGCATGGTCGAGCGGCTGATCGACCGCTCGAAATCACGCGTTGACCGCGCCGAAGCAATCCTCGCCTCGCTGCCTGCCCGGCTGAAGACCCAGACCGACCGCGGCCGCGAACGCCTTGGCAATCTTTCGCGCCATGCCGATACGGCGATCCGCCACCAGCTGACCCGTGCGCGCGCCGAGCTTTCTTCGCAGGACCGCGTGCTGCAGTCGCTCTCCTATAAGAACGTGCTGAAGCGCGGTTACGCCGTCATTCGCGATGAGGACAACAGGCCGGTCTCGCAGGCTGCGCAACTCTCCGCCGGCATGGGCATCGCCATCGAATTCGCCGACGGTCGTGTCGGCGCCATGACCACGGAAGGCGGCGCACCGCCGGCCGGTGCCAAGAAGCGCAGCGTAAGACCCGCAGAGCCACCGAAGCAGGGAAGCCTGTTCTGACAATGCGGATCCTGCTGGTGCTTGCCCATCCGCTGGAGGACAGTTTCGCCGCTGCCGTGGCAAGGACCGCACGCGAAGCGCTGGAAGCGGCAGGCCACGTGGTCGACCTGCTTGATCTCTACCGCGAAGATTTCGATCCGCGCCTTTCGAAGGCCGAGCGCAGCGGCTATTTCGACGTGCCGTATGACACCTCAGCCGTTGCCGATACCGTTGCCCGCCTGAAGGCTGCCGACGGCCTGATCTTTGTCTTTCCGCAATGGTGGTTCAATTTCCCCGCCATCCTCAAGGGTTTCTTCGACCGTGTTTTCGCCCCTGGTGTTGCCTTCAACCATGACGCCGCCGGCGGCCGTATCGTGCCGCAGCTGACCAATATCCGGCTGCTCTATGCGCTGACGACGACAGGCTCGCCCTGGTGGCTGGTGCGTCTCTATATGGGCGATCCGGTGCGCCGGCTCTTGAAGCGCGGCATCGCCGCCTTCTGCTCGAAGCGGCTGAATTTCGAGATGCTCAGCCTGCACGACATGGACCGCGCCACCGATGCAAAGCGGACGGTGCATCTCGATCGCGTGCGCAAGCTGCTATCGGCGATCCGCTAAAGCAATTCCAGCAAAAGTGTGCAGCGGGTTTGCGTTCTAGCGCATGCTGCTGGGGCTGCGCGGTCTCGTCCTGAAGCATGATCCACGTCGCTTCGAAGGATCACCTGAGGCACGCGCTCGCGCCAGCCTCATCCTCAGGTGCCCCGGAGGGGTCTCGAAGGACGGGGCTGGCCGCGCCAGCATCCTGTCAGCCCACAATGATGCCGCTCAGGCCCATTCGCCCTGCCGCATCACCGGAACCCGCGAACCATCCGGCTTGAGGCCGTCGATATCGACCTTATCGGAGCCGATCATCCAGTCGATATGGATCAGGCTGGAATTGCCGCCCTGCGCCTTGATCTGCTCCTGGCTCAGTGTGGCGCCATCGAGGAAGCATTTGGAATAGCACTGGCCGAGCGCGATGTGGCACGAGGCGTTTTCGTCGAACAGCGTGTTGTAGAACAGGATGCCGCTCGCCGAGATCGGTGAGGAATGCGGCACCAGCGCCACTTCGCCGAGCCGGCGCGCGCCCTCGTCGGTATCGAGCACCTTGTTCAAGACCTCTTCGCCGCGCGAGGCCTTTGCTTCGACAATGCGCCCGCCCTCGAAACGCACCTGGATATTGTCGATTAGCGTGCCCTGGTGCGAGAGTGGCTTGGTGCTCGACACATGGCCTTCGACGCGAAGCGCATGCGGCGTGGTGAAGACTTCCTCGGTCGGGATGTTCGGATTGCAGGTAATGCCGTTCTTGGCGGTGGAAGCGCCACCGTGCCATTCATGTCCGTCGGCAAGGCCGATCGTCAGGTCGGTGCCCGGCCCCTGGAAATGCAGCGAGGCGAAGCGCTCGCCGTTCAGCCAGGCGGAGCGCTTGCCAAGATTGGCATTGTGCTCGGCCCAGGCGGCAACGGGATCGCTGACATCGACGCGCGAGGCGGCAAAGATCGCCTTGGCGAGCTTGGCGATCGCGATCGGTTCCGGATCGTCGGGGAAGACCACCTTGGCCCAGGAGGGGTTCGGGTAGGAGACGATGTTCCAGTTGATGTCGAAGTTCGAGATCTTTTCCAGCGCCGGCTTATAGGCAGTGGAGTTGGCGCGATTGGCGCGGCCGACCTTGCCGGCATCCTGCTCGGATAGCAGCATCGGATTGTCGCCGGCGACCGCGAGGCGGGCCGCCCCGTTGGCATAGGCCTTGGCCATGCCCTCGTAGAGCCAGCCGGAGGCGCGGTCGAAGCTCTCGTCGCTGCCATATTGATAGCGCGCCAGTGTCGTCTCCTCGTCGGAATAGAAGGCGGAGACCAGCCCTGCGCCGGCCTGATAGGCGTGCTTGGTGATCAGGCGAACCAGCGGCAGCGCCACGACAGGCGCGGTGATCACCAGATCCTGACCTTTCTGCAGTTGCAGCCCGACCTTGATGGCGACTTCCGCAAGCTTTTCCAGCTTGACGGGATCAACGGTGTTCTGGCTCTGGGGCATGAAAGTCATGGTTCAACCTGCCTTCTGTCATCGACGGTGGGAGGCTGGAAGACTTAGACCCGTTTGCGGCGAAAATGAAGCGTATTGCCGCCGAATTGCAAGCGGCCGGATATATGTACGGCCGCCGGACGCGCTTCAGGCGGCGGCAGCTTGCCTGAGCAGGATTGAGTTATGCTTTTCGAGGAATTCCATCAGCCGCTGCGGGTAGTCCGCGCCGACGGCGGCCCTGACGCTCGCCCGCTCGGAGAGCGCCTTGCGCCAGCGCGCCACCCGCTCAAGCCCTTCGAAGATGCCGCTGTCGCCGAGCGTGTCGAAGAGATCGAAATACCGGAAGACCGGCGCGAAGACGGCGTCGACGAGGCTGAAGTCGTTGCCGGCGAAATAAGGCCCATCCGTCAGCACACCCTCGAGCGTCGCGAATTTGGCGATGAGCGCCTTGCGCTTGGCCTCCAGTGGGTCCGCATCCTGTGCCGTCTCATAGCCCCAGAGATCGGAAAGCACGGACGAGCCGAATTCCATCCAGCCGCGATGGCGGGCACGCGTCAGCGCGTCTTTGGGATGCAGTGCGACGCCCGGCTGCGTTTCCTCCAGATATTCGCAGATGACGCTGCTTTCGAACAGCACCGCCTCGCTGCCGTCCTCTTCCTCGATCCGCAGCAGCGGCACCTTGCCGAGCGGCGAGATCTGCAGGAACCAGTCCGGCTTGTTGGCAAGATCGATGTTGATGCGCTCGAAGGGCACGCCCTTTTCGAGAAGCGCGATCGCGGCGCGCTGCACATAGGGGCAGAGATGATGGCTGACGAGGGTAAGTTTGCTCATGACGGTCTCCATGCGGCGATGATAGATGTAACTGCATCTAATATCGCTTGCGGCGGAATTCAAGATAGATGTAATTGCATTTATGTCCGAAAAAACGTCGAATCCGAGCGAAGCGGTCACCTCTGCCTGGACGAGCATCATGCGCGCCCGCGAACGCTTGCTCGCTGCCATCGAAGCCGATCTGAAGGCGGCCGGCATGCCGCCGCTTGCCTGGTATGACGTGCTTTGGGAATTGACGCGCTCGGAAGATGGCAAGCTGCGCCCTTACGAGATCGAAGAGCGGACATTGCTGGCGCAGTATAATCTTTCCCGGCTGATCGATCGGTTGGAAAAAGAGGGGCTGGTCCGGCGCGAGGCCTTCGCTGAAGATGGGCGCGGCCGCTGGGTGGTGATGTCAGATGCCGGCCGAAAGCTTCGCGAGCGCATGTGGACCGTCTATGCCAGATCGATCGAGACCCATATCGGCTGCAAGCTTGCCGACAACGAGGCGAAGACGATCGCTGACCTGCTCGACCGCTTCCTCTAGAACAGGATGATTTTAGGCCGGTTCATGTTGTCCGAAAACCGCTTACACTTTTCGGCATCATGCTCCGATCAGGCAATCAGCGGCGCGGCGACAGCCTTCAGCACCTTCAACGCAGCCTTCGGATCGAGCCGCACCTGCAGCCCGCGCTGCCCACCATTGATATAGACCAGCGGTTCGGCAAGGGCGGCTTCCTCGATCGCCGTCGGCACGGTCTTCTTCTGGCCGAACGGGCTGATGCCGCCGACATGATAGCCCGTCAGCCGCTCGGCATCGGCAGGCTTCATCATGTTGGCCGATTTGCCGTGAAAGGCGCTCGCAACCTTCTTCATGCTGACCTCGCGATCCGACGGTACGACGACGCAGACCGGTTTGCCGTCCACTTCCGCCATCAGCGTCTTCAGCACCCGATGCGGCGCCTCGCCGAGCGCTTCGGCCGCCTGCAGCCCGACACGCTCAGCATTGGGGTCGTAGTCATAGGCATGAACTGTGAAGGCGACGCCCGCCTGCGAAAGAAGCTGTGTCGCGCGCGTGGTCTTGGACATCTCTTTCCCTCGTGAGCTCAGCGGGCCGCCTGTCAGCCTCCGAGCATACCGGCGTAAATCTCCGGCTTGAAGCCGATCAGCAGCTTGCCCTTCGCCTCCAGCACCGGCCGCTTGATCATCGACGGCTGGTCGAGCATCAGCTGGATTGCTTTCTCCCGGGTGAGGTTCTCGCGGTCGGCATCGGGCAGTTTGCGGAAGGTGGTGCCGGCGCGGTTGAGCACGGTGTCGAGGCCGGCTTCGTCGATCCAGGCTTCGAGATGGGCGCGGTCGATACCCAGCGCCTTGTAATCGTGAAACTCATAGGCGACGCTGTGTTCTTCCAGCCAGCTGCGGGCCTTCTTCATCGTGTCGCAATTCTTGATGCCATAGATGGTGACGGCCATGCCCGATCGATCTCCTTGTGATGGCAGCGAGATAACATGCACAAAGGCCGGCGCAAACGCCGTGCGACGTTTTATCCCCGAACGCGTCGACAATCGCAGCAGGACAAAACCGGCCTCGTTCAATTCTCCAGCGTGCCGGCCTTGCGGGAGGCCTTGCTGGGTTCGTCGCAGGCGATCTTCATCAGGTCGCCGCGCCGCCGCACCAGCCGGTCGGAGGTTCGGGTCAGGATCAGCCCGTCCTGCGGCGCGGTGAGCTCGATGCTGCCGCCCGGCTGTCCCGGCCGGGTGACGATCGTCACTAGGCGGTCGCCTTCCGCAATCTTCTCGCCGATATCGCGATGGAAAAGCACGGCGCCGCCTTCTGGAGTGCGAATGATCTCGATATTATCGAGCGGCACGGCCGGACCGGAAAATGGCGTTGCCGCTGGCTTCCCGTCACTGACGATCCCCCGTGTCGCGAGGAAGTGCCAGAGCCCGTCGGCATCCTTTTTCGCCAGCACCGGATCGACATCGCGCTTGCCGCGCAGCTCGACAGTGACGGAGAGTTTGCCGGGCAGCCGGGATTGGCGCTCGCCGGGAACTTCATATTTCCATGCAAAGCCGACGGCCTCCTCGAAGGCCGAGCTTTCGCCGTCCGAAAGCAACACGGCCTCCATGTCGAGTGAAGCGGCGAGATCGGCCGCCTCCGGCCAGAAGGCCTCGTCAATATAGGCATATTGCAGGGATTCGTCGTCGCAATGCAGGTCGAGCACGAGATCGGCCCCGAGCGCCATGTGCAGCAGCTGCCGCTTCAACCTGTCGGTAGCCGGGTAATCATCGAGGTCTTCGATCAGCGCGGCGCGATCCGCAACGGAGATCAATGGGAAATCCCGGTTGAAATTGGTGCGCGAGCCCAAGTCGAAACGGCCCTGCAAATCGCCGAAATGCGACTGCGCCGCACCGATCGGATTGGCCTGCGGCACGATGGTGATATCGCCGGCGATCCCGCCTTGGCTCTCCGCTTGCCGCAGCCTCTCGCAGAGGAAATGCAAGAGCACTGTTCCCGGCAGCTCGCCGGCATGCAGGGCCGCCTGGATATAGGTCTTCGGCGCCTTCGGATCGCCGCCCGTAAAGCGCAGCACCGGCAACCGCCACTCCGTTCCCGGCGTATCTCCAGGGATGATGATCTCTGAAACGTCCATGCTGATTTCGCTCCCCGTGCAGCACCTGAACGAGCTTTATGCGCAGAAGCTAGGCAAGCGCAAGCCGTGGCCAAGCGCATCAGCGGCACGGCCTTGCGGTCGGAGAGAAGCGGCTGAAGTGGACGTTCGACCGAAATTGCAGCATCGCGATCTTTCCGGGAAGCCCGGCGCGCGCAAGAAACGGGTTGAAACAGCGGCCGTCTCATACGATTTTGAGGTCATCGCAAACGCGGAGCCTTTGTCATGGCTGAGACAATGCACCACTATCTCATCTTCGAAACCGCGGGCGGTTTCTGCGGCATCGCCTGGAGCGATGCCGGCATCACCCGTTTCCAGCTGCCGACCAAATCAGCGGAAGCGACCGAACGGCTGCTGTTGCGCCGCCTGCCGGATGCCGAATCCGGCGCACCGACGCCTGCTGTGCTCGAGACGGTCGCTGCGGTGAAGCGCTACTTCCAGGGCGAGGAGACGGACTTTTCCGGCGTCGAACTCGATCTTACCGGCCAGGATGCCTTCTTCCGGGATATTTATGCGGCGGCACGGCGTGTCGGCTGGGGCCGCACGACCACTTACGGCGCGCTGGCGAAGGAGCTCGGTGTCGGGCCGGAAGCCGCCCGCGACGTCGGTCAGGCGATGGCGAAGAACCCGGTCGCTTTGATCATCCCCTGCCACCGGGTGCTGGCCGCCGGCGGCAAGATCGGCGGCTTCTCCGCTCCCGGCGGTTCGTCCTCGAAAGCCCGCATGCTGGAACTCGAAGGCGTCCACCTTGCGCCGCCACCGCCTGCCCAGCAGTCGCTGGGTTTCTAGAGCAGTTCCGCAAAACCGCTCTAGACTTTTGCTGGAATTGCTTTGGCAAAGTCTCAGCGGATCAATGCGGGCTGGCTGTCGGCCGGATGATGATCTCGCTGACATCGACATCATCAGGCTGGCTGACGGCGTAGAGGATCGAATTGGCGATGGCCTCGGGGCTGATCGTGATCGCCCTGAACGCCTTCATGGCATCCCGCGCCGTCGGATCGGTGATCGTCTCGGCCAGTTCCGATGTCGTCGTGCCGGGGGAGATGACGGTCACCCGGATGCGATCGGTTTCCTGCCGCAGCCCGTCCGAGATCGCCCGCACTGCGAATTTCGTCGCGCAATAGACCGCCGCGGTCGGAGAGACGCTGTGGCCGCCGATCGAAGACAGGTTGATGATCTGCCCCGATCCCTGCGCCTTCATGATCGGAAGGGCCGCCGCGATGCCGTAGAGAACGCCTTTGATATTGACGTCGACCATCCGGTCCCACTCGTCGACCTTGAGGGCGTCTAGCGGCGAGAGCGGCATGACCCCGGCATTGTTGACGATAACGTCCAGCCGGCCGAATTCGGACTTGGCAAAGCCTGCGAAGGCTTCCACATCCGCCCGGTCGGTGACGTCAAGCTTTTGCAGGCGCACCGACCCACCCTTTGCCGCGATGTCGGCGGCGAGTTCCTCCAGGCGCTCGGTGCGGCGCGCGCCAATCAGGACATGGGCGCCTGCGGCAGCCAGCACCTTTGCCGCAGCCTCTCCGATACCGCTGCTGGCTCCGGTGATGGCAATGACTTTTCCTTTGATCTCAGACATTTCAAGCTCCATTTGCACGCCGCTCGCCTGGCGATACGGCTGAGGGTTTTCTTGGGGTTTAGCTTGGGAAATCGGCGCTGAGCGTCGTCTCCGCCCAGGCTTCGAAATTTGCGCGCAGCGCATCGAGCCGTTCGCGGGCGATCGTCAGGGCAGGTGCGCCGAGCAGCAAGCGCAGCGGCGGCTCGTCCGCCTCGAACGCCGATATGATTGCTGTCGCGGCTCGCACCGGATCGCCCGGCTGGTTGCCGGAGACCGACCGGGTGACCTGGCGCCGCTTGCCGGATGTCTCGGCATAGTCGTCGATGATCGTACTGGATTCGACCATCGACCGGCCGGCCCAATCCGTGCGGAAGGCGCCCGGTTCGAGGATCGTCACATCGATGCCAAGCGATTTGACCTCATGCGAAAGCGATTCCGACAAGCCTTCGACCGCAAATTTGGTGGCGTGGTAGTAGCCGGTTGCAGCAAAAGCGACGAGCCCGCCGAGCGAAGAGACGTTGAAGATATGTCCTTGCCGGCGTGAGCGCATGCCCGGCAGAACCTGCTTGGTGACAGCGATCAAACCGAACACATTGGTTTCGAACTGAGCGCGTATCTCGGCATCGTCGCCCTCTTCGATCGCCGAGAGGTAGCCGTAGCCGGCATTGTTGACGAGGACGTCGATTGCGCCGAAATGCGTTTCGGCGTCGTGAACCGCGCCGGCGATGGAGTTGCTGTCCGTCACATCGAGTGCAAGGGCAAGCGCGCGGTCGCCGTGCTCTGCCGTGAGATCTGCCAGGGTCTCGGGTCTGCGCGCCGTCATGACGGCGCGCCAGCCGCGCGCCAGGACCGCTTCGGCGAGTGCCCGGCCGAGGCCGGACGATGCGCCGGTGATGAACCAGGTGGGTGCTGGGGAAGACATGATCGTCATCCTTTCCGGCCGGCAAATGCGGCCTTATCCTTGGTGATGTTGCCTTTCAGGCCGCACGTCATTGGCGGCGAAGCACCATGCCGCCATGATGGAGGGTATTGCCGTCGACGAAATCGCCGTCGGCCGTAAAGCCCGTGTCATCCCAGTATTCGATGTGGCTTCCGGTGACTTCGTAACGGCCGCGATAGGCGCTTTCGCGGTTTCCGCGGGCTTCGTCGTAACGGCCATTGGGCAGAAGTTCGTGGCGGATGCGGCCATCATCCGTAACCCACATGCCGACATAGGGGTGTTGCTGCATTCTGTTCTCGCTTGTTTGTTGCTGCTGATCTCGGTCGTTCACGGCATCGGTGGCGGACGAACTGGTCGCCGTACCAGCAAGGGTGACCGCCGTGAAAAACTGCAGAACCGGGCTTTTGAAAATCCTTCGCATTGCCTTGCCTTTCGAAGAGAATCTGCCGATGCGTGGGTCTTGGCGTTGATCTCGACTTGAAAGATAGCGTGCCCATCCGCGGCGATTAAGTTGCCAATCGAGGATGCCTTGGTTAGGAATGCTAACCAATGGTCGATGATCTCGAAGGCATTTCAGTTTTTCTTGCGGTGGCCGAGGCGCGGAACTTCCGGCTTGCCGGCGAGCGGCTTGGCGTCACCCGCTCCGCCGTCAGCCAGGCCCTGCAGCGCCTGGAGGATCGGGTTGGCGTCGCCCTGGTCCAGCGCACGACGCGTAGCGTCAGCCTGACCGAAGCCGGCGAAGTGTTCTTCGACGCGGTTCGTCCATCGGTCCGGCAGGTCAAGGATGCGATGCAGACGGTGCGAGAAATGCAGGCGCGCCCGAGCGGCCTGCTGCGGATCACCGTTTCCTCGATCGCCGAGAACTTCCTGTCCGGCACGTTACTGGCCGGTTTCATGGAAGCTTGCCCCGACATCAAACTCGATATCACCATCACCGATGACGAATTCGATATCGTCGAGGCCGGTTTCGACGCCGGTGTCCGGCTGGGCGAAGTGATCGAGCAGGACATGATCGCGATTTCAGTCTCCGAAGAGCAGCGACAATGCGCGGCCGCATCCCGCAGCTATCTCGAGCGCCGCGGCCATCCCCGCCATCCCCGCGACCTGCAGGATCATGCCTGCATCGGATGGCGGCCACGCCCGGATACGGCGCCTTATCGCTGGGAGTTCACCGAGAACAATCGCGACTTCGACGTCTCCGTCGATCCCGTCGTCACGACCAACGACATGGGAATGATGATCCGCATGGCCTGCGCGGGAGCAGGCATAACCTTCGGCATGGCGGAAACCTTCCAATCCTATATCGAACGCGGGGAGCTCGTGCCGCTGCTGGAGGATTTCTGCCCGCCATTCCCGGGCTTCTATCTCTACTACCCCAGGCGCCAGAGACAGCCGCTGAAGCTGCGCGCATTGGTCGATTATGTCCGCAGATTTGACGGGCTCTAGACTTGCGATCTTCGATCGCAAGGTGCAACGCCTGAGATGGCGGAGGTTAAGATACTGCCGCCTCGCCGGCGAGCGCCTGGGTTGCCTTAGGCTGAGGACGCAGAAGCAAATAGAATGCGAAGACGTGGGTGATCATCAGCAAGGGCACGTAAATGATCGGGATCGCGTATGCGGCGCCCAATTCCTCCGCCCGCGCCGGCAGGCCGGCCTGGATCGCGTGATAGTAGTCGAGCACGAGGTCGCCCATTCCCACGAGATTGAAGGCGACGACGAACAGCCAGAAGACCGGACGCATGCGGATCGTGACGAGCGCCAACATGGCGAGCAGCCCGGCCGCGAGGTCGCCATAGGCAGCCAAGATGGCGAAGCTGGTGGGCAGGTTGGGACCGACGACGCGGGGCAGAATGAAGACGAGCCCGAAGAAGCGGAAGCTGTGCAGAGTGGCGATGGCGCGGTGCGCCTTGACCCTGTCCATCGATTTGAGCCAGGGCAGAATATAGGCGCCGAAGCAAAGCAGCCACGCGACATAGCCGAGCGCGAGATGGGTTTGAAAGATGGATTCCGTCGACATCGGGGCACTCCTGATTTGTGGGGTCCAGATGTACGGCCGCTTCCCGAGATCGACTATTGGCGATAATATCGATGCGGTATGAAGCAGAACTTCACAGTCAGGCAAGGCGCGCTCGACGGCGTTGAGGCGTTTCTGAGCGTTGCCCATCACCGTAGCTTTCGCAGAGCAGCCGCGGAACTCGGGGTGACCCCCTCGGCAGTCAGCCAGGCCGTACGCGCTCTTGAGGAGCGTGTCGGCGCAGTACTCTTCATCCGCACGACGCGCAGTGTCGGTCTGACTGAAGCCGGCGAGCGGTTCCTCACGCGCGCAAAGCCCGCTTTCGAGGAACTGGTCGCCGCAAGCGCGGTTGCGCGTGAGCTCGGCCAGAGACCGGCTGGACTGTTGCGGCTCACCGTGCCGCCGTCAGTGGTGCCGATCCTGTTGGAGCCACTGATTGCATCCTTCTGCCAGGCCTTTCCCGAGATCGAGGTGGAGGTCGCCGCGAATGAGGAACTGGTCGATATCGCGGCCGAAGGATTTGACGCCGGTATCCGGCTCGGCCAGTTCATCGCAGTCGACATGGTCGCGGTCCGGCTGACGCCGTCTTTCCCGCTGGTGGTCGTCGGCAGCCCCGAATATCTGCACCGGAGAGGGCGGCCCGAGCGTATCGACGATCTGCGTCAACATGCCTGCATCCGCATGCGCCGCTCGAACGGCTCAATCGCGCCGTGGTCGTTTGTCAGCAGCAAAAAGCCGATCGAGGCTGTTGTCTCCGGGCCGCTGATCGCCCACGACTTTCCCACCATGCTGGGAGCCGCCGTCGAAGATATGGGGCTTGCGCAAGTGCCGGAGCCAATCGCCGCCGGACCAGTGAGGGCGGGAAAACTCGTCCGCGTCCTGGAGGCGTTCGCACCGATGGCGCCGGGTGTGTTCCTCTACTATCCCAGCCGTCATCAGGTGATGCCGAAGCTGCGGGCCTTCATCGATCACGTGAAAAGTCGGGCCGACGCTGCCGACAAAACCCGAATTCACATCGATGACAAGCAAACACCAGCCACGAAATTGCGCTGAGGTGGGACGCGCGGAATTCCATTGAGTTCGAACACCTGAATGACGCTCAAGATTGCCCATCACACGCGGTTTTGCTATTCCCGATCCTCAAGGGATCGGTGGTGGCGAGTCTACCGATCATGGCTCCAGTCTCACGGCCTGGCAGCCCGAGCCCCACGATCATCCATCCTGTTGTCGGAGAACATATGCTCGACGAGGTCTTTCCCATTCCGACCAGGGCCTTGATCCGCCAGGGCGGGCGGGCCTGTTTTTATCGTCTCGTCAATACGAGCCCCCTGTTGATACAGGTGCAATCGGGAACGAAGATCGTCATGGCAGATGACAAGGCTTTGCGCCTCGAGGCGGGCGCCTACGGCTTGCTGCCCGACTATCGACCGTTGACGATGGAGAATATTCCCAAGGCGCCGCAGAAGTATCAGACCCTGGCGCTTCCTGTTCCGCGACAGCTCTTCGAGGAAGCCTATACCAGGATGGGATCGCTCGCCGTTCCATCGAGGCCTGTCCCGGCAGCCACCTCGAAGCTGCCGGAGGAAGCCGCGGCATTGTTTGACTATTGCAGTCAGCCCGGCAATCTGACGAGACTTCCCGGCGCCATTGCCAAGGCTCGTTTGATGGAGCTGATCACCTGGTTTGCGCTCTGCGGAGCGGTGTTGGGCCAATGCCAAAGCCCTCGGCTCGAGGACCGGCTGCGGCAGATGATCGAAAGTGATACGGCCTTTGATTGGACGCTGGGGCAAGCGGCGCGCGCGTTCAACATGAGCGAAGCGACGCTGAGGCGTAAGCTGGCCGCCGAGAATACCGGCTTCAGTGAGATCTTGAGCGATACAAGGATGAATCGCGCCTTGGGTCTCATTCAAACCACAACCCTGCCGATGGCGCAGGTCGCGCTTGAGGTCGGTTACGATTCCCCGTCGCAATTCGCGGCGCGGTTCAAAGAGCGGTTTGGCGTCAATCCACGCCATGTGCGGGGCGGCTCTGAGCGTTTTGAGCGGATCGGGGCAGAAGTTGAGCATAGCGGGGCAGATGCACTTGCTCGGTGACGATAGTTTTCCTGCATTATCAACCGCAGGAAAACAGAATGCGTTTTATCACAGCAGTACTTCTCGCCACATCCGTCTTTGGCGCGACGGCCGCACAGGCCGAAATGAAGCTCACCTCGAAGGATTTGACCGCCGGCAAGGCCATGGCCGATGCACAGGTCTTCAACAGCTTCGGCTGCGCCGGCAAGAACATCTCGCCGGAACTGACCTGGTCGGGTGCTCCCGAGGCGACCAAGAGCTTCGCCATCATGGCTTACGATCCGGATGCTCCGACCGGCTCGGGCTGGTGGCATTGGTCGGTGTTCAACATTCCCGCAAATGCCTCGGAGATTGCCACTGGCGCCAGCGGTGACAAAAAGCTTCCCGCAGGCACTGTCGAAGGTCACACCGATTTTGGTACATCAGGCTATGGCGGCGCATGCCCGCCGGCCGGCGATGCGCCGCACCACTACCAGTTTACCGTCTATGCGCTTTCGGTCGACAAGCTTCCGCTTCCTGATACTGCGCCGGGCGCCATGGTTGGCTTCTATGTCAGGGCAAATACGCTCGACAAGGCCTCCGTCGAGGTCACCTACGGCCGCTGAAGCCGGATAGCAGTCGTCATCCCCTAGGACAGCGGCCGGCCGAGGTAATTGAACCTCGGCCGGCCGTTTCCCGTGTGGGCTTATTCGGCCCGTAACCTTAGACCGTCATTGCTTCCCAGCAAATCAATGGACCGTCTTCGGCATCGATACGCTCGCCGGCGCGAATGAATCCATTGCGTTCAAGGACACGCTGTGACGCAATGTTCGCAACCCCGGTCTCTGCGGAGATCAGAGCAACGCGAGGGTCGCTCCGCCCCCACTCCAGCAACTGGCCTATGGCCCGCGCGGTGCATCCACGGCCCTGGCGCGAAGGCGCAATCCCATAGCCGATATGGATGTTTCCATCTTGTGGAACTCGAACGATGGAGCAGAGGCCGACGATCTCGCCATCCTCCACGATCATCCAGGCCGACGGCGAGAATTCAGCGCCTATGTCAGTCGCGAGGCGGTTCAACATCTCCAGTACTTCAGGAGGCGCAATGGTGCTGTCTTGGACAAGGCGCAGATGACGTGGCGCGATGCCCTTCAGCAGCGCTTCAAAATCATGAGACGTTAGTTCGATAATCATAGTCTTCTCGACACTAGACATGCGCCAGCATTGGGCGCGCTAAGGCCGAGCGATAGAATGGAGGTTAGCTCTCGGTCACGATGCCGAGCGCCATCATCCTTACCGCCGCAGCCGGTGAGTTCTGGATCGTTACGACGGCAAACAAAGGCATTCTCCTCTAAGATGGAAAAGCGAATAACAGTGCCGGGCGAGGATCGCAAGACGCTCCGATCGGGCGGCACCGGCTGATCCATGCCAAACCGCAAGATCGGTCGGGCGCTGGTTGCCGGAGGAATCTAGTTTGAGCTGCCACGGAGACCAAGGCGAATGACCGCAGCGCTTCGGAACTATCATGAGCGGATGCAGCGAGTGCTGGATTATGTCGACCGGCACCTCGATGACGATCTCGATCTTGACCTTCTGAGCGGTGTCGCGGCTTTCTCGAAGTTTCATTTCCACCGGCAGTTTACGGCGACCTTCGGATTATCAGTGCATCGCTATATCAGGCTTGCCCGCATGAAGCGCGCTTCATACCGGCTGGCTTACAGGGACGAAGAACGCGTCACTGACATAGCGATGGATGCCGGTTACGAAGCACCGGATGCCTTCGCCCGCGCCTTTCGGCAACGGTTCGGGCAATCGCCTTCGTCGTTCCGGAAGTCTCCCGACTGGGAGTCGTGGCTTGCGGCCTTCGGGCCTCTCGACAACGCAAGGAGCAAACTCATGCAGAAGACTTTTACCACTGACGACGTGAAGATTCGCGATGTGCCGCCCACGCCGGTGGCGATCATGGAGCACCGGGGCGACCCGGCGACGCTCGGCGCTACCATTCAGCGGTTCATCGCCTGGCGCATGGCCGCTGGCCTACACCCCAAGACAAGTCCGACCTTCAATGTCTGGCGTTCCGAGCGGCGTCCTGCGTCGCCTGCCGATTATAGCGTGGACCTTTGTGTCGGGATCGACCAGCCGATTGGGGCGAACGGCAAAGAGATCAAAGCCGGCGAGATCCCTGGCGGACGCTGCGCGGTGCTGCGTGTCGTCGGCAACACCGACAATCTGGAGCCCGCCGCGCTCTACCTTTATCGCGACTGGCTTCCGGCCAGCGGCGAGGAAGCACGCGATTTCCCGATCTATTGCCAGCGGTTGAGCTTCTTCCCCGAAGTGCCGGAGCATGAGGCGGTGGCGGAACTGTTTCTGCCGCTGAAATAGCGCCGCTGATGGCGGCTTGTTCATTCTGATGGCTGGAAGCGGACAGGCCGTTGTCCACCAGGCCCGCTGGTCGGTCAGCAACTCCTACGGCGGGTGACGAACATCAGGGCGCGGATTTATGCGCACCTCAAAAACCAATTGCAAAATAAAATCAGTTGAGCTAACTTAAAACTGATTGCATTACGCAATCAGATCTACGCGGATATGCCGTTTCAGGAAAGGAAGTGAGTATGGCCAAGCTTGTGTTTGGAATGAACCAGTCCTTGGACGGCTACGTCGATCATATGGCGTTTGGGCCAAGCCCCACGCTCTTCCGCCACTTCATTGAGGAGGCTCAGCGGCAGGCGGGCAGTGTGTACGGACGCCGGATGTATGAGGTCATGCGTTACTGGGACGACGAACATCCTGAATGGGACGCAGAGCGACAGGCCTTCGCGGCGGCGTGGCGGAACCAGCCGAAATGGGTCGTTTCGCGCTCGTTGACGTCGGTCGGTCCCAACGCCAGGCTTGTTGGGGAAGATCTTGAGGTCGCGATCCGCAAGCTGAAGGCGGAACGCGACGGGGAGATCGAAGTTGCCGGCCCCAATTTGGCGCAAAGCCTCACCGAACTTGGCCTGATCGATGAGTATCGAATCTACCTGCACCCCGTCGTGCTCGGTCACGGCAAGCCATATTTCGCCGGACCCCGGCCGCCGCTCCGCCTGATGGCTCATGACCGGATTGGCGAGGATGTGATCAGGTTGACCTACGTTCCGGCCTGATCTGGCGACTCGCCAGATGAAAATCGCAGCTCGGCTTCCGACCGGATTACGGCAAGCGTCGCCGGCGACCTTCCGGGCGTCAGTCGCGCGACATGGACAGCCCCCCGAGAAGCGGAGCGTACGCGGCAAGCCTGCGGGATACGAACTCCGTGAAGAGCCGGACGCGCTTCGTCTTGCGCGTCTCCCCCTGCGTGAGAAGCCAGAGGGTTCCATGCAGGTGCAGGTCGGTGCCCGGCACCCTCGCCAATAGGGGGTCGGCATCTCCGACGAAGCACGGCAGTGTCGTCATCCCGAGCCCTTGCCGAACTGCAACGATCTGCGCCTCGCCGTCCGTGGTCCTGAACGGAACCCCCATGGTGCGAACCTCACCCTCGCGGACCCAATCCGGAATTCCATGAATGCTTATGACGATCCATCGGATGGGATCCGGCGCGCCCGCACGCCATGCGGCCAGTCGATCGCGAGACATGTAGACGCCGCTGAAGAGCTCCGGTCCCTTCAGGCCGTGAAGATTGAGCGGCAGGGTTTTGCGGTCGTAAACGACGCGGATCGCCACGTCGGCCTCTCGGTTGGTCAGATTTGCCAGCTCGCCGGACGAGATGATTTCCATCTCGATATCGGGATGCAGAAGCGCGAAATCGGCGAGATCCGGCATAAGCAGATGTGTCGCAAGGGTCGGAGCCAACGTCACCCGCAGAAGCCCGCGCACGCTCTGGTCGCGACCGAAGACGCGCGTCTCCAGCTGGTGCGACGACGCTTCCATCTGGTTCGCGAGCTCGAGGACCTCCTCGCCCGCAGCCGTCAGGCGGTAGCCCGAAGGCAGCTTTTCGAACATCTGCGCCCCGAGTCGTTCCTCGAGCTGAGCGATGCGTCGCAGCACGGTCGAGTGATACACCCCGAGGCCCTCGGCGGCAGCCCGCACTGAGCCTCCGCGCGCCACGGCAAGAAAGTAGCGAATGTCATCCCAGTCGATCATGGTGCAATCCAGCACCGCGCGGTGCGCCTTCCAAAGCCCGTATCTAACGCTTCGTACAGCAGCACGGCCTGTCATCATAGCTTATGCGGCTCAATTCCGAACGACAGACACCGATCGTCGCGGCTGGCGTCAGTCGTCCAGCCGGATCGATTTTGCACCACCGATGTGCACGCTTCCGCACTCAACGCCTGACTCCGGCGGACCTATTTGAGGGTCTCGGGGGCGTCCCCGAACGATCAAAGGCGGAGCCTGGAAGGAGAAGTCATGGGAAAGCTTGAGGGTAAGGTTGCAGTCATCACGGGTGGATCGAGCGGCATGGCGCTGGCGAGTGCCAAGCGGTTCGTTGAAGAAGGCGCCTATGTTTTCATCACGGGCCGGAGGCAGGAGGCGCTGGACGAGGCCGTCAAGTTGATTGGCCGGAACGTGACCGGCGTGCGCGGCGACGCGGCCAATCTCGACGACATCGACCGTCTTTTCGACACGGTCAAGCGGGAAAAGGGCAGGATCGACGTCCTGTACGCGAGCGCCGGCATGGGCGAAGCCGTCCCACTGGGCGAGATTACCGAGCAACATTTCGATGCGGCCTTCGGCCTGAATACGCGCGGCACGTTGTTTACGGTTCAGAAGGCGCTGCCGCTGTTCAACGATGGCGGATCGATCTTCATGACCGGGTCAGTTGCTTCGGTGAAAGGTTTTCCTGGTTACGGCGTGTATTCGGCGAGCAAGGCGGCGTTGCGCTCATTCGCACGCACTTGGCTCAACGAACTGAAGGGCAGGAATATCCGGGTGAACGTGCTGAGCCCGGGGCCGATCGCCACACCGATGCAGGACCAAGTTCTCAGCGAGGAGGCGAAGCGGATGTTCGAATCCCTGATCCCGCGGGGAACGATGGGTCGTCCTGAGGAAATCGCGGCGGTCGCGCTGTTTCTTGCTTCAGACGATTCGAGCTTCGTGAATGGGGTGGAGCTGTCTGTCGACGGCGGCTTCTCGGCCATCTGAATTCGCGCCGGATCGCCGGAACTGGCTGACCCGTCCGGCCAGTGCGGAATTCGTTCACGGCAGGACGTCTGCGCGAAGGTCGCCACACAGCGGAACGGATAACCCAGCGCCGTTGACGGCCGGGGAATTAATAGCAACACGGATTGGAGAAGCATTATGAGCTATGCGATTGTAGGATTCGGTAAGATAGGCCAGGCAATCGCCCACGCCTTCGCCCGCAAGAACATCAAGGTGGCCGTCGCGAGCCGCCGGCCGCCCGAGGCGTTGGCGCCGCAGGCTCGGGCGATTGGACCCACGGTCGTCACCAAGTCGCTGCGGGATGGACTCGAGGCCGACACAATCATCTTGGCGATCCCGTTTGGGGAGCATCGCGAGGTTGCGAAGGCCCTGCCGAGCTGGGAAGGCAAGACAGTCATCGACGCGATGAACGCGTTGGTTCCCCTTGAGGAGCTGGACGGTCTCCCGTCCTCCGCCTTCGCAGCGAAGTCGTTCACCAGCGCCAAGTTCGTGAAAGGGTTCAATCACCTGATTGCCGCCACCCTGGCTGCCGACCCGGTCGTCGAGGGCGGCCACCGGGTCGTCTTTCTGTCGAGCGACGACGAGAACGCGATCGCTCCCGTGGCGGATTTGGCCAAACAGCTCGGGTTCGCACCCGTCAAGCTGGGAAAGCTCAACGAGGGTGGCGCGCTGGTGCACGCACGCCGCCACACCTGGGGCCAGCTCATCTTCCAGGATTTGTTCAAGAAGGAGCAGTAATCGATCTAAGGCCGTGTGATTTGGACCGAGAAGTACGATGGCCTAGGATTCGCTCGAGTGTCCTCTGCCATCCGATACTACCCCACGGTACTCCGCGTCACTCCCACTCGATTGTGCCAGGCGGCTTCGACGTAACATCGTAGACCACGCGGTTGATGCCGCGCACCTCGTTGATGATGCGGGTGGCGGCGCGGCCGAGGAATTCCATGTCGTAGTGGTAGAAGTCCGCCGTCATGCCGTCGACGGAGGTGACAGCGCGCAGCGCGCAGACGAATTCATAGGTGCGCCCGTCGCCCATGACGCCGACCGTCT